>Ga0207664_10000375_pt1 | contig 32559 bp, 75 predicted proteins | sample LARL83metaG_FD_184349 | JGI IMG/M metagenome (GOLD analysis project Ga0207664, IMG submission 184349) | Corn, switchgrass and miscanthus rhizosphere microbial communities from Kellogg Biological Station, Michigan, USA - LAR L8-3 metaG... | ecosystem: Host-associated > Plants > Roots >... | reverse complement strand
TTGATACAGCTCGACCGTGTTCAGCAGCGAGTCCGTGAAGTCGAGGATCTTCCGCACCATGTCGGCGTCTACCGCGTGGCCTCCGTCGACCTGTCCGCGGACGTAGGCCATGTGCTGGCGCATGGTGTTGACGCTGTCCGGCATCACACCACCGGCACGGTCACGTCGCCCTGGTTGGCGAGCAGCGTGCCGAAGTCCTTGAACGAGATGTACGCCCGGCCGTGCTTACCCCAGCCGTCCGACCACGAGTTCAGCATGGTGATCAGCTGGTGCTCGAGGTTGCACCCGAGGATCAGGTACTCGTGCCCGCCCTCCACCGATCCGGTGGGGCGGATGACACCCGAGCTGTTGGGGTCGAACATGCCCTTCGTCCACTCGGTGCCCACGATGACGGGCGAGTGCTGGAGGGCGAGGAGGAGGGCGTCGAAGCCGAAGGCGTGGTGGTAGGCGGAGAGGTAGCCGAGTTTGCGGCCGGCCTTGCACACGGCGAGGCCGCTCGATCCGCTGTCCACCGGCGGATAGCTGCCAGGGATCGAATCGAGCTTGGTCGCTGCGGAGTACAGCTCGACGGCCTGGTCCTCGGTGAGGTAGGCCGCGCGGTGACCGGCCTCCGTGAGGGCGATCTGCGCGGACGTCGTATTCAGCCACTGCGCCAGCGCATTGCCGGTGCAGGCGCCGAGGTCGCCTTGATCCAGGACGGGCGCTTCGTGGCTCCACAGGATCGTCTTCGGTTTGGCGGCCGAGACGCGGAAGGCGTAGTCGCGGGACCGCTCGTCGTGCTCTACGTGGCGGCCGAGGGCGTAGGCCATCAGGCGGACGCGCTCTGCAGGGCGTGGAAGAGGGCACGCGGCACGGCGAAGTCGCCCGCGCTGATGATCTCCCAGGCGGCGGACAGCAGGATGGTGACGACGGCGCTCATGTTTGTCTCCTGGCGGTAGGTTCGGCCGAAAGATCTTCTGTTGGCCCTCGGCTGGATAAAATCGTTTTTCGGTCAACGCCTGTCAGGGCGTGAAGTGTCGTCGTCGCCGTTGCGTTTGGCGTGGTGCGCGGCGAAGCTCGCCTCCGCGTTCGCGTACAGGCTGAGCAGGATCACCCAGATGATGGAGTCCTTCCACCACAACACCGACGGGATGGCGAGCAGGATCCATGCCCAGCCGAAGAGTCGGTGGCGGTTGCGGGTGATCCACATCAGCGGGGCATCACGCCGGCGAGGCGGAGCAGCCGCTGCAGGAACGCGACGTAGCCGCGCTCGAGGTGGTCGATCACCGGCCGAGGTGGAGCAGAAACTGGATCAGCTGGTACATCCACCAGGCGGACATCAGCAGCTCGCCGGTGAGGAGCCGCCGTCAGGGCGTGGCAAATAGGTGCCGCCGCCACCGCCGACGCCGCGAATGTCCCAGAGGCTGCCATCGCAACCGCGCAGGCGCACGAGCCTGTCCTGTTGCTCTCGCCATTGCTGCATATCCTCGGGCGTGATCGGGTCGATGTGGAAGTTGACGTTGTGATCGACCGTCACGCGTGGGCGATAGATGCGGTGCGCGAGTCGAATCAGCGCGCCAGCCAGAGCCTTACGCATCAGCGGCCTCCGTGATCGCCTGCTCGTCGCTGTAGGTGGTCGAGTACGCAGTCACCTGAATAGTGGTGCAGCGGCGAATCTTCGTCAGCTTCACATTCCGCGCCCACCGGCCGGCCGGATCGAGTGGCCCGTGTCGTTGCTCCCACTTGGCTTGCGCCTCTGCGGTCTGCCGCAGTTCAGCGCGGGTCTCAGCGATGGCTTCCTCGGCGGTCGGCTTGTCGCTTCGCGACCAGACATCGCCGTTCTCGCCGAAGATCTCCCACACGACCCGAACTTCGGTCGTCACATCGCTGGCGGGGATGTCAGGCACCGAACGTCCACTCCTGCATCGGCTCCACGAACACCAACGGCTGCACGGGATGATGCAGCAGCAGAGACAACCAGCAGGGCATCAGGACTCCTTGAGTGCCATGTAACCGAGCCCTGGATCGGCGTCTGCGCGCTCCAGGGTGAGGCGGTAGCCGGTCTCGGTGGCCTCACGGCCGGTCTCCTGGTAGCGGCGGCCCTCGATGAACCAGTCCGCGCCCGGAACGGTTGGGGCGAAGGCGGGCGTGCGGTACTCCATGTCGGGCATCAGGACTCCGCTCCGATTGGGTAGGTCGCGTCCGCCATCACCACAATACGTCGATCCAACTGTCGTCACCCCAGCTGTCGAGGGCATCGCCCAAGCCGAGGCAGCGGTGGACGAATGCGATCGAGTCACGCACAACGTCAGACACCTGCCGTTGCGTGCGCTCGGCTACGTCGGCGTTCACGGCAGGCGCACGAAGCTACGCAGGGCAGTGATGCCCGTGAAGATCGCGATCAGCAACAGCAGGATCTGATCCGTCGACATGACGCCTCCTCGGTGAATGGTGTTGCAGCGCAGCGGACCCACCCGCGATGGAATGGCGGGCTTCGGAGAGGCAGCTCGTTGGGGTGCTTGCGGCGATAGGCGCCGTTTGACGCTGCAAGATTGGGTAGCGGCGCCGGTTACCTTCGAAAGGTGTTGGCAGGTCCTTTGACCACCCGGTCTTACCTTGCCGAGACCGCTACGAGTGGGCCGGGCGGGAATCGAACCCGCGTCTCGGGAGCTACCCGAGATATCCATGGACGGTATCGCTTGCAACCGTCCCAGCCCCAGTGGGCGGACGCTCCGAGCGGGCCGGTTCCGATCCCGGCATACGTGCCGCTCTCGCTCGGAGCTTGGGCGCCCGCGGCTACAGACCGGAGTCTACTCGAGCGGGATGCCGTCGCCGATCACGCCATCCTCCGGATCGCACCGACCCCAGTAGATCTCGGGGCTGCCTGCTGCGTCGAGGAACATGATCCAGGTCGATCCGTCGTCGCGGGTGCCTTCGATCCAGCCGTCGTGGGTCTTCTCGATGCGCGTGATGGCGCCGGACTCGTCGCGGTGGACGCGGCCCTCATTGTCGCCGTAGCGGCCGATGGTGATGTTCTGCATGGGAATCTCCTGCGATGAGGTGGGATTACCCGGAACATCCATCCGGCGAATGGGCACAGCTGTGCTTGCGGCGAACACTACGCGTTGCGTCAAGCGGTGTCACGTCGACGCGCCTGACGCGCCTTCGCCAAGTGATCAATCACATCCCGGAGCCGGTATCGCGGTGCGCGTTTCGTGCCCAGCCGTTCGATGTGGCCACGGTAGCCCCACATTCGGACAGTTCTCGGGTCGATCGTCAGCAACTCCCCGATCTGGTCGGCGGTCATCATCCGATCCAGGTCCGCCACATCGGTTTCCATCGGCCGCACCCACGACTGGCCGAGCTGGGTGGCCCGTTCATCGAGGAGGCGGCAATGCTCGGGATCCACGGTGAGGAGGGCGGAGCGGTAGGAGTGCGCGATGCGGCGTGCGCGCTCGAGGGCGGTGTCGGCGGGGAACGGCCACGGGTCCTGGCTCACGCGGCCACCGCCAGAGAGGTGTTGAGTCGTGCGAATGCGTCGGTCACAGCTGCCACTCCTTGCGTAGCTCCAGCATCGCCAGGCGCGCTTCCCTCGGGATCGTCGGCGCCCATCGCTGTTTCAATCAGTCGGCGGAGGCGTTCTCGTACTCGTCGTCTCCTAAGTAGGCGATGCGGCAGCCACGGCCGTCGTCGCGGAACCGGATTCCTTCGCCGGTCTCGAATGTAAAGCTGTACCCCGTCAGCTTGGGTGCACCAGCGTCGTCGATGCGGTCGGCCCACCTGCGCATCCAATGCCCGATCCGCGCCCTGTTCGTCATGCGGCCACCGCCAGAGGGTTGTTAAGTCGCGCGAATTCGTCCTGATCCCAGACGTTGTGGCAGGTGCGGCACTTCACCAGCGGCTCCTCCAGACTCGCGGTGACGGTCTTGTGCCCGCACACATGGCAGGGTTCCCGCAGCCACTCGAACCGCGTCTCCTCCAATCCGAGAGCCGATACCGCCCGGTCGTGGAGTCTGGCGAGGCGGAGCACGGCGTCGACGCCGTCGAACTCCTCGCGGCCGTCCCAATCCCCGCCATCCGCGTGCGGGAACCACGCCGAAACAACGAGCAGCGGAAGATCCACCAGGGTGCCAAGATTCGCCCCCAGGATCGCCACACAGCGCGCAACGCGCTCCTCCGAGTGCGCGGGCAGCGGATCGCCTTTGGTGATGCGCAGAGTCCATCGCAGCGTCTCGTTGTCGATGTCGGTCATGAGGGTGTCGATGGGCAGTTGGATCGGGATCGGAAGTTCATAGCTGCCGGATACTTTCGGCGTAGATGCGCGACGACGCTCCTCGAGGCGGGCCGGAGCCAGAGCTTGGTAGTCGCTGCCGAGTTCACCGATCGCCGCGAAGGCGTGGTTTTCGCAGTTGCGGCAGAGTGTTCCGGCGCGTTCGACGCCGGCGCCGTGCGTTTTCCCCTCGGTGTCGCGGGTGCGGGCCTTGCAGCGGTGGCCCTGACGGCATTCATGCTCCGGGTTGCCCATAGGTAACAGCGTAGGGAAAACCGTTGACGATCTCGAGTCGCCAAACCGACAGGTGGCTGGTGATTCCGATCATGATCCCCAGACGCGTCTGCGGCCACCGCCAGGGGGTAGCGGTGGCCGCAGGAAAACCGCATACACGGTGCGCCGTGAGGGTCCTGGGAGAGGTGGAACCTCGAATCAGGAAACCGGCCCGCACAGAGCCTTACTCCACGACAGGAGTGATGCTATCGATTCCGGGAGAAGAACTCGAGTCGCCGCGCGACCGTCAGTTGACCGGCCAGAGCACCACGACCGGATCGCCGCCGCCACCATCGTCTTCCTCGACGTCACCGCTCCATGTGGACTCGGCGACATAGAAACCCTTATCAGCCTCCGACAGCGGCGAATAGCCGTTGCCTTCGGCGTCCTTCGCAAGGATCACGAGTTCCTCACGCGGCCGGGACGAGAGGTAGTCAATCAGCTCTCCAACATTCATCGGTCCGCCCTTCCCGCTTCGGTGATCCACTCATCGAGCACATCGCCCAGATGGTCGGGCCACTCGTACTCGTCGTCCTCCAACCACTTCCCGCACTTACAATCCGCGTCGAAGTCCTCGCGAGAGTAGGCGGTGTCGTGGGCGGTGATCTCCTGCGCGACCGTGTCCCGGTCGGCGGCGAGGACGTAGCCCTGCTCGATCAGCTCGTCCGCGAGCTCGCCGGCGGAGAGGAACCGATACTCGGCCATCAGCTCCTCAGCCTTGGACCGGTACTCCCATGCGCTCATGGTGTGGATTCTCCCGCGATGAGCAGCCATATCGCAGTCTGCGACACCGCCCCTATCGCCAGGCATGCGATCTGGAATACCCACCAATAGTGGAGTGCCTGGTCGAGAGGCTGGGTGATGAGCATGATCGCCACCCCGGCCAGCGCCCAGAACACCTCGGTGATCCCGAGTGCCGTGAGGAAGAGTTTCGCGTTACTGGGAGCGCTCATGGTGTGGATTCTCCGATCGTCATCTCCCACTCCGGAGTCGGACGCGACGACCATTCATGCGCCAACTCGGGTGGCAGTGTCGGGACCATTCCGAAGTCCGCTGGTCCAACCTTCGGGCCGAAGTAGTACGTCTTGCCGTTGATCGTGAATTCCCTACGGTCGCTCATGGGGTGGATTCTCCCGCCAGCAATGCGTCCAGCTTCTTCCGCGCATGGATCAGGATGGCCCGCTGACGCTCCACGTACTTGGCTTCGTCCAGGCGCATGTGCGGTTCCCCGCACGCCGGGCACTCGTGGATATCCTCTTGCGCGTCATTCGAGGTGGTGGCAGCGAGCGCGCCCATCCACACGTATTCGAGCAAACGGTCGAGATCATCGGCAGGTGTCCAGAGATCGGAAGGATCAGCGTCGCTCATTGGTGTGGGTTCTCCCGCCTCGTACGGGTCAGCCAGCAGCGGCAGCCCAGCCGCCTGCTGTATGGCGTTCAGTTCGTCCAGGTTCTCGTGCAACTGCTTGATCTTCGGCTGCTCGCTCATGCTGTCCACTCTTCCCTGAAGTTTGGATGCGAAGACCAGATCGAAGCGATGGCCTCAGCGACCTGAATCGCCGCCCCTGAATCCGAATCCGCCACGTCGGCATTGACGCGCATAATCGCCCGCAGTGCCGCGCACTGCCGCAGTACGCGCGCTGGATCGTGGCGGGCGATGTGCGGCGGGACGGTCTCGTACATGTCGTATCCGACCGCACCGTCCCCAGTTCCCTCAACACGGTCCGGGCTATCGCCATACTCTGCGTCGACCGGGAACCAGTCCATGCCATCCGCTTCGGCCGCCGCCCGTGCGAGCTGCTCATCCTCGTCCAGGCGTGCCTCGATGAAGGCGTCTATCGTCAGCGTCTCGGTAGCGTCAGTCACGGGGTCGAACCTTCCCCAGTCAGGTAGGTGCGCTCGCCGTAGTAGCTCGTCTCGCTCGGTGCGAGTTGCTCCAAAGCCCAGTTGAAGATGTTGCAGATCGTCTCCATCGCCGGGGCATCGGACTCGTTATAGAAGACGCCGAGCTCCCCCACGCCGCCGTTATCCCAGTTGACGGCCATGATCGGCTGCGAGCCGCTGCCCGGCGTCGATCCGGCGGGCCACCACACGCACAAGCGGCCGCCGTCGTTCGCCTTGGCCCATTCGAGCGCCTGGCGGGCGAGCTCGGGATCATGGCCAGTCTCGGTAGGATTTGTCATGGCTGAACCTCCTGGGGTTCGGTCAGTGGCCGGGTGGTGTACAGACCCCCGGCCACACTCAATATTACCAGGTCACAACACATTTCACGCGCCGTCCTCGCCAGTGAGAGCCGCCCGGATCTCGCGCAGATGCTTCCACACCAACTGCTGCCGCAACCCATCATGCGCACTCTCATCACGCAACCACACATCGATCAACTCCACCGCCCGCACCGATCTCGCGCTCTCGTTGTGCAGTTGCGTCCACATCAGCCGCCGCTCCTCGAGCTCCCAAATCTCCCGGCCCGTGCTTCGCCACGACCACACAGCCAGGATCGCCAGCCCGACAGCTCCGATGACGCTCACGACTATCTCCACGGCAGGCTCCAGTACAGGCAGTTGTTGGCGAACTCGTACACCGCCCGCAACGCCCGCCGCCACCACGACGCGTCCGCCGGTATCGGCGGGTGATACCCCCAAGGGCCGTGCACACCGTGAGGCTCACGGTAGGGCTTGGTTCTCATTCGGCTGGCCTCCTTCCGGACAGCAGGGCGATCAGGTCACGCACAGTGCAGGTAACCCACTGGTCCAGCGGATCCCCTACGCCCCGGCGTTTGTGCACGACGAGACCGACGAGAGCGTCATCGTTACCTGCCTCGAGGTGGGCTTCACGCACCCACCCAGGTAGGTCTTGGCGGGCGCAGTCTTTCAGCTCGAGCACGACGCGCTGCCCGTGGACGCGGACACCCGCGATGTCGCCGCGGTCGCGGCCGCCGGTGCGGGCCCTGCGTTCGATGCGGTCGTCGTCGAGCGCTTCGGCCAGGGCGCGGGCGATCGCGGTCTCGAAGCGGGTGCCGGCAGCCTTCGCGCTGGCGCGGGAACGGGTCACTCGGCACCGCCCACGGAGTTGGCGACCTCGAGCAGCACCGTGCTGTGGCACGCCAGATGTTCGGGACACCAGCAGGCCAGGTCATGCCCGCGGAGAGCCATGATCTTCCGGGTCGGGATGAGCGGCAGCGCCACCTCACGAAACAGCTGCACCGCTGTCGCGTGCGCGTCCTCGGGCGTTTGGCAGAACGCCGACCATTGCTCGGCGAAGGTGAACCAGACGCCCCACCGGTAGCCGGGCGCGGGCTTGATCTTGTACGGGTTCGCGTACACGGTCGGGCGGCCGACATAGATTGCGCCCGAAGGCATCCGCCACCCGCGGGTGCGCTTCCGCTGGATCCGCTGGGGCGGTCGGGTGTCGCTCATCGCCCGGACACCTCCCCAGCGGCTGCCGGGCACCGGTCAGCGCGGTGGCCTTGCCGCATCGTTTTCGGCCGCGACAGCGGGTGATGCTCACAATCCGGGTGGGCTTTGTCCGGGTCGACCAGCCCGCACGGCGCTTTCGGGCACGGGCATTCGGCCTCGATCTCGTTGCCCATACCTGGCCAGGATCGGCCGATGTGGTAGTTCACCGGGCCTCCTCGGTGAGGTATTCGAGTTCCCAGGTGGGATGGAATGGCACCGAACGTTTCTCGCCGTCCAGGCGGATGCGCAGGGAGCCGTGGCGGGTGCCGGTGATCGTTCCCAACTGCGGGGACTGGTCGCCGGTGTAGCGGACGCGGCCGCCGCGCTTCGCCGGAACGCCGTAGCTGTCCCGAACCCACTGCATGCTCACCGGGCATCCTCGGGCTCGTGCAGCACGGTCAGCGGAGAGGCGATGGCCTGCATATACCGATGCGCCTCGATGTCGCTCGTGCTGTAGTTCCGGCCGGTGCCCGCAAGGCACCACCAATCGGAGGTCACTCGCGTCCAGATGCACGGTCCTTCCTCAGAGCACTCGGTGTGCTCCACTACGGAACTGACGGGGAGCGCGGCCAACTCAGCGCCCTCGATGACGCGGGGCGGTGGACGCCAGCCCGCAGCGATAATCGCGTCAGCGAGGTCGACGCGGACCAGAGTGTCGGCTTCGTACATCACCGCGAGCAGCTGATCGGCGAGCTGGTCGCGGGGTTCGTTACTACTCACCGGCCGACCTCCGCTCCTCCAGGAACCGTTCGTACGCACCCTCATCCACCCCGAATTCCTGTTTCAGCCATTGGTCGTAGTCCTCCTGGAGGTCCGACTCGGCCCTCATCTCGGCTTGCAATGCGGCGGCCTTCTCGGCGGCATCCAGCAGGGCAGGCAGGTGGCCGAATAGCCAGATCGCCATCCGCTCATCGGCTTCGGCCCCGGTGCGAGGGTCGGCCAGCGCCTGCATCAGGCGGTGGCCTTCGGCGATATCGGCGGCAGACAAATCACTCGGCATCGCGCACCTCCCGCAGCTCGGCGGCCCGAACACGCGCCTTTGCTGCCTCACGATCCCGGCGCCCCTGGTGACGCTGCCGCTCTGCCTCCTGGCGGGTGCCGTCATCGACCCCGCGCGCGTAGATGTCGCGGGCCAGCTGATGCAGGGACCAGATACCCGACTCGTCGAACGGTGCGCGGTTGTCGTATTTCGCGGCGTCGTTCAGTTCTTGCTCGATGTAGAACTCGACCGCCTGGATCACTTCCTGCGGCTCGATGCGGTTGTCGCTCACTGCTGGACCTCCCGCAGCTCGGCCACGACGATAGGCGTGAGGCTCGACGGCCGGCGCTTCGGGTTCGGCGTCGTCCTTCGGCGCAGCATGTGGGATCGGCTCGGACGCCCCGACATCCCCGCTGGAGTAGCACGGACCGACCTCGTGGACGCTCAGCACGCACGGCCCGCCATCCGTCGGCTTGCCACACTTGGGCCGGAAGATGTCGCGCACCACGCCGAGCAGATTCGCCCACGTGTCAGCGGCGTTGTTGCGTCGCGTGTACCCGTCGAATTCCTCGATAGGGCAGCCCAACGCCATCCACAAATCGAGAGCCCACGCGAGCTGTACCCCGCGAACCTGGCGCCGAGCCTGGTCCTCCAGTTCGGCGATGCGGGCGCGGAGTTCGCGTGCGACCTCCGGCAGGGCATCGAACCGGGTGTCCTCGGGCTCGCCCAGTGCGTCCACGATCTCGGCGAAGTGCACGCGCCACTCGGTGATACGGGCACGGGCCTTGTCGAGGTCGTCCCGCGCGGTGAGTGCTTCGCCACCGCTCAGACGCCACTGCCCCTGTGCGATGTCCCGCTCGGCCTCCAGCTCGGCGATGCGGGCGCGGGCCGCGAGCAGTTCGCGGGCCATCGCCTCGATGGTGGTCTCCGGCAGCATTTCCCCGTCCGGGGTCTCGGCGATCTCGCGGAGTTCAAAGTTGGTGAGCGGTTCGGGTGTCTGGTCAGGCATGGTCGCCGGCCTCTCGGGGATTGGTGCGCGGGAGCTTCCCCGCACCGTGGCAGCGGTACAAACGGTTCGACCCCCACCCGTGACCCGCGCTTCCTTTCGGGCCGCCGTGGTGGCGCAGATGCCCACTCTTGGTGAGAGTGATCTCACGCAGGCAGAACGGGCACCAGCCTCGTTTCGTCGCGGGTGTCTGATCAGGCATTGCCGACCTCCTCGAGGTACTGCGCCGCAACAGCGTCCAGGCTGGAGATGTCCGGGCTGGTGTGGTGGATGTCGATCAGCCGTGCGAGGCGTTCGTGCCGGAACCCGAACCAGTACTGATCACCGGCCGTGACGAGCGGCAGCGATTTCGGGCCGGGGTTCTTGGTGGCGTAGATGTCGACCAGAGCGCCGGCCACCGCGTCATCGTCTACATCGACGTAGGTGTAGGGCACGCCGTGCTTGTCGAGCTTGCGGGTCGTCTGCTTGCACTGCATGCAGCCAGGGCGGCCGTAGACGTGGATCGGGACCAGGCGGTCCGCGGAGGTGAGTTCGGTCATTCGGGGTTCTCCTGTTGGTGGATTCCGCCGTGGGGGCGGTGGGTTCGGCACCATTCGCGTTGCTCACGCCATTCGTCGATGGAGCAGACGATCGAGGTGGCGAGGGTGGGGATGGCGGGGTTTTGGATGCCGATGGTTTTGAGGGTGTGGGTGTCGCCGCAGACGCATTCGAGGGTGGTGGTGTGGATGCGGCCGATGTTGTCGGGATCGGCTGCCAGCCACCACCGGCTGGTCATTCCTGACCATCCCCATCGGTGGCGGTATCCCCACCCTTGGTGATGTATCCCCGCACCTGGAAAACGTCCAGCGTGAGGCGGATGTGGCGGTCCAGATTCCGATGGAAGTCGGCGTGCACTTCGGGCAGGACGACGTAGGCGCCGCAGCGTTGGCACACCCGACCACCGGACGTGTCGGGAAGACTCTCCCCAACCGTGGGGGCACCGGGTGCAGGGGCGGTCTCGGCCCGGTCCGCGTCCGCTGGGTCGCGCCACACGACGTGAGGCGAATCCGAAGGCACCGCATTGCCGCCCGGATTGGACGCTGGCGGGATTTCAGGGGTGGGTGGGCGTCGGCGTATCTCGAACGGCTTCACGGGACGCTGAGGCATCAGTGGGCCTCACCTTCGGCAGGCATGGCATCCCAGTCGATCGCCGCGAGTACTTCCCGCAGTCCCTCGGGGATCTTGTTCAGCTGCTCCGTCTTCGCCGCATCCAGGCGAGTCCGGTACTCGGACTGGAACTCGCTCCAGTGCGCTGCCAGCACGGCCTCCTTGGCTTCATCCTCGGCGGCCTTCCGGATCTTCCAGGGCTTCCAGTCGTGCCCCGCCACGAGTCCGGCGAAGTGGCCTGCGCAAAGCACTCGGCGCACCCTTCGAACGGGCGGTCGCCATTTCGCCGACGAGGTGGATTCGTCGATGGTTTCGGAGATCACGGCGGGCGGTCCGCATGGTTCCCGCCGCTGCACGGCTGCATGGCTACACGCCAGCCCGTCGCCGGGACGCCACGGCCTGACGAGGATTTCGCGCGTCTCGCTCCATCGGTCGGCGGTTGTGCCGAGACTGGTCCATGTCTCGACCGGTTCCGGGTTGGTCATCGGTTGTTCTCCTGGTCTCGGTTGATGGCTTGTTGTGCTCGGGCGGACGGTGGCCGCTCCGAGAAGTCGTTAGCGGTCGAGGTTCGGGCGAGGTGGGGTTTGCAGTTCAGGCACGGGATGGGGCGGGCTTCGTCGTCGTGGCCGATCCAGCCGCGCCGGCACCTCGGGTCACGGCAGCGGGGAGACTCGTCCGGCTCCCCGTAACGGTCCGGAGTCATGGCTCCGGCGCGATCTTGTTCATCCGGTCGGCGCATTGCTGCGCTTCGATGTCCTTGCCGGGCGCAAAGCGATGCCGCCGCTTGCCATTCGTGGCGATCCAGCCGTCGCCTTCAGGATCCGGTTCGACGGTCCACCAACGGGTTTGGGTCATCGCAAGCCAGCCAAAACAATCAGCGGGAGAGTTGCGAAAGCCTCGTGCTCGTCTTTCTGTTCGTCGAACTCGTCGCACTCGCCGCCCATCCAGGCGTTGTAGGACTTTTCAAGAACGGACCGGTCGCACAGGCCAGGCCGAGAACACCCTCGGAGCCGACGGGCTTCGTTAGGCATCATCAGCAAACGGCGCCCTTTGGTCGTTCGCGCTATCTCGACGATCCCTGACAGGGTCCGGAAATTGGCCGTGTGGAAGACGTGGTGCTGGACGTCGATCGGAAGATCCGATGCGTAGAAATATGGGTCTGGGCGTTGAGATACCGCCCGAACCAAATTCCCCTGCTGATCCACTCCGACGAGCTCGATGTCCGTTGATTCGGATTTCGATGTCCGGACGCGGCCGAACGGCCTTATCGCGTCGGAGCCAATCATGTCTAGCTGCCTATAAACGCTCAGCGTGATCTGCCGATTGCCGACCATTAGCACGCGCACCTCGGCTGTGAGCGTCTCGATAGTTGCCTTGCTCGTGTCACTCATATGCCTTCGGTCTCCTGCACCGGTCGGGCGATCTTCGAGATGTCGATTCGCCGGGGCGGCATGGCTTGCAGCTCTACCCTTTGGGCCATGCGCCGCTTGAATTCGGCCTGCTGTTCCTCGGTCAGGTCGATGTTCGGCGAACGACCGAGGGCCACGCGCCTCGCCCACTTGTGTGCTACCGGCGGCGAAACCCCCATGTCCTGCAACACGAAGTTCGCTTCATTCATCAACTCGCGCCGTTCCTCGGGAAGCTCGCGCAGCGCATCGAAGTAAGCGGCACGGGCGTGGCTGACGATCGAGGCCGGCAGCGGCCGATAACCCTGCTCTTCCTTCTTGTAGGCGCGGTCCACACCGTCCAGCAGTTCGTCCGCTGTCAGACCGCAATCGGCGAACACCTCAGCCCAGCCGAGGATCGTCGTCTCGCCGACGTTCGGGAACCACAGGTCCTTGGTCGCGCACTTCGCCAGCACCAGCACCGCGGCGCGCTTGTGTTCTTCGCTGATCATCGGGTGATTTCCTTTGCGCTCTGACCGCTCATCAGGCGGGAGCCGATGTCGAGAATGTTCTGGACTTTCTGGTCGCCGCGAGACAGCCCCGGTGATGCGGTCCGGGCGTTCCGGTCCGGAAGCGGGTCGTCTGACCAGCACTCGGCGTTGAGCCACGAGGCTGGGTGCTTCGTGTACTGCTGTTGGCGGTTCGGATCGGTGGCGTAGCGGATCGCGCCGTCGAGGATCGTCTGCGCGTCGGCCTTCTTGAGTGCCCCGACGTATGCCCGGACCGCGTTCGCTCTCGCTTCGTGGCGGGGGTAGACGTCCCAGAAGTCGGCGAATTCCTCCGGCTCCGGCGGCTTCGTCTTCGCGCGCGCCTTAGTAAGAGTCTTCGAAGAAGACTCTTTTTGGGTGTGGGTATGGGTATGGGTAAGAGCGGACTCGGCCGTACGCTCGTCGGACTCGGGTAGGACATCCTCGGACATGTCCTCTTGTCCCGGTGGGACATCCGTGGGACATGCCTTTGACTTGGCCTTTTTCGACTCCCGCCACTTCCGCTTACGCTCCGCCTCGGCCTCACGCTTCGCCTGCTGATCATCGGAGGTGAGGTTGAACTCGCCCCAATTCACGAACTGGTATCCGTCATCGGTCTCGATCCAGTACCCCGCATCGACCAACAACTTCGGCACATCCTCCGCCGCACCGAACTCGTCCCAGATGTCCCGTGGGACATGTCCATCGGTGGCGTGGTTGTTGCACCACGAGTTCGCCAGCGCCCACAACCCCACCGCTTCGCACCGACGCCGGCGAGGGATACGCATGGTCTTGCGGTGGCTGTACATCTTGTCGTCGATCCGGCCCCATGCCATCAGGCACCGCCTTCGAAGTCGGGCGAGTTCTTCGCCCGCTTCACGGCCTGCCGTACAGCTCCCTCCGACATTCCGAGGACGACAGCGATCTCGGCATGGGACAGCCCGTACTCGCGGGCTATCAGCATCCAGCGGGGTTTGTTGATGAGGTACGACTCGCCCTGTTTGCGGATGGAGTCGAGAGTTTCGATGACGCGCGATTGCGCTTCCTCGCGTGACAGCGAGGACCATTCAGGTATCGTCAAGCAAGCCTCTTTCCTTGACTTTTTGCGGGTCGGATTGGGGCGAGGCCCCGGCCGGTGTTGGAGCACCATGTGGCCGGGGCCGTCTCCTATCTTACCCGAGTTACGTGACAGCACGGGCATCGCCGCGTCACGAATTCCCATGTCACAGAGCCGTTTTGGTTCATTCTTGGCACGATCGGAACTGTTTTCGGCAATCACTGAGGCACCTCCTTCGACTGGCCCCCGTTGATCCCCTGCTGCCGTAGTGCGTTGCGTACCTTCCGGAACTCCCGCGCCCGCTCCCGCAAATGCTTGCCCAGCAACCGATTGGCCTCTGGCTTCGTCGCTCCCGTCCACCACGAGCCACACACGCAGTAGGCCCGCACCTGGCCGTCGCGGTTCTCGAAACGGTCGAACCCGTGCGCGTGCGTGGGATTCACCACCACCCCGGTCACGCGGCATCACCTTCGAATTCGAACAGCGGGTCCATCGAGTCGAACAACGGATCCACCCCGCAATTGGTCGAGCACAGCGATGTACGCGCCAGCTCCTCCACCTCGTCGGGGTCGTCGACAGCGCCTCCCCACCCCCACTTCTTGCGATGCTCCGGAATGTCTGGACGGCCGGCAATCTCGGCTTCCACCTCGTTCACCTGGCGGATGAAAGGGTCATCGGGGTAGGCCGCACGCCACCTCTCCGGTTCGCCCGCAGTAGCGTTCGCGAGGCATCCGCATTCACCGGACATGCCCAACTTCTGCGCCACCGGATTCTGCGGAACGTTCGGGAACAGCAGCCGATATGCGCGCAGGTCCGCCTTGTGCCAGACCGCCAGCGGGCTGATCCACAGCACAGTTCCCCGCGAATCGGCGTACGGGATGGTGGTGCGTACCTTCGACTCCGGGCGGCGGCGGCCGGCGATGAACACCACCCGCTCGTTGCGGGATCCGCTGATCCCGAAGTCGTGCGGCACCTTCTCCAGGGCGCGTTCTTTCAGCCGCTGATACATCACGGCATGCGCGGCCGGGCCCGGGAAGCCGCCGGGCCACGCCTGCACCAGTTCTCCGGTCTTCTTACTGCGCGCCATCACATTGCCGCGCACCAGATCGAAATAGCCCTCACCCGGTTTCGGGGTGCGTTCGATCAACGGCTTGCCCCACCGCGCTGCCGTGGAGCGCACGAACACGCGGGTCGCTTCGATGCCGGTCTGCGTGTTGGCATGCACGTGGTGAGTGGCAACGCCGCGGAAGATGTCGGCCACGGTGTAGGAGTCGTTGCCGCCGGAAACCAGCGAGCAGAAGCCGACGATGTCCTTACCCTTGGCGTGCTCATCGATCGCCTGATCGAACTTGTTCTGCGACAACCGAACCAACGCCTTGACTCGCGTCTCACGCTCCGACAGCGTCAGCCGCAGCACATCCTCGATCGGGGTCGGATACTCCGGATGCGGATTCAGCGGGTCATGGTCGAAGGGGACATCGTCGTGGTACCCGAACGAAAGCATCGGCGCCGCTTGCCGATGCCTTGAGTGTCGCGCGCTACCTGACATCGCTACCGCCTTCGCCAGGGCCGTCGAGCGGGCAGTTGTGCAGGTAGCGGTGCTCGGTGCAGAAGTAGTCACCGCACCCGTCCGCGTCAACGTCGCCACCGCAACCCGGGTAAGAGCCGCACAGGTGACCCAAGCCGCGGTCGATCTCGACATGGCAGCCGGGGTGGTCGCATTCGGCGTCGACTGCGTAGCCGGCGCGACGGCCATCGGGGAGCATGTATTCGCTGTAGCCCATCAGGAAACTCCTTCGGGAATGGGATGGACTGAGCCGTCGTCGGCGAGGTTCACCCAACGCCCCCGATACAGCACCGGAACCTGATCAGCACGTACGGACGCATGCTGCGACACCAGCCAACCCACATCAGCCGACGCGGTCCGCGACCACTCCGGGTTCCGGCCCTCGATCCGGTCATGGCACGCGTTCGAGACGTGGAATCCGTTCGCCGGCTGATTCACCCACCGCACGGATGTGCCTCCGGCGCCGCGCGGCCGGCGGTGATGGATCACCTGGGCTGGGCCGCACGCGTCAAGTTCGCAGATCCCGCCGGAGCGGGCCGCGATGAGGACCTTCACCCGTTCCGGGAATCCGTCGCGGTTCGGTTTCGGCCGGCGGGGTTGGCGTTTCGGCCACATCTGCCGCGCGATATCCCGGGCAACGTTCGAAGGATTGCGCTGAATGCTCACGCACCCTCCCCACGGCCAGCGACGCCATACATGGATCGGACGCTGGCGCCCACGGACTGCCACGCACGCAGCTCGTTGTCGAGCGCACGCGCCTGCCGATCCGCGAACCGGTACGCCGAGTCCGCAACATCCCGTGCCCGCCGTTCCTTCTCGGTGGCGAGTTCAGCCACATACTTCTTCTCGTGCTGCGGGCCGGTCGCTTCGAGATAGGCGTGCGCGAATGCCTTGTCGTAGGCGTGGTCTGCCTCGAGGTACGCCTTGTACGCGTTACCGCACACGATGACGCCGTTCGCGATCCGGGCCGCGCACTCGCGGATAGCGGCCTCGATCTGAACAGGGTTGTAGTCGGTCACGCAGCACCAGCCCGGTAGAACTCGGTCAGCTTCTCGATCGCCTCGGCGTCGGTCGAGGTGCGCAGATCCTTACCGTCGTTGTCCGCGGCGAACTTGGCCGACGCCTCCTTGCTGGACTTGCCAATCTGGTTCAGCAGCCGCAGCAGCTCCGCGCGAGCGAAGTCGTGCGCCGGCAGCTGCGCGGCGGCGCTCATAGTCCGCGCCCGAACCTCGTCGGCGGTGGCGATGCCCTTCTTCGTGTCCGCGGCCAGCACCGCGACGATCGCGCGACCCCATGCCGAGGTCTCGGCGTTCTGCAACTCCGAGTCCCGAGTGAAGTTCGTCTTGCCGGGGAACAACTCCCACGCCATCCCGATCCCCGGAGTCGGGTCGTCGGGGGTGCGGTAGGCGGCGGCCACGACGACGATGAACGTCTTGTCCCCGACGGTCTCGATCCGGTAGGGGTTGGCCGGATCGACCGGCCGCAGCGCGCCGTCGGGGTACCGGTTGCGGAACTCGACGATCCGGTCCGCCACCTCGACATAGTCGCCGGTGCTGAACTCCTGCTTGGCCATGCTCACCACTCCTTGCTCGCCCACGAGGGCAGCGTCATCAGATGCGTGTGATCCCCGTAGCCGGGCCATTCGTCGGCCTCATGGCATTGGGCGAACAATTTCGCGCCGAGGGTGACGACCCGGTCGGCATCCTCGATTGCGCTGGAATCGAACTCGTGGATGCTCGTCAAGAACGGCGCCGTCTTCTCCTGGACGAGGAACACGAACCGGTCGACCACATAGCCCAGGGCGGCCAGCACGCGCCGGTAGTGGGCTTCCTGGATGTGGTAGCCGTAGCTGACGGCGCTGCGCTCGAACGCCTTCGGGGCGCCGTCCTTGCTGGTCTTGTAGTCGACGACCGTGACGTGCTTGTCTGGGCCGATGATGAGGTAGTCGAACCGGGCCCGCAGCATCACCCACGTCTCGGCGTCGTAGGCGTAGGCGGACATCTCCGCCACACCGTCACCGTTGATCAGTTCGGCCACTTCCGGCCGGGACATGGCCGCGTCGACCATCCGCTTCGTCGCGTCGTACTGTTTGGTCAGCAGCGGAACCTTGCCCTCGGCACGGGCTTTCGCCTTCGCAGCCTTGGCCGCTGCCGACTGCCACGTCTTCGCGTCGACCACCTCGATCCCGGCGCCGGCACCGAGCAGCATCGTGTGGGCCGCGGTGCCGATGTCGAAGTCGTCGTTGTCCTCGCGGACACTGAACCGGTGTTTCGCCGGGCCGCCGGGCTTCACGAGCTGTCGGACGCCGGTGCTGGACAGGCTGTTCGGGTCGCCGTGATAGACGTCCTCGGGCAGGTCCGGGTACAGGCCGGGGGAGGTCGGCGCCTCAATTGGGGGCGTGTCCTTCTTGCGGCAGTGGTCGCAGATCTCCCGGTCCAGGTCGGTGATCTCGCAGATGTCGTTCATGCGGGCCCCTTGATGAAGTCGGCGATCCGGTCGGAGTCGGCCTGGTCGAAGTCGGCGGTGTTGCCGGGGCCGGTGGCGTCGTGGACGGTGATGTGAACGCGGCCGTCGATGTCGTGCTCGACCACCAACTCCGTCAGGCCGGAGCGAGCCCGGAGCAGGTGTCCGTTGATCGTCAGGCGGGACATACCGCACCCCTCTCCCGCGCGCGGCGAAGGCTGGTGTAGCAGCGCTCGCAATGCTCTTGACCGCCATGAAAAGCGCCCGTCCACGACAGGTCGTTGCGATTACGCATCGGGGCCTTGCATCGCACGCATCGGCGGTCCGTCGACGCCTTATCGCCGGCGCTCTGCTTCGAAAGCGGGTCGGCGAAGGCGAAGGCCGGGACCGGGACCGCCATCAGGGCGTCCTCGACCGCGGCGGAGACGGTCTTGTTCTTCGCGACGCCACGCACGGTCTCCCGATTCACATTCGCCGCGGCCGCGATCTTCCGCCACGACAACCCGCCCGCCCGAAGCCGTGCCAGATGCGCCTGCACCGGCCCGGCGTCCTTCAGCCCGCGGACACACGGCCAGCAGAACCGGCGCGGGATACGCCCCGAGGAGATACGGCGACCACACCCAGTGCAGTAGCCGGGCCGTTCGTCGCCGGCCGCGAGGAACTTCTCCAGCTCCTCGCGCTCGTCCTCGATGTTGAAGCCTGCGAAGATGCCGTAGCGTTCGCGGCGGGCGATAGCTCCGGTGCCGCAGGCGATGCGGACGGGGCAGTCGATGCACACCGTCTTGGCCGCTTGGGCGGTCGCAGCGTCTTTTTGGTCCGGATACCAGGCGTCAGGGTGCAAGCTGCTGGTCTTGCAGGCCGGCAGGTCGTCCGGCTTCAGGCTGGCCACCGCGGGCACGGGCTTCGGGCTCATGCCACGCCCTCCAACATCCGGCGCTTGCACGCCTTGCCGCAGGTGCCCTTGAGTCCCCACTTCGGCGACATCTGCTTCAAGCTCAGCTCGGCACCGCACACTCGGCAGCGGCCGGGATCGTTCTGTTCGACGCCCAGGAGTCCGAGCATCGCCAGCAGGTTCTTCGCCTCGGCGGCGTCGGTGGCGTAGTGGCACACCGTCTTCCGGGCGTTGTCACGCTCGCTGCCGGTCGCGCCGAACCCGGTCGGCCGTGTTGTGCCGTCGGTCATCGGGTTGCCCATCACCACACCTCGTTCTCGCGGTCGATCTGCCTGTCGCGGGCGCGATCCCATTCGGCGCCCTCGTCGTAATCCGTGTCCTCGTCACACACGCGCACCACCGCGGAACCACGTCGCCGCTTCGAGCGCGAACGCCAACTCGTGTACGGCTTCCATCTCCGGGTCGGGGGCCGGGAGACGGTCGTGGGCTTCCTGATACGGCTGCCACCACGGGGCTTTCGGCTCACGCACTGGCCTTCTCCTCATCGAGGAACTCGACGGTGTAGCCGAAGCGGTGGGCGATGATCGCGTCGAGACGGTCAGCGAGGACGCGGCTGTGCCAGAACCGGAGTTCGCGGGACAACTCGGCCAACTCCGCGACCGCAGCGATCACATCGATCTCGGACAGCGGGGAATTCGGGGCGCTCACTGGGCCACCTCCGAGAGGACGGTGACCGACTCGATCGCGGTCAGGTTCCAGATGCAGCCCGACGCGCAATCCCAGCCGTAGTACCAGGAGGTGTCGCCGGCATACCGTCGCTCCCAGAGGTACGGCGTGATGATGATGCCGTCATAGAGGCGGGCGACCCGGGGCCATTCGATCCCCCAGAGCCACACTTCGCAGCCGGATTTGATGTCGGAGGCCGTCGGTGCCGCGAATTCGTTGTGGAACTGGTCGATCTCCTGCACGGAGGTGACGCGCCGGACATTGGCCGAGCCGGTCAACCGCACCTCGTGTGCGACGACTAGGGAGTCGGTGCCGTACTCCTCGGCGCGGCACCACTCCGGCCAGCCGTACTCACCGTCGACCGACACCCAGAACCCTTTCGGCTTGGTGTAAGTCGCGCGCTTCTCGGCCTGCTCGTACCGGCGTGAGCTGTCGAAGATGATCGGTTTCGCCTGGTAGTGCATCAGTCTGTTACCCATCGGGTACGCTCCTTGAGTTCGGGTTCAGGTGCCGGGGCGAGGAGTCAGCTCGCCCCGGCACACTCGTGTCAGGGGTTACGCCGCACTCGACTTCGCGGCCTCGTAGCGGGCGCGCTGCTTGCGGCGCTGTGCGGCATCGGCGCAGAAGTCGTTCATGCGCGCGGGAGTACCGAGCAGGAACGCCTGCGCGATGCACTCCAACTCGCGGTCGGTGGCGATCGAGCCGTCCTTGAACCGGATAGTCATCGCTTCACCAGCTCCAGCCGCACATCCGACAGGTCGATGGCGACGACACCGTCGGCGGGGATCGTCACGTACGCGGTGCCGGTCACGAAGTCGTTGCGCAACAAACCCGCCCCGATCTGGCAGTCCAGATCCGTGCACAGCGCGTAGTAGCCGCCGATCACACCGGTCGGTGTCACCCGGTACTGGCCGGGCGCGATCTCGCTGGGCACCAGGTGCATTCCGTCCGTCGACAACGGATCGGGCGGCGCGATCGGCATCCGCACGGTGGGCGCCGTATACGTCGACGCCGCGTCAGCCATCCGCGACACCGGAACCGGATGGCCGGTGGTGTTGTCGGGATCGCAGGCGGTGAGGCCGAGCACGCCCAGGCCGGCGACAGCGGCGGCGGCGATAAACTTGCGGGTGAACATCAATTCTTCCTTCGGTTTGGGTTGGTGTTCAGGTCCCGGCGAGGTTCGAGCTCGCCGGGGCCGCTTCATGTGGTCAGTGGTTGTCGAGCGGGTTGTAGTGGTGCCACTCCGGCCAATCCAGCGATGCCGGAACAGTCCTGGGCGGCGGATCGTGATAGCCGTGCCGGTGGTGGCGGATGCCGTCGAGCAGCTCGTGCACGAACGCAGTCGCGATGCTCATGCCGCGACCTCGGATTCCGGCCAGCCCAGCAGGATCGCCCGCAAATCCCAGCCGATCTCATGCAGCCGCGACCGCTCCCCCGTCGACGCGATCAGATCAGCCACATACCGCAGCCGTTCACTGTCACTGGCCAGCGCGAAGGTGCGGCCCACCTCCCACTCCGGCGAACCGGCAGGACAGGTCAGCAGGTGGCCGACGAACCGCAACAGTTCATCCAGGCCCGCCTGATACTGGGTCGGGGTCATTTCTCGCCCACCGCCTCACGCATCTGGGCGATGGTCACGGCGAGCTGATCGCGAAGCGTCTCGGCGTCCTCGACCGTCAGGTACACGGAAACCCCGGGCAAGAATCGGACCGTCATCAGGGTGCTATCGCCATTCGTGGGCCGCACGCGAATGTTGAGGTCTTCCAAGGTCGACAGGGATACGAACGAGTTGCTCATCACGCCACCTCGTTGAGACGGCCCAACGTGCGGGCGGCTGCACGGTATTCGGGGGTTTCGGCGGGGTCCTCGGTGATGATGTCGATCAGCAGCGACCACGCGCGGTCGTCGTCAGCGGTAGCGAGGGTTTCGCCGAGTCGGTGTTCGGCGGAATCTGCGGGGGCCGCGAGCAGCTGCGTGATGCACTGCTGCCAGCCCGGAGAGGTAACGGACATTTGCTAGACTTCTCTCTGTTCAAGTTCGGTTGGACATTCAGCAGTCGAGTGGGGCTACTCGCTGCTTCCCCCGGCATCGGCCGGAAGTTTGGGAACGCCCTCCGCGGTCGCGGTGTCGCGCGCCAGCGCGGAGGGCGTGTCCTCACCCCGAGGAGCGGAATCGGCTTGGGGTGAGGAAGAATTCAGCGACTTCGGCAGGTACTCCAGTTCCCAGGTGGGATGGAACGGCGCCGAATGCTTCTCGCCATCGAGTCGGATGCGCAGGGATCCATGGCGAGTTCCGGTGATTGTGCCCAACCGCGGGGACCGATCGCCGGTGTAGCGGACACGGCCGCCGCGCATCGCAGGGACGTGGTAGTTGTCGCGGACCCACTGCATGCACATCACCGCACCGCCCGCAGCCGAGGCGCAGGCTGGACCGGGCGACGCTGCACCAGCAGGCACAACGACGCAGCCGCATACAGCCACACACCGGCCATACCGCCACCGAACACCGCCAACGCGAACCGCAAACCAGCCACGAAACGGTCAGCGTCGATCCAGCCCGGCACATACAGGCACCAACCGGTGACCATCAGCCACCCGGACAGGATCACCACCCAGAGCGAACGGTGGCCGGCCGCGCGGAGAATGGCACTCATGCCGCACCACCGATCTCACGCGGCAGATCCAGATGCCCATTGGCGTCGATGAACCGGAAGATCCGATCCCATGCGTACTGTTGCCCGCGCGCGGTGAGCTTGCCGGTCACATAGTTGTGGCCGTTCAGGGCGGTATCCTCGCGGTTGACCGCGTAGCCCTTCTCGATCGCCCACGCAGTGGCCTGTCCAGCATCGGATCGGTTGCCGCGAACGAAGATTCCGAGCTTGCTGGTCGACAGGAACTTGACCACCTGCGCCTGCTTCACCTCGACGCCATGGTTGTCATGCGCCCACTGCTTGACCTCGCGGAAGAACTGTTGCCGAGTCTTCTCACCCGCTGCGGTGGCGTGCGTTTTCGCTCGCTCGACCATCGGGCGGTCGGCTTCGATCCGCTCCTCCAATGCGATCCGGCGCGCCCGCTCCGCCTTCGCGACCTGAGCAACCTCGATCAGCTTGTCCAGCGCGGTATCCGGGTTGGTGAGATCCAGCTCCGCCTGTGACCCGGGAGCGATGTACGCGCCGCCGGTCTTGCGGATCGTGGGCAAAACCTCGTGGGTGAGCCAGCGCTTGAAGGGCTTCACCATCGGCGAGCGGCTGATCATCATCAATGACCAGACACCTGCTTCGGTGACTCCCGCCATCTGCTGCACTCCGCCGGGGGTGTCCACGGCGATGGACACCCTTTCGTCGGGGTCCAACTGTGCGAGAGCATCTCGATACTTGGAGATGCCGACGATTCCGCAGATGTCCTTGGCCAGCCAGACCGGCTCACCGTCGACGATCCCCACCCGGACAGCCGCACGCTCATAGTTGATGCCGTCTGCGTGGTCTGCTGAGTGCTCGAAAGTGTAGAGAGTCAGGTCGGTCATGCCACACCTCGATTCGCGGCAACCTCGCGCTCGACCTGGCGCTCGCTCGGCAGCGCCCGGTAATACCGTTCGAGATCGGCGGCGTCGACGAGGATCTTGCTGCCCAGGTACCGGGCCGCCAGGTGACCATCCCGAACGAGTTGGCGGATGGTGGATTCCGCGATCCCAGTCGCCGCGGCGGCTTGCTGGACGCTGTAGGAGATCTGATGCGGGAGAGCCCCGTCGGCGTGGCGGGCGGTCATGCTGCCGCCTCACCTGTGGGCATGAGGTCGCGAACTGGACATCCGATGACCGTGGCAATCGTTCCGAGCTCGGCCAGCTTCCACGGGCCCTGAGCAAGCCGCCTGAGGAGGGTCTTTTTGTGCATCCCGATCTGCGGGGCGAGCTCTTCGAGACGTATGCCAGCTTCGGCCATCGCTCGGAGTACTCTCTCCGATGCGGCGCTGTCGAGCTGATTCATACGGACAGAATAGTTCCAAATTTGGATACCTGCAATAGATGCAAGGACAGATGTTGTCCACGAATGAACAGCCGTTACCGGACAGCTACCGGCACAGTTCAGATACTGCCCACAGCTGGGCAGTTACGAGTTGCAAAAAGTCAGATGTGAACGGAAAATGTCCACCATGGACCAGGAAGCGTTGGACGCCCTCACGGCTGCGATCAACACCGCCGTCGGCGACAAGCTGCGCGGCCTCCGAGCAGAGAAGCGCGTCACGCGCGAGGAGCTGAAGGCCCGGACAGGCCTAGGCCTCAGCACCATTCGACGGTTCGAGAACGGAGAGGGATCTCCAACTCTCACCCAGCTCGCGAAAATCCTTCGAGCCCTGGACACATCCATGGCGGACTTCGCGGAGGTGGCCCTAAAGGACGTCCCAGGACCTCAGTAGTTCCACCGGGTTACGCCCCATCTGAAGCGCCCCCAGTACCACGTCGCAGAACGTGACCCTGCCGCGTCTTACACGGCGCGCGCCCGTACTGCCGATGGTTCGCTTCAGCCCCTCGGGGCCCAAATGCTGGAGTAGCCCAGCAAACGCGGCTGGGCTCGCGAAACACCTATCAGGAACATCGCCGGCTTCTGTTGCCTCACCGGACTTTTCGATCTTGCTCATCGGGACATCACCGATCCTGTTGCTGCACACCGCCTGCAGTTCTGACGGGCCCGTAACGGGCCCCCCTCGCCAGTACCCACTGCCTTCAGCCCTTCTCGCACGACCTCTTCGATACGCCCGGCCGAACCCGCCGATTTGAGTCGCCGGAAATGCCCCGATCCGTGACCATCATAGTTTCCGGTTCAAGCAACCACTGATGGTTTGCCGGAATGCTCCGAAACTTATTAGCCACACGTACCACCGTCGTCTACCCGGAATCCGCTACACCACACCAAGATTCAGACATCACGAAAATATTGCGTTTCACCTGCAGCGCAGGTCAGGGCTCACGAATGGCGTTGATCATGTGACCAGAAAAACGCCCGATACGAGACCGATGTGCCTGTATTCGCCACGCGGTCGCTCCTACTGCCCATGCGCCGCAACATGATCGACAGCAGCCCAAGGGCGTCAAGTCATCTCGACGGAGGCAGCAGGGCGTCCAGGCTGCCCAGCGATCGCCGAGCCTCTTCCAGATTCACCTGTTGATACCGACGCGTCATCGCCACATTCGAATGACCCAGCACGGACTGAATCACCTTGTCCGGCACACCCGCCTCCATCAGCAGCGTCGCTGTCGTGCCCCGCATCGCGTGAACATCCAGCGGAGCCTCGATCCCGGCCCGCGCCTGCGCCGCCTTCCATCCGTCGTTGTCATCACGAGTCGAGACCGGCCGCGGATGCTTGATGCGGGACTTTTTCTCCGGCAGGGTCACCCACACGAGGCCCCAAGGGTTCTCGGGTGCCTGCTTGCGGTACTCGGTAAGGATCGCCACAAGTGGGGCCGGGATCGGGACCAGACGCTCAGACGATCTAGTCTTCGGCCGCGTCCACGCCGCACCACGCCACAGCGGACGATACGTAAAGCCGGCGGGGACATCGAACCGTTTCTTATCCGTCGGATCTGCTCCCGGCTTCAGCTTCAGCCACTGCAGCTGCCACGACAGGTCTACCACGCCCGACTTGAGGTCCACCCGATCCCACTCCAATCCGAGTAGCTCCCCCTGTCGGCCGCCCAGCATCAACCCCGCCGCCCATCGAGTCACCATCGGATCTTTGGCCGCCATCGACGACAGCAGCACCTTGCGCGCCTGCTCCACGGTGAGCGCCCCATGCGATTCGGAGGTGACCGTCGGCTTGCTCACCAGAGTGCAGACGTTGCGCCACACCTTGCCGTCGGCGAGCGCGTCGGCGAGGGCCCCGGAGAGCACGTTGTGCGCCTCCTCCACCGACCGTGTCGTGTAAGGCTTCTCGACCTTGCCACGCTTGTACTTGTGCGCCAGGATCCATCGGTGCATGTGCCGGACGTCGTCAGGGCTCAGCTCCGCCAGCTTCCGGTTGCCGATGGCCGGCACGATGCGGCTCGAAATCGCCGACTTGTACGACCGCAAAGTGGTCGGTCGCGTCTTCGTCGGCGCCACCTCCTCTACCCATCTCTCGAGGTACGCCGCGACGGTGAGCCTCTGGTCGGCTTCCTCGAGCCCCTTCGCCGCGCGATCCTTCAGACCCGCCAGCTTCTCCACCACGGTTGCGCGATCCTTGGAATAGACCGGCTTGGACTTGCGCCGCTTCCCGTCCGGGCCCTTGGGGAGCTCCACCTGTCCGACCCACATGCCGTCGCGGTTGCGTTTGTACAGCGCGCCCTCACCGCGGCCGCGGCGAGGCTTCGGCTTCTCGGCGTCGAGCTTCTTCAGCAGACGCTCCACTGCGGTGACCCGTTTGATGAGATCGGCCTGTTTGCCGGCGGTGACTTCCACGTTGGCGCGCCACAGGCCGTCGCGCTGTTCCATGTCCATGTCTGCCCCTTGTGCCACTGTAGGCCAAGATTGTAGGCTACAGTGCATTGATACACATTGATATGCCCGTATCGACCAAGACTCAGCGCACACAAGAAAAGGCCCCTCACCAGGGCCTTCGTCTCGATTCTTTGTCGGGATGACAGGATTTGAACCTGCGACCCTCCGCTCCCAAAGCGGGGAGGATAATTCTTCCACAGCAGGTCAGAGCCTTTTTCTAGGCGAGTTGCAGCCTAACTTGTGGGCTAAGCGTCCTCGGGGGCTATCGAGGAGTAACGCCCAGCCCGCTCACCGCTGCCACGCCCCGCTGAAAGGCAGGAACATGGAACCCGATTCGCGCCGCCTCGACGGACTGGCCTGCATCGAATGCGGCGCCGACCTCGCACTACCCGGCACCCGGTCGGTCCCGGACGGATTCGGCCCGAACGGGCAACTGTTCCGTTGCGCGCCCGGAACCGGCTGCGCCACCCTGACCGAACCTCTACCGCAGTAAGAGCGGTGGAATAGCAAATCGGCCCCGGACCATCACTGTCCGGGGCCGATTGTCGTATACACCTGCTTACCCAGCTACGCCAGCACGTTCAGCCAACCCCCGCAACGCGGACGTCTGCCGATCATGGTCCCGCAACTCCGCGACCACGCTCCGCAACAACGTCTGATACCGCACCCACTCCTCACCGCCGACCCGCTCAGCGGTCAGCAGGGCATCCAACGCCTTCTGATACTGCCCCGTCCGGACCAGAGCAGCCGCACGATCGCAGAGATGCCGCGCCTGCGACACCTGAGTGAGCCCGATCCCGTTGTTCGGCATCAACCGGGCCGCCTTCAACGCCTCCGGATACCGCTCACTCGACACATTGATGTCAACTTCCTGCATCACCCTCTGGCTGGGCCCGAAGTTGCACTCGTAGTGCTTGGTGTCGCGACCGATCCGATCCGCCACCTCCCCTGCCGCAGCGGCCAGATCCAGAGCCGCGCCAGGCTTCTGCTCACGACCAGCCGCAGTCGCCCCTTGCAGGACGAGTGAGCCGTAGACCGCCAGGTGATCCTCGGCAACGTCCCCGACTGGCTCCACGCCCGCCGCAGCCTTCAACGCGACTTTGTGTGACTCCTCGTACCGGCCTTGGACGAGCAGTTGCCACGCCACCGAACCGCGCAAGGTCGCGGCCAGCAGAGGATCGCTGCCCAACTGCGCGGCGTCGAGAGCCTGCCGAATCGCCATGAACGCCGGGTCGGTCTGCCCGAGGTGTACGAGCGTGCAGCCGGTCACCCAGTACATGCGAGCCAGGAGTTCGTTGGCGGTGGGGATGTCGCCGTTCTGCGCACTGTGCACGGTCGCGCGCAACTGGCTGAGGCCCGGCGGCAGGATTGTGGACAGCAGCTCGTACCGGCCGGCCCAATACGCGCCCCACGCGTAGTTCACCGTGCGAGACGCGGTGTCGACTGACACTGGATCCGATGGGTCGTCATCCTCGATGAGGTCATCGACGGCAGTGAGTGCACGCCGGATCGCGACGACACCGGCGTCGGGATCCTCAGACGGCATCCCGTAGCGTTTTCCGACCAGGTCGGCGATGTCGACGTCCAGCGCCTTGGCGAGCTTCTGCAACGTCGCGATGTGCGCGCCATTGCGTCTGCCCTGTTCGAGCTTTTGAATGACGCTGATCTCCACGCCGGATAGCTCCGAGAGCTGCCGCTGTGTGAGCTTCTTGCCCCGGAATCGGCGAATGCGGTCGCCAAGTGTCGAGTCTTCCATTGCGTGTCCTTCGGCTGGAGCCCCCTATGCATCCGAGGGTACAGAGATTCCGCCAGAAAAGTAGGGCATAGCGCCCTACTTGGTTGCCCTACTGCGGACTTACCTTCGAATCAGCCCCAGATGCGGGGTCGTCCCCAACCCCGATGGGGGACAGCGGCACCGAGACGGCAGCGCCCCGAAACCGTCGTCCCGGTGCCGTCCCTGCATCGATAACCGAACAGACACCCAAGGACAGCAATGAAACCCAAGGCGGTTGGCTTCCTTCACCGAGATGTATCCGGGACCCAGCAGGACGCCCACGAGAAGTCTCTGCAAGCGACAGCGGACGCGAAACGAATTGACCTGGCACGCATATTCGCATGCAGCCACCTCGTCAAAAATCCTCCGCTGCGGTTGACCATCATGCTCGGCAACATCGACGCCGACACGATCATCGTCCCGCATCCGATGGGCGCCCACCTGGGCAAAGCCGCAGCCGAACTCAACCAGACCTACACGATCATCGAGACGCCGCTGTTCGCGGGCGATGAGGCCACAGTCTGGGAGCCGCACTCGATGATGGCCGGTGCGCGATGAGGGCCGCGGACATCGACCGGTGGCGCAATATGCACCGCTTCTGCAACGACGAACCCGGCGAGATCGTCGGCCTCGACGAGGCCCGGTTCGTCCTCAACGAGCATGGCGGACATGGCCCGACGTGCCGCCAGTTCCTGTGCGCGCTCAGCCGGACTTCCGAGGTGACGCAGTGAACGACACCCGCCACATCGGCTACCTGCAGAACAGCGACGGCGTATCCGTCGTCGGGCCGGACGGATTCTGCTGGGATCCCGGCGACCTCGAGCCCGGCCCCGCCGCCCTGGACGTCCCCATCATCGACGTGGCCCCGGAAGCGGTGACCGACCGAGAAGTTGGGCAGCGTGGAATCGAGAACTGACCTGCCGCAGCGCATCCCGCAGACACTCGACGTGATGCCGTTCGACCCGCCGCCGGTCGATCTGCTCATCCAGTTGGCCACAGCCCTGGACGAGTGGGATCCCGCGAGCGTCACAGACTGCCGGCCCAATCGGGGACCGGTAACCGATGGCGGCTTCGGCCGCCCGAACCAACTGGAGATGCCAATGCACAACGCCTTCGCTCCGAACGCCGCCGATCTGCGCACCAAGGTCGCGTTCCGCAAGGCCACCGCCTCGAACCCGAGCGGCAACTGCGTGCACGTCGCCGAACTCGAGGACGGCAACGTGGCGATCCGCCACTCGGACCCGACCGGCCCGGCGATCATCTTCACCCCCGGCGAGTGGGACGCGTTCGAGGACGGCGTCCGCCGCGGCGAGTTCAGCCGCGCGTGATGCTCTTCTGGTCCTGAACGCCGAATAAGCCCCCGATCCCTGTAACGGGACCGGGGGCTTATTCGTATCAACAAGCGTCAACTTGTGTTCTAGTCAGGAGAATACACATGCGTAGGATTCTGCCCGTATTCGCTCTCGCCTCCATCGCCGTATCACTTCTCGCCCCCGCAGCCTCAGCCGATGACCTCAGCCAAGCATTCCTGCAAGGGATCGCCGGCGCATTCGGAAGCTCCGGAAACTCCAGCCCCTCAACACCGCAAAGCGGGATCTACCCGGATTACCAGTCGTGCAACGACGCCGCCCGCGCGATCCGCCGCCCGGGAGTGACCGCGGAATGTAACTCCATCGGCGGAACGGGACACCGATACCAGCTCGTCGTCGTCCGATAGCTTCCCGGCCGGGGCGGGATTCACACCTCGAGCGCGTTGATCGCCTCGGCCATCCGGTGGCAGTACATGCCCTCGATATAGGTGCGGATGTGGTCCTGACCGGACAGGTAGCCGACTACCTGCCTCGCCGCCTCGTCGTACAGCTGCCAGGTCTCAACCGGGTTGCGCCACCAGTCCCAGTTGATCGGCTGGAACCGCCGGCGCCGCAGCCGATCCACGAGATCCTGTGACCAGCCACCGATCTCGGCGAACGAGAAGGCCGACATACCGTCCGCGATGCCTCGAAGTGGTGAGCCGGCCGCGCACGAGGTGATGACGTCATCCTTGTTGGCGTACTCGAGGTGGATGTGGCCCTCGGGGAAGTCGCCGTGCGGCCCGTTGATCCCGTACCCGCGAGCGCCGGAGTCGACCGAGTCACCTTCCCGGCGCGCGGGATTGGCCAGGCACGCGGTGAACGCCACCTCGCACTCGGGGAACAGCCCTTGCGCCTTCGCCTCCATGAACGCATCCACGACGAGGGCGCCCAGACTGTACCCGAGGATGCCGACAGGATTCGGCGTCGCCCGGACCATCGCCGACAGAGCGGTCAGCCCGATCTCGATGGAAGTGGCTTCACTCGGACCGACCGGACCCGCGCCTACGGGGCCCACCGTTGCTGGATACGGACAGTCCCCGAGGTAGTGGAACTTCTCCGGGTTGAGTTCACGGACGACGTTGCGGAGCATCGCGTTCGGTGCGCCCAACTGCTCGCCCGTGCCGCGAACGGTGATGATGTCGATGGTCACGGGATGGCCACCGCAAGCTCGTCCGCCATACGCTGATGCCCCAGCCACGACGGATGGATCGTGTCCGTGGTGTAGTCCGGCCACAGCGCGGTGCTGGAGGTGCCGCGCATCGCGCCAGCGAAATCCACCACCCCATTGCAGAACGTAGGCTGACCACCAATCCAGTCGTTATAGGACAGGCGCACACTGTCACCGGTCGACGTCCTCGAGATGACGGTGCCCAGGTAAACCTTCCCCGTGAACGAGTAGGTGGTCTGGAGCCTGCTGACGAGGGTGCGGACCGACGCCTGGAGGCCTGCCAATGTCGCGCTGGCACCGAAGATATCGTTGCTACCGCCGCAGATCAGCACCTCGTCGAGGGTGAATGTGTCCAGCGCCAGCCGGTCCCAGATGTGCGCGACGCTGGCGTTCGACAGAGCCGTCGCGTAGTCGCTCAGCTTCCAGCCGGCCAGCGACATGTTCACGATCAACCGGTTCGTCGCGGCGGCCCACAGGTAGACGTTGCCCTTCCACAACGGAGTCGGCACAATGCTCGCGGAAGACGTGCCCCTCGCGCCAGCGATCGGTTCGAAGATCGAATCGCCAATCACCAAGCAAACTTTGCGGCGGCTGGTCGACTGGTACTCGATGATCCAATCGAACGGGATGCTGGTGACCGTGCCACCCGAGCCGGCGACGGTCGGATCGGTGCCCGAGGTGGAGGTGGTCCAAGTCCACGCCTTACCCGCACCGGTCTGCACCGCGGTCGACGACGCGAACGTCCACCCGAACGCCACCAGATACTCGGTGTTCGCCGTGAACAACCCCGGCGCGCTGGTCACCCATGGAGAGGTGTACCAGGTGCCATCGCCGGGGATCGTCTGGTCGGTCGACACGATTGTCGTCGCCGTCGAGCCGGAGAAACTGCCCGTCTCCGAGCCCGTGTTGTCGCTGGTCGACGGCGGACTATGCAAACCCACCACCAGCTTCTTCAAGGTGGCCGCGGTTTTCGCGGTCTCGGCGGTGTCTCGGTTGCGGATCATGAACCGCCACTGCGTCACATCCACCGGCAGCTTCACCACGAACCGGGAGCTACCCGCCGTGCCCGCCGCCAACGACGAGGTGACCGTGCCGCCCAACCCGCCGTTGGTGTGCCGGATCGTCCGGGTGACCAATGCACCGCCGTTGAGGTCGTCGATCGCGGACTCGATGCGGTTGAGATTCGCTGCCGAGACCGGCGTCGCCGTCGACGGCGAGTCCTGCCACGTAATTCGAGACCAAGTCATGGCGCTCCTGGATACAAAGTCGGAGAGGGATAGAGAGACGGAGACGGCAGCGGAGTCCCGACCACCGAAGGCGCGACCGCCGCAGCGGTAGCCGACGCCTTCACTGCGGTGACATTCGCGTCCCCGCGCACCGCGGGAACGGTCGCTGCGGCCGTGGCTGCGGCCCTTACGGCGATGACAGAGCTGCCTGCGGACATGCCCGGGTTCGGCGCGACAGCGGACGCCGCCACCGCGGTGGGAGCGATACCGACACTTCCGGTGACCACCGGCACGGCGGCCGCCGCGGACGCAGTGGCGGCCGACGAGATAACCGACTTCGACACCGCCACAGCGGGAACCGGCGCCAAAGCCGACGCCGACGCAAGGGTTGGAGACAGGATCGCGCCACCGGACGTTTCCACCACCGGTGCCGGCATAGTCGCGGTGGCCGTCGCCAACACCGCAATCACCTCGCGGTCCTGAACGATCGGAAGTGCCTGCGCCCCAGCCGTAGCCACTGGGGCTACGACCAACGCGTCCCCAGTCGCTGCCGGCGCTATACCGGCCGTCGACGCCTGAGCTCGCACCGCGGTCACAAGAGCCGACGCCGACAACACCGGCACAGGTGCCGCAGCTGTCGCCCCGGCGGCCACGCCGACGATCGACGCGGGAGTGGAATGCACGTCCGGCACGCGCGCAACACCAGTGGCGGCCGCGCGGTGGGGTCAGGATCGCCGACCGGGACTCGTCATAGAGCAGGTGCTCTACGCCGTTGGCGTCCCAGTAGTAGACCCGGGGGATCAGCCGCTGGCCGGTGTCCCAGTAGTAGATGGCGCTCGGCGCATG
>Ga0207664_10000374_pt1 | contig 32561 bp, 32 predicted proteins | sample LARL83metaG_FD_184349 | JGI IMG/M metagenome (GOLD analysis project Ga0207664, IMG submission 184349) | Corn, switchgrass and miscanthus rhizosphere microbial communities from Kellogg Biological Station, Michigan, USA - LAR L8-3 metaG... | ecosystem: Host-associated > Plants > Roots >... | reverse complement strand
GGTCCGCGAGGCCCGGCAGGCTGGCCGGGTCCGCGAGGCCCGGCAGGCTGGCCGGCATGACCGCGGCCTGCCAGCCGGGCCGGCCTGATGCCGCGGGCGGGGCCAGCGCGGCGGGCGCCGCCACCAGGCGTTTGACCTGCACGAACGTCACCGCGCCGCGGTGGATGTAGGCGGCCTGCCCGACGTCGAGGGCGCGGACGATGTCCGGGTCAAGCACCGGGGTGTGCCGCAGCCGCGACGATCCCTCATCGCTCCACAACGCGGCGCCCATCAGCCGCCTGGTGGTGTCGATCACCGGCCGGTTCCCGGCCAGCGCGACCACCGGATCCGGGTGCGGCGTGCGCAGCAGCCAGATGCCGCCGTCAGCGGACGCCGCGATCCGCAGTCGCTCGCTTTCGTCGCCGGCCAGGCCCTGCCACGACTGGGCCGACACCTGGACGGCCAGGCCGAGCGAGCGGGCCCGCTCGTACAGCTGCCACACCGGAAGCCGCCGCGACACGGCGCTGAACTCGTCCACCGCGAGCAGCACCTCGGGGGCACTGCCGCCGGGCCGTCCCGCGCCGTGCGCGACGTAGCTGGCCAGCAGGTCCACCAGCGTCCTGGCCTGCGCCTCGGCCACGGCGATCTCCGCGGTCCCCTCCAGGATGCAGTACCACACGTCCGCGTCGGCGAAGCTGCCCGGCCCGTCCAGGCCGGGCCCGAGCCGGCGGAACAGCGCCCGGAACCGCAGCGCCACGTCCGGCACCTGCCGCGCCGCCGAGCCGATCAGGGCCAGCTCGCTGTCGTGCCGGCCCGTCCGGTACGCCGCCGCCAGCCAGCCCGGATCCAGCCGGGCCAGGAAGTCGGCCGTGCTCCGCGGCGGCCCGGCCGGCGCGCCGGCCGCCAGCGACACCACGGCCTCCATCACATCGGCGTAGTACGCCGCCGGCCCGCTGCCGTGCTCGATCAGGTCGAGCAGCGTGGTGACCAGCCGCCCGGGCGGCAGGTCCCAGATCGACAGGCTGGCCTCGTCCGGCCAGACCGCGGTGGCCCGCGCGCCCGCATCGCGGAGCACCCGCCGGGCCCGGTCGGCGACCCGCCGCGAATCCCCGCCGCCCTTGCAGTCCAGCACCACCAGCAGCGGACGCCCGCCGGCCCCCGCCACGTGGCGGCGCAACGCAGTGGCCATGAACCCGGCCCACAACCTCAACAGCAAAGTGGTCTTCCCGGTTCCAGTCGTCCCGATCACCACCTGGTGCGATCGGAGGCGGGCGTAGGGCAGCACGGCCACCGGACGCTGCGGGTGCCCGACGGCTCTGATCACCGCGCCCGCCACGACGTCGCCGGACGGGGTGGTCAGCGGCACCGAGCCAGGCGCGGCGATCCTGGCCCGCGCGCTGCGCACCTGGTGCCACCACTGCCGCTGGTCGAAGACGACCGGGGAGCCCGGGGTCAGCCCACCGGTTCCGGCCCGCATCGAGTAGATCCGCCGCGACCAGGCCAGGCCGCCGGCGACCAGGCCGAGTGGGATGGCGGCCGGGGCGATCGTGACCGCCGCGGCGGCGACGGAGCCTGCCGCACCGAGGTGCCACATCGATAGCCAGGCGTGGTACGGGGCGGTCGCGATCGCGGCCAGCGCGCCGCCGGACGGGGCGCGCAGCCCGGTCCACGCCAGCCACACCGCCACCATCGGCAGGCACCACAGCGCCGCGGCGTACAGCCGGCGCGGCGGCCAGCCGAGCAGCCACGCCAGCGCGGCCGAGTAGCCGGCCACTAGTGACACCGGCGCCGCGGCCACCAGCGCGGCGGCGATCGCCGCGGCCCGCAGCAGCCGCCCAGCCAGGCGAACCGCGCCCCGCAGCGCGACCAGGGTCAGGTACCGGGTGATCATGAGCACCCCAGGCCGTCGAGGGCCGCCGCGGGCGGCAGATTCCGGATCTCGATCCTGGGCGCCATGGCGCCGAGCGTCCCCGCGGCCCGGGCCACGGTGGGCCGGGCCGCGGGCGAGCAGAGGTAGAGCACGCGGGCATGCCGGGGCGGCCGCCCGGGTACCGCCGTCTCGGCCGCCGGGCTGCCGTAGTCCGCGGTGCGGGCGAGCAGCTCGCGCATGATCGCAGCCGTCCGGATCACGGTCTTGCGGGTGAGTTCGGCCTCGACGGCCCAGCACTCCCCGGCGTAGGGCACCCCGCGGCCGTTCGGGAAATGGATCTCCCCATCGGGGATGTGCTCGCGCAGGCCGACCCGGCCGCCCATCCGGGCGCGCAGTTTCCGCTCGCTACGCCAGTATCCTTCCGCCTGCCGGTAGCCGGAGGCGGACTCGAGCGCGAGCCGTACGGCGGCGACGGCGCGCAGGTGCGCGAGCCGGGACAGGGCCGGCGGCACCGCCGGGTAGCGCAGTCCGCAGGCGGTCAAGCCGCGCCGGGTCAGCCAGACCCACGGCCGGCCGGGGCCGATCCGCGCCGAGTCCGCGTAGCCGATCCGGCGCCAGCGCGCCGCCACCCGCCCGGCGCCCGCGGGAGCCAGGTCTAGTAATCCGGCCAGCAGGTCGAGCTGGACGCCATACATTTCGGCCGTGAACACCAGGCCGCGCAGATCCCGCTCGGTGAGCCGGACCGGAGCCGCCCGGGCGCCCTTGGCCGTGCTTAACGTCACATCTCAACTACATCACGTAAACGCCCGCCGGATAAGTAATTGCGCGCCCTGCGGTGCGCGCGTAATGTGCGGTCCGTCGCTCGCTGGGAGCAGCGGGCAGGCGCCAGCATCAGCTGGGAAGCCGCCGGGAAGGAGGGTCGGCCGCAATGAGTGTCTTCTGCGGTGCCCTGATTCCCTTCCTGGGTGGCGCGATCTCTCGCTGACCGGCTCGCAGGCCGGCGACCGGGGGTCCCCGCCCGGTTCCGCTCACAGCCTGGAGCCCCGATGTCTTCTTCCGCTTCTTCTCCTCCTCCTCCTCCTCCTCCTGATTTTCCAGCTTCTGATCGTGCCGCCCTGCCCGCGGGCTGGCGGGACAGCCTGGTACGGCTCGGCGCCGACGGGGCGATGATGGCCAGCATCGAGGCCGCCGCCGCCGACCACGCCGGGCCGGCCGTTCCCGGGCGGGTGGCCCGCGCGGAGCACTCGCTGGTCACCGTGCTCACCCCGGCCGGGCCGGTACGGGCCGGCCTGACGCGGCGCGAGCAGGCCTGCGCCGGCGACTACGTGCTGCTCAGCGCCGCCGAGCCAGTGGTGGCGGAGGTGCTGCCGCGGCGGTCGCACCTGGTCCGGCACGCCGCGGGGAACAGAACCGAGCCGCAGACGCTCGCGGCCAACATGGATGAGGTGTTCGTGACCGTCGCGGCCGATCGCGGCGTCTCGCTCGGCCGGATCGAGCGCTTCCTCGCCCTGGTCTGGGAGAGCGGAACCATTCCGGTGGTCGTGCTGACCAAGGGCGACCTGCTTGCGCCCGGAGCCGCCACGCCGCTGCTGACCAGGGCCGCGGGCGTCGCCCCCGGGGCGGACGTGCACCTGGTGTCCGCGATCACCGGCGAGGGCGTCGGCGACCTCGCCCGGCGGCTGGAGCCAGGGCGGACCGCAGCGCTGATCGGCAGTTCTGGCGCGGGTAAGTCCAGCCTGCTGAATGCGCTGGCCGGCGCGGAGGTGGCCGCCACCACGCGGGTGCGCGACGCCGACGGCAAGGGCAGGCACAAGACGGCCTGGCGCGAACTGGTGGTCCTCGACCAGGGCGGGGCGGTCATCGACACCCCCGGGCTGCGCGGCCTGGGCATGTGGCTGGACGAGACCGGTCTCGACACCGCCTTCGCCGACCTCACCGAGCTGGCGCTGGGCTGCCGGTTCTCCGACTGCCGGCACGCTACCGAGCCCGGCTGCGCGGTGACCGCCGCGATCGAGGCGGGCACGTTCGAGGCCAGGCGGCTGGAGAGCTACCGCAAGCTGGAGCGTGAGGCCGCATACGTGGCCCGCAAGGCCGATCCCAGGGCACGGCGGGCCCAGGCCCGGGCCGAGCACGCGATAACCAGGGAGGGCGCGGCCCGGGCGCGGCACCGTCCCCGGTCCTCGTGACCGCCGCCGCGCAGGCCAGCGGGGGTCCGCGCGAGCACCGCGGCGGCCTCGTCCGTCCAGGCGGGACGGGACGCCCGCCTCGCTGCATTCATGAACCCGTCACGGAATGGGGCTTTTTACCGAGAGATTACGAGATTAAGGTATAACTTTGGGACTTTGCGTGAAGCCTGCCGTCGGGGGGCCGCAGAGCCCGGATTCACGTGCCGATTCCAAGGGGGCAGCGATGACTGAAACACGGCACAGCAAACTGTCCGGCCGCCTGGTCCGCCGCGCGCTGGCGGTGACGGCGGCGGCCGGCGCCGTGGCCTTGGCCGCGGGCCTGACCGCCGCGGCGGGAACGACCGGGGGAGGGGGCGCCCACGCCAGGGCAGCCCAGACGTTCTCCTTCCAGCTGAAGCCCTCGTCCCCGGCCATCTCCGCGTGCCTGCCCAATGCCAGCGGCCGCGTCACGATCACGACGGGACGGCTCAACGACATCATGAAGGTCACGGTCAGCGGCATGCCCGCCCGCGCCGGCTTCGACCTGTTCGTGATCCAGCAGCCCACCGCGCCGTTCGGTGTCTCCTGGTACCAGAGTGACGTGCAAGCGGGCGCCACCGGGAGGGGCAGCGCCACGGTCCAGGGCATCTTCGACGCCGAGACGTTCTCGGTGTCCCCCGGCGGCACCGTGACGTTCCCGCCCACGCACCAGTTCCACCTCGGCCTGTGGTTCGACAACCCGCAGACGCCGTTCAACCTGGGCTGCGAGCCCGGGGCCACGACCCCGATCGTTACGCCGTTCAACGGGGAGCAGCACGCGGGCATCCAGGTGCTGAACACCGCGCAGTTCCCCGTCAACAAGGGGCCGCTGTCACGCGTGCACCGCTGACGCCGAGCCGACGCGGTGCCGCTCGCCGGGTCGCGGACCGTCCGGTTTCCGGGCGGCCCGGGCCCCGCGGGCATGCTGAGGACGGTGCGCTACAGCGACCGGGTCCAGGTCTGCTCGACCAGGTCGTGCCCGAAGCTGTGGTGCTGGCCCTGGCCGGCCAGCCGGAACCCGGCCGCCTGGTAGATGCGGCGCGCCGCGGTCAGGCAGTCCTGGGTCCACAGCGTGATCTGCTGATAGCCCGCCGCGCGGGCGAACCGCAGGCACTCCTCGACGAGCCTGCCGCCGATGCCCAGGCCGCGGGCCCACGGCTCGACCAGCAGCAGCCGCAACTGGGCGGTGGCGGAGTCCTTGCGCATGCAGAACACGCACCCGGCCGGCGCCCCGTCCACCTCGGCGATCCATGCCGCCTCCCGCTCGGGGTCGCGGTCGGTGGCGTAGTCGGTCACGATCCGGGCCACCAGGTGCTCGAACGTCTCGTCCCAGCCGTACTCCTGCGCGTAGAGCGCGCCATGCCGGGACACCACCCAGCCCAGGTCGCCGGGGCCCGGCGGGCGCAGCAGGTAGGAGCGCGGCCGCTCCGCGGAACCGCCGTCCGACAGCACCCGCCGGACCACGCGCATGGCCTCGACCAGCTGCCGCCGCTCCGGCTCGCCCAGCCTGGCCAGCAGCCCCGCGGTCTGGTCGGTCTGCAGCGCGTCGAGTTCGGCGAAGGCCGAGCGGCCGGCCTGCGTCAGCCGGATCACCTGCCGCCGCCCGTCGGCGGCCGAACGCTGCCTGACCGTTAGCTTCTCGGCGTCGAACCGGGCCAGGATGCGGCTCAGGTAGCCGGCGTCGATGCCCAGCGACCGCCGCAGTCCGGCCGCCTCGGTCTCCTCCTGCCGGGACAGCTCGAACAGCACCCGTGCTTCCGTGAGCGAGTACGGGCTGTCGAGGTAACCGGCACGCAGCAGGCCGATCACGTTGGTGTAGAAGCGGTTGAACGCGCGTACCGCGGCCACCGCTCCGACGTCCTCGTCCGCCATGACTACAGCCGGCGTCGCCATCCCAGCCTCCCGGGCACTCGACACTCTCTTTGACATTGTCAAATATATGATTGACGAAGGCAAGTAATATTTCGCGGCGCCGATCCACCATCTGGATGATCCGGCGATCAACCGCGGCGGGCCCGAGGTCTGGCCGGACAGTCGATCCGTGCGAGGGGTCCCGGCGGCGATGCTCGTTGTGTGGCCGGCGGACCGCCGGCCGGCAGGATGAATCCGGAGGAGACATGGCTGTCATCGAGGTGCGTAACCTCGCCAAGCGGTACGGGGATCTGGTGGCCCTGGACGGGGTGTCATTCTCCGTCGAGCGGGGTGAGATCTTCGGGATTCTCGGACCGAACGGCGCTGGCAAGACCACCGCCGTCGAGTGCATGGCCGGCTTGCGGCGGCCCGACTCGGGGAGCATCCGGGTGCTCGGGCTGGACCCGCAGGCCGACGGGCTGGCACTACGCGAGCGGGTGGGCGTGCAGCTGCAGGAAACCCACCTGCAGGACAAGATCAAGGTGTGGGAGGCGCTCGACCTGTACGCCTCCTTCTACCGGCGGCCGGCGGACTGGAACCAGCTGCTCGAGACCTGGGGGCTGGCGAGCAAGCGCAACGCCCCAGGCGCGCCGGTCGGTGGACGCGCTGCGGCCCCAGGTCCTGGACGACGCCAAGCTGCCCGACGCGCTGTCCGAGGAGGCGGCCCGGTGGTCGGCCATAAGCGAGGTCAAAACGGAGGTGGCCACCACCGGCAACGCCCGGCCACTGCACCCGGAGATCGAGGTCACGCTGCTGCGCACCGCGCAGGAGGCGCTGGCCAACGTGAGCAAGCACGCCGACGCCTCCCGGGTCGCGCTTACCCTGTCCTACATGGAGGACGTGGTGACCCTGGACGTGCGGGACGACGGCCGCGGCTTCGTCCCGGACACCGCGCCCCGCAGCGGCAACGGCGGATTCGGCCTGGAGGGCATGCAGCAGCGCCTGCGGAACGTGTCAGGAACGCTGGCGATCGAATCGGAGCCCGGCGGCGGCACCGCGATCTCGGCCAGCGTGCCGGCGATCGCGGTCCAGGCCCCGGACGGCTGAGGCACGACATGGCTGACACCCCCGCGCCGGGCGGAGACGGCCGGCCCGCTCCCATCAGGCTGCTCATCGTGGACGATCATCCGGTGGTCCGGGACGGGCTGCGCGGCATGTTCGCGGGCAGCGACGAGTTCGACGTGGTCGGCGAGGCATCCGACGGGGTGTCGGCCGTGGCCAGGGCCGCGGCCCTGCGCCCCGACGTCGTGCTCATGGATCTGCGGATGCCCGGCGGCGATGGCGTGAGCGCGATCAGCCGGATGTCCGAGCAGAAGCTCGAGGCGAGGGTCCTCGTGCTCACCACCTACGACACCGACAGCGACGTGCTGGCCGCGATCGAGGCGGGTGCGACCGGGTACCTGCTGAAGGACGCCCCCGCCGACGACCTGCTGCGAGCCGTCCGCGCGGCCGCGCGCGGAGACGCGGTGCTCTCGCCGTCGGTGGCCACCCGGCTGGTCGGGCGGGTGCGCGCTCCGGTGCCTGCCAGCGAGCCGCTCAGCCAGCGCGAGCTCGAGGTGCTCGGCCTGGTGGCGCGGGGGGCGGGGAATCGCGAGGCGGCCGCGCGGCTGTTCATCAGCGAGGCCACGGTAAAGACGCACCTGATGCACATCTACGCCAAGCTGGGCGTCAACGACCGGGCCGCGGCCGTCGCGGCGGCCTTCGACCGCGGGCTGCTCACCCCCGGCGGGCGCTGAGCGGGGACGCTGGCGCCGCTACCGCGCCGCGGGTCCGCGGGCGGGCGCGCCAGTAGAGTGTCCGGTGCATATGCGCGTGGTGTACGTGGATCATGACCCGGTGGTGCTCGCGCACAGCCGCGCCCTGCTGGCCACCGGCGACGGCGTGATCGCGGTCAAATCTGACTTCCGGGATCCCGCCGAGGTACTCGGTGACCCCGCCCTGACCGGGCTGATCGACTTTGCCAAGCCCGTCGCGGTGCTCTTCCTGTCCGTGCTGCACTTCATCGGCGACGAGGAGAATCCCGGCCAGATCGTGGCCGGGTTCCGCGACCGGCTGCCCGCGGGCGGTTACCTGGTGATCTCCGCGATCACGTCCGAGAACATCGACCATGAGGTGGCCTCGGGGGTCAGCGATCTGTACCGGTCCGCGCGCACGCCCGGCGTGGCCAGGTCCAGGAAGCAGATCATGGAGTTCTTCGCGGGCTGCCAGCTGGAAGAGCCGGGGCTGGTGAACGTGGTGCAGTGGCGCCCCGGCGCGGGCACCGACACCCGGACGACCCAGGTGCACATGCTGGGCGGGGTGGGGCGGAAGGCCTGAGAGCCGGACTGGGACGCGGCGCCGGGCCGGAGGCCGGCCGCGCCGGCGTATTTGGGTACTGGTGCTGGTGACGAGGCTGGGGCACAATGGGAGGCGGAACCGGGCGGTGCCCGGGACATGAGTACGCCGCGAACCGGTCTGCGGTGAGCGGGAGCGAGGTCGCTGGGGAAGGCACGCCTCGTCCGCTCGCAGGAGGTATCGGTGTCCGTACACGGCGTTCTTAGCGTCCATTCCGCACCCCCGGCCTTGTGTCCGCATATCGAGTGGGCAGTGGCCGGGGCTATTGGCGTGCCTGTGAACCTGCCCTGGGTGGTCCAGCCGGCCGCGCCCGGTTCATTGCGCGCCGAGCTGAACTGGACCGCTCGCGACGGCGCCGCAGGGACCATCACCTCGGCGCTTGCGGGCTGGAACCGGCTGCGCTTCGAGGTCACCGAGGAGGCGAGCCCGGGCTGCGACGCGATCCGGTACAGCTACACCCCGGCGCTGGGCACGTTCTCGTGCGTGATCTCGGCGAACGGGGACGTGCTGATCCCGGAGAACCGCCTGCGCGCGGCCATGACCGTGGCCGCCTGTCCGGCACCCGGGCGCCCGGCGTCCTCGCTCGAGGCCGAGCTGGGCCGGCTCATGGGGCAGGCGTGGGACGATGAGCTCGAGCCCTTCCGCTGCGCGGCGGAGGGGGCGCCCGTGCGCTGGCTGCACGCGACCGGATAAACCAGCGTTCAGACCGGGGTCGCACCGGCGGCCACCGGTGCGACCCGCGGTCGGCCGCCGGCTCGCACCCATGGTCCTACGATCGCGGTCCCGCTCGCCGCGGATACTGGCCTTTCAGGTCACCGGGACAACACTGCGGGCAGTACACGACGAAGATGGTGCTCGTGACGAAACGCATCATCCTCGACTGCGATCCCGGGCACGACGACGCGATTGCGATACTGCTCGCCCTGGGCTGCCCGGACATCGAGCTCGTCGCCATCACGACGGTCGCCGGGAACCAGACCCTGGAGAAGACCACGCTCAACGCCCGCCGGGTCTGCACGGTGGCGGGCGCCTACGACGTGCCGATCTACGCGGGGTCCTGGCGGCCGATTGCCGGCCCGCAGGTCACCGCCGCCGAGGTACACGGCGAGTCGGGGCTCGACGGGCCGGCGTTCGGCGAGCCTGCCGTGCCGGTGCAACAGGAACCCGCCGTCGATTACCTGGTGCGGACGCTGATGGCCGAGGGCGAGGACATCACGCTCGTGCCGACCGGCCCGCTGACCAACGTGGCCACCGCGCTGCGGCGCGAGCCGAAGATCGCCGGGCGCACCCGCGAGGTCGTGCTTATGGGCGGGGCCTACACCCGCGGCAACCGCACCCCAGCGGCGGAGTTCAACATGCTCGCCGATCCCGAGGCGGCCGCGATCGTATTCGACGCCGGGTGGCCGCTCACCATGGTGGGACTGGAATTGACCCACCAGGCCATCGCCACCAGCCAGGTGACCGAGCGGATACGGGCGCTGGACACGGACGTGAGCAGGCTGGTGACCGCGCTGCTGGACTTCTACGGGGCCAGCTACCGGCGGTCGGGCATTCCCGGCGCCGGCGACGGGCCGCCGGTGCACGATCCATGTGCCGTAGCGCGGGTGGCCCGGCCGGACCTCATGACGGTGCGAGACGCCTTCGTGGCCGTAGAGACACGCGGCGAGTGGACTGCCGGGATGACCGTCACCGACTTCCGCGGCCTCCTCGGCCGGCCGCCGAACGTGCAGGTAGCCACCACCCTGGACGCCGAGGGCTTCTGGGATCTGGTCCTGGCAGCGCTCCGGGCGGTCGGCGGGCCGGGCGGGGAAGCCGCAGACGAGCCCGCCGGAAGCGGGTGAGCCGTGCCCCGGGTGGCGGTGATCGGAGCGGTGAACGCCGACTACATCGTCAGGGTTGACCGGCTGCCGCAGCCGGGGGAGACCGTTACGGGGGGGCGCTTGTCGGTCAGGTCCGGCGGCAAGGGCGCGAATCAGGCGCACGCCGCGGCCCGGCTCGGCGCGCGGGTCCTGCTGGTGGCCAGCGTCGGCACGGACGGGCCCGCCGCCGACGAGCGGGCGGCGCTGGCCGCAGACGGTGTCGACACCAGCGGGCTGACGGCCAGGGCCGGCCCCACCGGCCTGGCCGTGGTCCTGGTGGACGCGTCAGGGGAGAACGCCATCGCGGTGGCGGGCGCCGCCAACGACAGCCTCGCCCCGGGCACGGTCACCGAGCGGCTGGGCGGCTGGCTGGACGCGAGCAGCGTGCTGCTGTGCAGCCTGGAGATCCCGCTGGCCGCGGCGGTCGCGGCGGCCGGGGCAGCAGCGGCGGTTGGCGCGCTACCTGTGATCAACCCGGCGCCCGCGCGGCCGCTGCCGCCCGAGCTGCTGCGCGGCGCGATCCTCACCCCCAACGAGGGCGAGCTCGCCCGGATGGTGCCGGGGGTGGACGGCGAACAGGGCGCGGTCGCCCGGCTGCTGGACTGCGGGGCGCGCGCGGTGGTCGTCACCCGCGGCCGCCGCGGGGCCTCGATATTCGCCGCCGCGCAACCGCCGGTCACGATCGGCGCGCCCTCGGTCGACGTCGTCGACACCGTCGGCGCGGGTGATGCGTTCAACGGCGCGCTCGCCTGGAGCCTGGCCTGCGGCGCGCCGCTTTCGGCCGCGGTGACCGCGGCCGCCGCGGCCGGCGCGGCCGCCTGCACCGGGACCGGGGCGCGGGACGCGCTGCCCACTGCGGCCGGGCTGGCCGCCCTGCTCGGCCAGGCCGCCTTCGCCGCCGCCTGCCCGTCCGGCTGAGCGCGGTCACCGGGGCGAACCGCAAACCGCGCATCGCTGGCTACCGGTCAACGGCGAACCGCTGGCCTAACTCGTACCCGGATGCGACGGGTTCAGCCGATAAGGAGGCGAAGGCCAAGCTCTGCCGCGTCGAGAGCGGCGAGGTTGTGGTTGCGCTCGGCCCACCGTCCTGAGGCGAGGTCATCACGGAGGCTGTGTACTGCTCTCTGCTCGGCCTGCGGCCCGACTCTGGCCCAGATCGATATTCCGCGACGGACATTCTCGTCCAGGTATGCCTCGGGCCGGCGCCAGTAGGCCTCGAAGAAGCCGTCAGCGCAGTCCCACGGAATGAGGACCGGCTCAATGCGGGCTCCGATCGCGCCGGCCAGCTCGGTCACCGGCGGCCGGCCGGCGACGAGGCCCGCGACCTCGGGCAGGTAGTCGCGAGTAAGCCAGAACCGGTGACGCCATCCGGTGTCACTGGAGTCGTGCGTGAACACCACCACCCGGCGAGCCACGCGTCGCATCTCGCGCAGGCCCGCGATCGGGTCCTGCCAGTGATGGATGGTGCTAACAGCCATCGCGGCGTCGAAAGACCGGTCTTCGAACGGGAGGCTCTCCGCGGCGGCGGCCAGGCACGGCGCTGCGCCTGCGGGACGCTGCGCACGCATGAGCGCCGACGGTTCCACCGCGGTGACGTCACGGCCGGGGGGCTCGTAGGAGCCGGTGCCTGCCCCGACATTCAGCACCGTCCGCGCATCACCAAGCGCAGTCCAGATCGCTGCGGCGATCCGCGGGTCGGTGCGCCGGGTCACCGTGTAGGTGGCGCCGATGGTGTCATACAGCTGCGTACCGGACATGCCGCTGCCTCCCAGGCGGTCGCCATTCCCATGCCGTGCGTAGGGAGATGTACCGAATCGATATATCGGCACGATACATATCGTCGCGCAGTGTCGCAAGTCGGGTGCGGGCGCCAGGGACAGCCGGGAGACTAAGCTGCCAGGCGTCGCTCAAGGAGGCAGGCATGTCAAGATCACGCGTCGAGTCGGTGCAGACCCCGGACGGGGCGTTCGACCTGACCGTGTGGCTGCCGGATGCCGGCACCGGCCCCGGACTGCTGCTGATCCAGGAGATCTACGGAGTCAGCGACTACATCCGGGCTGTCGGCGAGGACCTCGCCGGCCTGGGCTACGTCGTGGCGGCGCCGGACCTGTTCTGGCGCCTCAAGCCCCGGTTTCAGGCCGCTCACGACGAGGCCGGCCTGGCCGAGTCGCTGGAGCTGAGCAGCCGCTTCGACGCCGAGCAAGGCGTTGCCGACGCCGCAGCCGCGCTGGAGCGCCTACGGTCGCTGCCCGAGGTCGGTGCCGGCGTGGGCGTGATCGGTTTCTGCCTCGGCGGATCCATCGCCTTCTTCCTCGCCGCGCAGGGTGGGCTGGACGCCGTCGTCTCGTTCTACGGCTCGGCCGTTCCCGGCCACCTGGAGGCGCTGGAGCAGATCCACAGCCCGCTGCAGTTCCACTTCGGCGGCAGCGACGGCTACATCTCGCGCGACCAGGTCGCCGCGGTCGAACAGGCCGCGGCCGGACGGGACAACGTCGAGATCCACGTGGAAGAGGACGCCGGCCACGCCTTCCATAACCGGAAGGCCCCCATGTTCTACGTGCCCGATCCGGCCGCCCGGGCGTGGCAGCGGACCGAGGAGTTCCTCCGGCGTTACCTCCCCGTCAGACAGCAGACCCCGTCCGCGTAAGCGATCCCGCGCCGCCGGGTTGTCGATGGCACATCACCGCCCCTAGAACGTCGGTGATCTGCCATCGATCTTGGTGCGGCCGCGCCTGTGGGCAGGGCGGGACGTCCTCGGGTTCTCAGAGCGGGATGTTGCCGTGCGTCCCGCGGGCGGGAAACGCCTCGGCGATCGCGGTGGCGATCGCCTGCCGGGTATGGGCCGGGTCGATGACCTCGTCCACCACGCCCAGCTCGAGAGCGCGGGCCAGGCCGCCCGACTCCTTCTCGTGCTCGGCTGCGAGCTCGGTCTCCAGTTCGTGCCGCTGCTCGGGCGGCGCCTCCGCCAGCTTGCGCCGGTACAGGATCCGCACCGCCGCGATCGCGCCCATCACCGCGACCTCGGCGTCCGGCCAGGCGAACACGCGGGTCGCCCCCAGCGCGCGGGAGTTCATCGCGATGTACGCGCCGCCGTAGGCTTTCCTGGTCATCAGGGTGACCCGGGGGACGCAGCACTCGGCGAAGGCATGCAGCAGCTTGGCGCCCCTGCGAACCACGCCGTCCCACTCCTGGCTCACTCCCGGCAGGTAGCCGGGCACGTCCACGATGACCACCAGCGGCACGCCGAACGCGTCGCACATCCGCACGAACCGGGCCGCCTTCTCGGCCGAGGTCGCATCCAGGCAGCCGCCGAGCCGCAGCGGGTTGTTCGCCACCACGCCCACCGTGCGGCCGCCGAGCCTGCCGAGTACGGTGAGGACGTTCGGCGCCCATTTCGGGTGCAGTTCCACCCCGGGCTCATCGAGCAGCCCGGTCACGATCGGGTGCACGTCGTAGGCGCGGCGGGGTGAGTCGGGCAGCAGGCCGGCCAGGTTCGCGCCGCTGGCATCGGCGGCCTGCGCGCGCGACGGCGCCATGGTGCCCTGGTGGCCGAGCAGCAGGGCCAGCCGCCGGGCCTCGCCCAGCGCCTCCTCGTCGGTGGGCGTGACCACGTGCACCACGCCCGAGCGGCGGCTGTGCGGATCGGGGCCGCCGAGCCGCGCGGAATCCACGTCCTCGCCGGTGACGCTGCGGACCACGTCGGGCCCGGTGACGAAGATGCGCCCGTTCTCGGACAGGATCACCACGTCGGTCAGCGCGGGCCCGTAGGCCGCGCCGCCCGCGGCCGGGCCGAGCACGACCGAGATCTGCGGCACCACGCCGGAGGCCCGCGTCATCGCGGCGAACACCGTGCCCACCGCGTGCAGGCTCTCCGCGCCCTCGCGCAGCCGGGCGCCGCCGCAGTGCCAGAGCCCGATGACCGGCGCGCTCAGGGCGATGGCCTCGTCGTAGGCGGCCACGATCGCGGCGCAGCCCGCACCGCCCATCGCGCCGCCCTGTATCCCGGGGTCGCTGGCGAACGCCACCGCCGTCATGCCGTCGATCTCACCGGTCCCGGCTAGCATCCCGCTGTCATCGGCCGGGGTGATCTCGCGCAGCGTGCCCGGGTCAAAGAGCGCGGCCAGCCGATTGCGCGGATGGCGCGAGTCACCGGGCGCGGTCCGCGGCGCCGGGACTGTCGCCCTCACCGGGTTGTCGAGCAGTGTCACGCCATTCCCCTTCTCACGCGGCGGCAAAGGCGAGGGCCACGTTGGACCCGCCGAAGCCGAACGAGTTGTTCAGTGCCGCCATCGGCGCGCCGCCGCGCTGCTGCAGCGGCCGCGGCTCGGTGGCGATGTCGACCCCGGCATCGTCATCGGGATCGTCGAGGTTGATGGTGGGCGGTGCGACCTTCTCGCGCAGGGCGAGGATGGTAGCGACGGACTCGAGCGCGCCCGCCCCGCCCAGCAGGTGGCCGGTCATCGACTTCGTCGAGGTCACCACCGCCCCGCCGGACGCATCGCCGAGTGCGGCCGCGATCGCCTGCGCCTCCACGATGTCCCCGGCCGGGGTCGAGGTGGCGTGCGCGTTGACGTGGACCACCTGCCCCGCGGACACCCCGGCATCGGCCAGCGCGTTCTGCATGACCCGCACCAGCCCCCCGCCGTCGGGGTCGGGCTGGGCGATGTGGTGCGCGTCGGAGGTGTAGCCGTAGCCGGCCGCCACCGCGTGTACGCGCGCGCCGCGCCGGGCCGCGTGCTCGGCCGACTCGAGCACGAGTATGGCCGCACCCTCGCCGAGCACGAAGCCGTCCCGGCCCTTATCGAACGGCCGCGAGGCGCGTTGCGGCTCGTCATTGCGGGTGGACAGCGCGCGCATGGCGGCGAACGCCGCGATGTTCAGCGGCATGATCGCGGCCTCGGTGCCGCCGGCCACCACGATGTCCGCGCGTCCCGACCTGATCATCTCGATCGCGTACGCGATGGACTCGGCGCCGGACGCGCAGGCACTCACGGTCGTGTGCACTCCGGCGCGCGCGCCGAGCTCGATGCTGATCCATCCGGCGGAGCCGTTCGGCATGAGCATCGGGACGGTATAGGGGGACAGTCGCTGCCAGCCCTTGGAGTTCAGCGTGTCGTAGGCGGCGATCGTCGACGCAATGCCGCCGATGCCGCTGGACACCGCGACGCCGATCCGCTCCGGCTCGGCGTCGGGCTGCCCCGCGTCGGCCCAGGCCTCCCGGGCGGCGACGATGGCGAGCTGCTCGCACCGGTCCAGCCGCCGGGACTGGACCCGGTCGAGCACCGTCGCCGGGTCCACCGCGGCCGGCGCGGCGATGCACACGGGCAGGTCGGCTGGCCAGTCGTCGGGCAGCCGGCGTGCCCCGCTGCGCCCGGCCAGCAGCGCCTCCCAGGTGCTGCCGACGTCGCCGCCGAGCGGCGTCGTCGCGCCGAGCCCGGTGACCACGACCGTGGTCTGGTCTGTGCCCACTGTGATCTGCTCCTCCGGCTTCAGGTCGGCCGCGATGCCCGCGGCGTCAGGCGTGCCCTCAGGCGGACACGCCCGAGCGCTGCACGAACAGCACGACGTCCTTGACGGTCTTGAGGTTCTTCAGCTCGTCGTCGGGGATCTCCACGCCGAACCTGTCCTGCGCGGCGACCGCGATCTCGACCATGGACAGCGAGTCGATGTCCAGATCGTCAACGAAGCTCTTGTCGGGGGTCACCTGGTCGGCCGGCACTCCGGCGATCTCGTCGATGATCTCGCCGAGTCCAGCCAGAATCTCCTGCTCGGTCATGGCCATGTGTCTGTCGTCTCCTTCTCTTGTCGTCGGCATTACGCCTGGTTCGTACCCTCGGCTCCCGGCGGTCGCCGGGAGCCGGCTAAGGCACCGTGATCACCTGGGCTGCGTAACACATCCCGGCGCCGAAGCCCAGTAGCAGCGCGTGCTCACCTGTGCTGATCTCATTACGCTCGATCATCCGGGACAACGCCAGCGGGATGGACGCGGACGAGGTGTTCCCGGCCTCGATGATGTCGTCCGCCACCCGGGCCTTCGAGACCCGCAGCTTGCGGGCTATCGCTTCCACGATCCGCAGGTTCGCCTGGTGCGGGACGAACACGTCCAGGTCCTGCGGCGCTATCCCGGCCCGCTCGCAGGCGGCCTGAGCCACGGGGTGTAGCTCGGTGGTGGCCCACCGGAACACCGCCTGGCCCTCCTGGAAGATGAACGAGTTGCGGTCGGCGATGCAGATCTTGTCGGCCATGTCGCCCGCGCTGCCCCAGGCTACCGGGCCGATCCCGGGCTGCTGCCCGGGTTCGGTCACCGGCCCGACCACGGCCGCGCCGGCGCCGTCGGCGAAGATGATGGACGTCGACCGGTCGGTCCAGTCCAGCCAGGAGGACAGTTTCTCCGCGCCGATCACCAGCACGTGCCTGGCCGTCCCGGCCCGGACCGCGTCGCTGGCGCTGGCCAGCGCGAAGCAGAACCCCGCGCAGGCGGCGTTCACGTCGTAGGCCCCGGGCGCGCTGAGGCCGAGCCGGTACGCCACAGTGGCCGACACGTTCGGTATCGGCGACTCCGGCGTGCAGGTGGCCACGATCACGAGGTCGATGTCGGCGGGGGACAGGCCGCTGGACGCCAGGGCCTTGCCGCCGGCCGCGACGGCCATGTCCGCGAGGGTCTCCTCGGGCCCGGCGATCCGCCGGCTGGCGATGCCGACCCGGCTGCGGATCCACTCGTCGCTGGTGTCCACCGTCTTGGCCAGGTCATCGTTGGTGACCACGTTGGACGGCTGATATCCGCCGAACGCCAGGATTCGCGCCCCCGGGACGCCATGCTCTAGCCGCATCTACTTAGCCCTCTCCCGTTCGGGATGGTGCCCGTTCGCGCCCGGCCGATGGGCATCGGCGTGGTCCGCGCCGTCATGCTGCTGGGCGGGCCCGTGTTCGGCGGCGAGCGCGCGGGCCGCAGGGATCTGGTCGGGCGTCTTCAGGGCGAGCAGGTCCACGCCGGACAGCGCGCGCTTGGCCAGGCCGGTCAGCGTGCCCGCCGGAGGCAGCTCGATCAGGGCGGTCACGCCCAGTCCGGCCATCGATCGCATGCACTCATCCCAGCGGACCGGGGCGCTGACCTGGTTGACGATGCGGTTCAGCCAGTCCTGGCCGGACCGAACGGCGGCCCCGTCGGCGTCCGACAGCAGCGTCATGACCGGACGGCTCACGGTGACGTTCTCCGCGGCGCCGCGCAGCGCGCCGGTGGCCATCGCCATGTGCCCGGTGTGGAACGCGCCCGCCACCTGCAGCGGGCGCAGCCGCGCCCCGGCGGGGGGGTGATCGGCGAACGCGTCCAGCTGCTCCATCGTGCCCGCGGCCACGATCTGGCCCGCGCCGTTCACGTTGGCCGGGGTCAGCCCGTGCTCCTCGATCGCGGCCAGCACCTCCGCTTGGTCACCGCCGAGCACCGCCGTCATGCCGGTCGGCGAGACCGCGGCCGCGGCGGCCATGGCATGTGCGCGCACTTGTACCAGCCGCAGCGCGTCATCTGCGCTCAGCACGCCGGCGATGGCCCCCGCGGCCAGCTCGCCCACGCTGTGCCCGGCGGCCGCATCGGCGCTGCGCGCCATCTGGCCGAGCCCGCCGAACGTCGCGTCGGCGGCAGCCAGCGCGGCGGCCACCAGCAGCGGCTGGGCGACCGAGGTATCCCGGATCTCGTCGGCGCCGGCTGTGCCGCCGGAGCGCGCGAGATCACACCCGGCCAGGCCCGACCAATGGGCCAGGCGGTCGGCGACCCCGGGCACGTCCAGCCACGGGGCGAGAAACCCGGGAGCCTGGGCACCCTGCCCAGGCGCGACAATAACTAGCATTCCTCCACACTCACACTGCCTTGTAGGACACACGGCCATACGGCGTAGAACACTCGGCTATACCGCCATCCCTCCACACTGCCCTGTAGAACACCGATATATGAATGAGGGATTCAACGAACTTCTGCCGGATAAGTCTGTAGGTTACCTACAACACAGACGTCCTCTTGGGCCAGGCTCGCGCATCTTCGCAACGGCCCTGGCGTGCAACGTTTCGCGGGTGGGACCGGGCGGGGGTTTCGGGAACGCGGCGGCGGACGCACGCGACACGAGCCGCCGCGCAACGATCAGCCGGGCTTGCCGGCCAGCCGGCCGAGCACGATCGACACCCAGAGCGCGAACGCGCCCCGGCCCTCGGCCGGGGTATAACCGGTCAGCTCGGCGACACGGCGCAGCCGGTACCGGACGGTGTTCGGGTGGACGAAGAGCATGCGGGCCGTGGCCTCCAGCGATGAGCCCTGCTCCAGGTAGCCGGTCACCGTGTCCAGCAGGGAGGGGCCGCCGTCGAGCAGCAGCTCGTACACATCGCGGACCAGCTGGTCACGAGCCATCGGGTCGCCGTCGATGGCCCGCTCGGGCAACAGGTCATCGGCCGCGACCGGGCGCGGCGCGTCCGGCCAGGCCGGCGCGGCGCGCAGGCCGGCCAGCGCCGCCTGCGCGGATCGGGTGGCCGACTGCAGGTCGGGCACCGCGGCGCCGACAACGATCGGGCCGCCACCGAACCGCCCCGCCAGCTGCCGCGCGGCGGCAACCGGGTCGCGCGCCCCGCCGACCACCACGATCAGGCGATGGCCGTGCACCCCGGCCATCAGGTCGAGCCTGGCCCGGCGGGCGATCACCCGGAGGTCGTCGATCACCTGCTCGGCGTTGTCCCCCTCCGCCTGGCCGGCGATCACGGCGACCGGGGAGGATGACCAGCTCAGCGCCGACGCCCAGGACTGCAGGCCCTCCTCGATCTCACCCCGTACCAGGGAGTCGACCACCAGGGCCTCCAGCCGGGCGTCCCAGGCGCCGCGGGCTTCGGCGGTCCGCGCGTACACCTGGGCCGCGCCGAACGCGATCTCCCTGGTGTAGCGGAGCACGGCCTCCTGCAGTTCGGCGTGGCCGCCCGGCGCGGCCAGCTCATCCACTCGGGCCTCTACCACGTCGATGATGACGCGGACCATCTCCACCGCCTGCTGCAGGCTGACGGCGCGGGCCAGCTCGCGGGGTGCCGTACCGAACACCTCGCCGGTGACGGCGGGCCTGGCGCGCTCGGGGTGCTTCACCCAGTCAACAAACGCGGCGATCCCGGCCTGCGCGACCAGCCCAAGCCACGACCTGTTCTCCGCCGACATCGCGGCGAACCACGGCAGCCTCTCGTCCATGGCGGCCATGGCCGCGGTGCCGAGGGCTCCGGTGGCCCGCTCCAGGCGCCGCACCGTTTCGGCCTGGACACCGGTGCCCTCCGGATGCCTGACCCCGTCTGTGGGTGACGGCACGCGGCCCGCGCGAGCCACGGCCGGCCCTGGCGTTTGCTTCACGCCGCTAGCCTGCCACGGCCGGGCTAAAAGCTACAACATTGGTAGGAAAAGACATGGCCGACCCCGGCGCAGACCGATCAGGTTGGCTAGGGTGTGGGCGTGACTACGCAGCCCGGCCAGGCGGACCAGTTCCTGGCGCTGCACAAGGCGGGCGAGCCGCTGCTGCTGCCCAACCCCTGGGACGCGGGCTCGGCCAAGGTGCTGGCCTTCCTGGGCTTCCAGGCCCTGGCCACGACGAGCAGCGGCTTCGCCCTGACCCTGGGACGACCGGACGGGGCGGTCACCCGGGACGAGGCGCTGGAGCACGCCCGCGTCATCGTCTCGGCCACGGAGCTGCCGGTGTCGGCCGACCTGGAGGGCGGGTTCGCCGACGAGCCGGCCGCCGTCGCCCGCACCGTGGAGCTGGCCATCGCGGCCGGCCTGGCCGGGTGCTCGATCGAGGACTTCAGCGGCTCGGCGCAGCAGCCGATCTACGAGCCCGGGCTGGCCAGGGAACGGATCGCGGCCGCCGCCGAGGCCGCGCACCGCGGCGACGTCCGACTGGTCCTCACCGCGCGGGCAGAGAACTACCTGCACGGCCGGCCCGATCTGGCCGACACGATCGCCCGGCTGCAGGCCTTCCAGGAGGCCGGCGCCGACGTACTCTACGCCCCCGGGCTGACCGAGCTCGCCGACATCCGCGAGGTGGTCACCGCGGTGGACCGGCCGGTCAACGTGCTGGCCCTGCCCGCCTGCCCGCCGGTGGCCGAGCTCGCGGCGGCCGGGGTCAGCCGGATCTCGGTCGGCGGGTCGTACGCCCGCGTGGCTTACGGCGCGCTGGCCGACGCGGCCACCGAGCTGCACGACCGGGGCACGTACACCTACCTCGGCCGGCCCGGCGAGGACGCCGTTCGCGCCCTGTTCTCCTGACCGCGGGCTAGTTCCCCGGGCGAGCCTGACCGTAGTGATTCAGGCGGTCTTGAGCCGTGGCGGGAGCCGGCCCGCGGTCGGTCGGGAGGGCGCGGCTCTTGCTGAGCAGCCGCCGCCTTTTCACGGCCTGCTGCGCCGGCTGGGTCAGGAGTCGGCGGACAGCACCTCGCTGACGGTGGCGTCGAGCCCGTACTTCTCGATGGCCTGGCCGAGCACCTCCGGCTTGACCTCGCCGCGCCTGGCGAGCTGGCCGAGCACGGCCAGGGCGATCGACTCGGCGTCGATGTGGAAGAACCGGCGCGCCGCGGCCCTGGTGTCGGAGAACCCGTAGCCGTCGGTGCCGAGCGACGTGAACGGCGCGGGCACCCACCGGGCAATCTGGTCGGGCACCGCCTTGATCCAGTCGCTCACCGCGACCACCGGCCCCGGCTCGCCGTCCAGCACCCGGGTGACGTACGGCACCCTCGGCTGGTCGTCGGGATGCAGCAGGTTGTGCTCCTCACAGCCGAGCGCTTCGCGGCGCAGCTCGGTCCAGGACGTGGCCGACCAGACGTCGGCGGCCACGCCCCAGTCGGCGGTCAGCAGTTCCTGCGCGGCCAGCGCCATACGCACCGCGACGCCAGAGGCGAGAATCTGCGCGTGCGGCGGCTGGCTGGCGGGCTGGTGACCGGCCCCTGCCCGTTCGGTATCGGGTTCGGTGGCGGCGGCACCGGACGGCTCCCCGTTCTCCGGAGCGGCGCGGTACCGGTAAAGGCCCCGCAGGATGCCCTGCTCGAGCGCTTCCGGGCCGCCCGGGAAGTCGGCGGGCTCGGGCGGCTGCGGGTACGGCTCGTTGTAGACGGTCAGGTAGTAGAAGATGTCCTCGCCGTGGGGATGCTCGGCCGAGGAGCCGTACATCCGCCGCAGCGCGTCCTTGACGATGTAGGCGAGCTCGAACGCCCAGGCGGCGTCGTAGGCCGCGCAGGCGGGGCTGACCGACGCGAGCAGCACCGAGTGGCCGTCGTTGTGCTGCAGCCCCTCGCCGGTCAGCGTGGTCCGGCCCGCCGTCGCGCCGAGCAGGAACCCGCGGCCGAGCTGGTCGCCGAGCGCCCACATCTGGTCGCCGGTGCGCTGCCAGCCGAACATCGAGTAGAACACGTACACCGGGATCATCGGCGTGCCGTGCGTGGCGTACGAGGTGCCGGCCGCGATCACCGAGCCCATCGCGCCGGCCTCGCTGATGCCCTCGTGCAGGATCTGGCCCTTGGACGACTCCTTGTAAGACAGCAGCAGGTTGCGGTCCACCGCCTCGTAACCCTGGCCGTGCGGCGAGTAGATCTTCGCGGTGGGGAACAGCGAGTCCATGCCGAACGTGCGGGCTTCGTCCGGGATGATCGGCACGAACCTGGCGCCGAACCCCGGCTCCTTCATCAGGTCCTTCAGCAGCCGGACGAACGCCATCGTGGTGGCCACCGGCTGCTTGCCCGAGCCCTTGCGCAGATCGCCGTAGACCGAATCAGCCGGCAGCTGCAGCGGGCGGGACCGGACCATGCGCTTGGGCAGGAAGCCGCCCAGGGCGGCCCGCCGTTCGCGCATGTACTGGATCTCCTCGGAGTCCTCGCCCGGGTGGTAGTAGGGCGGCAGCTCCGCCTCCAGCGCGGCATCCTCGATCGGCAGGTAGAGCCGGTCGCGGAACTCCTTCAGCTCGGCCACGGTGAGCTTCTTCATCTGGTGCGTGGCGTTGCGCGCCTCGAAGTCCGGGCCGAGCGTCCAGCCCTTGATGGTGTGGGTGAGGATCACCGTCGGCTGGCCGACGTGCTCGCTGGCCGCTTTGAACGCCGCGTACACCTTGCGGTAGTCATGCCCGCCGCGGGACAGGTTGCGCAGTTCGTCGTCGGACAGCGGCTCGGCCATCGCGCGCAGCCGCGGGTCGTCGCCGAAGAAGTGCTCCCTGATGTAGCCGCCGGACTCGACGCTGTAGGTCTGGAACTGCCCGTCCGGCGTGGTGTTCATCTTGTTGACCAGTACGCCGTCGGTGTCGTGTGCGAGCAGCGGGTCCCAGTCCCGGCCCCAGATCACCTTGATCACGTTCCAGCCGGCGCCGCGGAAGAACGCCTCAAGCTCCTGGATGATCTTGCCGTTGCCGCGGACCGGGCCGTCCAGTCGCTGCAGGTTGCAGTTGATCACGAAGGTGAGGTTGTCGAGTTCCTCGCGTGCGGCCAGGCCGATCGCGCCGAGCGCCTCGGGTTCGTCCATCTCGCCGTCGCCGAGGAATGCCCACACGTGCGAGCGGCTGGTGTCCTTGAGCTCGCGGGCCAGCAAGTACTGGTTGAACCGGGCCTGGTAGATGGCGTTGATCGGGCCCAGGCCCATGGACACCGTGGGGAACTCCCAGAAGTCCGGCATCAGCCGCGGGTGCGGGTAGGACGGCAGCCCGCCGCCCGGGTGGGACAGTTCCTGGCGGAACCCGTTGAGCTGCTGCTCGGTTAGCCGGCCCTCCAGGTAGGCCCGGGCGTAGATGCCGGGGGCGGCGTGCCCCTGGAAGAACACCTGGTCGCCGGACTCGCCGTGGTCCTTGCCGTGGAAGAAGTGATTGAACCCGACCTCGTACAGGCTGGCCGCCGATGCGTAGGTCGCGATGTGGCCGCCGACGCCGAGGCCGGGCCGGTTGGCCCGGGACACCATCACGGCGGCGTTCCACCGGATGTAGGCGCGGATCCGGCGCTCGATGTGCTCGTCGCCGGGGAACCACGGCTCGCGCTCGGGCGGGATCGTGTTGATGTAGTCGGTGCTGCGCAGCCCGGGCACGCCGACCTGCTGCTCGCGGGCACGCTCCAGCAGCCGGAGCATCACGTAGCGTGCGCGGTCGCGGCCGCGGGTGCGCACCACGCTGTCGAAAGACTCCACCCACTCGCGGGTCTCGTCCGGGTCTATATCGGGCAGCTGGGTAGGCAGCCCGTCACTGATGATGGAGTAACGCTGGCGTCCGGAGGCCACGAGGTGCCCTCGCCTTCCGTGCTTGTCGTGCGGCGGTCGGCCGCTTCATGCGATTTCTGTTGTCCAGACCAATCGTGGTACGTGCGCGCCCGAAACGCATCTCTACCCACAGGTAACCACCGTCCTGGCCCGGTAGGAGGACGCTGTGCAGTTCAGCTCGCGGTGGCTCTTCACGTGACAGCGTCCCCATGCCAGTCTGGGGTACACCCGGAACTGACGCGAACAAGGAGGGAGCACCATGCAGGCCACCGTCGGTGACCATCTCCACGTACGCGGCAACGCAGTGGGGCAGCCAGACAAAATCGGGGAAATCGTAGAGATACGGGGCGCGGCGGGCAGCCCGCCCTACCAGGTCCGGTTCGAGGACGGGCATACCTGCCTGGTCTTCCCCGGGCCGGACGCCGTCGTCGAGCCCACGGCCAAGAGCAGATCTGCGGCCAAATCCAGATCCGCGGCCAAAGCCAGGCCCGCGGCCAAGGCCAAGCCCGCGAAGGCGGCACCCCAGAAGAGGCAGAAGAAAGCGAAGGCTTGAGGACCGAGATCATCCGGCTGCGCACCGGCAGCCGGGAGACAGTGACGGACATCACCGGCGCCTGTCAGGACTTCACGGCGGGCGCCGCCGGGGGCGGCGACGGGCTGCTGCACGTGTTCGTGCCGCACGCTACGGCTGGCCTGGCGCTCATCGAGCTCGGCTCGGGCAGCGACCGGGATCTACTGGACGCGCTGTCGCGGCTGCTGCCCGCCGATGACAGGTGGCAGCACGCGCACGGCTCGCCCGGCCACGGCCGCACGCATGTGCTGCCCGCCTTCGTGACGCCGTTCGTCACGCTGCCCGTGATCGGCGGGCGGGTGGCCCTCGGCACGTGGCAGAGCGTCGCCCTGGTCGACCTGAACGTGGACAACCCGGACCGGCAAGTCCGGCTATCGTTCCTCGGGTAAGCGATTACTGCCGTGTTCGGGCCACCATATGGCGCAGTTTTCCACTACTGGGGCCGTATGACTCTTGCGCGGGAAGCCGGCGCAGTGTGGACTGTCCCATCAGATAGTGCCGACGCGGAATGACCGCGGGGGATAGAGGGAGGAAGTCATTGAGCGCGACCGCGGGCCAAGCGCAGTCTGCGCGCGGCCTGGACGAGCGGCTCGGCATAAAACCGGGCCACGTGGTGCAGGAACTCGGCTATGACGACGACTGTGACGAGCAACTGCGCGACGCGATCGCGGCGGCGGATCGCGTGGAGCTGGTAGATGAGGACTACGACGACGTCGTCGACGTGGTCCTGCTCTGGTGGCGAGATGGCGACGGCGATCTTGTGGATGCACTCGTCGACGCGCTTACTCCGCTGGCCGACGGCGGATACATCTGGCTGCTCACGCCGAAGGCGGGCCGCGCGAACCACGTGGAGCCGAGTGATATCGGCGAGGCGGCACCGACCGCGGGCCTGTCCCAGACATCCAGCCTGAGCGTGGGCCGGGACTGGTCGGGCACCCGGCTGGTCGCGCCCAAGGCCCGGCGCTAGCTGGCGCCCACGCGGCCTGACGGCTGGCGCTTGGCGCTGGCCTGGTGGCGGCGGAGAACCGGATGCCGTCTCAGGCGTCCGGTCGGCCGGGACGCGGCGTCGGGGCGGGAGCTTGCGTCCGAACGGCGGTGACCGGACCGGCCACGGTACGTGGCAGACTGACACTCGTCCCGGCGCAGGATACTGTGCCGGCCGGAAACGTGGCCCGACGGAAAGGATCTGGCATGGCGGTGGAGATCGGCGAGCAGGCACCCGACTTCGAGCTGAGGGATCAGCACGGGACCCCGGTGCGCCTCTCGTCTTTCCGCGGCTCGAAGAACGTCGTCCTGGTCTTCTACCCGCTCGCGTTCAGCGGCGTGTGCTCCAGCGAGCTGTGCGCGATGCGCGACGAGTTTCCCGAGGTGACGAGGGATGACGTCGAACTGATCACGGTGTCGGTAGATTCCTCGTACGCGCATCGCGCCTGGGCGGACGCCGAGCACTTCGGCTTCCCGCTGCTGTCTGACTTCTGGCCGCACGGCGCGGTCGCGAAGCAGTACGGGGTGTTCGACGAAAACCTGGGGATCGCAACCCGCGGGACCTTCATCATTGACAAGGCCGGCGTGGTGCGGTGGAAGGTCGTGAACCCGATCCCGCAGGCCCGGGACATCGCCGACTACCAGAAGGCGCTGGCCGACCTCGACTAGGCCGGATTCCTTGGGGAGTCAGCGAGATGCCCTGCTATCGGTGCGGTGCCCGGCAGGTAGATCCGGCCCGGGGCCCGAGCCCGTGGAAGCGCGGAGTGCGGGGGGACCACCAGGTGCTGATCTGCCCGCAGTGCCAGTCGGAGCGCGACTGGGCTTCGGACCTCGATCGCTGCCCCGACTGCGGGTCGGTCCGCCTGGTAAGGCGGCTGGGCGACGTAGAGTGCCGTGATTGCGGCCACGTGGGGGAGTCGGCCGGCACGCCGGACGTAGGGGGTTCGACGGCCACGGGGGATTCGGCGGCGGCGCTGGCCGAGGAGGTGGCCCGGGCGCTTGACCGGGTGCTCGGATCGCACCGCGTGTCGGGCTGACCGGCGGAGGTTCACCAGGAGCCCCAGTGGGGGATGCGGAGGTTCACCAGGAGCCCGAGTGGGGGATACGGTGGCCCGGTCACCTGCCCGGTGATCGAGGGCGCATAGCTCAGGGGTAGAGCACCCGCCTTACAAGCGGGATGCCGGTGGTTCGAATCCACCTGCGCCCACCAGAGGATACACGCTTACCGCGACCTTTAAACCGGCCGCTGACCACCGAAGTTGACCACAGTCCTCGGGTCATTGGCTGCCGCCGAGAAGCCGGTTCAAGCTAGTCAAGGCGTCGTCGCGCTTCTTCATCGACGTGTGTGTAGGCCGCGGGTGGGCCGCCCTGATCGGGGCAGGGCGGCCCGTGTGCTAGCGGCTGGCTGGTTACCCGACGCTGCCGGGGGGTGCCACCTGCTCGGGGTTCCAGGTGGTGGAGTTGAAGAGCTGCCAGTAGAAGTCCAGGCTGCCGCCCGGGCCGGCGGCGGCGATGTTGGTGCCGGCGCTGTTGGTGGTGATTGACGGCGCCGAGTAGGTGCTGGCCGCGCCGGCGGCCTGCTCGGGGTTCCAGGTGGCGGCGCCGAGGACCTGCCAGTAAAAGCGGAGGCTGTGGCTGGCGCCGGTAGCGGTGATGAATAGGTCGCTGCTGGTGGCGGTCATCGAGGGCGCCGAGTAGGTGGTGCCCGCGCCGGCGGCCTGCTCAAGGTTCCAGGTGGCGCCGCCGAGGACCTGCCAGTAGAAGTCCAGGCTGTGACTCGGGCCGGCGGCGGCGATGACCACGAGGCTGCTGGTAGTAGTTATCGAGGGCGCCGAGTAGGTGGTGTCCGCGCCGGCGACCTGCTCGGGGTTCCAGCCTGGGACGCCGTCGACGGCCCAGTAGAAGCTCAGGTTGTGGCTAGGGCCGGCGACGGCGATGAATACGTCGTTGCTGGTAGTGGTCATCGAGGGCGCCGAGTAGGTGGTGCCCGGGCCGGCGACCTGCTCGCGGTGCCAGCGGGGGGAGCCGTTGGCCGCCCAGTAGAAGAGCAGGCTGTGGTTCGGCCCCTGCACGGCGATGATGGTGCTAATGGGGCTGGTGGTTATGGACGGCGCCGAGTAGGTGGTACCCCCGCCCGCGATCTGCTTGGGGTGCCAGCCCGGGACGCCGTCGGTCGCCGAGTAGAGGTCCAGGCTGTGGCCCGGGCCCTGCACAGCGATGTCCACCTTGTTGCCGCTGGGGGTCATCGACGGCGCCGAGTAGGTCGTGCCCGCCCCGGTGATCTTCTCGGGGTTCCAGCCTGGGGTGCCGTTGATGGCCCAGTAGAAGTGCAGGCTGTGGTTCGGGCCCTGCACGGCGATGTTGGTGTCGTTGCCGACGGTGTTCATCGACGGCGCCGTGCTGGCCAGGGCCGCGGCCGCCGCCCCGAGCGCGACCACGGCCAGCGCGCACAATGCCGCCGAAGCGGCCCAGGTGACCCTGTGGAGGGAACCCCGGCCCCGGCGCCGACCGGCTAGCTGGCCGGTCACAGAGGTACTGTTCATGACGGTCTCCTTCGACTCTGGGCGAGTTGAAGCGACCGTATGGCGGCTGGCCCGCCTGCCGGATCGGCATTGTTGCCCAGTTTTCCCGCGCTATTGCCTATGTTTCCGCCGCGCGGTGGCCTGATGTGCGGCCCAGTTCGCTGATCAGCTGCCTGCTGAGGTCGGCCAGGTGCCCGGCGGCGTTCGCCTCCTTGTGGCTGGCGAGCTGGGCGACCTGGCGTTCGAGGTGGTCCTGGCGGCCGCAGGCGCCCGCCAGTTCACCGTGGTCCGCCTGCGCAGTTCGCATGTCGGCCAGCTGGCGGACCGGGCCGGTGAGCGCGTGCAGCATCGTGGCGTAGCTCTGGCCGAATGACGCCGGGAGGCTAGGCGGGTCGTCTCCGGTGGCGGCGTCCAGCAGGACCCGGGCGACGGCCCGGGTCCGGGCGGTCAGCTCCTCCAGGGAATCGAGCACGGCGCCGTCGGGCCGCGGCACTGCCCGCTCGACCCTGGCCCGCGGGTTCCACCGCAGGCTCTCCCGCGCGTTCCGCGCGGCGGCGCGGGCTTGCTGTGCCGCCCCGCTGAGCTGCCGGTCATGCCGCGGCCAGGACGGCCCCGGGGAATACCGGCCGGCCGCCGCGCCGGCCAGGTCGTCCAGGGCGGCGGCGACATCATCACCCCATTGCCGGACCGCGTGCTCGGCCGGACGCAGCTGCAGCGGCGGGAATACCAGGACATTGACCGCGAGCCCGATGACCACCCCGATGCCCACGTCGATCAGCCGGGGAGTGAGATAGTGCAGCGGCTGGTAGCCGCCTATCAGCAGCACGAACAGCGCCGTGAAGGTGACCTGAGTGTGCTGCCCGCCCAGCCGCCGCCAGCTGCCGATCGCCACCCCCGCCAGCACGACCACCGCGATGCCCGCGACCGACGGACCCAGTACCAGGGCCACCGGAACCGCCAGCACGGCGCCGAGCACGAACCCGGCGACGTACTGGAGGCCTTCGCGCACCGACCGGGCCACCGTGGCAGACACGCCCAGCAGCGCCGCAAGAGGAGCGAAATAAGGATCCTGCTGGCCCACCGCGTACCGGGCCACCGCCCAGGCTGCCATCGCCGCCAGCGCGCATTTGGCCGCCACCCGGCCGCGGTCCTGCCAGTACCGGATCGGCCCGGACGACGCAGGCTGAAACACAGCCGGCAGCCGCGACCGCCACGTCCCCCCGCCGCCCCGCCGGGTACGCCCGGTCACCACACCGCGCCGCATCCCCCGCCGCTACCCGCAAACCCGCGGATCATCACCCAAATCGCCGCGGTGCCCGCCCAGCGGGTCGCCAACCGCGGCATGGCCTGTGCTAATGCAGTTCCGGGTCCTCGGTGCATAGCCCGGTACGAACCTGCTAAGACCAGTACTGCCTTCAAATCCCATATGTCCCGCGGGGCCAAGGTCAGACTTCGCCATGTCACGGTGGCTGGTCGGTACGCCGGGTGGCGTCGGATGCGGCCTGAGCGGGTGCGTGGTCGCCGAAGCCGACTCCGATGGCCTGGTCGTCGCGGCGCTGTTCGGCATGGACGAGGTCGGCCAGCACCTGCCGGTCGGCGACGGTGGGCTCGCCGCCCAGCGGGAGGGCCCGCGGGTAGAGCGATCGGGCCAGCACCGGGTTCAGTTCCGCGGCGTACATGGTGAGCTTGGCCAGCAGCAGGAGGAACGCGACGATGCCGATGACGGTGCCGAATGCTCCGTAGGTCGCCGAGGCGTCCTTGAGCTGGTGGGTCAGCAGCCCGGTGCCGACGGTGATCAGCGCGGTGAACCCGACCGCGGCGAGGATCGCCCCGGGCAGCAGGCCCCGCGGGCCGACCGCCTTCGCGGTCAGCACGGTGAAGCTGGCAAAGTACAGCCCGGCATTGATCAGCAGCAGCCCGGCCAGTACCGGTATCCGGATGGCGTAGTTTGAGGTGCCGCCGGTGGCGTAGGCGGTGACGAAGGCGTTGATGACGAAGGCGGCGCCGATGGTGACCAGGGCGGCCAGGCTGCGGCCGAGCCGGGGCAGGAAGCCGGTGCGCCGGGTCTGCGGGATGTTCCATACCGTGGCCATCGCCTGCTGCGCAGTCTGGGTCACGCCCTGCGCGCCGTACAGCAGGCCGATCAGGCCGATCACCAGGCCCAGGCCGCTGCCGTGCAGCGCATGATGGCTGGCCGGGTTGAAGCTGGAGCCGATCACCGGGAACTGATGCAGCGTGCGGATGATGCCCGAGCCGATGGACTGCGCGCCGATGAACCCGAACACGGTGACCACGACCAGCAGTAGCGGGAAGATGGCGGTGAACCCGTACCAGGCCAGGGCCACGACCAGCAGGTTGGCGTTGTCGTCGCCGAACTTCTTCGTCACCGCATACGGCACGCCGACCCACCGGACCTGCCGCTGCCAGTCATCCAGCGCGGCCATCATCTTGCGCAAGGGCCCGAGCGGGTTCACCTGACAGTCCCGGCAGCACTATCAGCCGCGGGCTTCGTGATGGCGGTCATTGTCTCACCTGGCCGGACGGCGTTCGTGCAGGCGGGCGCTGAGAAAGACGAAGTCGGCCAAGAACACCACGCCGATGACCAGCAGGTACAGCAGTCCCGTCACGACCGCACCGATGATGCCCAGGGCTATGGCCACGATGATGAGCAGTAGGAACGAGTAGGAACAAGGCCATCGGGTGATCCCTTCCGGTTTAGCGCCGGGCCAGGCGGCGTTCGCCGCTGGCACCGGACTGGTCGATCAGCTCATACCGCAGCTTGGGCCGGTACCTGCGCGGGCCGCTCGGTCCGCGGCGGAGCCACCGGCACAGCGGTCAGCGTTTCGTAGCTCATCGTCACGAGCTACCCCGCCACCAGGGAAGTAACAGCTTGTGTCAAGGTGAGACGGATCTCGGGGCCGCCAGCGTGTGCGACCGCGCTCGGCCGGGTGGTGCGGGCCCCCCGCCAGCCCGGCCCGGGCCGGGCGCCCAGGGATGAGCGCCGGCCAGGCTCGGGCGCACGCCGTGCTGGCCGGGCAGGCCGGGCAGGCCGCGTCTGGCGCTGTGCGTGGGGCACGAGTTTGGCATGCGGGTCGGCGGACCATGCGCAAGCGGGAGTACTGCGACTGGCGTTGTCAGCCTGGGAAGCTGCGGCTGTCTGGAAGGCCCAGGTTTAAGGGCGCCGCTTTGCGGTAGTAGGGACACGCTGTCCAGGAAAACGATCGGGCCCCGTGCAGGGACCTAACTACCCTTCCTCTCCGTCACATGGTCCCGTCGGGCAGCGCAATCCCAGGGATGGTGGCGACCTCGTCCGAAAGGAACCACCGTTTATGGCCACCCAGACCCGTACCACCGCTAAAGGCTCCCGCGCCGCGCGTGGCGCCAAGTCACCAGCCCGGGGCAAGAACACCACGTCTCGCGCCAAGGCTAACTCGCAGGCGAAGAGGACGACCGTGACCCCAGCTGGGAGGTCCCTGGACCATGCCCAGCAAGCTCTTGAGCAGGCCGCAAAGACCGAGAAGGCGTTGCGTGCCAGCTTGAAGAAGCACAGCGAGGAAGTCAGCTCTGCCAGAGACGACCTCGACAGACGCGATCGCGATCTCAAGACAATGAAGTCGCAGCTGAAGACCGCCAAGAAGTCCCGCAAGCGCGCGACCAAGAAACTCCGCCACATCCCCAAGTCGGCGGCCACAACGGGATGATGCCGTGCTGCCGCTCCCAGCGAATCGGTCGATCAAGAACTCCGCGGGCTCCCGCAGGGAATCGCGTAACCGGAACGCGCAGCGCGCCCTGGGATGGCCGACAAGTCGTTACTACCGCTAGGAGCCAGAGTTGATCATTCTCGGCATTATTCTGCTCATTATCGGGTTCATTGCGAACATTGCCATCGTCTGGACCGTAGGCATCATTGTGCTGTTGATCGGTGCCATCCTGGCAGTGCTCGGGATGGTCGGTCACGCCGTCGGCGGCCGGAAACACTACTTCTAGCACGCTAGCCGCAGTTCGTGATCTTGAAGCGCGGCGGTGCCGATGCAAGAACGGCCGCCCAGCTGCAACTGCTGGTTTGGCCCGCGGCAGTGAGGGAAGTTTCCGCAGGTGCGGCCCGGGGCGGCGGCGCTCCCGACCGTCAGTAGGCAGCACAGGGTGAGAGGGGATACGCGGTGATTCGCAATGCGCCTCGGTTTCTAATTCCGTTGGCTGTGGGCCTGGTCATTGCCGGCCAGCGGCAGGACATCGCCCGCTATGTCAAGATCAGGCAGATGTCTGCGGGCGGGGGTCATCCGGAGAACGTGCCGGCGGGAGGATCACAGTTCTATGCGCAGCCGGGTGAGGGCGCGCAGGATGGCACCGGGGACTTTGATTCTGCCAGCCGGGGCGGCCCGGCGCGCGGGCAGTAGCGGGAGGCCGCCGGGCCGGGTGTCCGAACGAAAGCTTCGCCGGGAGTCATTGTCGATCGCCAACCGCGCGCGTGAGTCGTGCGCCGCCTCTCGCTTCATGGAGTCTTCGGCTCTATGCTCATCGAGGATCTTCGCGTCGATGTCGCGACACTTGACGATCGACAAGACGGCTAGCAGACGCGAACGGGGAGGACACGATCATGAGCGACACCACGACTGCGAGCGCGGAGAGCGCGGTCCGGCCGTTCCGAATCGAAGTACCTCAGGGCGAGATCGACGAGCTGCGCCGCCGCATCGATGCGACGCGCTGGCCGACCAGGGAACTCGTCACCGATCGGTCACAGGGTGTGCAATTGGCGGCGATACAGAACCTCGTGCGCTACTGGGCGACCGAATACGACTGGCGCCGGTGCGAGGCGCGATTGAACGCGCTGCCGCAGTTCAAGACCGAGATCGACGGGCTGGACATCCATTTCATCCACGTCGAGTCGGCACACGAGGGCGCGTTGCCGTTGATCATGACGCACGGCTGGCCGGGCTCGGTCGTCGAGCTGCTCGAGACTATTGGTCCGCTCACCGACCCGACCGCGCACGGCGGCCGCGCTGAGGACGCGTTCCACCTCGTGCTGCCGTCGATCCCCGGCTACGGGTTCTCCGGCGAGCCGACCGAGCTCGGCTGGGGCCCCATCCGTATCGGAA
>Ga0207664_10000372_pt1 | contig 32653 bp, 38 predicted proteins | sample LARL83metaG_FD_184349 | JGI IMG/M metagenome (GOLD analysis project Ga0207664, IMG submission 184349) | Corn, switchgrass and miscanthus rhizosphere microbial communities from Kellogg Biological Station, Michigan, USA - LAR L8-3 metaG... | ecosystem: Host-associated > Plants > Roots >... | reverse complement strand
CGAGGTAGCGCCAGGGGACGCCGTAGCGCTGCTCGGCCTCGGCGTACCAGGCTCGTAGCTGCGCGAGTGACGGCGGCTCGACCACGCGCCAGGGCGGCGTGGACGGATAGGGCGGGTTCAGCGTGTGCAGGTCGTCCAGGGCCTGGAGCTCCGAGCGGGAGTTGGCGGCGGCGTCGGCCGGCAGGCCCGCCAGCGCTGCGGTGCGCCAGTCCCGGTGGTCGACGAGCGCGAGCAGTGCCCGCTGCTGGATCGGCGCCCAGGCCGCCGTCTCCGCGGGGGCGGCGGCCTGCAGGTGTGGCCACGCGGCCCGCAGGGTCATGCCGACCCCGGCCGCGTTGGTGACGTCGGCCGCCGGCGAGGGCATCGGCGACGGGCTCGGAGAGACCAGGGGCGCGGGGCTCGGCGCGGCGGGAAAGGGAGAAGGGCGCACGGCCTGCCCACCGGCGCAGCCGGAGAAAGCTACCAGCAGCGAGAGCAGGCCCCAAGCCGGCCGGGAGCGCCGTATCAAAGTGCCTGCGGCCACCCCGGCACATCCGCATCCAGCTGGACGCCCGCCGAGTTGAGGAAGCCCGACACCAGCCGGTAGTAGCCAGCCAGGAGCAGCAGCTCGACCAGGTCGGCGTCGGACCAGCGGCCGCGGAGCTGCGCCCAGGTCGCGTCAGAAACCATGTTGTCGGCGCAGAGCTCATCGGCGAGCGCGATCAGCGCCCGCTCGTGAGGCGCAAACCTGGAGAGGTCGCCGCCCGCGAGCCCGTGGACCTCGCCCTCCGAGATGCCGGCGGCGCCGCCGATGACCGTGTGCTGCCCGAACTCGTAAACCGAGCCGCAGTTCCAGCCCACCCGCAGGATGACGATCTCGCGCTCGCGGGCGGGCAGCCCGCCCCGGAAGAGCAGGGACCCGCCGAACTGGCTGAACCGCTTGAGCAGGCGCGGGTGGTGCGCGAGCGTCCTGAAGATGTTGCCCGGCGACCGGCCGGACGGCGTGATGGTGAGAGTGTCGAGCGCTTCCTTCTGCTCGGGGGTCGGTTCTACGATGGGCTCGATGCGAGGTTCAGACGGCGGCTCTCTGCGCATGGCCTCGACCCTAACGGACTCGCCCGGCCCCGGCCTCGGCCGGCTCTCCGGCCGGCGGATCCTGGTCGTCGGTGGCGGCCAGCAGAGCTACGGGCTCACCGACCCGCCCACCGGCAACGGACGCGCAATGGCGATGCTGTTCGCGCGGGAGGGCGCGACCGTCGCGGTCGCCGACCTTGAGGAGCAAGCCGCCAGGGAGACCGCGGACCTCATCGCGGCCGAGGGCGCCACCGCCGTGACGGTCGTCGCGGACGCATCAGATGAACGGCAGTCGGCGGCGATGTTCCAGGACGCCGCAGACCGGCTGGGCGGCCTGGACGGCGTCGTCCTCAACGTCGGCATCGCCGCCGGCGTGCGCCTGAAGGGCACCAGCGCAGCGGATTGGGACCGCGTCATGGCGGTCAGCCTCCGCTCTCACTTCCTCGGCTGCAAACACGGGCTCGAGCACATGGATGCGGGCGCCATCGTGTTGATCGGGTCCTTGGCCGCCCGCGAGGTGATGCCGGTCCCCGCCTACGCCGCGTCAAAGCTGGCGCTGGAGTCTCTCGGCCGGCAGGCCGCGGTCGAGGGCGCCCCGGACATCCGCGTCAACGTGGTGCACCCCGGGCTCATCGACACCGCGCTCGGGCGCTTCGCGTCACAGCAGAACCCACGCCGGACGCAGGCCCGCATCCCCGCCCGCCGCCAGGGCACCGCTTGGGAGGTGGCTTACGCGGCTCTCTTCCTGCTCTCCGACGAGGCGTCGTACATCACCGGCCAGGCGCTGCTCGTGGACGGCGGGCTCTCGATCGGCCCTCGCGGCTGATCCCGGCGATCGCCGCAGGACGAGAACCCTCCACCCGGGAGGGGCCCTTTTGGGAAAGTCCGGTGTGCACAAATGCGCAGCCGGGCATAGAGTGAGGTCTGCTCAACTTGAGCTTGGGGGGCGGGCCAGCCGATGGCAGTTGCTGCGACCAGGAGTTCGCGTGAGGACCGGTGGCGACCGCGTCCGATCGCCAGCTGGAGCATCCGCGTCGCCGTGTTCGTCGTGCCGGTGGCTCTGGGCTTCTTGGCGAGCCTGTTGGTTTCCCGGGCGCTGCCGCGCCCCCACGACCTTGCTGGCGACGTCCTCTGGTGGATCGGTCTGGCGGCCGCGGTACTGGGCGTGGTCATCACCGCGACGGCGGGCTGCCGCCGTTTTCTTCCCCTCGCCGCCCTGCTCGACCTTTCGCTGCTGTTCCCCGACAAGGCGCCGTCGCGCTTCGCCCTGGCGCGGCAGACGGGCAGCTCCAAATACCTCGCTCTGCAGGTCCAGGCTCTCCGTGAAGAGCACGGCGAGGTCGACACACCTCAGGTCCGCCGCGACGAGAGAATCCTGTCGCTGGTCGCGTCACTGAGCGTGCACGACAGCCGGACTCGCGGGCACTCCGAACGCGTGCGTGTCTACACCGACATGCTCTCCGAGCAGCTGGGTCTTCCGGAGGAGGACCGCGACCGTCTGCGCTGGGCGTCGATGCTGCACGACATCGGCAAGCTCGTGGTGCCGGCGGAGGTGCTCAACAAGCCCGGTGCGCTCGACGACCATGAATGGCGGACGGTCCACCGTCACCCGATCGAAGGGGCGCGCATCCTCGAGCCGCTGCGACCGTGGTTGGGTGAGTGGGCTGCCGCCGCAGAGCACCACCACGAACGGTGGGACGGTGGCGGTTATCCGAGCGGCTTGAAGCGCGAGGAGATCTCCCGCGCCGGGCGCATCGTCGCGGTCGCCGACGCCTACGAGACCATGACCTCCTCGCGCCCGTACCAGCGCACCCTGACGCCGATCGCGGCGCGGCGCGAGCTGGTCGCCAGCTCCGGCACGCAGTTCGATCCGCGCATCGTGAGGGCCTTCCTGGAGATCTCGGTCGGACGGCTCTGGCGATCAATCGGCATCGAGGCCCTGCTCGCCGAGATTCCGCTGCTGGCCCCGGTGGTCTGGCTCACCGGCCGCGCCGCCGGCTGGACCGGGCCGGCCGCCGCCACGGCCGGGACGGTGGCGATCCTGTTCGCCGGCGGTCTGGTGGGCCCGAGCGCGGGCCGTCTCCCGAGCGCGGCCGCCCACCATGTCGCGAGCGCGCCTGCCACGGGGGGGACGGTGGCCGCCGCCCCGGAGTCAGCTTCTCAGACGGGGCCGGTCGCCACAGCGCCTGTGGCCGGTGTCGTGAGTGCTCCGATCACCGCCGTCAAAGCGGCCACCACGTCGACGCCCAACTCGCCCGCCCCCGGCCAATCACCTCCTCCTCCCGCCGGGACCCCGCCGCCGGCGGGCGGCGGCAGCTCGAACCACGGCGCTTCGGAGTTCGCCCCGGGGCACGGATACGGCCCACCACCGGGCCAGGGGGGCAGCCCGCCCGGTCAGCTGGCGAAGTAAGCTCCGACTTCGCGGCGGCGCTACTTCGGCGGGAGCGGGGGAGGGCGCCGCGTCTTGGCGCAGCGCCCTCCGGCTGCCTGACTAGGTTCGCGGCGGGTCTTTGCGAACCACTTCGACGCGCACGCTCAGCCCGAGCAGGATGAAGCCCAGCAGCATCAGGGGAATGCCGATGAACAGGAAGCCCAGCTGCGAGCCACCCGTGCTGGCCAGGGTCGTTCCCTCTGCGGCCGCCGGGGTGGGCGTGGAGCCCACTGAGACCGGCTGCGTCGATGCCGAGGGAGACGGCGACGGGGTCGGCGATGGCACGGGCGGCGCCACGCAGTTGGATGCATGCGTGGGCACCGCCGTCGGTGCGACGTAGTCACCCAGTTCCGCGTCGAAGCTCTGTGACTCGCGAGTCTCGGAGATGACGGTGAAGGTGCACGGGATCGAGCCCAGCGAGTGGGCGCTGTAGAACTGGGTCAGGTCGATGCCCGTCTCGGCGAACTCTGGGGGCGCCAGGACCGCGCTGCTGTCCCAGGAGGGCGAGATGTCGCTCCCGTTGACCACCGAGCAGGACGGGTCGTCGGTCAGGCTGCCGGTGCAGCCCGCGTTGGTGAACAGGGCCGAGGCCGAGAGGCCGGTCGCCGTCCACTGGTAGATGTGGGTGACGACGGCGGTGCCGCCGCCGTGGATGAAGTTCGTCTGGACCAGCAGGTCGCCGGGCACGTGCGCGCCGACCCAGTTGCCGACGCTCGTGTTGCAGCTCGCCGTGCCCTGCAGCAGCCAGAAGCCGCCGAAGGCGTCGCCGTTGTTCGAGGCGCGCTCCTGCCCGAGGTAGAGCAGGACATCGCCCGTCGAGTTGTCGGCGCTGAAGGTCGCCAGGTAGCTGTTGAACAGGTTGTCCTTGGCGTTCGGCCCCTTGCTCGTGCAGTGCCACGACGAGATGTCCAGGGTGTCCTTGGAGCCGCCGGTGAACGACGAGTCCGAGGCGCCGCTGTCGGGGATGACGCCGGTCGTGCCGGTGAGCCCGCCCATCAGAGCGGTCGGTGCCGGGCAGGCCGTCGCGTTGCCGACGACGTTCTCCCAATCGCAGGGAGGCAGGGTGGCCGAGTTGTGGGCCACGTTGCCGTCGAGCTCGAAAACGCTCTCGATCTTGGCGACCGCGGCGGCGGCCGTCACGACACCGCTGCCAAGAGCGAGGATGGCGCACAGGGCGCCCAGGGTCAAGAATGCCGCACCACGTCGTTTCATCGGGATCACCCTCCTGGGCCGCGGCGCTTCGGTGACGAGTGCTGGGACTCTGCTCAGGCGGCGGCGCGGTGTATTAGAGCGCGACTTGGCGAATCGCGCAACTACTTAAGGGGCTTTGGGGTGCGGTGCCGCGCTCGCGATCGGGTTTTGCAGCGGTGTTTGCCGGACAGGTGTGCGAAGAGAGGCAAGGCGCCACCGCAGCGAAGCCGGCCCTCGTGAAACGTCTCCGGCGAGGCCCGCAGCCAGGGCAGCGCTGATCGCGGCGAGCCAGGCCAGGACCGCGGCGAAGGAAGCTGGGCCGAGGGGGCCGGTCACCCCGTCGACGACGAAGTCGGCGACCGCGTTCGCCAGCTGCAGCCCGGCCGCGACGGCGCCCAGGGCAGCCACGGCCCGCCAGCCGGGCAGCTGCCGGCGCGACGCCAGCGAGAACGCGATGATGGCGCCGGCGACCGGAAAGCCGACCGCCCCCTCGGCGAAATGGCGAGCTTCGGCGAGGACGAGCAGCAGCGACGCGTTGGTGACCTGAGTACCGAGGTAGACGAAGAGACCCCACATGACTCCCGCCGTTCCCAGCATCGCCCCGGCTATGAGCGCCGTGGAGAAGCCGGCAGCGGTCAGGTGGCGGGCCCTCGGGTTTGCCTGCCAGAGATGGGCCGCGAGCACGCCCAGGAACCACGGCCCGATCAGCAGCGTGGGTCCGCAGCCGAGGAACCACGACCATTCCTGGGTCGCCGAGTTGGCTGTCAGGAAGGACACGAGCTGGGCGGGGGGCGTGCCGGCGGGGGGCATCGGGCCGCCGAGGAGATAGGACGACCCGAGCAAGATCGCCAGCAGAATCCCGGAGCTCCCTCCCGCGGCTCGCAGCACGACGTTTCCTCCAGCGCGTCAAGCCGGCTGACGCGCGCCAAGGGTAGAGCGCCAAGGACGGTTTGTGCCGCCGCAGTAGACGAAATCGCCGCCGGCTCATGGCCGCCATCGATCCGCGTCCAGCACCTGTTCGCCAACTCGCGGTGTTGCCTTACCTCCCGGTCAGTTGTTAGGTTCCCTTCAGCCTCGGCTGCGCCGAGGTCAGGTAAGGCGGCGCGCTCGCAGCGCCGACCAGGAAGGGAGGAATCGGACTTGAAAGCTTTGCGATGGCTTGCGGTGTTCGGGATCGGGGTCGCCTTGGTCGCTCTGGCCGGCGGTGCCAGCGCGTCAACCAAGAACTTCGGGACCAATCACATCGCCTGCAACGACGGCACCGTTTACTGGTCGCCGACCAATGTCTGGCCGCCCAACCACAAGATGGTCACGGTCAACATCGCCTACGTCGACAACGACAACGACGGCGACAGCACGTCGATAACGGTCGGAATGATCACCGACAACCAGGCCGCCTCCGACGGCTCCGGCGAGCTGCAGGGATCAGGTCAGCCGACCGCCCAGCAGGGACTTGACTGGGCCGGGACCGGCAACACCGGCAGCGGCTCTGATCCCGGAACTCCCGCCATCACCACCGCGCAGGTGCGCGCTGAGCGGTCGGGCACCGACCAGGGTGGCCGCGTTTACACGATCCAGGTCATGTGCACCGACACCGGCGGCACCGACCAGAACGACTCAAGCGAATTGGCCGGTCAGACGAGCACGGTCGACTTGACCGTCGTCGTGCCCCACGACCAGGGCAAGAACAACTAGATCAATTTGCGGTGGGTGATGGCGACGCCGTCACCCACCGCAGCTCACCCTCTGGCCGAGGGCTTTGCGCGGCGCCGCCTGCGCCTCGGGGACGGGCTCCGCGATGACGTGAACCACCGGTTTGCCCAGCAATCGCTCGGCGCGCGCCACGACATCCATTCGCAGCCAATGCGAGATGCCCGGCGGCAGCGTGGCCAGGACCAGGGCGTGATAGCCCGAGTGCAGGGTCAGGTGGTCGCGGATGGCGTCGACGACGTTCGCGTCGCCCGCACCTGCCGAGACGACGGTCAGACCGGTCGCCGCCAGCCGTCGAGCGGCAGACGCAGCCCTTTCATCGGCGATCCGGCGGTCCTCTCTCACCTCTGACACCAGGGGACGGGCGGGGGACGCCGGCACCAGCAGCTCGAACTCCGCACCGGGATCGGACCGGGCGATGTCCAGCAGCGCCTCGAGGAGTTCGGGGCTCTCAGCCGTCTTGTGCGCCACTACGAGATATCGACTCATGGCTCTCATCCAATGCAACGCCCCAGCCACGGCCGGATTCCCCCGCGCGCTGAGCAGGGCCGGAGGGAATTAGCTTGTTGCGAGAGCCGTTGTTAGTTTTAGAAATGGCTCGAGGAGGTGGCCGGCCGTGACCACAGCGTTCGTGCTTTCCGGAGGGGCCAGCCTGGGCGCGATCCAGGTCGGAATGCTGCAGGCGCTGGCGGAGCGAGGCGTCACGCCGGACCTGCTCGTGGGCACCTCGGTGGGCGCGATCAACGCCGCCTGGGTGGCGGGCCACCCGGAGCCTGAGGCGTTGGAGGACCTCGCCGCTCTTTGGAGCTCGATGGGCTTTCGCCAGATCTTTCCGATCCGCCCCGCCGCAGCTATGAGCGGCCTCCTGGCCAGGCGCAATCACCTCGTCGAGTCGTCCGGGCTCGAGAAGCTGCTCACCCGGCACCTGACGTACGACCGGCTTGAGCAGGCGCAGATCCCGGTCCATGTCGTGGCGACGGAGCTGCTCACGGGCCGGCAGAGGCTGATCTCGAGCGGTCCGGCCGTGCCCGCGCTCCTGGCCAGCTGCGCCATCCCGGCGATCTATCCGCCGGTACACATTGGTAAGGATGTTCTGGTGGACGGCGGTATCTCGGCCAACACCCCGGTCTCGCACGCGGTGGACCTCGGCGCGGACGCCGTCTATGTGCTGCCGACGGGCTACTCCTGCGCGCTGCCCCGCCCTCCGGCGGGCGCCCTGGGGATGGCGCTGCACGCGCTGACGATCATGCAGCAGCAGCAGCTCATCAATGACGTCGAGCGCAACCAGGACCGCGCCGACGTCCACGTCCTACCGCCGCTCTGTCCGCTGGCGGTTTTCCCAGGCGATTTCAGCCACTCCGGCGAGCTGATCGAGAGGGCTCGCCTCGACAGCACACGACATCTGCGGTCGGCGACCTCGGTCCAGAGCCAGGCCGAGCTTCTCGCCTTCCACGGTGGCCATCCACGGCCGAAGCAGCCGGCTGCGGCTCGGAAGGCGGAGGTTTCAGCATGAGTCCCGAACGAATCGTTGTCATCGGCGGCGGGCTGGCAGGGGCCGGCGCCGCGCTTGAGCTTCGCAAGCTGGGCTTCGACGGAGACCTGACGCTGGTCGGCGCCGAAGCGCACCTGCCCTACAACCGGCCGCCCCTGTCCAAGACCTTCCTCCGCGGCGAGGAAGACTTCGACAGCATCGTCGTGGCGCCGCGCTCGGACTACGAGGCCGCTGGGATCGACCTGCGGCTGGAACGGCGGGCGCTGGCCGTCGACGCGACCGGCAAGAGGGTGGAGCTCCAAGGTGGGGAACAGCTGGCTTACGACCGGCTGCTCGTCGCCACCGGCGGCCGCAAGCGCAAGCTGCCGTTTGCCGGCAGCGAGCTGGCCGGAGTCTACGACCTGCGCACGGTCGATGACAGCATGCGCATCCGCGAGGAGGCAGAGCCGGGCCGCCGCGCCGTTGTCGTGGGACTCGGTTTCATCGGCTGCGAGGTCACCGCCTCACTGCGCATGCTCGGTGTGGAGGTCACGGCGCTCGATCCGATGCCCGTGCCGCTGTCGCGCGTCCTCGGCGAAGAGGTGGGGGCGTCGATCGCCAGCCTGCACAGCGCTCACGGCGTCCAGCTTCTGCTCAACGACGGCGTTGACAGGTTCGAGGGCGAGGCCCGGGTCTCGCACGTAGTGAGCTCGAGCGGCAGGACGCTCGAGTGCGACTTCGTCGTCGCCGGGATCGGCATCCAGCCTGAGGTCTCCCTTCTGGAGAGTGCGGGTGCTGCCGTTTCCAATGGCGTCGAGGTCGACGCCCATTGCCGCACCACCCTGCCGGACGTGTTCGCCGCCGGCGACATCGCACATGAGGCACATCCCCTGTTTGGATCGATCCGGGTCGAGCATTGGAACAACGCCGACAAGCAGGGTCGCTATGCCGCCGGAGCGATGCTCGGCAAGGAGGCGCCCTACGACTACGTCCACACGTTCTGGAGCGACCAGTACGACCAGACCGTCGAGTACGTCGGCTTCGCCGAGAAGTGGGATCGCATCGATGTGGACGGCTCCCTGGACCAGCTGGACTTCATCGCCCGGTACTACCAGGGCGATCGTGTCGTCGCGGCTGCCGCGATCGGCCGCGGCGGCGACCCCGAGGCCGAGGAGGACACCGAGATGAAGTCGATAGCGGGCGAAATCCGCCGGGCTCTGAGCTAAGAAATTCCCTCCCCTGCGGGGAGGGTTAGGGAGGGGCCGTGGTTAGGCACCGACCCACGGCCCCTCCGCCCGGCTTCGCCGGGCACCTCCCCGGAGGGGAGGATGGCTTCTAGAGCACTGCGACTCCCGGGCACCTCCCCGGAGGGGAGGATGGCTTCTAGAGCACTGCGACTCCCTAGCACCTCCCCGAAGGGGAGGTATTTGTCATCCCGCGCCGAAGGTCACCTCCACGCGCGCTCCGCCGGAGGCCGAGCTGCCGATGGTGAGGGTGCCGTGCGTCGCCTCTGCCGACTTGCGGACGATGTCGAGGCCGAGGCCGGACGAAGTGCCGCCGCTGACGCCGCGACCGAGCGCTGAAGGTTCGATTCCCCGCCCCTCGTCCTCGACGACCAGTCGCACTCGGCCTTCGCCGGCACCGTCGATCCTGACGGCGAAGCCGGCCGGCTCGGGCGTGTGCGCGAAGACGTTGCCCAGCAGCGCATCGAGGGCCGCCTCGAGGTCGGCCTCCGCGAGCGGGACGAGCCAAGCCCCCGGCGCAATCTCGAGGGTGTAGCGGCGGCCCTGGTCCTCAGCGAGCACTGCCCAGAACGCGACTCGGCGGCGGGTGATCTCGCCCAGGTCTGACCGCGGGCGCACCCCCTCGCGGTCGTGGCGCCTCAGCTCGGCGATGACCGCGGTCACGGTCCGCTCGAGGGCGTCAACGTCCGCGCTGAGCAGGTCCTTGGACTCGCCCTCGGGCTGGCGCTCGATCCCCAGCCGGAGCGCCGTCAGCGGCGTGCGCAGGCGGTGGGACAGGTCGGCCGCGGCCTCGCGCTCGGCGGCGAGAAGCTCCTGGATTCGCCCCGCCAGCGCATTGAAGGCGCGTCCGAGCTCGAGCACCTCCGGAGGCCCGCCGGGCTCGACGCGCGTGTCGAGGCGCCCCTCGGCGAGCCTGCCGGCCGCCGCGGCGAGCTTGCGGGTGGGCTGCACCACGCCGCCGGCGATGCGGTCGGCAACCAGGACCGCCAGCCCGACCAGCGCGATGCCGACCGCGGCCAGCAGGAGCCAGGCGACCGCCACGCCCTGGTGCAGCCTGGCGTCCGGCACCAGCACGCGAATCACCGCGTTGCCGCTCTGGGGCAGGATCACCGGCACGAAGATCGCCACCCCGCCGGACAGGGTCGCCGAGAACGAGCGGCCGGCGCGGGCCAGCTCGAGGTTCGAATCAGCTCGTGCCGCCGACCCTACCGTGTGGCCGTTCGGAAGGTAGATGGTGACCGAGCCCGGACCGCTCGCGGCTGTGGAGCTCACGATCCCGGCGAGCTGCTGCTCGTCCCGGACCGACGCCACGACCGGGGCCAGGGAGCGAGCCTCGATCTCGGCGGAGCTGAGCGCGCGGTCCGCCACGATCCGCTGAACCAGCACCGCGAGCGGCACCAGGAACGCGATCACGACCACGGACGTCGTCGCCAGCGCCAGCAGGGCCAGGCGGCGGCGCATCAGGCGTCGGGCGCGACCAGCTGGGCCCCGACCCCACGGAGCACGCGCAGGTAGCGCGGCTGCGCCGCAGTCTCGCCGAGCTTCCGGCGCAGCCAGGAGAGGTGCACGTCCACCGTGCGGTCCGCTCCGCCGTAGGGCTGCTGCCAGACCTCGGTCAGCAGCTCGCGCTTCGAGACGACCGACCCCGCGCGCAGGGCCAGGTAGTGGAGAAGCTCGTACTCCTTCCTACTCAGCTCCAGCCGGCGGCCATCCAGTGACGCGGCCCGTTTGGCATGGTCGATGACCAGGCCGCCGATGACCAGGTCCTGGTCGTCACCCGCTTTCACACGCCTCAGGATCGCGCGGATGCGCGCGTCCAGCTGGGCCGCCGAGAACGGCTTGACGATGTACTCGTCCGCCCCGGCATCCAGCGCGCGCACGATCTCGCGCTCGTCGTCTCGCGCAGTGGCGACGATCAGCGGCACCCCTGTCACGGCGCGGACCATCTTGAGCGCCTCCTGGCCGTCGACGTCAGGCAGGCCGAGGTCGAGGACGACGACGTCGCCGGGGTCGGCTGCGATGTGCGTCAAACCTTCGATTGCGTTGCTCGCGGTGCGCACCGTGTGGCCGAGATCGACCAGCGACGACCTGAGGGTGGCCCGGATGGCCTCGTCGTCCTCGATCAGGGTCACGAGCGGCATGACGGCAGAACATACTCTGGCGCCCGCCGCCGCCTTAACGCTGATTTAGCGTCGCCTTGAAGTTGCTTAAACGCGGCGCGCGGGAAGCTGCGACCCATGAAAGGCTTATTCCGTTCCAAGACGCTGTTCTTCGCCGCGCTCGCAGTGACCCTGGGCGCAACCACCGGGGTCGTGCTCGCCGCCCACGCGGTGACCACCTCGCCCGTGGGCACGATCACGGGGACCTTCTCGGGCCACGAGGGTCAGAGTGGTACCGGGTCCTCCGGGGAAGCCCAGAGCCCCGAGCCGGAGGCCACCGAGAACCCCGAGGCATCTCCGGAGCCCGAGGCCACCGAGAGCCCAGAGGCGACCGAGGCCGCCGAGAACGAGCCGAACGAAGAGGCGAGCCCGGAGCCGCAGGAGCACCCGTCCCCCACGCCGACCTCGACGACCACCGTCTCGTCCCGGACCTTCAACCTGACAGGCGGAACCGTGACGCTGAGCTGCCCTTCGTCCGGCGCCATAATGCTGGACTCGGCCACCCCGAACGTGGGCTTCTCATTCGAGCAGAGCCGAGAGGACGGCGACCAGACGATTGAGATTCGTTTCCAGAGCAGCAGCCACGAGTCGAGACTGCAGGCCGACTGCGCGGGCGGTCAGGTCCAGGTTCTCGAGCTGCGCGAGGAGTCGAACTGAACAGCTCTGATCCCCGACACGGCGGATCGCCCGTCCTGGCCGGCCTGGCCAGGCGGGCGGTCCTGCCCGCCGTGTGGCTGTTCGCGACCCTGTTCGCGACCGCCATCTCCTGGGCGGTTGTGCAGGCCGTGAGCACCGCGGTCGTCGACCAGCCCCCCGCACCACTTTCGCACGGCGCCGTGAGCAGCGAGCTGCGCAGCCCCGGCAGCCCGGAGCTGGTGGACGAGTCACCTTCGCCGAGTGAGAAGGCGTCGACGGCCGAGCCGACGGCCGCACCGACTGCCGCGGCGACCGCGCCACCCAGCCAGCCGGCGCCTCCCCCGGTGCACCCAGCGCCCAGCCCGACCCCGCCGGCGAGCTCCGGCCCGACCACCACCCGCACCTTCACCATGGTCGGAGGCACGGCACAGCTCTCCTGCACCAACAACCAGATCTCACTGAACTGGGCCACCCCCAACCAGGGCTACTGGGTCGAGACCGGCAGCTCGGACAGCGGCCAGACGATCGACGTCAAGTTCCGCAGCGACTCGCACGAGTCTGAGCTGCAGGCGTCCTGCAGCGCCAACGCGGTCCAAGGCACGGTCAACGAACAATCGTCTTAGAAGAGACTCCTCCCCACTTTGTGGGGAGGTGCCCCGCGAAGCGGGGCGGAGGGGACGCGGTGGGTAACCGCGAACCAGCCTTACCGCATCCCCTCCCAACCCTCCCCGGAGGGGTGGGAGTGCGGCTACCGCAGAGGCTCCGGGTAGTAGTTCTCGGCGCCGCTCGCCCTCACCTCCTCCAGCCAACCCGTCGGGTAGACGTCGTTGGGCGACTGGGTGCGGTCGACGATGCTCCAGGCCTGCCTCTTGTAGGCCCAGTTCTCCGGCGCCAGCCGGTGCGCCGCTTTGAAGTGCGGCACGGCAGCCTCGCTCCGCCCTGAGCGCTGCAGGTGCTGGGCCAGCTCGAAATGGGCGGCAGCTAGGCAGGCGTCCGGCGAGCGCTGCGCGAGGCGGCCCCGGAGCTCCTCGGGCGACAGGGCGAAGCTGCTCTCCGAGCCGCGGCGTACCCAATCGCGCAGCGCGTCGACGTACGGCCGTCCGTCCGCGTTGAGCTTGCGCGACTCCAGCAGCACCTCCCGCAACCGGGGCGCGACCGTCTCCGGGATCTCGGCGTCGAGAAGAGGTGAGCGTCTCGGGAACGCCGGCTCGGGAGGTCTGACCATCCGTCCGCCCTCGTCGATCCAGATCCCGGCCGGCACGTTGACGACGCCGTAGAGGCGCGTCAGCAGGTGCTGGTCGTCGAGCAGACTGGGGTGGCCGGGCGCGGCCGCCTCGATCCACCTGCCGGCCTCCTGCCAGCCGCGGACCTCGAGCGCGACGGTGACGAGCTCGAAGCCCCCTGGGCTCAGCTCCTCCCGCAGCTCCTGCCACACGGGCAGGTCACGACGGCAGCCTCACCAAGGCGCCCAGGCGACGATCAGCACCTTCGTCCCGCGCAGCGAGGCGAGGCTGAAGTCGCCACCACGCCACTCGGGCAGGGTGAAGTCGGGTGCCTTGGCATCTGTGATCGCCGGGCCGGCCGCGGGGCCGAGCGCCCAGAGACCCACCTCGCGGTCCTCCACCAGAGGCATCCCGAGCTTCCGGGAGACCTCACGAAGGTCGAGCCGGTCGCCGGCCGGCCGGGCCAGGGGGATGCAGACGTCGCCGCGGCAGGCGCCTTCCGGCTTGAGCTCCCAGCCGGTGTGTCGCTCGAACTCGGCGACGGAGACGTCGGGTGACGAGGCGATCACGCTTGAACGCTAGCAAGTTAGGTCCCCTCCGCCCCGCATTCGCGGGGCACCTCCCCACGAGGTGGGGAGGCGTCCTCTCTTCTTAACAGGCTCCGTTCGGCGATCGCGTACCCGGCCCGTCAGACTTGGCGTCCGTGATCGCCGAGGCTGAGCGCGTCCTGCACGACGTCTTCGGACTGCCTTCGTTCCGCCCCGGGCAGTCCGAGGTCGTGAGCGCCATGCTCGCCGGACGCGATGTCCTCTCGGTGGCTCCGACCGGCTCCGGGAAGAGCATCAGCTACTGGGTCCCGGCGGTCATGGGCGGAGGCACGACGCTGGTGGTGTCGCCGCTGATCGCGCTCATGAAGGACCAGGTCGACCGGCTCACCGGCCGCCAGGTCGCCGCCACCTTCATCAACTCGTCGCTGGAACGGCCGGAGCAGCTCGATCGGCTGAACCGGGCCGCAACAGGCGAGTACCGGCTCCTCTTCCTGGCGCCCGAGCGGCTGTCGCGCCCCGGTTTCATGGACCGGCTGAAGACGGTGCCCGTCCGCCGCGTGGTGGTGGACGAGGCGCACTGCATCTCCACCTGGGGCCACGACTTCCGGCCCGACTACCGGCTGCTCGGCGCGGCGATCGCCGCGTGCGGCAGCCCACCCGTGGCGGCGTTCACGGCGACGGCGACGCCTCGCGTCCGCGAGGACATCGCGCGCAACCTGCAGCTGCGAGAGCCGCTCATCTCCGTCACCGGCTTCAACCGGCCGAACCTGCGGCTGGACGTCATCCGCTGTCGCGGCGAGCGCGCCAAGCGCGAGCAGCTGCGCCTGCTGCTGCGAGACGGCGGCCGGGCGTTGGTCTACGTCGGCACCGTCGCGGCGGCCGACGAGCTGGGGTCCGAACTCGGCGTGCCTCGCTATCACGGCCGGCTCGAGGCTTCCGAGCGGCGGCGGGTGCAGGAGGACTTCACCGCCGGGCGCGCACAGGTCGTGATTGCGACCTCGGCCTTCGGCATGGGTGTGGACGTGCCGGACGTTCGCCAGGTGGTGCACTACCACCTGCCCGGGAGCCTCGAGGCCTACTACCAGGAGGCGGGTAGAGCCGGCCGTGACGGCCTGCCGGCGGCCTGCACTCTGCTCTACAGCCCGGCCGACCGCGACCTGCAGGTCTTCTTCATCGAGCAGGCCGATTCCTCGGCTGAGCTCAAGGAGCATGGCTACGCGAGGCTCGGCCAGATGATGGCGTACGCCGAGCTGCGCGAGTGCAGGCACGCGCGGATCGCGGACTACTTCGGCGAGATCGGCGTCGCGCGCGGCTGCCAGGCCTGCGACAACTGCCTGACAGAGCGGCCGCCCGAGATTGAGGTGCCCGAATCGGAGGTACGGGCGGCGCTGGCGGCCGTCGCGCGCTTCAGTGGCCGCGTCGGCCTGGCCAACGTCGCCGCGGTGCTCGGAGGCCGCAGCACGAAGTGGGCCGCGAGCCAGGCCTGGGTCACTGAGCTGCCTTTCCACGCCGCGCTGGCCGGCTGGGGACAGGAGCGAATCCGGCTCCTGCTCAATGAATTGCTCGCGCGCGGGTACGCGCGCCAGAGCGCGGGCGAGTACCCGGTCGTGGAGCTGACGCCGGCCGGCCGCGAAGCCATCGCCGCCGGGTCAATGCCGGCGCTGACCCTCCCGGTGGCGGCTGGGCAGGCCCGCAAAGCGGTTCCTGCCGACGTGGACTCCTCCCTGCTCGTGCGGCTCAAGGCGTGGCGGCTGGAGACGGCTCGCGAGAACGGCGTCCCCGCGTATGTCGTCTTCCACGACTCCACGCTGCTGGCGATCGCCTCGTCGGCCCCGAGCAGCGCCGCCGACCTGTTGGCCGTGCCCGGCGTCGGCCCCGCCAAGCTGGAGCGCTACGGCGACGCCCTGCTGACCGTCCTCCGTGAGTCGCCCTCCGGCACCTCGATCCGCGACCAGGCCCCGTAGGCTGGCGATCGGCCCGATCGCGGCGGCGTGCTTACCATGGTGCGGTTGCCGTGGAAATCAGCGATCTCGTAAGGCTGCGCAGGGTCAAGGACCGCATGGACCGGGAGTTCGAGCGGCCCCTCGACGTGCCGGCGCTGGCGAGCTCGGCGGCCATGTCGACCGGGCACTTCTCCCGCAGCTTCAAAGCCGCCTTCGGCGAGAGCCCGTACAGCTACCTGATGACGCGGCGGATCGAGCGGGCCAAAGCCCTGCTGCGAGCCGGGGACATGAGCGTCACCGACGCCTGCTTCGCCGTCGGCTGCACGTCGCTGGGCACGTTCAGCACCCGCTTCACCGAACTGGTCGGGGAGTCGCCGAGCGCCTACCGCGCCCGCAGCCACGTCGAGTCGGGGCCGATCCCCGGCTGCATCATCAAGGTGAGGACCAAACCGAGCAGAAATCAAGAAGCGGCCGCAATCCAGCGCTCCTAGGCTGACTCGCATGGACTTGAAACTTCGGAACTGCTTCATCGCCGTGCACGACCACGACGAGGCGCTTGCCTTCTACCGCGACCTCCTCGGGCTGGAGGTGCGCAACGACGTCAAGTACGAGGGCATGCGGTGGACGACCGTCGGTCCCAAGGGCCAGCCGGACGTGAACATCGTCCTCGAGCCGCCGCTTGCCGACCCCAACGCCGCGCCCGGCGACCGCCAGGTCATGAAGGAGCTGCTGGCCAAGGGTCTGCTGCGTGCCGTGAATTTCAGCACCGAGGACTGCGACGCGACCTTCGAGCACATCCAGGCCGGCGGCGGCGAGGTGCTGCAAGAGCCGATGGACATGCCCTACGGCCCCCGGGAGTGCGCGTTCCGCGACCCGTCGGGCAACCTGATCCGGTTCACCCAGAACAAGGGGTGATTTGGGATGGGCTCGCCCCTCGGGGCGAGCCCAGCTCAGCCGGCCGCCGGCCGGCTGAAACCTACTAGCAGATGTTCTCGGAGACGAAGGTGCAGGGGGCGTTGAGGCTCGGGTAGTAGCCGGTGCACATGCATCGCGTCGGGATGCCGCTGTTGACCGCTCCGCCCGCGACCTCGCGCAGCGCGCGTGTCGACATCTCCCGCAGAGACTCCCGCTTGAGGGTCAGCTTGGCCGGCCGCTTCGTTTCGTGCTTCATCTCAGGCGGGGCTCTCGGTGCAAGGGGCGTTCAGGCTCGGGTAGTAGCCCGTGCACGTGCACTGCGACGGCAGCAGTGTCTGGATCTTTCCGCCGGCGACCTCGCGCAGCGCCTGAGGCGACATCTCGCGTAGGGACTCCCGCTTCAGGGCCAGCTTGGCCGGCCGCTTCGACTTGTCGGTCATGAATCCTCCGTGGGGGGAATTTGGCGTTCGCCGCAACCAGGGTCGAGGGAGCCCCGCGGCGGTGTCAAGTGGCCGAGTTCCGAAGCTGTCGCTTGACTCGACGAACCGGAGCCGGGGACGATCTTCGGGAATGCTCAGTGACCTTCAGGAGGACACGGATTCTGTGCGAGAACCCAACATCAAGAAGCTAACCATCAAGAAGGAGACGCTGCGCCAGCTCCAAGAGAGCGAGCTCGCGGAGGCGGCCGGCGGCATCACGCCGACGGGTCTCTGCCGCTACACGCTGCAGGTCCCGAGCTGCGTAGTTCCCTGAAATCCGAGCAGAACACCAAATAAACGAGTCGGGGGTGACATATTGGACAAGCGTTTGAAGTTGAAGCGGCAGACCCTGCGTGAGCTGGGCGGGCGGGAACTGGGCGAGAACGAGCTGAAGGCTGCCATCGGTGGCGAGCTGACGCCCGACGTCAGGACCCTTCCGCTCAACCAGTGCATCATCCTGACCGGCACGGAGACGTCAGGTTGCTAAGCGGGGAACGCAAGCGGATCTCGAAGCTGGAGCTGAACCGCGAGACCATCCGGTCGCTCGACTCCGAGCTGCTTGCACGGGTGCGCGGCGGCATGGACGCGACCCAGGATTGCCCGACCTGGCCTGTCATCACCACGGTGACGCAGCCGGTCACGCAGAAGCTGGGCTGCGAGCTGACCTAGCTCGCGGGCAGGAGCGGCGGCGTGCGGCCGCCGCCCCTCAGCCCGGCTCCTGAGCCGGGCTCGACACGGAACTGAAAGGAATGGCGGGAGGGACCAGGGCGCGGCCGGCCGAACCGGCCGCAGAGGGTGTGCGGGCGCCGGCAGGCGCCTGGCGGCCGATCGCGAGCGGAGAGCTCGCCGTGAGGCTTGATGCCGCGCTGCGCGAGATCGCGGCCGCGGTGGACGGCGCCGACCCCGAGCGGCTGCCCGAGGGCGCGCCGGCCGCCTACCAGGAGCTGCAGCGCGTCAACCTGAGCAGCGGTGCCGCGGGGATCGCCCTGCTCCACGCGGAGCTGGCGACCGCGACCGGCGACCAGCGGGAGGCGGAACGGGCTCGAGCGCTTGCCGCGGACGGCGCCGCGGCTCTGGCCGAGATCACCATGGGCCCGGCGCTGCTTGGCGGCTTCACCGGCCTCGCCTGGGCGGCGGAGGCTGTGGAACGCCGCCTCGGAGCTGAGGCCGGGGACCTCGCGGACGAGATCGACGAGGCGCTCGCCGGCTATGTCGCGGCCGGTCCCTGGCGCGGCGAGTACGACCTGGTCTCGGGTCTGGTGGGCTTCGCGGCGTACGCGCTCGACCGGCTGCCGGCGCCGGGCGCCGAGCGGCTGCTGGTCTTGCTGGCCGACCGCCTCGCAGAGCTGGCGGTGCCGGTGGGCGACGGCCTCGCCTGGCGCACGCCGCCGGAGCGGCTGCCGCCGCACCAGCTGGCGGCGTTCCCGGACGGCTGCTGGAATGTCGGCCTGGCTCACGGCGTGCCTGGCGCCATCGCGGTGCTGGCCGGGATGCTGGACGCCGGCATCCGGGCCGACCGCACCCGTGAGGTCCTGGCCGGCGCCGTGCGCTGGCTGCTGGCGCAGCGGCTGGAGGGCTGCCCGGGGTTCCCGTCGATTGTGGCTGAGGCGGTCGGGCCGAACCCCTCGCGTCTCGCCTGGTGCTACGGCGATCCCGGCATTGCGATCGCGTTGTATCGCGCGGGAGCTGCGCTCGGCGACGCAGTTTTGGTGGAAGCGGCCCTCGACGTCGCACGCCGCGCCGCCGAGATGCCGCTCGAGGGCAGCGGCGTTGTCGACGCCGGCATCTGCCACGGCGCCGCCGGCCTCGCGCACATCTTCAACCGCCTCCACCAGGCGACCGGCGAGGAACTCTTCGCCGAGGCGGCGCGCCGCTGGCTTGCCACGACGCTCGAGCTGCGCCGGCCCGGTGAGCCGGTGGCCGGCTTCGCCGCCTGGCAGGCCGTGCCCGAGCCGCATTGGTCTCCGACGCCGGGACTCCTGAACGGCGCCGCCGGAGTCGGCGCCGTCTTCGCGGCGGCGATCCACGGCCTCGAGCCGGTCTGGGACAGCTGCCTCCTGCTGAACCTTCCGAGCGGGGCATGAACGCCGACTTCTTCGTCCTGCGCGCGCCGCTACTTCCCTACACGATGCTGCTCGACTGGGCGCACGACCTCGAGTCGCCCATCGCCGCCGAGGGCGCGCTGGGGGAGGCCGTCCCGCGCGATCTCGCGCTGCTGCGCGCGCGCGCACGCGGTCTTCTCGATGCGAATCCCGCGATCGAAGAGGCGGTCCGGGTGGCATCGCCCGACCTCGCCGCGGCGCTGGCGGCGTGGCGCGAAGATCCCGCAAGCGAACGCGGCCGCCGGGCGGAGCGCTCGCTGGTCCGCTACCTGGCGCGGATGAGCGGGCGCCCGACGCCGTACGGGCTCTTCGCGGCCTTCGGCGTCGGCCGCGTCGACTCGAGCACGCAGCTGTGCATCGAGGGCCCCGACCACCTCCGGCGCCACGTGCGGCTCGACATGGAGTACGTGTCGGAGGTCGTGGCGCGGCTTGACCGCGATCCGTCCCTGCGCGGCCGTCTCCGCTACCAGGTGAATTCGAGCCTCTACGAAGCCGCCGGGCGGATCCGCTATGTCGAGTACGAGCTCGAAAAGGGGATGCGCCGGCACCGGCTGGTGGCAGCCGAGGCCACGGACTACCTGCGCCGGGTGCTGGCCGCCGCCCGCACGCCGCAAACGCTGGACGAGCTCGCCGAGGTCCTGGTTGACGGCGACATCACCCGCGAGGAGGCGCGCGAGTTCCTGGAGGAGCTGGTCGATGCCCAGCTGCTGGTCTCGGAGCTCGAGCCGCGTACCACCGGGCCGGAGCCGGTGGCGCGCCTGCTCGGAACACTCGCGACGGCCGGAGGTGACGCCGGGGTCGCCCGGACCGCGTCGGCGCTCGAGCAGGCGCAAGGCCTGATCGAGGCCTTGCGCGAGGCGCCTGTGGGGCGGCCGGCGGAGCGCTACCAGGAGATCGCGAGCGCGTTGGAGCCGGCCGGGATCAAGATCGTGCCGGGCCGGCTGCTGCAGGTCGACCTGGTCCGGCCGGCGCCGGCGGCGACGCTCGGCCGCGACGTGGTCCGGCTCGTCGAGCAGGCCGTCCGGGTCCTGCACCGGATCGCGCCCAACCGGGCGGACGGCTCCCTCGCGGCCTTCGCCCGGGCCTTCGAATCGCGCTATGAGAGCCGGGAGGTGCCGCTCTCCGAGGCTCTCGACGAAGAGTCAGGGATCGGCTTCGACCGCTCCTCATCCCCCGCCGCCGAGGCATCGCCGCTGCTGAAGGGAGTGGCCATACCCAACGGCGCCGCGCGAGCGCTGAGCTGGGAGCCGCTGCACGCGCTGCTCCTGACCAAGCTCCAGCGAGCACAGCTCGAGGGCAGCCGCGAAATCTCTTTGAGCGAAGCCGAGCTCGACACCGCCGGGATCCGGCAGCCGCTGCCCCTGCCGGGCAGCTTCGCGGTCATGGGCACCGTCCTCGGGCCCGGCCGCGTCAGCGTCACCGGCCTGCTCGGCCCGTCGGGCGCCCGGCTCCTGGGCCGGTTCTGCCATGGCGATCCGGAGCTGGCTGAGAAGGTGCGGCAGCTGCTCGAAGTGGAGGAGGCGCGCGACCCGGACCGCGTCTACGCCGAGGTCGTGCACCTGCCCGAGGGGCGCGTCGGCAACGTCACGATGCGGCCGGTGCTGCGCCGCTACGAGATCCCGTTTCTCGGCGCCTCCGCCGTCGACCCCGACCACCAGCTTCCTCTGGACGACCTGCTGGTCTCGGTGCGGTCGGGCCGGATCGTGCTGCGGTCTCGCCGGCTGGGCAAGGAGGTTGTGCCCAGGCTGACGACGGCCCACAACTTCACGCTCGGCATCAGCCCCTATCGCTTCCTCTGCGCGCTGCAGAACCAAGGCCTCGCTCCGGCCGGCGGCTTCACCTGGGGCCCGCTGGAGTCGGCGCCGTTCCTGCCGCGGGTGGTGACGGGCAGCGTCGTGCTCGAACCGGCGCGGTGGCGCCTGGACACGCACGAGGTCAAGGCCCTCGAGCGCGACGGCTATCTCGGTTGGAGGAAGCTGCGTGAGCGGCTCGGCCTGCCGCGTCACCTGCAGCTCAGCGAGGGCGACCACCAGCTGCCGCTCGACCTCGACAACCCTCTGCTCCTCGACGCCGCGCTGCCGGTCCTCAGCCGCGCGCAGGGTGGCGTGCTGACCGAAGCCATCCCCGATCCCGAGGAGCTCTGCGCGCAGGGCCCGGACGGCTTTTACACCCACGAGTTCGTGCTGCCCTTCACGCAGCCGGCCGCAGACGTGGCGCCGGCGGCCGCCGCCTCGCCGGCGCCGGTCGCCCGCGAGCTGATGCCGGGCTCGGAGTGGCTGTACGCCCGCATCGACTGCGGTACGGCGGGCGCCGACCAGGTGCTGCAGACGATCGCGCCGCTCGCGCGTGACGCGGTCGATGCCGGCCTGGCGTCGCAGTGGTTCTTTCTCCGCTATGCCGACCCCGACTGGCACCTGCGCCTGCGGCTGCGCGGCCAGCGCGGGAGGCTCGTCGCGGAACTCCTGCCGAAGCTGCATGACGCGCTCGAACCGCTGCAGTCGGAGGGATTGATCGCCGGGCTGCGTCTCGACACCTACCGCCGCGAGGTGGAGCGCTACGGCGGCCCCGAGGCGATCGAAGCCGCGGAGCGGATCTTCTGGGCGGACAGCGACTGCGTGGCGGGCCTGCTGGCGGAGCTAGAGGGGGACGCCGGGCTCGACGCGCGCTGGCGGCTTGGGCTGCTCGGCTCAGACCTGCTGTTGAACGACCTTGGTTTCGACGGCGAGCGGAAGCTCCGCGCGGTGCGAGCGATGCGGGACGGCCTGCGCCAGGAGTTCAACGCGAGCACCGCGACGCTCAAGTCGATCGCGCACCGCTTCGGCGAGGAGCGCGGCCGCCTCCTGGAACTGCTGCGCGGCGGCGCCGAGCGGGAAACGCTGGCGCCCGCGGTCGCCTGGTTCGAGCGCCGTTCGGAGCTCTGGGCGGAGCCGGTCGCCAAGCTGCGAGAGCTCGACGCGTCCGGCCGCCTCGCGGGCGGCCTGGAACAGGTCTCGACCAGCCTTGTCCACATGCACCTCAACCGGGTCCTGCGGTCGGCTCACCGGGCGAGCGAGCTCGTGATCTACGACCTCTGGGAGCGCTGCCTGTTGGTGCCGCGGCGATGAGCACGGATCTCTTCAGGGCGGAGGCCCTGGCCGCCCGGCGCGCCGCGGCCGGACCCGGCCGGCTGCTGCCGCGCGAGCCGCTCGGGCGCTGGTGGCTGCTCCTCATCGGGCTGCTCGCCGCGGGCGCGATTGCGGCCTGGCTGGTCCAGGTGCCGGTGTATGCCGCACACATTGGAAGCCATCACCACCTGGTCTTCGTCCGCACCGGTTCGGAGTCCCTGCTGCGCTTTCTCTGGCGGCAGCTGACGTGAGCTTTCTGCGCCGCCGGCGCGTCCCCTACATCTCCCAGATGGAGATAACCGACTGCGGAGCCGCCTGCCTCGCCATGACGCTCGGGTACTTCGGGCGCCAGGTGAGCCTCGACGAGCTGCGCCAGGCGACCGGCACCGGGCGCGACGGGGTGACCGCCTATTCGATCGCTCAAGCAGCGCGCCAGTACGGTCTGCAGGCGCGTGGCGTGCGCGTCGAGATCGAGGAGCTGGAGGCGCTGCCGCCGGCTTCGATCCTGCATTGGGAGTTCGACCATTTCGTCGTCTTCGAAGGCGTCGCCCGCGACGGGGTCAAGGTGGTCGACCCGGGACTCGGCCGCGACAAGGTCGGGCGCGACAGGTTCTCGAAGGCGTTCACGGGCGTCGCGATCATGTTCGAACCGGGCGAGGAGTTCGTGCGCGACGACGGGCAGGCGCGCCGGCCGCGCCGGGCCATCCGGCGCTTCTTGGAGCCGGTGCTGCAGCAGCGCCGCCAGCTCGCCGCCGTGATCGTCGCTTCGCTGCTGATTCAAGTATTGGCACTGGCGGTGCCAGGCCTGACCGGCTCGCTGGTCGACCGCGTGCTGCCGGCCGGTGACCGCTCCCTCCTGGCCGCGCTGACCGGCGGCGTGCTCGCCGTCGCGGGGTTCCAGGTGGTTGCGTCGCTGATCCGGACCAAGCAGTTGATCTGGCTGCGCACGCACGCGGATCGCCTGATCACCACGCGCTTCATGCACCACCTGCTGGACCTGCCCTACTCGTTCTTTCTGCAGCGATCCGACGGGGACCTCATGATGCGTGTGGCCTCCAACAGCACCGTGCGCGAGATCCTCACGTCGAGCCTCCTGTCGGCCGCGCTCGACGGCGGCGCCGTGACGGTTTACCTCGTGATCCTGCTGGTGCTCAGCCCGCCGATCGCGCTGGTGACGCTCGCGTTCGGCCTGGTCCAGATCGCGGTGCTGGCCGTGACGCGACCGGCCTTCCGCCGGCTCACGGCCGACAACCTCGCGGCCATGGCGCGCACACAGAGCCACGTCGCGCAGGTGCTGGCGGGCATGGAGTCGCTGAAGGCGTCCGGCTCGGAGCAGCCTGCCGTCGAGCGCTGGGCGAACTTCTACACCGAGGAGCTGCGCACATCGGTGGCCAAGGGGCAGTTGAGCGCGGTTGTGGAGTCGGTGCTCAGCGGCCTGCGGATCGCTGCGCCGGTGCTGGTGCTGGCGGTCGGGTCGCTGAGCGTGCTGGCCGGGCAGATGTCGATCGGCCGGCTGATCCAGCTTTCGATGATCGCGACCGGTTTCCTGACGCCGCTCGCGACGCTCGTGACTAACGGCATGCAGCTGCAGTCGGTCGGTGGCTACATCGCGCGGATCGAGGACGTGCTGGAGAAGCCGCGCGAGGCCGAGTCCTCCGGCCGCCGCCAGCACCAGCTGGCCGGGGCGGTCGGGGTCGAAGCCGTGAGCTTTCGCTATACGTCCGAGTCACCCTTCGTGCTGCGCGACGTCAGCTTCGAGGTACGGCCCGGCATGTGGGTCGCTATCGTGGGGCGGTCGGGCTCGGGCAAGACGACGCTGGCGCGCCTGCTCCTCGGCCTCTATCCGCCGACCGCGGGCCGGGTGCTGTTCGACGGCGTGGACCTGGCGGAGCTGGAGCTCCGCTCGCTGCGCCGCCAGGTGGGCGTGGTGCCCCAGTCGGCACACCTCTTTGCGGGCACGATCCGCGACAACATCGCGCTCCACGACCCCGGGCTGGCGCTCGACCGGGTGCGTGATGCCGCGGAGCTCGCGGCGATCGACGCGGACATCATGCGGATGCCGATGGGTTACGACACCATGCTCGCCGACGGCGGGGCGTCACTTTCCGGCGGCCAGCGGCAGCGGCTCGCCCTCGCCCGGGCACTTGCTGCGGAGCCGAGGATCGTGCTGCTCGACGAGGCGACCAGCGACCTCGACACCGTGACCGAGGCGCACGTAATGGCCAACCTGGCCGCCCTCGACGTCACCCGCATCGTCGTGGCGCACCGGGTGTCCTCGGTCGCCGCCGCGGACCTCATCGTGGTGATGTCGGGCGGCTTGGTGGCGGAGATGGGCACCCACGCGCGGCTGCTCGGCAACCACGGCCCCTACCGTGACCTGGTGCAGGCGCAAGGCGGTCATCCCCTCCCCTCCGGGGAGGGTTGGGAGCGGATTTGAGTTGCGCTATAGCGTCGGTAGCACCTTCGCTGCTATCAATCTCGACATGAATCCGATTCGATCGAAGGAACGCGACCGGAAACTGACGCTGAACAAAGAGACCCTGCGCCAGCTGAAGCCGGCGGAGCTGCGCCAGGTCGAGGGCGGCCAGCAGCTGACGAACGACACCGTCTGCGAGCTCGTCTCGCTTCTCCTGAGCTGCGAGATCATCGCCTGCTTCTAACGAGCACCTGGCGGCGGGGAGGAGAGTGAGGTAGAACCTCTCCTCCCCGCTTGACGGGGAGGGCCCGTTCCCCGCTACGCGGGGACCCCTAAGTACGCCGCCAGGAAGGCGGCGGAGGGGGCGTGGTCAACTACGAACCAGGCGTTCTCCTGGGCGAGCCGACAGTTCCGATCGGTCTCGGCCTGGCCTCAGCTTCTAGCCCGAGGGCGAGCGCCGGTGCCCCCGCTCCTGCTGAGGCATCGACTGCGCGGCCGGCATCGGCGAAGGGTTCATCTTCAGCTCCTCGGTCGCGCACTCCGGATGGGCGAGCGGATCGAGCGGCGTCGCCAGCGGCAGGGCGGCGCCGGTGAAGTCCGGCGACGCGAAGTTGAAAGCTGACGTCAGGTCGCCGGCGACACTCCGCCGCCACGCGGTGAGGTTGGGCACCTCCACGCCGAACCGAGCTTCCAGGAATCGAAGCACGGAGGTGTGGTCGAAGACGTCGCGGCAGACGAAGCCGCCCTTGCTGAACGGCGAGATCACCAGCATTGGCACTCGAAAGCCGAGCCCGATCGGGACGGTGTCGCCGGCGCAGAACTCGCCCGCGGTGCCCGCCGGCGCGACCGGCGGCGGCACGTGGTCGAAGAAGCCACCGTTCTCGTCGTAGGTGTAGAAGAGTGCGGTCTTCGCCCAGGCGGACCCGTTGGCCATCAGGGCCGCGATGACCTGCTGCAGCGCGAACTCGCCCTGCGCAGGCGGAGCTGAGGGATGCTCGTCGTCGGTGATCGAGGTGAGCACCCACGACACCTGCGGCAGAGTGCCGGCGGCGGCGTCGGCGAGGAAGTCCGCGTACGTGTGTCCGAAGATCGCCTCCGTGTACTCCGGCCGGTAGCCCGGCCCGCCGGGATAGAACTGCTTGAAGTTGACCAGCGGATTCTCCTGGTTGTCGGCGTCGGGGCTCGAGTAGGCGCGCCAGGACACGCCGGCGGCGGTCAGCCGTTCCGGGTAGGTCGGCCAGCTCAGGGTGCCGGTGCTCGTGGGGTTCCAGCTGATCGTCGACCTGACCGGGCCGCCGGCCGTCCCGTCCGGGTCGAGCCAGGCGGAGACCGAGTAGAGGCGGTTGCTCGTGGTCGAGCCCAGCACTGAGCTGTGGTACGCGTCGCAGATCGTGAAGGCGTCCGCGACCGCGTAATAGAAGGGCAGGTCCGCTCGGGTGTAGTAGCCCATGAAGCTCCAGTCGGCGTCGCCGGCGTGGGCCGCGCCCCAGCCGTCCATCGCGCCGCCGTCCCACGCCTGGTGCTGAGTCCCGAACGAGTGCCCGGGGTCGGGAGTGCACTCGCCGCCACCGGACGCCGAGGTGTCCAGGTGGTAGGGGGCACCCTGCCCAACGGCGGCAGGCTCGTGTTGGGCGCGAAGGCCTGCTCGAAGACGCCGGGCAGGGCGCCGGGATCGCTGAATCCGCGGACCGCGGGATAGGTGCCGAAGTAGTGGTCGAAGCTGCGGTTCTCTTGGATGAGGATCACCAGGTGGTCGATATCGGACAGCTTGCCGTGGCGCCGGGAAGCGGCGAGGACCTGGGGCAGGCCGGGCAGCAGCGTGAAGGCGGCGGCGGCGCCGCCCAGCGTCAAGCCGCCGCGGAGGAAGCTGCGGCGGCTGAACTGCCGCTCGGTGTAACCCATCCCGCTCGAGAAGATCGAAGCAGGCCTCTGGGCGGGGCTGTCAAGGCCTGAACTGGTGGTGCGTGTCGCCGGGGCGCGGAGTACGATGCGGCAGCCATGTCGGCACCGCGGCCTGCCGATGAGTGTCCGTACTCTCGACCCCTGCCGGAGGGCTTCGATCAGTGCGCGACCTTTCACCCGGTGCGCTTTGTCGCCCTGACCTCGATGTTTGAGCCGCTGAGTCCGGTCCTGAGCTGCCGGAACATGGAGATCGGCCGGCGCGGCGACGAGCCCGGCAGGGCGTTCTACTGCCGCTGCGCGATCGGGGACGCCGGCGCGCGCGCGGCGCTTGCGGCCTCGATGGACGTGGAGCGCCGCCACCTGCTGCGGGAGCTGGCGGACGGCATCATGGCGGTGGTCCTCCAGAACTGGGAGACGCTCGCCGCCGTCCGCGGGCGCGAGCTCGCAGCCCGCACCGAGCCCGAGCGGCGGGAGGCGGCGCTCGAGGTTCAGCGGGCGGCCGCCTTCCTGTCCGGCGAGATGGGTACCGCGCTGACCGAGCGCTGGCTCGGCCACATCCAGCAGCTCGACATTCGACTCGCCGACCTGCTCGCCGTGATCCAGGCCGGCATCCAGGACTTCGAGCGCCACGGCTTCACCGGCTGGCACCCGCCGGAGGAGCTGCTGGCCAAACTTCCGACGGACGTGGCTTCCTTCCTGCGGCCGGGCCCGATCGAAGGCGTCGAGGAACCGGCGCTCGACTAGGGCGCGTGGGCCGCGCGCCGGTCGCGTAGGACTGGGCCGATGAGCCGCGCCGCGACGTAGATCGCGAACGACAGGCTGGTCACGAAGACGCTCGCCTTGATGTTGCTGCTCTGGAGGCTCGCGAGCAGGCCGCCGTCCGCCGCGAGCAGCGCGAAGACAATGGCGAGCCCGGCCACGGCCAGCGGGTTGGCCGACAGGCGCTGCGCCGCGGCCGCAGGGGTGATCGCCAGGCTCAGCACGAGCAGCGTTCCGACGACCTGCGCGGCGCCGGTGACCGTGAGCGCGAGCACGAGCAGGAACACGAGGCCGAGCCGGCGCACCGGCACGCCGCGCGCCTCGGCCAGCTCGGGGTCGATCGAAGCGAAGAGCAGAGGCCGGTACCAGACCGCCATCACGCCGACCACGACCAGGCCGATCACCAGGAGCACCGCGAGCTGCGCTCCGGAGACTCCGAAGATGTCGCCGAAGAGGATGTTGGTCGCCGCGCTGGCGAAGCCGTGATAGAAGCCGAGCAGCAGGACGCCGATCCCGAGGCCGAAGGCCAGGATCACGCCGATCGCCGAGTCTCGCTCGCGCTGCCTGGCTCCGAGCAGGGCGATCAGAGCGGCCACGAGGAGCGACCCGACCAGCGCGCCGGCGACCGGGTTGCCGCCCACCAGCAGGCCGGCCGCCGCCCCGGTGAAGGCGAGCTCGGCCGTGCCGTGGACGGCGAAAGCCATGCCTCTGGTCACCACGAAGGGCCCGATCAGCCCGCCCGTCACGGCCACCAGGCCGGCAGCCAGCAGCGCGTGCTGAGCGAACGGCTGCTGCAGGAAGAACCCGAGGCCCATCAGTGCAGGTGCCCGTGCTCGCCGGCCTCGCCGACGACGACGATCCGCTCCCCGACGCGGATGACGTCGACCCGGCTCCCGTAGAGCGCCGACAGCCGCTCCGAGGTCATGACCTCCTCGGTCGGACCGGCGGTCCAGCGCCCGGCCGCGACGTACAGCACCCGGTCGACGAACCCGACGACCGGGTTGATCTCGTGGGTGACGAAGAGCACGGTGGTGCCGTGCTCGGCGTGGTAGCGCTCGACGAGCGAGACGACCGTGTCCTGCGAGGCGGGGTCGAGGGATAGCAGGGGCTCGTCGCAGAGCAGCAGGCGCGGCCTGCCGACCAGCGCCTGCGCGATGCGCAGCCGCTGCTGCTCGCCGCCGGACAGCAACCCGACCGGCGCGCCGGCGTAGGACTCGGCGCCCACGGCTGTGATCGCGGCGTCGACCGCCGGGCTGCGCGACCAGGGGAGGCCGAGGCGGTGGCCGTCGAGGCCGAGCTGGACCAGGTCGCGGCCGCGGATGGGCAGGTCAGGGTCGAAGGAGCGCTGTTGGGCGACGTAGCCGACCTCCGGGCTGCCGCGGCGGGGCGGCCTGCCGTCGACGAGGACGGACCCCGAGGAGAGCGGGATCAGGCCGAGGAGCACCTTGAGCAGCGTCGTCTTGCCGGCGCCGTTGGGGCCCAGGATGGCAAGCGATTCGCCGGCCGCGACCTCGAGGCTGAGGTTCTCCCAGATCGTTCGCTCGCCGAGCCGCAGCGTGGCCTCCCGTAGCTGCACCGCGGCGCCGCCGTGACCCACGTCAGCCCCCGAGCGCGCGGAGCAGCGCCTGTGTCTGTCCCAACTGCCAGGCCTGGTAGGTCGCGTAGGCCGGGGGCAGCGTCTCGGTGACGGGAACGATCGGGATGCGTGCCTCCTGCGCCAGCTTCTGAGCGCTTTGAGTGATCGCGCTCACCGCCTGCGCGTTGTAGAGCAGAGCGTCGATCCCGCGGCTCGAGATCAGCCGGTCCATCGCTGCAGTGTCACCGGGGCCGGGGTCGTTACCGTCCTCGATTGCTCTCGCGAAGCCGGCCGGCGTCTTCACGTCCAGGCCCGCCGCGATCAGCAAATACTCGGGGACCCGCTCTGTGTAGGCGACGGGCGCGTGCAGGTGCCGCTCGCGGATCTGGCTGATCACGGCCGCGATCGGCTGCAGCGAGGCGTCGAAGGCGGCGAGGTTCGCCTGGAAGCTCGGAGTGTTGGCGGGCTCGATCCTCGCCAGCGCCGTTTCGATCGCGCTCGCGATCCGGGGCACGTGAGGGACGTCGTACCAGAAGTGCGGGTTCACGTCTGAGCCCGTCTTCCCGAGCACCGCCTGGATGTCGATGACCGCCCGGTTCCCGCCGCTCGTGGCGCCCAGCAGCTTGGTGAGGAAGTCGTCGTAGCCGGCCCCGTTCTCGATCACGAGCTCCGCGGCGCCCACCGCCGCCGCGCTGGCGGCGCTGGACTCGTAGAGATGCGGATCGGCGTTGGGGTCGCTGACGATCGAGGTCACCCGCACGTGAGAGCCGCCGATCTGGGCGGCGACACTCCCCCAGAAGTTCTCGCCCGCGACGACGTTGAGGACGCCCGTGTCCAGGTGGGGCTGGTTCTGAGCACAGGCCGCCGCCGTGAGTGGGGCAAGCGCGGCGGCCACCGCGAACGCGACGGCTCGAGACATGCGCAAGAGTATTGCACATGTCGTATGCGCAACTGAAATGCGCATGCGCTAATCTGACCGCATGCCCCGTCCCAGCCCGGTCACCGACGAGGTGAGGCGGCTGCTCACCGCCGGCGAGCAGCACGCCTGGTCGCTCAACGAGCTGCACGTCGCCAGCCGCGAACGCCTCGGCTCGGCGGACTACTCGTCGGTCTTCCGCGCGGTGGCGACGCTCGAGCGAGAGGGCCTCATCGATCGCATCGACCTCGGCGACGGACAGGCGCGCTACGAGCTGCGCGAGCACCACCACGAGCACATCCGGTGCGACAACTGCGGGCGGATCGAGGTCGTCACCGGCTGCCTGCTCGACGACGTGGCCGGGGTGGTGCAGAAGCAGACCGGCTTCAAGGTGACGAGCCACAACCTGGTCTTGGGCGGCCTCTGCCGCGAGTGCGCCTGAGTTAAGCGGGAGGCCCCGGCATCTAGGGCTGGTCAGGAAGGTCGGGCAGCTCCGCTTTGACCAGCGCCTTCGTCTCCTCGACCAGGCGGCGGAGCTCGTCTCCGGCCTCGGGGGCCGGCGCGTCGGCCACGAGGTTCAGCCGCTCGGCCAGCCGCTCGGGCTTGAGCCCCATCCGCGCCACGTGCGACTGGGTCCGCTTGAACTGGAAGGTCGAGAAGTAAAGGCCGTTGAGCGCCGAAAGCACTGCGACCACGCGGAAGGCGCCGTCCAGCAGCATCTGTCTTTCAAAGAGGGCCGCGTCGCGCGTGCTGAGGTACTCGCCCAACGCCCAGATCGGGAAGAAGCCGAGGTTCGCCTCGATCTCGCGGCGGCGCAGCTCCTCCGGGTAGCTGAGCCGCGCCTGCCAGCTGCTGACGAGATCCGCGCCGTGCAGCGCGATGCCCTCCTGCAGGCCCATCGCCTCCTTGGCGCCCGCCCAGTTGACCTCGCCGGCGGCGATCCGATCGATGCTCGCCTCGAGAGTCCTCGTCAGCTGCGCGCCGGTCTGAAGCTCGACGCCCTCGATCTGGTAGCCCGCGACGAACTCCGCCGCGCCGGGCGGGCTGAGCTCGCGGCCGAGCTGGGCGCCCAGCTCTCCGAGCAGCCGGTCGAAGGCTGAACGCTCGGGCAGCGTCTCGTAGTAGTTCAGCAGGTCGATGTCCGAGCGGTCGTCGCAGGTGCCCTGGGCGACGGACCCGGTAAGCAGGGTCGCCTTCAGCTCGGTGTGGGCCGCGAGGTGGGCGACGACGCGATCCGCCAGCGCGCGGCGCTTCTCGAGTGCCGGGTAGGCTGCGGCGGTCATGCGGGCAGGGTAATGCGGACACCGGGCTACCTTGGTGGGAAAGGAGCGGCAAGCAGATGCGATTGCGCACCGTCATCAACTCGGCCGGCAAGACCGCGGCGGGGATCGTCGTCCCCGACGAGTTCGTCGAAGCTCTGGGCGGCGGCCAGCGGCCGAAGGTCAAGGTCACCGTCGCCGGCTATACCTACCGCAGCAGCATCGCCCGCATGGGCGGCGTGTTCATGCTGTCGGTGACCAACGAGACCCGAGACAGGTCTGGGATCCGGCCGGGCCAGACCCACGACTTCGACATCGAGCTGGACACGGAGCCGAGAGAGGTCAGCCTTCCCGATGACCTGAGGGCGGCGCTGGACGCGAACCCGAAAGCCCGAGAAGCCTACGAGCGCCTCTCTTACAGCAACCAGCGCCGGGTGGTCGAGCCGATCGCGGCAATCAAGGGCGCGGAGACACGTGCGCGGCGGATCGAAAAGGCCGTGGCCGAGCTGGCCGGCTGAGAGTGCGGGCCGGGACCGCGTGGAGCGGCCCCGGCCGGCTGATGCCTCCGGTTAGAGGCCGGAGACGATGTCGGAGAAGACGTTCTGGATCGTGCCGCCGAGCAAGGTGAGGATCAGGATGACCACGATCGAGACGAGCACGAGGATCAGCGCGTACTCGACCATTCCCTGGCCTTCCTCGCGCTGCAGCCGAGCGAGAAGGTTACGAAAAGGTGCCATTTGTTCTTATCACTCCTATCAGATTTAAGCCGATGCGTCTCGACGGGCCCACGCTGACGCATTGTGCCTACATAGCTAGACGTTAGACGTGAAAATTTATTTGGTGATCGCCAATCTTCGGCGCCGCAGGCTCAGTCCGGTCATCGCGACGGCCACCGGCGGGACCAGCCACCAGGGATTCAATCGAAGCTGCGCGAGCACTCCGCAGAGCGCCAGGGTGACCAGCATCACCGCCGCCACGAGCAGGTCGTCGCCGACCAGGAACTTGTAGAGAAAGCCGCCGAACGCGGCCACCCAGTCCATCACCCTCCTGGGTTGGCGGCCTCAAGGCTGTGGGCGAGCGGCCGGCGCTCCAGCGAGATGAAGGCCAGCGCGGTCAGGGCGTAGAAGACCAGCAGGAGCGCGATGTCGAGGTCGCTCTGCGGCCACGTCGCGCCGAGTCCTTCGAGCGCCCAGAAGGTGCCGAACGAGGTCAGCATCGTCCCCACGATCAGCTGCAGCAGGCTGCGCGGGATCCGGCCGACCAGGCCCCTGATCGCCACGCCGATGGCACCGACGACGACCAGGGCGGCGGTGCCGGCGAAGATCGCGGGCACCAGCCTGCCCGCGGTGGCGCCGAACGTCACCACGATGAATGCGACCTCCAGGCCTTCCAGCAGCACGCCCTTGAACGCCAGGGTGAACGCCACCCAATCAACGCCGTGCTCGGGGACCGGGTCTTCCTCGTCGAGGTGCCCCTTGTACCCGGCCAGCCCGTGGGCGGCGACCCGCGCGATGCCCTTGCGGAACCACTGCAGGCCGAAGAGCAGGAGCACCGCTCCCACCAGCACACGCAGCGGGCCGATCGGGATAGCGGTCAGGGCGGCGCCGAGCACGGCG
>Ga0207664_10000369_pt1 | contig 32894 bp, 26 predicted proteins | sample LARL83metaG_FD_184349 | JGI IMG/M metagenome (GOLD analysis project Ga0207664, IMG submission 184349) | Corn, switchgrass and miscanthus rhizosphere microbial communities from Kellogg Biological Station, Michigan, USA - LAR L8-3 metaG... | ecosystem: Host-associated > Plants > Roots >... | reverse complement strand
GCTTGACGTTCACATTTAACATCGGCGCGAAGGAGGTGATGTTGTTGTGCCAGAAAATCCCCAGTATTTTGGGCAGGTCGGCTTGGTTGAGGAAGGCGCCGTCGGTGGGCGGCTTGAGGTTGACTCCGCCAATTTCTACGTCAAGGGAATCTTCCTGCGGGGTGACGACGAGGTTTGCGCCGATGGTGCGCAGTTCACGGTTGATCTTGTCGCCGATATCGGTGGCGACGCCAATCATCGCGGTGGTTACCGTGACGCCCAGAGTGATGGCGGCGCAGGCTAGCAATTTGCGCTGCTTCTGGCGACGGAAGGATTCGTAAACGAGGCGGACGAACATGGGCTACTGTGCCCCGAACATGCGGGCGCCGGTCGCAATGTCGGCCTCCTCGATGATGACAGCATCGCCGGACTGCGTGGCCTTCAGGGGCACGGGATTGCATCCGCCAGCGGTCCCGACGGATTGCGGGTTGATCGGGGCGGCGCAGTTCTTGCACACGACGCCGTTTCCGCTCTTGTAGAAGCCAACCGAACCGCAGATCTCGCAGGCATCGAACACGGTGGCGATCTTGCCGTCGGGCTTTTGATAGAGCCAGAAACGGATGGCGGTGCCATTCTCCTGGGTCTGGAAGCGGTGCAGGTCGCCGTCAGACACCTGCGCTAGAGGGATGCTCACTTTGCCATTCGTAAGGGCGACGACGGTCGCGGGCGAGAGCGCGCTCACGCTCTTCGAATAGATGAACTCGGCGGTGACCATGGCGATGAAAACGAAGGAGAAGATGTAGACGGAGGCCATCCAAAGGCGCTCGCGGCGGGCCGTCCATGCAGCCTTGCGGCGCTCAGCGGGCGAAGCGGAATCGGGGACAGGCTGACGCCGCTTGGCGTCAAACAGGACCATCAGGGCGGCGAGGGCAAAGATGGTGACAAAGAAGAACCAGTCGTTGCTGACGATGGGACCGATGATCGCCATTTCGCGCTTGGACGAGGCGATCACGCCGCTCTCCGACAGTTCGTGTAGGCCGGAGATCAGCAACTGTGCGGCCACCAGGAACATGATTGCCGTGGTGACGCGGAAGAATTTTTGCAGGTTGATGCGGACGCTGCCCTTGACGAACATCACGCCAAATGCGATGGCGGCGAGGACGCCCAGCAGCGTGCCCAGAAAGCTCATCAGTTCGGTTGAGTTGAGCGATACCGCCGAGAGGATGAGGACGGTTTCCGCGCCCTCGCGCAGCACCATGAGGAAGATGAAGATGAACAGACCGAACCAGGCGTCGTTGCCCGCCAGGAGGCCGACTTTGCCTTCGATCTCGCCCTTCAGTTTGCGGCCCGTCTTCATCATGAAAATCACCATGGTGACGACGAAGAAGGCGGCGACCAGCATGATCCAGCCTTCGAAGACGTCTTCGTTCAGGTGAGTGCGCGAGATGACGATGGCGACTCCGATACTGCCCGCAAAGGCGGCGATCAACGCCGCATAGACGGTCTTGCGGAGCTCCTGGCGGCCGATCTTGGCCAGGTAGGCGAGGGTAATGCCGACGATGAGGGCGGCTTCCACTCCTTCACGGAGCGTGATGATGAAGGCCTGAAGCATTTAGAAGGGTCCTGCCATTTTGAAAATGATTTTCAATTTCAACTTCAAGGATAGTCTGGGCGCGGCGGGGCAGTCAATCCGCAGCCTCACAACCGGGTGTGATTAGGATCACACGGGCGAATTAGGGGCTTGAAGTGCTTCTGCGTGCAGGGAAGCGAAGGGAGTAGATGATTCAATTCTTACTTTAGACATGGGCGGCAGTGAGCCGTTTTGGTGGAGCCAACAATCACCTGGCCGCTCGGTATTGTTGCCTCGAAAGAGCGCACCGGGGCTGCTCTTAGCAGACAATTGTTGCCTTTCGTAGCATTCCCATTTCGCAGTCTTCCTGAAACCACATTGGATTCTTGTTAGTGATGCCGTTACTACACTGGCGTCATCTCGCCACCCGCCGACCGCCGAACTAGCATCGGCCTATTCGCGTGAACCCCGATCGCATCATTAACCGCTACTTAGAAGATGAAGTGAGGGCGCCAGTTAAAACTGGCCCACTGTTTCTGAGCGAAGACCCGGGCAGAGCGCGAACCGTCAGCCGGAAATCCCCGCATTTGAAAAGGAGAATTAGAACAATGAAAAACGCTCGCATGCTGATAACGATGGTCGTCCTGTTAGCTGCTGTTTCGGTTTGCGTTCAGGCTCAAGATCGGTCATTCGTCAGAGCAACGATCCCATTTCCCTTTACTGTGGAGAATACTAATCTTCCGGCCGGCTCGTATACGTTCTACGTCATGTCCCCCTTCAACACACTTCGACTGCAAAACACCGATGGGGGGAAGAGTTCGATGATCCGCTCAATAGCGTCGCTCGGGTCCTCCTACTCGAGTCGCTCTAAGCTCGTATTCCTCCATACCGGAAACGCCTACTTTCTGACTCAGGTTTGGGAAGAAGGCAGCGACACCCACCGCGATCTGTTTATGGGTAGCCGTGCCCGGGAAATGGCGAAGAATCGGACCAATCAAGAGGTCGCAAGCGTGGAAATTTACACTCACTAAGAGCGGGGTTGCAGATTGCAGGGATTTGGGCGCGCCCTACGGCGTGCCCTTTCCTTTGTAACCTGTCCGCAGCCAGGGTATCGAGCGAGCACGCTCACATCCGCTTCAGAAACGCGTTCGCCTCGGCGACGCGAGGGAAGAGCTTTTCCTCTGCCTGAAACTCTGCCGAGTGTACGCAGCGGCGGCTGCCGCGGAGTTTGACGGGATGCTTCAGGTGGAGCATCTCGTGGTAGACGATGTAGTCCAGGACATAGGCCGGCATCGCCGGATGGTCGAAAATGCGGCTGATGATGATGGCGTTGTGCGCGGGATCGTAGTGGCCGAGAATGCGGCGGGTCTTGGCCTGGCTCCAACTCATGCGGGGGCGGGCGAGCAGGCCGTGAAAGAAGCGGGTGTTCAAGTCCTCGAAGATGGTGTCGAGATCGTAGAAGTGTCCGCGGGCGGGGCGAAGGCGCTTGCGTCCGCGTATTTGGCGAACGAGGTGAGTTTTGCGCACGATCTCGTGACTGGCGACGTATTTTCGGTAGCGGGCCGCATGGCCACGATCGATGGGCTGGCGGTAGATCTTGGCTAGCAGGATATGCGCGATGGCACGCAGAATGGCGTCTGGAGCGCCCTCCAGCAGGTCGGAGAGCCGGACGAGCAGGCGTCCTTCGCGGAGGCGGATGGTGTTGTTGACGTTGGCGAAGGCGTAGAACTGGATCTTCAGCTCGGGGATGGAAGACGACGGGCGGAGTTCCCGGTAAGTTTCCTGGAAGATTTCAAGCAGGCCTTCGCGCACGGTGAAGGTAGGTTAGCACGGGGCGGGCGTGGGAGGTCAGATCGCGGACGTCGGACGTCGGACCTCGGACCTTAGACATCGGACTTCAGCCGAAGGACGGTGCTTCCCGGAGTCTAATTCTCTAAATCCCAAGACCTAAAACCTAAGACCCAAGACCTGGTCTACTCCGGCTTTCCTTCATTCTTTGCTTTCGACGCGGAATTCAGTTTCTTGTGTTTGGCGGCATCTTCCTGGTCGGCGAGGAGTTTGCGATGATCGTCGGCTGACGTGTCGACGGTCTCAAGAATGTTGGTGAGGACAAATTCGTATTCGCTGGACTCTGCCCGAGGAACGTCGGCGGCATCTTTCAGAGCGCGCAGCTTGGCCTGGAACTCTGTGTCGGCTGCGATGACGACCTTCAACGGTTTGCGGATGTCGTCTTTGCGATCGATGTAGGTGTCAATGTTGTCGTTGAGTTCGTCGTATAGCAGCAGAAAATCGTCGAGCGTGTCGTGCGTCTGACGGCCTCGATCCTTCGTCTTGGGATCGCTGCGCACCTGTTCCATCTTCACCAGGCGGGCGCGAGTGAATTGCACGTAGAGCGCGAGGCGCTGCTGAGGTTCCCAGCTGACGTCGCGAATCTGGTCGATCTCAGCCTGCGTCATGGGATCACGATGGCGCTGCGCCCCTGCTGCAGCGGCAAGCGCGAGGATCACAGTGACAACAGTAAAGGAACGAAGCGTCAAAGCAGTCATTTTGCGCCTTTCGGAAACATGGCTACGAGCAAATCGTCGCGTACGCGCTGGAGGCGGTTGATCGCATCCTGGATGGGCTCCTGATCGTCATGTCCGACCAGATGCTTGATGTCGGCCAGCTTGCGAGCCATTGTTCGCACGGTAATCTCGGCTTGCTTTTGATATTTGTGAGATTGGATCGAGTAGTCTCGCGCGAGTTCTGAGAACGCGACCACGTCGGTCAGAGTGGCTTGAGCTTTTTCAACGTCGGCAGCGGCATAGAATTTGTCGGTGGCGGCCAGTTGCCGCTGCGCGATCTGCAAACAGAGGTGAGGGCGGTCCGCGACGCTAGCATTGGCGACACGCGCTTTCAGCTCTTCGATAGTGGGTTCGGTGCTCGGAAGGGCTTGGATGGGCACGGCAGCAACTGCGGCGAGCACCAAAAGAACAGCAGCGTAGCGGCGGGAGTCGCCGACGCAATCACGCACTGCTCGCAAGAAATGTCCCAGCCTCATGATCCAATTCCCGTGCGGCGTCATTTTTTAGGCTCGATCGCAATCAGCCGGTGCTTGGCCTGCCACTCCTGATCAGGATACTTCCCGTCGGCATTTTTCAGGAAGAGGTGATAGTTTTCGGAGGCCTTCTTAAAGTCACGCAGGTGGTCCCACGCGGATGCCCGTAGGAAATAGGTTACGGCGTTTTCTGGTAGAAACTTGACGCGCGCGTCGAGCGCTTTCAGAGTGAGAGGCCAGTCCTTGTTCTCACTCGCTGCGAAGGCCAGGTCGCCGTAACCTTCCCCGAGATCAGGTTTCAATTTCAGGGTGGTGACGAATTCCTGCTCGGCGGCGGGGAATTTTTTCTGGCGAAGCAGGCTTTGCCCAAGGCTTCGATGCAACTCCGCATCGTTCGGATGGGCCGTCAGCAGCGCACGAAATGCTGTTTCCGCCTGATCGTTCTTTCCCGCCTTGATGTAGAGGTCGGCTAGGTCACGCTGCACCGATAAATCCTGCGGAGCCAGTTTGGCGGCTGCCTGCAGTTCCACAATCGCATCGTCGTTTTTTTCTTCTGCAGCCAGAACGCGCCCGAGTTGAATGTGGGCGGAGGTATCCTCGGGATTCAAGGCGACGAGCTTGCGGAGGGCCGACTCGGCGTCGGGGAATCGGCGGCCACGCATGTAAATGTTGGCCAGACCTGTCAGAGCGTCGGATGAGGGATCGAGCGCGAGCGCCTGTTTGAACTCTAGCTCGGCATCGGCAAACTTTTCTTGTTTCTCGAAAAATGCTCCGGCTGCGAGATGGGGTTCGGGATCTTTCGGTTGCAGAGCTGCGGCTTTCCGATAGGCCGCAACGGCATCATCTGGCTTCGATTTCTCGAGCACGTGTCCGAGCGAAAGCCACGCGCGCGCCTGACCTTCGGCGACGTGGGCGGTAGGCTTGAGCTGGGTGGCGGCGAGCAGAAATTGGTCGGCGTCGGATTGTCCGGTCTTGGCGAGCTGAATTCCGAGATTCAGGTTCGATTCAAAGACGTCGGGCTTCGCCGCGACGGACTTGCGATAGGCCGCGATCGAGTCGTCTGGCTTGCCGAGTCCGTTCTCCACAAAACCAAGGTCGAACCACGCCACGTAATTCTCAGGATTGCTCGTCACTACTTTTCGCAGTAAGGGCTCGGCTGCGGCATAGTCACGTTTTTCGATGAATGCCTCCGCTTGTGTCAACTCTGGTGGCGCGCCTGGTTCGAGCACTCTGGTGTGGCGGATGGTTTGGCTCGAGTCCGGTCCGGTTCGGCGATGAACGGTCTTGCTGGAGGAGGAGCCCTCGGATTGTGGGTGATCCGGATCGGAGTTGGGATTCTGCGAGGTCGAGGGAGAGCTATCTTGGGTCGCAGACGCAGGTACGCCCGCAGATTGCCCGCCAGCCAGCGCGCATGCCGCTATTACAACGATCAACGATGAAAGTCTAGGAGCGGCCATTGGAACGCGTTGCGCCATTGCCATTCAGGATACGCGCCAGGTATTTCCCGGTGTAAGAGCCAGCGAGCTTCGCGATGGCCTCGGGAGGCCCGGCGCCCACGATCTTGCCGCCGCGATTTCCGCCTTCCGGGCCGAGGTCAATCACCCAGTCAGCAGTCTTGATAACTTCAAGATTGTGCTCGATCACGAGAATCGATCCCCCTGCATCTATCAGACGGCGAAAGGCGGCCAGGAGTTTGCTGACGTCATCAAAATGTAGGCCGGTCGTGGGTTCGTCGAAGATGTAGAGCAGCCTTCGCTTCAGCTTGGGGCCGCTGCCTGGGCCGGTTCGGTTGGCCTCGCGCGTGGCTGGCTGCAGATGCGCCGCCAGCTTCATGCGCTGAGCCTCGCCGCCGGAGAGGGTGGTCGCCGATTGGCCCAGGCGCAGGTATCCCAAGCCGACTTCTTCAAGCGAACGGAGCTTTTCGGTGATCTTGGGGGCTTCGGCGAAGAACTTCAGGGCCTCTTTCACCGTCAGGTTCAGGACCTCGTGAATGTTCTTGCCGCGATACCGCACCTCGAGCACGGTCGGCTTATAGCGCGTGCCTTTGCACTCTTCGCAAATCAGTTCAACGTCGGCCAGAAACTGCATCTCGACGGTGACCGTGCCGTCGCCCTGACAGGTTTCGCAACGGCCTCCGGGGATGTTGAACGAGAAGTGTCCTGCCGTGAAGCCACGCTTTTTCGATTCAGGCAGGGAAGCGAAGAGTTCGCGCATGGCGTCGAAGGCCTTGATGTAGGTGACAGGATTCGATCGCGGCGTGCGCCCAATCGGCGACTGGTCCACCAGCACGACTTCTTCGATGTACTGGTCGCCGGTTAAGGTCTCCCAAATCGCCGAGGAGGAACCGCTCGCCCCGTTGCCGGATTGCTGCTTCGCCTGGGCCAGCGCGCGATACAAAACCTGGTGAAGTAAGGTGGATTTGCCGGAGCCGGACACTCCCGTGATCGCGACCAGCATGCCGAGCGGAATACTGATGTCGACGCCCTTGAGATTGTGGGCGCGCACGCCGCGAATAGTGATCTGCTGCGGACCAGGCTTGCGGCGGGTGACCGGAGGCTGGATGCGAAGGTCCTGCGAGAGATAGCGTCCGGTGAGCGAGACGGGATTGTGCACGATCTCATCGTAGGTGCCTTCGGCGATCAGCTTGCCGCCATTCTCGCCTGCACCGGGTCCGAGATCGAGAATGCGATCGGCGGCGCGCATGATGTCGGGATCGTGCTCGACAACCAGAATTGTGTTTCCCAAGTCGCGCAGGTCGTGAAGAATTTTGATCAGGCGATGGGTGTCGCGGGGATGCAGTCCGATGGACGGCTCGTCGAGCACATAAAGAGTGCCCACCAGGCGCGATCCGAGGGATGTTGCGAGCTGGATGCGCTGTGCTTCGCCGCCGGAGAGCGTGGAGGAGAGGCGGTCGAGGGTGAGGTACTCGAGGCCGACTTCGTTCAGGAAGCGGAGGCGCTCGCGAATCTCCTGCAAGAGGCGGTCGGCAATTTCAGATTCTTCGGCGCTCAGCTTGACCTGTTCAAAGAATTTGAGTGCGTCTTCCACGGTGAGGGCGCAGACTTCGCAGATATTACGGCCATTGATCTTGACCTGGCGGGCTTCGAGGCGCAGGCGGGATCCGTTGCAGGCCGAGCACAGGGAATATCCGCGATAACGGCTCAGGAATACGCGGACGTGCAGCTTGTATTTCTTGCGCTCCAGGTAGGTGAAGAATCCGCGTACTCCGAGAAACTTTCCTTCACCGTTGAGCACGAGTTCCCGCTGCTCGTCCTCCAGTTCAATCCAGGGCACGTCGAGAGGAATCTCGGCCTGCTTGGCGAAGCGCTTCAGATCGGTGAACAGTGGGCGATACTTGGGCTTGGTCCAGGGCTCGATCGCGCCCTCGGCGAGCGTCTTCAACTTGTCGGGGATGACGAGGTCGAGATCGAAGTCAATGGTGTTGCCGAAGCCCTGGCAGCGAGGGCAGGCGCCGTAAGGATTGTTGAAGGAAAAAAGTCGCGGCTCGGGCTCTTCGTAGCGCAGATTGCACTGCTTGCACTCGAAACGCTGCGCGAAGCGCATTTGCTGCGGAGGTTTATCGTCGGTGGAAGGAATTTCGAAGATGACCTCGCCCGATTCCCGGTAGGCGGTTTCGATGGCGTCGACCACGCGAGTGCGGGACTCCGCGGAGACGACAAGGCGGTCCACCAGCACGAAAACGGGTTGCTCGAAATTGATATCGAGCAAGGACTCTGGAGTGGAGAACTCGAACACCTGCCCTGCCTGGACGAGGCGGTTGAAGCCGGCCTTGCGCAGGTCGAAGAGGCGAGTCTTTATGGCGTCGGAGAGTTGCGCGGTTGCGGGTTTCTTTGCCTTTGAGGTGCGCAGAGACTTTTTCTCAGGTTCCTGGACCGGCACGCCGGCTCGCTGCAGGGGAAAGAACACCTGAAGGCGGGTCTCCGGATCGAGCGCCTGAATCGCGTCGGCGACTTCGTCGACCGTGTCTTTCTTTACCTCGCGTCCGCAATTGGCGCAGTAAGTCCGACCGACGCGGGCAAACAACAGGCGCAGGTAGTCGAAGATTTCCGTGGCAGTCGCTACGGTCGAGCGTGGATTCCGCGTCGTGTTCTTCTGGCGGATGGCGACGGCGGGCGCGATACCGTCGATTATGTCGGCGTCGGGTTTCTCAATCCGCTCGAGAAACTGGCGCGCATAGGCCGACAGAGATTCCACATAGCGGCGCTGTCCTTCGGCGTAGATGGTGTCAAATGCGAGCGAGGATTTGCCGGAGCCGGAGACTCCGGTCACCACGGTCAAAGTATTGTGTGGGACCTCGAAGTCGATATTCTTGAGGTTATGGACGCGGGCACCGCGTACAACAATGCTTTCCGTGGGTGTCGAGATAGGGTTGGTCGTGTCTGAAGACATCTGTATCAGGGCCCTGGCAGCCACGCTGGCTCTGAGCGCAGGCGCACAGAGGCTTCCGCGAAGGGTGCCGAATCTTTCTATTATAAGGGAAGTTTTTACTGCGTGGCGTGCGGGCTACTTTGGGTAGTGGTGAAGGTTGCTTACGCGCGAGGCCGGGATAAATGGGAGATCCCTTCGCACTTCCGCTCAGGGCGGGCTCTTCGCTCCGCCTGAAAAACGGCTACGCTCAGGATGACACCGTCGAGTTCGGCCATGCCGATCTTTAAATCGTTCGCAGTCACTTCGCGCTGTCGTCGTTTTCGCGGTCGCGGCGTTTGACGTAGCGCAAAACGAATCCGGCGCCGAAGACCATGATCCCTACCGGCGGCGCGAGCATCACAAAGATCGCGCGATTCAGGGCGCGCTGACCTTCTTTCGGCGTGGCCTTGGCGTTGGCACGGCACATGGCGCAGCCTTGGGCGAGCGCCGGTGCGGTTGCTATTGCGAGGACCAGCGCCAGGAGCGCCACGAAAACGGCGACTCGAATTTTGGGATTACTTTTCACGACTTCAATGTACTCCAAGCGTCAAAATTCTCCCGGCATCGGGGAAGAAGAAGAAATACATGATGACGAAGCAGGCCGACACCGAAATCACGAGCAGCCACCGCATCAGCGCCTTCTCGAACTTCAGGTGCATGAAGTATCCAATGATCAGCGCCGACTTGATGATCGACAAAATCAGCAAAACCTGCAGCATGTGGGTAGCCGACATGATCTGGTTGTTGTAGCCGAGCGCAACCTCAATGGCGGTCAGTACAAGCAGCGCGCCCCAGACCCAGAAATACTGTCCCTTGCTGTCGTCATGTGTTGCCGTATCGTGCATAGCAGGCTCCCGGAATTAGCTTTCTAGCTGACCTTGGTCGACATCAAATAGACCAGCGGGAAAATGAACATCCAAACCAGATCGACAAAATGCCAGTACAGACCGCAGACCTCGACATCGTGCGCGTCGTAATCTTTGGGCTTAAGAAAGAGAATGATCGCGCCCACTATCAGCCCAATGCCCAACGCGTGTACCGGGTAGTGAAACACATTGCCCGAGGGGATCAACAGCGCCGCAGCAATCCAGATCACCGCTAGAATTGGCAGGAACCACTTGCGAAATGCAACGATGCCCAGATAGATCACGCCAATCGTGACGTGCAGCATGTGCATGGCGGTCAGCCCAAAGAAGGCTTGCGGGAATTGCGGGACATTCTTCGAAATGTCGGCCATCTCGCCGGTTGCGGTCGACTTGGTAACGCCCAGCACAGTCGCAAAGCCGGGAAGCGCCAAGCCTTCATCGATCAGTTTGCTCCACTCCATGCCGTGCAGCACGATAAACGCGGTACCGAAAATCATCGTTGCCAGGAGCCAATTGCGCGTCCACGCCCGGTCGCCGCGCTGCGATGCGAAGACGCCCAGTACCATGGTCAACGAACTCGAGAGCAGGCACGCGGTCATGACGGTCGCATTCGCAATGCTCTCGGCATGAAAGGGCGTGGGCCACGGAGTGGTATAAATCCGGTTATAACTGAAGGCAACGAGCAGGGCGCCGAAGGTGAGCGAGTCCGAGGCCAGAAACAGCCACATTCCCACCTTCTTCGAATAAGCACCAAACAACGGAGCTTCAAAGTCCCCGGAGGTTCCGTGCGCAACCGCATTGTGCTGAAGCGTGGCGTCAGCCATTCCTCAAGTTCCCCTTTCAAGCAGTGGCTGGTTCGTGGTAGCCACTGACCACTGTCGTCTACCGCGCAAACATAAACAGCGCAAACACGTAAATCCAAAGCACGGCCATGAAGTGCCAGTACCAAGCCGCGATATCGACCACGATCCGCCGCGCCTCGACCGGTTTGTGCAGCAGGGAAGTGCTCGCCGCCCAAATGAGCGCCAGGATTCCCCCCGTGAGGTGGATCGCGTGGGTGATCGTCAGCAGGAATACAAACGAACTGCTGGGGTTTGTATCGACGTAGAATCCGCGATTATGCAGTTCGCCCCAGGCCAGCCACTGTCCAACGAGAAAGGCGAATCCCAGAATGACCGTCACGCCGAGCCATGGAAAGCTTCGTTCGTTTCCGAGCGAGACGCCGGGAATCGAAGCAACTGGAGCGAGTGCGGCGCGGCGTGCTGCATTCCGTCGTGCAAACTCCATGGTCACGCTACTAAGGAGGAGCAATACCGTGTTGATGCCGAGGAGCGCCCAAGGCAACTGCACCTCGGCCCAATCGCGAACGTAGGAATTCGAGGATCCTTCAAACGTCGGAAGGCCGCGGCGGAAGATGTATGCGCTGGTCAGCGAGACGAAGACCATGCAGACAGTGGCAATCGCACAAGCCAGTCCGAGCCGTGCCCGGCGCAGCCGCACGCCATAATTCGGAAACCCGGAATTCGGTCCGCCAGAATTCGAGCCCTCGCCGCGGCCGTCGTCGCCACCCCCCACGGGTGGCACGGGCGGCTTGTGGCCGTGGCCAATATGATCAATCGGAGTTGGAGTATAGGTCGCCATAACTACTTAGTGCTTCAATGCGAGGTGCCGGTTGCCGGGTCCGTTTGCATGATGAAATCCTTTGGCGCACCGGGTACTCCGTACTCGTATGGTCCATGGTTTACGACCGGAGTGACGCCACCAAAATTGTCGTGCGGCGGCGGAGTCGCAGTCGTCCACTCGAGGGTGGTTGACTCCCAAGGATTGTCAGTGGCCTTCGGTCCCTTGAACATGCTCCAGAACAGATTGATCACAAAGATGAACTGAGCCGCAATCGTGATGATCGCAGCGTAGGTCATGAACGTTTGCAGCGGCACCAGTTTGCCCTGATAGGCAACTTCGGTGAACTGAGAGTAGCGGCGAGTTTGTCCGGCCATGCCCAGGTAGTGCATGGGCATGAAGATCGCGTAGGTTCCGGCCAGCGTGATGAAGAAATGGATCTTGCCCCAGGTCTCGTTCATCATCCGTCCGAACATCTTCGGGAACCAATAGTAAGTCGCGGCGAAGATGCCAAAGATTGCGGCGACGCCCATGATCAGGTGGAAGTGTCCGACCACGAAGTAGGTGTCGTGCAATTGAATGTCGAGCACCGGTTGCGCCAGGAACGGCCCGCTCAGACCACCGGAAACGAAGAGGGACACGAAACCGATGGCGTACAGCATCGGGGTATGGAAGCGTATGCGGCCCTTGTACATTGTCCCAAGCCAGTTGAAGGTTTTGATGGCAGACGGAACGCCAATGCACATGGTCAAAATCGAAAACGCAAACGCCGAGTAGGGGCTCATCCCGCTCATAAACATGTGATGGCCCCAGACCATGAAGCCGAAAAATCCGATCGAGAGCATGGCGTAGACCATGGCGCGGTAGCCGAAGATTGGCTTGCGCGAGAAGGTTGACAGAACCTGCGAGGCCACACCCATGCCCGGCAGAATCGCGATGTACACCTCGGGATGTCCAAAGAACCAGAACAGATGCTGCCACAGGAGGGGCGATCCGCCTTTGTGGCCCATGACCTGGCCGTTCACGACGACAAGCGGAACGTAGAAGCTTGTTCCGAGGTTGCGATCCATTAACAGGAGAATTCCGGCCGAGAGGAGAACGCCGAAGGCCAGTAGTCCAAGAATTGCGGTAATGAACCACGACCACACCGTTAGCGGCATGCGCATCATCGTCATGCCTTTGGCTCGCAGGTCGAGCGTGGTGGTGATGAAGTTCAGCGCTCCCATCAGGGAGGCCACGCAGAAAATCGCGATGCTTGTGATCCAGAGATCGGCGCCCAGTTGCTCACCGGGCCCGGCAGACGGCAGTGCGCTGAGCGGAGCGTATCCGGTCCACCCGTGCAGCGGTGCGCCGCCGGTCACGAAGAAGGCCGCGATGATGCAGACGAACCCGAGAAATGTTGTCCAGAACGAGAGCATGTTCAGGACAGGGAACGCCATGTCGGGCGCACCAATCTGAATCGGCAGAAAATAATTTCCGAAGCCGCCTTGCGGCGCGGTGGTCAGCACGAAGAACACCATGATCGTGCCGTGCATCGTCAGCAGGCTCAGATAAGTTTCCGGCTTGATCTCTCCCACCATGGGCAGCACATACGCTGGCCACACCAAGTGGATGCGCATCAAGAGCGACAGAAACATCCCGACAAAAACCGCCGTGAGTGCAAGGAAGAAATACTGAATGCCGATGACTTTGTGGTCCAGGCTGAAAATGTATTTCCGAATGAAACCCTGAGGAGCGTGCGAATGAATCGTTGCCGGGGTCGCCATTTTATTGTTTCTCCGCCTCCCGAGCGGCCAGCCACTTGTCAAAATCTTCCTGGCTGACAACGTGGACCATGCCATGCATCTTGTAGTGACCAAGCCCGCACAACTCGGCGCAGGCAATCTCGTATTCGCCGATGACAGTCGGCTTGAAGTGCATGTGAATGTTCAGACCCGGGACGGCGTCTTGCTTGAAGCGCAAGTTCGGAACAAAGAAGCTGTGGATCACATCCACGGCCCGCAGGCTCACATCCACTTCGCGATCCACCGGGAGGTACATGGTTCCGGTGACCACGTCATCTTTCGACGCGGCGTCAGAAGTATTCAGACCGACTGCAGCTTCGCCGCCGGCTGAGGGGTCCATCAACTTGGGGCTGGTCGGGCCGAATTTTGCGTCGGGGCCGGGATAGCGGAAGTACCACGCAAACTGCATTCCGGTGACTTCTACCTGCATCGCGCCCGGTTCAGCCGCATCGAAGCGCTGGCTCGCCCAGACGCTGCTGCCCATCAGGTTCAAGCCGACGAACAGGATCGTGGTGAGCAGCGTCCATGCCACTTCCAGCTTGGTGCTTCCATGAGAGTAAGAAACCGGAGCAGCAGACGGCCCGTCGCGATATTTCCAGACGATGTATCCCAGAGAGAGTTGTGCCGCGACGAAGACAATCCCCATGATCACGAAGGTGAGGGCGAATTGATGGTCAATCCAGCCCGCGGCCGCGGAGGCACCGGCTGGCAGCCACCAGGTCTTGGCGACAAAGAAGTATGTGCTGACGATCGTTATCAGCCAAATCAGAAGCAGTAACGCGAGGCCCATTCCCCAGTCCTCCCAGGCACATCAGACGGCGCAAAAGGATTTCCCCACGGCCTATGCTGCGCCCCACAGCGCAAGCAACGGTCGGCGGTGAGTCTAACACAGCCACGCGCACAATTAGCAAGGGAGTTGTTGAGGAAAAAGTTGCGAATCAAACACGCCACGGATCACACGGATTTTCACGGATAAAAAGAAACGACTGTTGAAAAATTCAACCGAGTCCCCAAAGTTAAATAGGGATTCTCTCTCGTTATATCCGTGAAAATCTACGCGAATCCGTGGCAAATGTTTTATTTCTCGCTCCACTCTGGAACGCGTCCTGGAGTCCAAGGCGCACCGGCAGCCTCCATGTCTTTTTCCAGTTTGCCCAAGTCAACCTCGACCAAGGTCCGCAGCTTGCTCAGGTGCTCGGCAAACTCAGCGGCCGCGATGTTGTAGGAATCGATGTGCGACTGCGTCGGCTTGGCGAGCGAGAAGCGCTCGCCTTCCATCACAGACCCCACGCGCTCTCCAATGGACGAAGGCACATTCTCGCTTCTTCTGGCTATTTCGATATCGCCCCGCACTGCGCGCAGAATCTCGCGATTGCGCTGCTCCAGGGCATCGGCGACGGCACCGAGTTGTTTCTCGGCCGCCGGCGTCTCTCGCAACGCTCCGCGAATCGCCTTCAGTCTTGACTCGACCTCGTCGGCGGTTTGCTCGGCCCCGGACACAGCTCGATACAGCCGCGCGACTTTCTGCAAGAACTGTTCCTGGGCTGAACGGTCTGCGACACTCAGTGACGCCGTCCCCTCAGTCGCGACTTTGAAGGACTGGGGTCCGGCGACTTCGGTCACGACGCCGCCAACCTTCTCGAACATTCGCACCGAGTAATTGCCCGAGAGAACGAGGGGTCCCTGCTGTCCAGAGTCGGGGAAGTTGTCGTCATCGTCGTCGGAATGCGAGCGTACCTTGGGAGACGAATACCGCAAATCCCAGGGCACGCGCTGAAAGCCGGAGTCGGTGCTTCCGTCCACGCGCCGGATCGGCGCTCCGCTTTCGTCATACACCACGAAATAGAGTTCGGGCTTCGCCTCTAGCGCCTCAGCCCGCAGGTCGTCATTCGACGGATAGGGAAACGCCTCCCTCATCTTCGCTGCAGCCTTCTCCGCGTCCTGCCGGATCTCCTTCTTCGTCTTGATCTTGTCTTTTAAGAATGCAGTAAACACTGTTCCAAACGGAGGATTGTCTGCCGCATAAAACGCATCTCCCGCGAACCCTTTCTTTGGTCCACCCAGCGGATGCCGTTCCATATAGAGCAGAGCATCCCTCACCGGATACAAGCTCGCAGCCTGTTCGACAGACTCCGCCTTCATCTGCCGCAGGGGAGTGATGTTATCGAGCACATAGAATCCGCGCCCGAAGGTGGCGATGACTAGATCGCCCTCGCGCGCCTGAATCACCATGTCGCGCACGGCAATCGTGGGCAGACCGCCCTTGAGCCGCACCCAATGGGCCCCGCTATCGATCGTGAAATAAGCGCCAGTCTCCGTCCCGGCAAAAAGGAGATTCGGATTTACCGTGTCTTCGACGAACGCCAGCACCGGACCACTCTCGGGCAAGTCGCCGGCAATCGAAGTCCAGGTCTTGCCCGCGTCGGTGGACTTCAGCAGATAAGGCTTGAAGTCTTCATTCTTGTGATTTTCGAACGAAGCGTAGACGGTATTGACGTCGTGATTCGACGCCGCGAGCCGACTGACGTAGGTCATATCCGGTACGCCGGGAAACTTTTCGTACTTCGTCCAGGAACCGCCACCGTCGCTCGTTACCTGAATCAGGCCGTCATCGGTGCCGACGTAGAGGAGCCCCTCTTTCTTGGGGGACTCCGAGAGCGCGACGATATTGCCGTAAAACGAAGTGGAGGCGTTCTTCGCGACAGCATCCGCGCCCCACACTTTGCCCATCACCGGAAGTTTGTTGCGATCGATCTGCCGGGACAAATCGCCCGAGATTGCCTTCCAGGTATCGCCGCGATCGTCGCTGCGAAACAATTTGTTCGCGGCAAAATAAAGCCGGGTGTGCGAGTGCGGGCTGATGATGATGGGAGAATCCCAGTTCCAGCGCAGCGGAGGTTCGCCCTTGCCCTCGAGGGGCTGGAGCACAAGTTCCTGTCCCGTCGCCTTGTCGTAGCGAACGAGTACGCCATACTGCGATTCTGAATAGACGGTATTGGAGTCGACTTGATCCACCTGCGAGTGGAAGCCGTCGCCGCCGGTCGTCACATACCAATCGGAATTCACAATTCCATTGACGCTGTGCGTGCGCGATGGGCCGCACCACGAAAAATAATCCTGCGTCCCGCCGCACACGTTGTAAAACGGAGTCGCATTGTCGACCGCCACGTCATAGAACTGCACGGTCGGCAGATTTGCCTTGTACTCCCAACTCTTGGCGTTGTCCCAAGTCTCGTACATGCCGCCATCGGAGCCGAGCAGCCAATGCTTGGTGTCGTCGGGATCGATCCACATCGCGTGATTGTCGCCGTGATGATTTGACTCGTTGACGTTGTGCAAAGTCTTCCCACCGTCGAGCGACTCCTTCAGGGTGACGAACATTACGAAAATGCGATCCACATTCTTGGGGTCGGCCACCACGCGCGCGTAATACATCGCTCCCGAATCAAATTCGTTCCGCTTCTCCCAGGTCGCGCCCTTATCGGACGACCGGAAGATCCCGCCCTTCTTATCGGCCGCTTCAATCGTCGCGTACACCACGTTCGGATCTGCCGGAGAAATTGCGAGGCCAATGCGCCCCATGTCCACGGAAGGCAGGCCCGACTTCAACTTGTTCCAGGTCGCGCCGGCGTCGGTGGATTTGTAAATTGCGCTCTCAGGACCGCCATCAATCAACGTGAAAACATGGCGCCGGCGCTGGTAAGCGGCGGCATAAAGAATGTCTGGATTTGAGGGATCCATCGCGACGTCCGCCACGCCGGTGTTCTCGCTGATCGTCAGCACGGCCTTCCATGTCTTGCCTCCGTCTGCTGACTTGTAGAGCCCGCGATCGCCGCCCGGTCCCCAGAGAGGGCCTTCGGCCGCGACGTAGACAACTTTCGAATCCCGCGGATCGACGACAACGCGTCCCACGTGCTCCGATTTCTTCAGACCGAGATTCGACCAACTCTTGCCGCCATCATCCGAGCGGTAAACTCCGTCGCCGTAGGAAACGCTGCGCTGCGAATTGCTCTCGCCCGATCCAACCCACACCACCGATGAATCATTGGGATCGAGCGTCACCCAGCCGATCGAATAGGATCCCTCGCCATCGAAGACCGGAGTCCACGTCGTCCCATCGTTGACCGTCTTCCACACGCCGCCCGACGCCACGCCGACGTAATACTCAAACTTGTTCTTAGGATTGACGGCAATCGACATCACGCGCCCCGAAGCCGCTCCCGGCCCGATCAGGCGAAACTTCAGCCCGGAGAAAGTGTCGGCGGTCATGCCGCCCTTCTTCTCCTCCTTGGGTTCTTCCTTCTTTTCTTCTTTCTTCTGATCTTTTTTCGCGCTCTTTTTAGCAGACGCAGCAGGTGCTGCCGCAGCTGCCTTCTTGTCCGCATCCTTATCCTGCGGCTTCTGATCCTGTGCACTCTGTGCGAGAACAGCGGCCGACCCAAACACAACCAGCAAGAAAAGAACGAAATAGCGGAAAGTTTTCATAGATGCTCCTGATCAGCGGCAATCGTTATCGCATTGTCATCCTGAGGCGGGCGCTGTCTACCCGCCGAAGGATCTCTGCACTCTGCCTGTAATGTTTGAGGCTACGCAGCAACTCGGAACGAATATGTATACAAGATCAAAACGAATCTACAAAACGGCCTGAGTTCCTGCGCGTCCCCTGCGTCCTCTGTGTTGTGGTTTAATCTTCCCCATGCCCCGCAAGATCCACGGCCATGAGACCGCGTACCACAAGATGCAGAAAAACTATTGCTTCGTCTGCGGACCGAACAATCCCGACGGAATGCGCCTGAAGTTCACGCTCGACGAAGAGCAGCAAACCTTCATCTGCCGCTTCCGCCTCGGCAAGCGCTATACGGGACCTCCCGGCCACTGCCACGGCGGGATCATCGCGACCATCCTCGATGACGCGATGGGAAAGGTGAACAAACTTCACCACGTTGTCGCTCTCACCAAAGAAATGACTGTGGAATATCTCAAGCCTGTCCCGCTGCACAAACCGCTGCGCGTCGAGGGCAGGGGAGTCAGCGTTCATGGCCGCGAGCACATCAACTCCGCTGAGATCCTGAACGAGAAAGATGAAGTGCTGGCGCGAAGCCGGGGCGTTTTCATCGCTATCGACCCGGAAAAGATGTTCGCCAAATTTGTAGAGAGGTGATGATCCGCTTCCTACCTTCCACATCCCCTCGCGACATCGTGGGGTACCGCGAATTGTGAATGCCCTGTAAAATAGGTACAGGCTGTCGGCTTCCAGTGCCAGCCCATCCTTCGCGCTTGCGAAAAGGTACCCATGGTATCCAGACATGTCTAACAACAACGGATCGAATACGTCTCTCCGCCTCAAGACCGGCCTCGCCGAAATGCTCAAAGGCGGCGTCATTATGGACGTCACGAACGCCGAGCAGGCGACCATCGCCGAGCAGGCAGGTGCCGTCGCCGTCATGGCGCTTGAACGCGTGCCCGCGCAAATCCGCGCCGAGGGCGGCGTGGCCCGCATGGCTTCGCCCAAGAAGATTCGCGAAATCATGGCTGCCGTGTCTATCCCGGTCATGGCCAAGTGCCGCATCGGACATTTTGCGGAAGCCCAGATTCTGCAGGAACTGGGCGTCGACTACATTGACGAATCCGAAGTGCTCACTCCCGCCGACGAAGCGCATCACGTCGACAAGCACGCATTCACCGTCCCGTTCGTCTGCGGAGCCCGCAATCTCGGCGAAGCCCTGCGACGCATCGCCGAGGGCGCATGCATGATCCGCACCAAGGGCGAAGCCGGGACGGGAGACGTAGTCCACGCGGTCAAGCACATTCGGCAGATCGTTCAGGAAATGAAAATCCTCACGGTGCTCGGCGAAGAAGAGCTCTACGCCAAAGCCAAAGAGCATGGTGCGCCGTATGAACTGATTCGGATGGTGGCCAAAGCAGGGAAGCTGCCCGTGCCGAATTTCTCGGCCGGCGGGATCGCGACGCCCGCGGACGCTTCGCTCGTGATGCAGCTTGGAGCGGAGGCAGTCTTCGTCGGTAGCGGAATCTTCATGAAGGATTCGACGAACTTCGCCGAGCCAGCCGAAGCAGAAAAGAGGGCTCGCGCCATCGTGAAGGCCGCAACGCACTTCAATGACCCTAAAGTATTACTTGAAGTCAGCGAAGATCTACAGGGAGCGATGAAAGGACTGGCAGTGGCTGCGCTGGACGAGGCGCAGATGCTGCAAACCAGGGGCTGGTAAAGTTCCGCGATGGCGGAGGACAAGAATTCCGGGTCTTCCTCTGATACTCATCCCGCTAGTCCCGCACACTCGAGTCAGGGCCCGTGGTGCAATGGCAGCACGACACTCTGTCCAAGTCGTAGATGCGGGTTCGAATCCCGCCGGGTCCATTCTCCGTTCTGTGGAGAAGAATCTTGAATAGGGAGAGAACGCAGAGTTAATCTCCCTTAGTGACTTGACTTCAACGCCTGCCCGGCCAATACTGAGACTGGACAGAGTGCTGCACCACGGAAATCACAATGGCTCCGGAAATTTCGGAGCCATTTCTGTTTGCGCAGTTCGGAAATGCGGGCCCACTTCGCGATGTTCCTCGAATTCTGCGACGGCAAGCGTTCTCTCTTCGATTCCTCTGCGAGAGTCTAGGGCATATCCCTCTGTCCTACCGAGCTTGAGTTCCTGATATTTGCAGAAACCGGCTTCATTCAGGTGGCATCGAAAACTTATACCGAAAATTCAAAAGGAGGTCCCATGTACGTAATCATCGGAGCTACTGGCCATACGGGCAGTGCGGTCGCAAACAAGCTCTTGGCAAAGGGAAAGAAAGTGCGAGTGGTCGGCAGAAATGCGGAGCACTTGGCGCGGTTCGCAACCAAAGGAGGTGAGTCGTTTGCCGGCAACGCCACGGATAAGAATGCGATGACGGAAGCCTTCGCGGGAGCGCAGGCCGTTTACGTAATGATCCCGCCGGATATAACCTCGCAGGATTATTCCGTATACGCAGATCAGGTCATAAGTTCCCTTGCCACAGCAATTGAAAGGAATGGCGTGAAGCACGCGGTGTCGCTCAGCAGCGTTGGTGCTGACAAATCCGAAAAAAGTGGGCCGATCGTGGGGCTGCATCGTCTGGAGGAACGACTCAACCGGATCCCTGACCTCAACGTTTTGCACCTTCGACCCGCGTACTTCATGGAAAACACACTCGGCCAGGCAGAAGCCATCGCGCAGAAGGGAAGTACGGCAGGGCCACTGTCTCCTCAATTCAAGTTTCCTCTGATCGCTGCTCGTGACATTGGAGAGTACGCGGCGGGAGCGTTGGCGCGGCTAGATTTTTCCGGTCACCAGGTTCAGGAGTTACATGGAGAGCGCGACCTCAGCTATGGGGAAATCACCGCCATCCTTGGAAAAGCAATCGGCAAGCTTGATCTGAAATATTCGAAGCTCACCGCGGAACAGTTTCGTGATGCTTTGGTGCGGATGGGAATGTCGGCGCACGTCGCCGGCCTGCTCGTAGAAATGACTCAAGCCATGGAGTCTGGATATCTCAAGCCGTTGGAGGCCAGATCTCCGCGCAATACCACACCTACATCGTACGAAGCCTTTGTGAAAGAAAGCTTCATGCCGGGATACCAACGATTACGTCGTGCCGCGTAACGTAACTGAGCGTGTGTTGCCCCATTTTCCTTTGCACCGACAGCAAAGGAGATGGGGCTTTTTCATTTGTTTCCTGACTTAATTTCTTCAACCATCACGAAACGATTTCTGCGCGAACAACACCATCGTACTGAAAGTGAGGTCCCGGATTTGGCGTTGGGATCCCCCTCCGGAGTACTGCGTGGTGCACGGCACCGTGGAGTCTGCGGCTTCGCCGGCGGTTGTCTCGCTTCACCACACAAAACTCAAGGAGGAGTTTTATGAAGTACATCCGTTATGCCCCTGTGGCCGCGCTGATCGGAACGATGTTGATCGGGGCGCCGCAGGGATTTGCACAGAACGCTGAAACTTCCAGCCCGAGTGAACCGGTACGTTTGACGGTCGCTCCGAACACGTCTTCGCGAATCGCGATGAAGACGCTGTCCAAAGCCACTTGCGTGCTGCACGCCGAAGGTGACAGCGATGCCGCACATTCATTCAAAGTATTCGCCGACGATGAAGGGATGATTCGCTTTCAGGTGAGTCCCTCGGCAGAATCCGAGCAGACCGCACGTTTTGCGGTGGAATGCAAGGCCGACGCGCAGTCGCGCACGTTTGCGCTGGAACTGCGGGCGAACGCCGTTCCCAGCTACGACATGCCCGCGCCTGCAACTGAAGTGCGCACGCCGCGAGCCAGCGATGTGATTCGTCCCGCGCTGACCAAGGCGGAGGCGATGAGTCTTTCAGTCGATGAATTGCTGAAGCGCGGATATCCCGTGCGGCCCGATGCCAAACAGGCGCCAGATGCCCTGGCGACGTGGCTCAGGGCGGTCACCAAGCCGTCACGCATGGTGGATGCGCGGCAGGTGGCGCGTCCGGAAGTTCGACACGTGAAACCGGTTACGGCGAGCAACTTTGAGACCAGCAACAACTGGAGTGGCTTCGAGTTGCGTGGGGCTTCTGGAACTTACGATCTGGTAGAGGGCGAGTGGTATGTGCCGACGGTCTATTACGAGACCAACGCGCACACTTACTCGGCGTTCTGGATTGGGCTGGATGGCGACGGAACCAGTGATCTGTGGCAGGCCGGAACCGAACAAGAGATTCAGGACATCTCGATCTTTGGGATTCACTTCGACTTCACAAACTATTACGCGTGGACGGAATTCCTTCCGCCGCAGGGCACGGAGCAGGTGCTGGGCAATTTTACGGTGACGCCCGGCGACCTTATGTTCAGCGAAGTCTGGGTGGGTAACTCGGGACAAAGCCCGTCACTTTCGGGTTTGTATGCGATCGCGTTTGTCGAGGACATTTCTCGCGGCGAATTCACGACTGTTTACAACTGCCGCGGGACTTCGATCTTTGGCATCTGCCTGAACGTGAGCCAGACCAAAATCGGGGGTTCGGAGGCGGAGTGGATTATGGAGCGTCCGACGGTGGGCGGTTCACTTCCTGATCTGGCGGACTACAACTATACGTTCATGTACGACGCGTATGCTCTGCAGAGCAATGGGTCTTGGATGAACTACGACGGCGCCAACAACCAGCAGATTTTCATGTACAACGGCAACGATCTGCTGTCGGGGGCGTATCCGTGGACCGGTAGCACGATCCTGTTTGAGTGGTTCAACTGGCACTGAGGCTTGAGGGGCAACCCCGAAAGGCTTTTACCACAGAGGGCACAGAGGACACAGAGGAAATTTCTGTGGAGTCTGTGTCTTCTTGTTTTTTGGGGTTATTTTACGGCGGCGGCTTTCTTGGGAAACATTTCGCCGATGCGGCGGATTTGGGCGCCGACGCCCTTCAGCTTTTCTTCGATGTGTTCGTAGCCGCGGTCGATGTGGTAGACGCGGTCAATGATGGTCTCACCATCGGCGACAAGAGCGGCTAGCACGAGCGAGGCAGAGGCCCTGAGATCGCTGGCCAGGACGGCGGCGGCGCTGAGCGGAGTCTTTCCGCGGACGACGGCGCGGCGTCCTTCAATCTTGATATTCGCGCCCATGCGAACTAACTCTTGCGCATGCATGAAGCGGTTCTCGAAAATATTTTCGGTGATGATGGACGTGCCTTCGGCTTGCGTCGCTAGCGCCATGTACTGGGCCTGACAGTCGGTAGGGAATCCGGGATGTTCTTCGGTGGACATGTCGGCGGCAGTGAAGGGATTGTCGCCCATCACGCGGACGGAGTCGGCGGTGATCTTCGTTTTGACTCCGGCTTCGTGCAGTTTGTTTAGGAGCGCGCTCAGGTGAGTGGGATCGCATCCAGCGATGTTGAGATCGCCTCCGGTCATGGCGCCGGCGATGATGAAAGTTCCGGCCTCGATGCGGTCGGGAATGATGCGGTGCTTCGCGCCTTTGAGCTTGCTCACACCTTTCACGCGAATGGTCGGCGTGCCTGCGCCTTCGATCCTGGCGCCCATTTTATTGAGCAGGTCGGCGAGGTCGGCGACTTCTGGCTCGCGGGCGCAATTCTGCAAGACGCTCTCGCCTTCTGCGAGCGTCGCAGCCATGAGCAGGTCTTCGGTACCTGTGACGGTGATTTTGTCGAAGACAATTTCTGCGCCTTTCAGGCGGTCGGCACTTGCTGTGACGTAACCGTGTTCCTGGGTGACCTTGGCGCCGAGTTTTTCCAGTCCCTTGATATGAAGATCGATGGGTCGCGATCCGATGGCGCAGCCACCGGGAAGGGAGACGTGGGCGCGTCCGCAGCGAGCGACAAGAGGGCCGAGGACCAGTGTCGACGAGCGCATGGTCTTGACCAGTTCGTAGTTGGCCTCGGGCGTCGAGAGATTGGCGCAATGGATGGTGGTGCGATGATGGGCACGTCCGTAGCCGAGGTCGACTTCGGCTCCCATGGCGGCGAGCAGGTTGCGCGTGGTTTGAATGTCGCGCACCTGCGGAATGTTTTCGAGGATGACGGGCTGATCGGTGAGCAGAGCGGCGGCCATGCAGGGAAGGGCGGCGTTCTTCGCGCCACTAATGCGCACAGTGCCGAGCAGCGGCTCTCCGCCGCGGATTACGAACTTGTCCATGTGTTGAGTCCTAGAAAATCCATTCTAGCGGGGAATGCGCGGCGGGAGGGTAATCGGGAGGGTACGGAAGTTTGGATTGGGAAAATCCCTGCTTCTCGGACCAAAACGCGCGAGTAACGAGGCATCCCGGCCATGCGCGGCGGGCAGCGCAGCCAAAATGAACCATCCCTATGCTAGAGTTACTTTGCGCGTAGGGGCGCATCCGGTCCGCGGAAAGGACAGAAGTCCACCTGGTTTTTTCACATCTGATTCCACGAACTTACTTTCTGCCCTTCGATGCGGACCATGGGCTTACGAAAGGAAGTTCGTCATGCCGGTAAGACCTCTTCCAGACAACCCGAACCTAGAGCATCTCAAATATCAAGCCAAAGATTTGCTGAAGGACCATGCGGCGCACAGTGCGGCAGCGGCGCAGCGGATCCGGGAATTTCATCCGCGCTGGGCGAAAGCCACGGATGGGGAGATCTTCGCGGCAAAGTTGCGTCTCAGCGATGCGCAGTCGGTGATTGCGCGGGAACGCGGATTTCCGAGTTGGGCCCGGTTGAAGCGGCATATCGAAAAGCCGACGCGGGCCGATCAACTGCGTCTGCCGCATCACGAACGAATTGAAGACGCAACATTTCGCCGGGCGGTGGATCTTCTCGACGCCGGCGATGTGGACGGTCTGCGGGATCACCTCAAAGAGCATCCGGGGCTGGCTCGGCAGCATGTGGAGTTCGAGGGTGGCAATTATTTTCACAATCCGACGCTGCTGGAATTTGTGGCGGAAAATCCGGTACGCCGCGGAACGCTGCCCAGGAATGTTGTCGAGTTGGCTGGAGTCATTCTTGATTCCGGAGTGGATCGGGCCTCACTGGATGAAGCGTTGATGCTGGTGGCTACAGGGAAGGTGCCGCGCGAATGTGGTGTCCAGATTCCCCTGATCAATTTGCTTTGTGAACGGGGTGCGAATGCTGACTGCGCGAGTGAGCCAGCGGTACTACATGGCGAATTCGATGCACTGAGTGCCTTGCTGGCTCGCGGGGCTGAGATGAGTTTGCCGGTGGCGGCGGCTTTTGGGCGCGTGGAGGATGTGCGCAGTTTGCTGGGAAAATCGGGCCCGGATAAGCGGCATCTCGCGCTTGCCCTTGCTTCGCAATTTGGTCAGGTTGAGATTGTGCGCTTATTGCTGGATGCAGGTGAAGATCCCAATCGATTCAATCCAGTCGGCGGGCATTCGCATTCGACGCCTTTGCATCAGGCCGCTGGAAATGGACACATGGAGGTCGTGAAACTCCTCGTCGCACGCGGAGCCAGGTTGGAGACGAAAGATATTCTCTTTGGCGGGACGCCGGCCGGATGGGCCAACTACGCGGGCAAGACGAACGTAAACGAATATCTTCGATCGCTGGAAGCAAAGAAAGTGCGAGAGCCATAGTGCCGTTCAAGACCGCGCGAGCGCAATTGCTTGGCGGGCGTGGCCTTTGGATTTCTTCAGCGCAGCGGCGGCCGTTGCCTTGTTCACGTTGGCGGCGAGCATCACCAGGGCGACTGGCGTGCGATTGCCGCTGGTTTTAAGGGCACGGCTGGCTGCTTCGTAATCGGCACCGGTGGCTTGTTCGAGGATGCGGATCGAGCGCTGGACCAACTTTTCGTTCTTCGTCCAAACACTGACCATCAGGTTGCCGTAGACGTAGCCGAGGCGTGTCATGGCTCCGGTGGAGATCATGTTCAGGACCATTTTGTGCGCGGTTCCGGCCTTCATGCGGGAGGATCCGGCGAGAACTTCGGGGCCGACTTCCGTAACGATGGCGAAGTGCGCGGCGCGCTCGAGCGGTGAGTTGCGATTGCAGGTGAGAGCGATGGTGCGGGCACCGCGGCGGCGGGCGTATTCGATGGCAGCGATGGTGAAGGGCGTGCGTCCGCTGGTGGCGATGCCGAGGACGACATCGTGTTTTTCGGGCTTGCGTTTTTTCATTTCGGCGAGGGCGAGGCGTGTGTCATCTTCGCTGGCCTCGGTGGAGGAGCCGAGGGCTTTGGGGCCTCCGGCCATGACGTATTGGATGGTGCGCAGGCTGGTATTGAACGTCGGCGGAATCTCGGAGGCATCGAGCGCGCCGAGGCGTCCGCTGGTTCCGGCGCCGACGTAGATGAGACGGCCTCCTTTGCGGATTGCTGTGGCAACTTCGTCGATGGCGCGGGCGACTTGCGGGAGAGCGCGGCGGACGGCCGTGGCAACTGTGGCGTCTTCTGCATTCATCAGGCGGACGATTTCGAGCGACGACATTTGGTCGAGATGGCGCGCTGCGGAGAGAATTTGTTCGGTGGTGAGGTGGCTGAGATCGGATTTCGGTTTGCGGATTCGGGTCAATTTGGTGTTATTCCTATTCGTTTCTATTCACTGTGCACACGGCATATCGCAGGGCCCACTGATCTCGTGTTAAGAGGTCGACGGAGCGGGCGAGGACGACGCACGAAGCGCCGTAGGACGGACTAATTTCTAGAATCGTCAGGTCGCGCTGGCGTGCTTCCGAAAGTAATCGGCTAGCCTGGTCTGCACCCGCTGGACCGCTCTGCAGATCGTATAGCTCGTCGATGTCTTCTGAAGTAATCTCTTTTCCGTCACGCGTCAGGACCTCGAGGATGATATTACCCTCCTTGAAAATGCCGGCGGTCAGCATCGCCACACCCGTAACCACGACTGTAAACCGTGCCTTCTCGACAGTCCTCACAAACACATGGACCATCTCATCGTCAATCCAAATGCCCTCAAGAACTCCGTCATGGAACTGACTGTACGCTTTCATGATTGAGACCTCATAGCGTTGAGAGTTTCTACTACAGCATCGTGAAACTTCGGTCGCACTTGCTTGATCGCTTGATTGGTGCAGTCGGGCCAGGTGCGGTTGGTTAGTAAGGTGATCGATAGCTGGCGTTGGGGATCAATCCACAGAGAGGCGCCGGTGTAGCCGAGGTGGCCGTAGGAGTTGGGGCCGAAATATTTTCCGGATTGCGATGGGGTGGAGGGCGTGTCCCAGCCGAGCGCCCGAGAGGTGCCGGCGGGTGTCGATTCACGGCGGGTGAACAGCGCGACGGTTTCGGGACGGAGGATGGGACGTCCGCCCTGGAGCATGGCGTGGGCGAAGCGGGCAAGATCCTCGGCAGTCGAAAAGAGACCTGCGTGTCCGGCGACGCCGCCGAGGATGAATGCGTTTTCATCCTGGACTTCGCCTTGGATGATTCTCTTGCGGAAGGTGCTGCGTTTTGCTTGGCTGACGCTCGGAGTCGGTGCCGCTGGCGGCATTTCGCGGGCAGGAGTGCCCGTGCCAAATTCTTGCGCTTGTCTTTCGTCGGCCGTGGGAGGGATTTTTGTTCTCGTGTCTGCGGGCGGGTTGAACGTGGTTTGCGCCATCGCCAGGGGACCGAAGACTTCGCGCTGGCAGAAGGCGTCAAGGGATTCTTCGGCGATGCGTTCAAGAGCGGCGCCTAGCGTAATGAATCCAATGTCACTGTATTCGGCGCGAGCACCGGGGTCGGCGGAGAGGGACGTGGTGAAAGCGGCGGTGAGAAGTTCGTCGCGGGAGTGGGCTTTGAGAAAAAGTTTTTCGTACGCGGGTAGGCCGGACGAGTGAGCCAGTAGCATGCGAAAGGTCACGTCGCGACGGCGGGGATCAAGTGCGCCGCAGGAGTCAGCTAGAAACTCGGGGATGACGCTGGCTACCGGGGCTTCGAGTTCTAAGAGGCCGCGTTCGTAGAGGATCGTGGCCATCGTCGTGGTGGCGACTGCTTTGGTCAGGGACGCAATATCGAAGAGCGTCGCTGGAGTTACTTTGGCACCCGATTCTGAGGCCCCAACTTCGTACGTAAAATCTCCGAAAGATTTCAGGGCGACGAGCTTGCCTGCGTGCGTCACCGCGATGGAGGCCCCGGGGAAGGCGCGTTGCGCGATCGCTTCCTGCAGGATCGCGAATGCCGAGGCGAAGGTTTCGTCCTGATGTTCGAAGGATGCGAGGAGTGAGGTTGGGTCGGCTGCGTTCAGGGCTTAAATGCTCTCAAAAGATTTGTGAACCTTTGCGGGTTATAGCAGAGTCGGCGCGCCAGGGCAAAGGAAACGGAACCTTAACGACGGCAACTGGCCACCCGGTACCACGGAACTCGCAGTGCACCGTCAGAGAGGAAAACGCAGACGGCGTCTCCTGTGGCCGTCGCGTTGTAGAGCGTGGGGCTGACGGAAATTTCGGTAACGCGCGTCTCCGGTCCCCAAGGGTTGAGGTGAAGGTAGTAGGAGGTGCTTTTTCCCTTGGAGATGTGTTTGTCGATGACGGTGACTTGATACGTTTGTGGGCGCGAATGGTCGAGAACAGAATCGGCTGCGACAATCAGTCCCGATACATAGAAGGCGCCGAAGATCAGGATTGGAAGAATGGCCCAGGGACGCTGGCGCAGTCCGCGGTCCGCCGAGGCGATGACGAATGTCAGGCATGGGGCTAAGAGCGCCGAGAATATCAGGATCGGCCTCCACTGAAGCGTGTGAAAAGGCACAAGCGTGAGGATTGCGAGGACCATGCTGGGGAAAAGAAATACCAGCGCGAGACTGGGGCGGGCGTCTTGAGATCGGCCTTCGATTTGATAGATGCCGTTCGATCGAACCAGCAAGACGACGGCGATCAGAGGCAATGCCGCAGGAAGCAGCAGGACGAGCGGGTAGGGATATGGGAAAAAGATTCCCCACACAAAAGAAAACCCGGCAGCGATATTGAGAGCGATGACAGTTTTCTTGGCGCGTTTAACTTGCTGGCGGCGTTCTTCGGAACTGAATCCGAGATTCGGATCAACCGCTAGCTCTGCCTGGGATCGTGCGATTTCTGCGGCGTCGATATCAGGGATATCGCCGAACCAGGCCTCGAAGGCGGCATCCTGCTGGTACATCTGTGCCAGCTTCAGCTTTTTCTGAGCGGCGTTACGCGGCACCAGCACAAGCGTGGAAACATATCGTGTCGGCAACCGGCGCCTGCCAGCGATGTCAGAGCGGAGGAGCGTCCTGTTGCTGAAGAGAGTCTCGGCAACGATCGCGTCCGCACGGAGCGTTACCCTGTAGCGGAGAATCGTGCCAATGAGATAGATCCCGAGCAGAGCGAACAAGAGCGATCCGCCGACGAGAATGACTTGTTGTGTTCGATTGCTGATCTCGTGGCCGGTTCCGAAGTACCAGACACCAAGACCTCCCGGCAAAATCGCTGCCGCGCTTAGAACGTAGAAAAATACGGCGTAGCCCGAGGAAGCCGGATAGGTGCGTGGGTAGAGTGAGGGATCGAACGGTGGAGGCGGAGAGATGTCCACGGGCAAAAATGGTAACACGGGAAAAGTGAATTTTTGCCTGTAGCAAGAGCGGCACCCCTTACTTGAGTTTCTTGAGCGAGGCTGCCGGGGTTGTGTAGAGTCAAAGCATCTCTTCTTTCATGAGCAAATCGAGTTTTATCTCCAAATTGCGGGCGCTGACAGTCCTCTCCGCTACGCTCCTGGTGACGTGTGGCCTTTTTGGTTCGGCGCAGAGCGGCGGGGCGGCGGCACGCCCTCGTTCGGACCAAAGCTCTCCGGAGGCTCGCCCTAAGCCCTCATCTGCCGGAGCGACGGTTGTGCGGCTGGCCGGTGTAGATTCCGTAATTCAGCAGGCGATCGCCGACGGGAATATTCCCGGGGCCGTGCTCGTCGTGGGGCACGACGGGAAGGTGATTTACCGGAAGGCGTATGGGGAGCGGGCGCTCGATCCAAAGCGCGAGGTGATGACGCTCGATACGGTGTTTGATCTGGCGTCGCTGACCAAGGTGATCGCAACCACCACGGCGGTCATGCAAATGGTCGAGCAGGGCAAGGTGCGGATGAACGATCCGGTGGCGAAGTATCTGCCGGAATTTGCGCAGAATGGAAAAGATGACATCACGGTGCGGCAGCTTCTGACGCACTATTCGGGGCTCGAGCCCGACTTGGATTTGAAGACTCCGTGGGAAGGGAAGGACACGGGGTATCGCATGGCATTTGCAGAGACGCCGGCACAGGCTCCGGGGTCGAGCTTCGTGTATAGCGACATCAATTTCATTGTGCTCGGGGCGCTGGTCGAGCGCGTGTCGGGCGAAACGCTCGAGGTTTATACAGAGCGCCACATTTTTGCGCCGTTGAAGATGCTGAAGACGCGGTTTGTGCCTCCGGTGGCGTGGCGACCGAGGATTGCGCCGACGCAGTATGACGAGAATGAAAAGATGCTGCGCGGAGTGGTACATGATCCGACGGCGCGGCGGATGGGCGGCGTGGCGGGGCATGCGGGCCTGTTCTCGACGGCGGACGATCTCTCGAAGTTTGCGCAGGCGCTGCTCGATGGCGGTGGAGGAATTCTTTCTCCGGTTGCGGTGGAGAAGATGACCTCGCCGGAGCAGCCTCCGGCAGCGCCGGTGCTGCGCGGGTTTGGATGGGACATTGATTCTCCGTTTTCTTCGAATCGCGGCGATCTGCTGCCCGTGGGATCGTTCGGACATACGGGATTTACAGGGACTTCGATGTGGATCGATCCTACGACGCAGACGTACATCATTCTGCTGACGAATGCGGTGCATCCGCGCGGAAAGGGAAATGCGATCGGGCTGCGGTCGAAGGTGGCGACCGAAGTGGCGGCGGCGCTGAATCTTTCGGCTGACGAGAAGGATGCGCTGCGCTGGAAGAGCATCACCGGGTACAACGAGGCGCAGAGCGCGGCGCGGCGGATGAGTTCGCGCAACGGCACGGTGAAAAATGGGATCGACGTGCTCGAGGCACATGGCTTTGATGTGCTCCAAGCGGCATCGGGCAAGAAGAAGATCGGCGTGGTGACGAATCAGACTGGGCTTGATGCGGATGGGCATCGGACGATTGATGTGCTGGCGCAGGCTCCGGGAGTTTCGTTGGAGGCGATCTTCAGTCCGGAGCACGGAGTGACCGGCACGCTCGATACCACTCATGTCGGCAATTCGACAGACTCGGCGACGGGCGTTCCGGTCTACAGCGTGTATGGCGGGACCGATGCGGCGCGGCATCCGCCAGCGGATGTAATGAGTCAACTCGATGCGGTGGTGTTCGACATTCAAGATGCGGGGGCGCGCTTTTACACCTACGAGACTACTTTGGGGTATTTTCTGGAAGCAGCCGCGAAGGCAAACGTCGAGTTGATCGTGCTGGACCGACCAAATCCGATCACGGGATCGTTTGTGCAGGGGCCGGTGTCGGACCCGGGGAAGGAAAATTTCACGAACTACGGGAACGTGCCTGTGCGTCAGGGAATGACGATGGGTGAACTGGCGAAGATGTTCAACACCGAGCGCGGCATTAACGCGAAGCTGACCGTGGTACCGATGGAAGGATGGCAACGCGGCGACTGGTTTGATGCGACGGGTCTGGTCTGGGTGAATCCCTCGCCGAATTTGCGGAGCGTGACTGAGGCGGCACTGTATCCCGGAGTAGCGCTGATTGAAGGTACGAATGTTTCCGTGGGTCGCGGGACGGACACGCCGTTTGAATTGGTGGGCGCGCCGTGGATGAAGAGCAAGGAACTGGCGGCGTATTTGAATGCGCGAGGGATTGCCGGCGTGCGGTTCGTCCCGGTGACGTTTACTCCGACGTCGGCCGTCTATAACGGACAGGTGTGCAACGGAGTGAACCTGGTAGTGACGGATCGAAATGGATTCGATGCGCCAGAGTTGGGAATTGAGCTGGCGGCGGCGCTGCGCAAGTTATATCCGGCGGATTTCAAGATTGAACGGATGCAGGAGTTGCTGGTGAATCAGAGTGCGTATGACGCGCTGATGGCGGGGCAGGATCCGCGAAGGATTGCGCAGGATTGGCAAGAGGGGTTGGAGAGGTTCCAGAAGGTTAGGGAGAAGTATTTAATTTACAAGTAGGGACCGTCCATGGCTCCGCAGGTAAGGTACTCGCGATCGATTCCGGGGGCAGATCGAATTCACTACGTGAACGAAGAAGATGTGCGCGTAGTGCTAAGCCGTCTTCCCGTCGAACTCTGGCAACGTTTGCGCACGGTCCATTTCAATGATCGATCCCGCGGGGCACGCGTGCTCGGCTACGTGAACCGTGGGCGCAGAGACATTGCTCTCTGTGCGCTGCCTCCTCGGATGAGCCTGACGCAAGCATTGATGAATGGCCAAACGCCCGAGCGATTTGGGGCCAGAAGGGGCCGCAAGTGGCCTATGATCGCAGTTCGCAGATTTGTTCTGTACGATGTGTTTCTCCATGAACTGGGGCACTTGCAGCCTAGTGAAGAACATGTTCGCTCTGTTCGCCTGAAATTCGCCAGGGAGAAAATGGCTCAGGCTTTCGCGGCAGGGTGGTGTGATCGACTGTGGTCAGAGCCGTTCGCACATCCCGACCCTGTGCACAATCCACCATCCCCTGAAGAGTTCTCGGTTGTTCCTATCTAGCTTCCACCTTGGCGAACGGGCATTGGATAACTCGGGACCGCGAACGCTGCATCCTAGCGGCTAGACCGTGATAATCTCGGGCTGATAAGCATGGGCATTGCGCCTCGGGAGGTGGTATGCGGGAAATCTTGACGGTGTTGCTGGTGTCGGGAATGGCTTGGGGCCAGGCGGCGGATACTACGAAGCCGGCGGATTCTGCGAGTCAGCCAGCCAATGCAACGGCGGCCGCGACTCCGAGTTCAGTGCCACAGGATCCCAACGCCGTGGTCATCCCGGCGGGGACGAAGATTCCGCTGCTGCTCAAGCAGGCTATCTCGACGAAGAATGCGCGCGAGGGCGACGCGGTCTATGCCGAAACGGCGTTTCCATTTGTGGTGAACGACCGCATCGTGATTCCGGCGGGCACTTACATCCAGGGGAAAATCGTACACACGGAGAAGGCGGGGCGCAGCAAAAAGCGCGCGGAAATTCTGATCCACTTCACGACGATGATTTATCCCAGCGGATATACCGTGATGCTGCCAG
>Ga0207664_10000368_pt1 | contig 32985 bp, 26 predicted proteins | sample LARL83metaG_FD_184349 | JGI IMG/M metagenome (GOLD analysis project Ga0207664, IMG submission 184349) | Corn, switchgrass and miscanthus rhizosphere microbial communities from Kellogg Biological Station, Michigan, USA - LAR L8-3 metaG... | ecosystem: Host-associated > Plants > Roots >... | reverse complement strand
CTTGGTGGATTCCAACAGCGAATCCACTTTCGGCACCAGAGGAGCGATTTTGTCATGGAGCAACTTGGTTTTTTGATTGAGCGCAACGAGCATTCCGGCCTGAATGCAGAGCGCGACCGCAGCGATAATCACGAAGGCCGTCATGATATAGAGCAGTGTGGTCTGGTCCATGGTAATTACCTTCCCTAAGCAGGGATCAGAGGCCTTGCGTGGCGTCCGGTGAAACGCCGGTTACCGCCTCCCGATACGCCTGTTTGCCCGCGTCGACAGCCGCAGCCAGATGATCGCGCTGCCGGGAAACAGCCGTCTTGCCCTTTTCGATTACGTCACTGGCCGAATCGCGCAACTCGGTGCTGCGCCGCCGCAGATAATCCTTACTCTCATCCGCCTTGGAGCGGATCAAATCGCGTGTTTCGGCGCCGGAATTGGGAGCGAACAGCAAACCAACCGCCACCCCGAGACCAAGGCCCAAGAAGAAATAAGAGAATTTATTGTCATCCTCCATGGTTGTTATCCTTTCTCATGAAAGTTCGACTACTTCTACAATACCAGTGTCTACTCTGATAGTGTCCTCTTAGATGACTAAGCGCAAGCCCAAACTGTTTCAGAATGAGGAGCTTTTAAACTACGCGGTTCGGGCGTTGGGAGGACGGGCACATTCGACCGGCGAACTGCGCGAAAAGTTGCGGCGTCGCGCCGAACGCGCGGAGGACGTAGACGCTGTGCTGGCCAAGCTCAAGGAGCTGGGGTACCTGGACGACAAGCGGTTTGCCGAGAGCTATGCGGCCGCGCGGCTGGAGAATCAAGGCCTTGGGAAAATGCGCGTGTTGCGCGACCTTCGGCAGCGGCGCATCGCTCCCCAGTTGGCCGAGCAGGTGGCCGAGAAGACCTACCAGGAGACCGACGAGACCAAACTGATCGAGGATTTCTTGAAACGAAAATACCGCGGCAAGAAGCTGGGAGAATTCCTGGGCGAGGAGAAGAATCTGGCGGGCGCCTATCGACGATTGCGCTATGCCGGGTTCTCAGCGGGAGCATCGATTCGGGTGTTGAAGCGGTATGCCAAGCAGGCCGAGGAGTTGGAGGGGCTGGAGGTGGAGGATCCAGGGGAGCCGGAGGGTTAGCGCCGGGACGCGGTACGGATTTCTGACTCTTCCGTCCATAAGGAGAACGTCGCGAGGCGGGGAGGAGAATTGACGCATGGAAAATCTTCACACCAGATGTGGTGTACTGGCTTTCGCCGTGATTGCCGGAGCGGGATTGCGCGCGGCCGAAGTCCGAATCGATGATCTGTCGAAGCTCGAGTTCGAGAATGCCCGCGCTGAGAACACGAAGTATCACGGCAAACAGGGCCTCAAGATGGTCGAGGAAAAGCCCGGGCCGGGCGGCACGGCAATTCTGAAGGGTCTCGTATTTCGTGACGGCGAAATAGACCTGGAGGTCTCTGGAGCTCCCTCCAAAACTGCGGATCCCGCGGCGCGAGGGTTCATCGGCATCGTGTTTCGCATCCAGCCCGACGGATCGCACGCCGAGAGCTTCTACCTGCGTCCCACTAACGGAAGGGCGGACGATCAGTTGCAGCGCAACCACTCGGTTCAATACGTCTCGCCTCCGGATTGGACCTGGCAGAGATTGCGGAAGGAGACGCCGGGAGTATACGAATCGTACGCAGACATGCAGGCCGGTGAGTGGACACGCATGCGGATCGTAGTGCATGGCAAGGAAGCTCAACTCTACGTCGGTGGCGCCACCCAACCGTGCCTGATTGTAAAAGACCTGAAGCTCGGAGAAAGCCAGGGCGGCGTCGCACTGTGGATCGGCCCGGATACCGAGGGCTATTTCCGGAACGTCCGCGTGACGCAGAGCGGGCAGTAAGGGCGAGTCTTAGCTTCCCGGCTGGATGCAGATCCCGGCGCCATCGAACGAGAATGGTGAAGCCACGCTCACCGTCAGGTTGGATTGGATCATGTTCACGAACGGGACCACGCCTGTTGTGTCCGAGCAGGGCTCGATATTACCCGGTGGTAGCGGCACAATGAAGTTGATTTGATAGAGTCCCGCAAATCCCGATGTCGCGCCGGCGAAAGTGGGGCCGGGGGGTACGAACCACGCCGGTGGGGAAGGTTTCGCGGCCAGTGCATTGGGATGGTAGTTGAAGTCGATCACGAACGTGGTTAACGCCGGAGAGGCCAGGGTTGCAGGTTGTCCTTCAGTGAGGGGCGGATTGGTTTGTCCGAGTCCGACGGCGTAGGCCACCAGCTCCTCGCCACTATTGGCGGGGTTCTTGGGTGAGATCAGAGTGCCATCAGCATGCGTGACCATGGGAGGACAGGGCAAGCTGGTGGTGTTGATCCGAGGTTGAGAACCGGAGATCAACACATCACAAGAGGTTAGGAAATGAATCTGGTCCGTGAGCGGCTGAACGCTCAGGGATTGTCCGGCCACGCCGTTGACGGTGACTGCGATGCTGGCCGGGATATCCGGGCGTCCGCACAACGGGCAGAGGGTCAGCATCTGGAAGGGCAGTTGCGCGGTGACGGCCAGTATTGTTCCGCATATGCTGCCGGAGGGGGGCGGGATTCCCAGGCAGGTGGAGATGGGCCGTACTTCCAGGATCGGCGCGGGCTCGCCGGAGCCCTGCGTGTAGGTGACCTTGACGCCCGCGAGGGTTGTTGGCCATGGCGTAGTGGTGGCGCGCACCGGCGCGGTCAATTGCGTGTTAATGCCTTGGACGAAGAGGGTGATTACTTGTCCGGGCGCAACCGGGTGCGGTACTGGAAACGAGTAGCCAGCTCCGCCGATCACGGGCGGTTGAGTGGTGGATTGCGCAAAGATGACGATCGCAGTAGAGGAGCAAAGAAGGATGAAGCCGCGCATGTGCTGAACTCCTACTGAAGAAAGTATAGACGGGCGCGGTACTTTTATTGTACTCACTGCAGATAAGATTGGGATTTATGACCGGCGTCCGAATCGACAAGTGGCTCTGGGCGGCGCGATTCTTTAAGACGAGGTCGCTAGCGGCGCGAGGATGTGAACTCGGCAGGATCGAGGCCAATGGACAGGCGGTTAAGCCGGCGCGCGAGGTGCGGGTGGGCGACCTGTTGCTGATCAAGAACCCCAGTGGCGAATTTCAAGTGGAGGTCGTGGGCTTGAGCGAGATGCGCGGCCCCGCGCCGGTAGCGCAGAAACTCTATCGCGAGACGGAACAGAGCCGTGAATTGCGGCTCAAGCTGGCTGAAGAGCGCAAGATGATGCCGCGTATCGAATCGACGCGGGAAGGCAAGCCATCGAAACGCGACCGGCGTGAAATCGCCCGCCTGCGAGGCAGGCCGTAACAGCGCTACACCGCGCGCCGCACCGGACTCTTGCCGGTTTTACGCCTGGATGAAAACGACCTGACATGCCGCTGGGGCGGGCGTGAGCTGGTTGGAATCACGACGACAGAAGTGGCGTGCTGCTGTTCGCGGGCAATGTCGGGGGACACTTGGCGCCGGGCCAACCGCGTGTCCAGGGTTCGCTCAATGTGCGCAATGTCGGCGCGCTCCGAGCGCGTAGCGAAAGTGGAAGCCGTCCCGCGAGCGCCGGCGCGTCCCGTCCGGCCAACCCGGTGAATGAAATCCTCCGGGACTTGCGGAAGATCGAAATTCACGACATGAGCGATGCCTTCCACGTGGATCCCGCGGGCTGCGACGTCGGTGGCCACCAGGACGCGGTAGTCTCCCTGTTGGAATCCGCGGAGCGCCTGATTACGCTGATTCTGGCTGCGATCGCCGTGGATTGCCACAGCGTTTATGCCGCCGCGCAAGAGCTTCTTGGACAGCCGGTCGACGCCGCGCTTGGTGCGGGCGAATACCAGGAATGAGCCTTCTTCGTGGCGCAGCATCTTTTCGAGCAGGCCTAGCTTGCGATCTTGTTCGACTTCGTAGAGGTGCAGATCTACTTTCTCGATGGGCTTGGTGGTGGAACCGACGGCGACGCGTGCCGCATTTCGGACGTGAGCTTCTACCAGATGTTTGACCGAGCTTTCCAGGGTTGCCGAGTAGAACAGCGTTTGGCGATCGGACGGGATAGCGGCCAGGATTCGTTTGATAGTGGGGAGGAAACCCATGTCCAGCATCCGGTCGGCTTCATCGAGAACCAAGATGCGGACGCTTCCGAGGTCGACGAGTTTGCGGCTGAGGAAATCGTACAGCCTGCCGGGGGTGGCGATTAGCACTTGCGCGCCCTTGCGAATGTTTTGCAACTGCGTTCGCTCGTTGAGACCGCCCACTACGACGGCGGCGCGAATGCCGGTGCCCGCAGCCATTTTGGCGAAGGTCTCTTGGATTTGGATAGCTAGTTCACGGGTCGGGCTCAGGATAACTGACCGGATGCCGGAATGTGCCGGTTGCTTAGAGAGCAGGTGGATGATGGGCAGGACAAACGCCAGGGTCTTTCCGGTGCCTGTTTGCGCAGTAGCGACTACGTCGCGTCCGTCGAGCGCCGGCCCAATGGCCAAGGCTTGGATGGGCGTGGGTTGTGTAAAACCGTGCTTTGCCAGATTGCTCTTTAACGGAGCAGAGAGTGAGAATTCAGAGAAACTTTTCATTTAATGTTTTGAGGAGGAGAATCGGCGTGCCGGCTACCAACAAAGGGCGAGGGGGTTGCGGATCAACTTCCAGTAGCTTTTATTGTACCGCACTCTTAGGTTCATCGCGCAACCTTGGCTTCGAGCTCCGCCCAGCGAGCATACAACTCCTCCACGCGCCGCTGGGCTTGCTGCATCTTTTCGTAGGCCTCGGTAACTAGCTCGGCATCCGACGCGGCCGCATCGAGCTCCCGCTGCCGGGCGGCCAGTTCCTGCTCGGCTTCCAAAATCTTCGCTTCCATGCCATCCCACTCACGCTGTTCCAGGTAGGCCAGCTTCTTGGGAGGGCCTTCGGTCTGGACCGGAAGGCGTGGGCCTTTCGCCACGGCTTTATCCGCGGATGGCTCGTTGCGCGAGGCTTCCCACTGCGAGTAGTCGGCGAAGACCCCGCCCTCTTTTCCGTCCAGGCCGATAACGATCGTGGACACACGGTCCAGCAGATAGCGGTCATGGCTGACTAGTACGACGGCGCCGGAAAACTCGACCAGGCTATCCTCGAGCACTTCCAGAGTCGGAATATCCAGGTCGTTGGTCGGCTCGTCGAGCAACAACACGTCGGCGGGAGCCAGCATCAGCCGGGCGATCATTACGCGCGCGCGCTCGCCGCCCGACAGTCGCGACACAGGCATCTCGAGCTGCTCATCCCGAAAGAGGAAGCGCTTGGCCCAGCCCGCGACATGGATCGGACGCTCGCGATAGATCACCGAGTCACCATCGGGACACAAGGTCCGACGCAGACTGATTTCCGGATCCAGGTGCGCGCCGCGATCCTGCGCGAAGCTGACAATTTGCAGTCGGTCCGCGCGCTCAATGGTTCCTTCGTCCGGCTCCATAGCGCCTTCGAGCATTTTGAGGAGCGTGGTTTTACCGCTGCCGTTCGCGCCTACCAAGCCGATGCGGACACCGGGCGCGAGAGTCAGGTTCAGATTCTGGAAGAGCCTGCGGCCGCCCAATGTCTTCCCGATGCCTTCGGCCTCAATCAAGCGCTTGGTCTTTCGATCGGACGCCGTGAAATCGATATACGCCGTGCCGATGCGGCTGCGTGTAGTGGCCGCCGAGAGTTGCTCGATGAGCCGCCCAGCGGCATCGACTCGGGCACGCGACTTGCCGGTGCGGGCTTTCGGTCCTCGACGGAGCCACTCTACTTCTCTACGTACTTTGGTTGCTAAGGACTCCTGCTGCTTGGTCTGGGCCTCTAGAAAATCCTCTCGCCGCTCGAGAAATTCGCTATAGTTCCCCTTCACCTGAAACGCGCCCTGCGGGTAGACCCGGTTGACCTCCACCATCTGGTTGGCGACGTTTTCGAGAAAGTACCGGTCATGCGTGACCACCAGGCAGGCGTTGGCAGCCTGGATCGCGGTTTCGAGCCACAGAATTCCCTCCAGATCGAGGTGATTGGTGGGTTCGTCCAGAAGCAGCACATCGGGCGAGGTAACCAGCGCGGCGGCGATGGCGAGACGCTTCTTCCATCCGCCGGAGAGCGCAGAAGCGGGGGTAGAGAAACTGTCAAAACCGGCGCGGCCAAGCATCATCTCGGCACGTAGCTTCTTTTGTTCCTCCTCCAGCGGCAGTCCCTCCACGGCCGCTCGAAGAACGGAGCCGACGGTGTCGTCCGGCGCGAACAGAGAATCCTGCGGGACATAAGCCAGTTTGGTCTGCTTTCGCAGAGCTCGGGATCCGGCGTCGGGCGCTTCCTTCCCGGCCAGAATTTCGAGCAAAGTAGTTTTGCCGCTTCCATTCGGCCCGATCAGGCCGGTGCGGTCGCCTTCGGAAAGGCTCAACGAAAGATTTTCAAACAAGACTCGCGTGCCAAAGGAGCGACGGAGAGCAGAGCCACTGAGCAGAACGGCCATCTGTTTCCAGCATGGCATTGCGGACGTCTGCCGGGCCAGCGGCACGCTTTCGAGCTAAGCGGACAATCTCCTGACGATGGTCCGCAATTCGTTCGCGAAACGGGGAACGTCGTCGTCGGCATTGTTGCCTTCGTACTCCAGCCCGACGAATCCTTTGTAGTTGGATTTGCCGATCATGGTGAGCAGCCGGTACCAATCGGCTTTCTCCGACTTCCCGTCTGCCGTCGTGATCTCGGTTTTCAAGTGAATGCTGGTCGCGTAAGGAAGCAACATCTGGAACTGAGCATATCCGTTGTTACGAAAATTACCCGAATCGGCATTGACGCCAACCCAGGGCGAAGCGGTTTGCTTGACGATCGCGAGAGTAGGTTCGGCGGCTATAGTCACTCCCCCATCATCTTCGACTCCTAAGATGATCCCTTTGCTACCGGCGTAATCCGCACCTCGCTTCAGCACCTCCACGGACCATGCGATGGCTTGTTGCTCGGTGGCGCCCTTCGGGATCTGGCCTCCGAAGACGCGCATGTGACCGGCGCCGATGCGTTCAGCGACATCCACCCACTTCTTGATGTTCTCGAACTCCGCGGTCTGCAGCTCCGGCGTGGGCTGAGCTAACCTTACACGAACTCCGGCGTTATAAATCTGCACGCCATTCTTGTGGGCCGCCTTCCGCAGCGACGCCAGGTATTCATTCGACGTATCTGGGAACCAGTAGACCGTGCAATCGAGCCCGTCGATACCCCAGTCCGCGACCCTGCTGATGAGGTCGATATAGTTCAGGGTCTTCGCCTCAAATTGTTTTCGATAAGAATAGGCGACCAAACCGGAGCGCAAACGAAACTTAGGCTCGGATTGGCCATGGAGCTGTGAAACGGCGGGCAGTGCGGCAATGGTGGTCAGAAGTTGTCGACGGTTCATGTGCGGAGCCTTTCGGAAATCCTATGGAACATTGTATTCTGTTGCGAAGAGCAAGGCCATGGCCCCGCCGCGCGCGTCACGGTCGAGGATAGCAGCGCGATGCAGATAATCCTTCAGAGATTTCTGTTTTCCGGTCGATTCACAGACGTCCATCAGTCGACCGTCGGCTCCTGTCCTTGCGAGGATGGCGCGCCACGCGAGATCGACTCGCGGCTGATAGGCAGCAGAATCCAGCCAGCCGTGCCGGATGCCTCGCAGCATAGCGGTGGCAATCATCGCGGTCGCCGAGTATTCGTAGTACGAACCGCGCTGATCGATTACCTCGCGCCACATGCCGTTTGCGTCTTGAAATCGGGCAAGCGCGGCCATATGATCTTGGAACGCCCGCAGCATGCGAGCGAATTCCGGGTGCTCGCGCGGGATGTAGGTGAGCGTCCAGGCGAGGCCGAGCGCCGGAAAAGCGTTGCCGCGACCCCAAGCGGCTTCATTCAGCGGCGAGTGGCGATACAGGCCGTCCGGGCGGAGGCAGAGTTTTTGCATGAATGCGAAATGCCGGGCGGCCATGTCGAAGTATCTGGACTGGCCCGTCAACTTGCCGGCGCTGGCCAGGATCGGGCAGGCCATGAATACGGAGTCGCTCATCTCGTCGTGCAGAGGCATCGATTCTTTCATCTCGCCCGACGGCGTGAACGCGAGATCCGCGGTCTTTTGCACGAGCCGGAGGTATCGGTCATCGTGGGTGCGCTCAGCTAATTCGGCGAAAATCAGGTGACCTGCGAGCGTTGGTGAAGTCGCTTTAGCCAAGCTGTCCTTCGAGCCGTCGACGAATGGCGTAACCAGCCGCTCGACCTGCGCTGGGTGTCCGAGGCGCAGTTGGCCGATCAGCGCAACCGCCTGGATGTATGCGGGCTGGTCGAAATCGTGTCCGTAATATTGAGCCAGTTCCTCGGCGAGTTGGAGGGGCGTGCGGTTGAAGCGCCGGGCTATTTCTTGACGAGCCTCGGAGGGCGAAAACTCGATCACTGATTTCAGAATCCCGGGCCGCGCTTGGACGAGCCGGGCTGGCACACGGCCAACTCCGGCGACCGCATTTTGAGATAAGGCGTCGGCCAAACCGAAATCCTGATTCCCGACGATCAGAACAAGATCGGGTGCCTGGATCGCAATCCAACGCCAGAGCGCGTGCGATTCGGGATTGTCCCGGTAGGCGACTCCTGTCGGCGGAAACGCGAGACTGGCGCGGTTGGGATTGGCGAGCGGAATCGCGAGAAGGCGAAATCGGCGGCGATCTAGCTTGGTACCTTCGAAGGTCTTGAGTTCCTGACGAACAATCCCGACAAATTCGTCAACGCCCGCAAGGCCTCCGACCAGAAGCACGGTTGGAAGTGCGGTCGAGCGAGCCGGCAGCGCGGCAGCCTCGATGATGGTGCCGTTCTCAGTCAGCCCCACATCTAAAGTGTCGGCAGCAAGCACGACCAATGCACAGAGAAATACAGCAATAGTCAATGGCACGCGGAAGTAGATTAGCACTCCTGATAGCATGATGTATCGGATGGACGACGCATTCGATCTCATCGAGCAGGCGGCGCAGCAAGGCGGTGCACAATCCGCGCTGGACGTGCTGGTGACGATTTCCAAGAAAGACAAGAATTACGCGCTCTTATTCGAGGCGCGGCTGATGCAGGCGCGTGACAAAATCGGCCTGCCTCTCGTTTTCAATGGGTCGCTAGATGATTTACCTCAATGCGAACGGCTGCCCTATGAAGAGGCGATGAAAGCGGCAGCTCGCGAAACCGGTGGGCTTTATCTCGCCGACGGGGACATTTTGCGAGCCTGGCCGTACTTTCGAGCGATCGGCGATTCCGCGCCCGTGTCCGAAGCTATCGAGAAAATCGATTCACACGATCAGCTGGATGGGATCATCGAGCTGGCGTTCGGTCAAGGCGTGAATCCCCGCAAGGGCTTCGAGCTGCTGCTGAAGCATCACGGGATTTGCCGCGCCATCACATTTTTCCAGCAGTATCCCGATCCCAAGAGCCGCGACCAGTGCGCACTTTTGTTGCTTCGTTCCCTGCACTCTGAGCTGGTAGAAAATTTAAAGCGCACCATCCTCCAAAACGAAGGGCATGAGCCGGGCGGGAACAACGTGTCAGAGCTCATACACGGACGCGACTGGCTGTTCGGTGACCTGGATTATTACGTCGACACCGCGCATCTGACCGCGATCATCCCATTGGCACTGGATTTCACCGATCCGGAAGCTATCCAGCTCACAATCGAGTTGTGCGATTACGGCGCGCATCTATCTCCGAAATTTCACTACCATAGCGACCCGCCGTTCGAGAATTTCTACTGTGATCACTCCATTTATCTCCAGGCGCTGGTGGGATGCGACACCGACGGCGCTGTCGCGCATTTCCGCAATAAGGTTGACGCGAGTAACGCCACAACACCCGGTACAGGTCCAGCCCAGGTTCTGGTGTTGCTTCTGACGCGGCTCAAGCGATACCAGGACGCCCTCCGGGTGTCGCTCGAACATCTCAGCGATCAAAGTCCGAACGAACTGGGTTGCCCTACCATTCCGCAGCTTTGCCAGCTTGCGGGAGATTACGATTCGCTTCGGCAAGTGGCGAGGCGCTGCGGTGATATATTGAATTTCACTGCAGCTACTATTGGGAAGTAACACCGGGATCGTTATGTTAGTGTGGTCGATGGCCTTATGAGATTTCTTTTCTCAGCTATAATCCTCGCGGCTATCGTGCCGCTCCAAGCGCAGCACGGCAGCACGCCCGACGTCCCGTTTTCAACGCCCGAAGACCAGGCGGCCGGTGCGCGATCGTTCCGTTCTCAATGCGCTGCCTGCCACGGTCCGGAGGCATCCGGCGGGGTGGTCGGTCCCAGTTTGTCGACGGGCACTTTCAAGAACGGCGGGTCTGATGAAGCGCTGTATCGGGTGATCACGAAGGGCATTCCCGGAACGGCTATGACCGCCTTCACGCTGAACGGCCGCGAAGTCTGGCAGCTCATCGCCTACCTGCGAGCCGTGAATATTGGAAAGGCGGCCGCGCAAGCTAAGGGCGACGCAGCAAAAGGCGAACACGTCTTCGAATCCAATGGCTGCGGCCGCTGTCACACGAATGGAAAGGCAGGCGGATTCGTGGGTCCCGACTTGAGCGAGATTGGTTCACATCGATCGCTGGCTCAACTGGAAAGCTCGATCCTGGATCCTGACGCCGATGTCGCGCCCGATTATTGGTCGCTCCGGGTAAAGACTAAATCCGGCCAGACGGTCACCGGCATCCGGCTGAATGAGGACATGACGTCGTTTCAGATACGGGAGCAGTCGGGACGTTTGCGCTCTGTTTTGAAGACCGATCTGGCAAGCTATGACATCCTGCGCGCTTCCCCGATGCCGTCGTTTAAAGGAAAACTCAGCCCCGGCGATCTGGATGATCTCATCGCCTATCTAGCGAGCTTACGCGCACAAACCAACCCAGAGGTAGAAGCAAAATGAGACGTTTCTTAGCGGCAATCATCCTATTCAGCCTGTTTTGCGCAGCGGCTCCGGCCCAAGTGACGTTTGACCGCTTGCTTCGGTCACAACGCGAACCCCAGAATTGGCTGACCTATAACGGCAACCTCGGGAGTACGCATCACAGCAGTCTCGATCAGATCAATGCGGCGAACGTCGCGACTCTGGATCTTAAGTGGGTCTCGCAGGCGCAGTCGCTCGAAAAGTATGAGGCAACGCCACTGGTGGTGGATGGCGTCATGTACGTCACGGAACCGCCCAACACCGTGGTCGCGATGGACACACGCACCGGGCGCCCGTTCTGGATCTACCAACATCCGATGCCCGAGACGACTTATGTATGCTGCGGAAATATCAACCGCGGCGTCGCGATTCTAGGCAACACAATCTACCTGGGCACGCTGGACGCGCAACTGGTAGCGCTGGATGCTTCGACCGGCCGTAAGAAGTGGGCGACCAAAGTCGCCGATTACACGCAAGGCTATGCAGTGACCGTAGCGCCCTTGGTGGTCAAAGACAAAATAATCGTCGGGCCCGCAGGCGGTGAGCGCGGCATCTCGGGATTCCTGGCGGCCTACGATGCGGAAACCGGCAAGCAAGTGTGGAGATTCAACACTATTCCTCATCCGGGCGAGCCGGGCAATGAGACGTGGCCTGGCGATTCCTGGAAGACCGGCGGCGGCTCGGTCTGGGTAACCGGCTCATACGATCCGGACGCGAACCTGATCTATTGGGGCATCGGAAATCCCGGGCCAGATTGGAATCCGGAGGTCCGCAAAGGCGCGAACCTTTACGCCGATTGCGTGGTCGCACTGGACGCCGACACTGGAAAGCTCAAATGGTATTACCAGTTCACTCCCAACGATGAATGGGATTTCGATTCGGTGCAGGTTCCCGTGCTTGCGGATCTCTCCTGGAAAGGCAAGCCTCGCAAGACCATGCTGTGGGGGAATAGGAATGGATTTTTCTACACGCTCGACCGGACCAGCGGCCAATTCCTGCAAGGCAAGGCGTTCGTGAAGCAGACTTGGGCGGTTGGAATCGATGAATATGGCAAGCCCATTAAAGCTCCTGGAAAAAGCCCCAGCGTGAGCGGAACGGATGTGTGGCCGGGAGTGCAAGGCGGCACTAACTGGTACGCGCCGTCGTTCAGCCCGCACACCGGGCTCTTCTACGTGACAGCGTGGGAAGACTACCACACCAACTACTTCACTTGGGATCAGGAATACGAAGCCGGCAAATCATACACTGGCGGCGGGGCCCGCGGTCCTATCCCCTCGCTCCGACGCGAGCCGTTCCTCAAGTGGGGACCGGAATGGGGCTACGGCGTCGTTCGCGCTTTGAATCCAACCACCGGCGAAAAAGTGTGGGACTACAAAATGCGCGATGTTAGCGACTCCGGCATCCTCACCACCGCCAGCGATCTGCTCTTCGCGGGCAACCGCGAGGGATATTTCTTCGTCCTGGACGCCAAAACAGGCAAGGAACTCTGGAAGAAATACCTGGGCTCGCAAGTGGCCGCCTCGCCAATCACATATACGGTAGATGGCGTCCAATACGTCTCCGTAGCGGCGGGCCACTCCATGTTTACGTTCGGTCTGAAGTCTGCCCGCTAAGATCTCCGACGGACCATCATTTAGAAAGTCACTTTGACGCTGAGCCGCAGGGTACGCTGATCTATGCCATCGCGTCCAGTATTGGCAATCTTGGTAATGTTCATAAACGCACTATTTTGCACGTTGTTGAAGGCATTGGTGCCGGTGGACGAATCGAAGCCGGGGCTGGCATGGTGCGGCGTGTTTGCAACGTTGAACATCTCAACCAGGAACGCTGCGTTCCACCTTTCAGTGATGGAGAAACTCTTCTTGATGCTGATGTCCCCATTGATCAGCCCGGGGCCTCGCAAGACGTTCTCGCCACAATTTCCGAAGGCAGTCGCCGAAGGCGCAGCAAACGAAGAGGGATCATACCATTGCAAGACGGTACCAAGCTGTTTCGGAGTGCCTACACAGTTGGCACGCTGGTACGAATTGTTCGCGTTGAGATTTTGATTGGCAACAACACTAAACGGTCTTCCAGTAAAGTCGCTAAATACGGTGCTGATCTGCCAGCCGCCGACAATATGCGTCGCCTTGCCGGTGGATGCCCAGCGCTTGTTTTTGCCAAAGGGCAGCTCATAAATCGCCGTAGCCTCAAAGTTACTGGCGATGTCGGTAGGCAGGGGCCCGTAGTTATAGGCTTTGTACAACCAGGGCATGGCTGCTCCCCCCTGGACGGTCGACGGAACTATGAATCCGAGGTTCTTACTCCAGGTGTACCCGATACTGAAGGTGAAATCAGCCAACCGGCCCTGAGTGCGCGCCTCCAAAGCGTTGAATGTGGTCGTCCCCATGACGCCGAGAAGTGGAGTACTGGCAATCCGCTGATCGACTGAGTTGTTCAGTAGCAACCCCGCGGTCCCAGTGCCGATCGGAGACCAGTTTTCCTCGAGAGACACCAGGGGATCTATCTGCGCGGAGCCGGCGTAAGCAACCGAAGCGGTCCAGTTCGGCTTGATCCGTTGCTCGACTGTAAAGTTGTAGGTTTTGACAAAGCCTCGCGTATAGTTGTCTTTGCTGAAATCGAACATACCTGCTGTACCAGGCACCGGCACCGGACCGGTCAAAGGGAACGGATTCGGAGGCACGTTGATTCCCTGCCGAAGGGTGATGGCGTAGGACATGACATTAGGAGGAAGCTGGATGACGCCCTCGATGTAGGGGAAATTGATACGACGGTTGGAAAGCGCAAACAGATTGGTTGCGTCGGAAGACATACCGAAACCGGCGCGGATGACCGTCGAATTGCCGAGCCGGTACGCCAATCCAAGCCGCGGAACAAAATGCGCCTGATGCTGGTCAAAAATGCCACAGGAAGTCGGCGTGCCTGCGATCCCGCAGATCTTCATGGTGTTAGTCGATTGATCGTAGAATTCCATGCCGGTTCCATTGCGCAAAGGAATCGCGAAGTAATCGAAGCGGAGCCCCACGTTCACCGTCAACCTGGAATTGACTTGCCACTGATCGCGGGCGTAACCGGCAAAATATCTCGTGTTGGTGTAGTAGTAATCCGGCCACTGAAATATCTTGCCGGAGTCTTGCGCATAGCCCAGCAGGAACGAAGCGAATGAATTGTACTCGTTCCCTGCAGAGGAGGTCTTGCACGATCCGTTGGTGCTGGAAGTACAGAGTTGTGTGGTTTGCTCTGCAAAATGGAATCCGCCGGCGCCGCTGATATAGCTGCCGCTGGCGGGCTGATACTGCATTTCTTTGGAATGCTGAATGTCGGAATCGAAACCGAATCGCAGGTTGTGACTGCCAAGGATCCAGGTAAGATTGGCGTCATAGTTTCTTTCCGGATCCCAGTAGTCCTGGGGCTGGAACCTGCTCACCGAGCCGAGCGCGGTGACACCACCATCGATCGCGATGGAGGGCAAGCCACCCTGCTGCAAGGCCTTGTATTTCGGCAGACTCGAAGTGTCCAGTCCCGGAATTTGCATCAGTGTCCAGCCGAAGTTTTGATCCTGGGCGGGCTGCTTGCTATAGGCGATGTTTACGTCGTAGCCGTAATGAGCGTCCAAGATTAAGCGCGGACTGATGATGTATGTCCCGGAAATGGTGCCATTGAAGACGTTGGTCGCTCCGAGCCCCTGGGCGGTGTTCGTAGGAGACATTCCTGGTCCGCCCAAATCGCCGAACTGAGCCGGCGTGGTCCAATAATTATTGCCCCAACCCAGGCGAGTAAAAAAGTTGAGCTTGGTGGTGGGGTTCCAGTTGACCTTGGCGGCCGATTGGTCACGACGCAAGTAAGTCTTACCATTCGTCAGCAAGTTATTGACGAGTCCAACCGAGCCAATTCCCGTCTGGTTGGGAAGCGACCACAGATTTCCATGCGCCGCGCTGTAATTCAGTAGGGCCTGCGAACCGACGTCGATCCGATCCCCTGGAATGATATTCCCACCGAACGGCGTCCTCCCGGTACCATCGGGGTTCCCGGTGCGCGGGTCATAAATAACGGTCGGAGAGGCGCTCATATTGCCCGTTCTCATTGCCGTCGTGGGAACTTCCCCGAGAAATGGGGCAATCTGAACTAAACCGGAACCCTCGAAGCTCAGGAAGTAGAACAGTTTGTTCTTAATGATCGGACCGCCGATCGTGCCGCCGTACTGGTTGAAGATGTATTTCAAATTCGGCTGGCTTCGATTCGCCGCCCATGGATAAGCCTGAATGTGCTGGTCGGTATGGTCTTCGAATAAGGCGCCATGCACTGCGTTGCTGCCGCTCTTGATGGTGATGCTGACGGCTCCGCCGCCGGTTTGCTGTTCGGCGTCGAAGGAGTTGCCCGAAAGACTCACGTTCTCGATCTCCTCGAGGGCCGGGATGAATTGAGGCTCCGCCAAGGCGGTCATGTCGAACGTGCCAGTACCATCGACTCGGACAGTGTTGGTAAAGGTGCTTCCGCCGTTGACCGCAATAATCAGCCCGCGGTTGGAGTTGGCGGTAAAGGAATTCGAATTGGTCGGCGGCGAGACCCCTGGAATCGTTATAAAGAGCATCTGATAGTTGCGGCCGGGGGGCACCGGCAGGTTCGCCAGCGCATGCACGCTGAGGTCGTCGCGTATCTCGGCCCGGTCCGATTGCAACGAGACCGCTTCGGCCTGCACTTCCACGGTTTGAGTCATTTGGCCGAGCGACAACGCCACATCTCGGCGCGTTACCTCTTCCGGTGAGACCGTCACGCCAGTCACACTCAGCGTCGAGAACGAAGGCGCGGTGACGGTGATGGTGTAGGTTCCCGGCGGCATCGTTGGAAGATTGTATACGCCAGACGTGTTGGTGGTGGTTTCCCGAGTGAAGTTGGTTTGCTGCTCCCTCGCAACAACGTTTGCGCCAGGAATTGCAGCACCGCTCGAGTCAGCAACGTTTCCGGTGATGCTGCCTTGGAGCAACTGGGCTTGAAGTGGATTGACTAGTGCTGAACCGCCCAAAAGCGCGAGGCCCAGGAAAATCAGAAACCTGAATCTTACGTGGAAACAGCGTACCATTCGGCACCTCTCTGTAATCGTCCCGTTACAGCCCGATTGTTCCAGACAGTATACACCCGGTTGAATTTATTGCCAGCCTTTTTTATGGACGCTGTAACTACTTGATTACACGCTATTTAGGCTGGGCGTTGGAAGAGGCTTCCCGTTTACATGCGGATCGTATACACTTTTCTAATAGGTGCGATAAGCATCTACCAAGCCCCAGAGGCATCCGGAAGGGCGGAGGATTCATGATCTTAGAAGGCTTTTCGAAAGTCGCAGGGAATCTCCGTCGCGTGGCAGGGATTGCAAGCATCGCCTCGCTCGTTTTGTTGACGCTTCACTCCCAGACGGCTGCGCAGAAGACCCCGATAACCGACAAAGAGATCCGACCGATCCTCGACAGGTGTTTGCAGTGCCACGGGGAAGCGATCCAGATGTCGAAGCTGGATTTGCGGACGCGCGAAGGAATATTGAAGGGTGGCGAAAAGGGCCCGGCTGTAGTGCCCGGCGATTCGGCCGGAAGTTTACTCTACAAAAGAATCACCGGACAACAGCAGCCCGTCATGCCGATGCCGCCTGTTCCGGCGCTGAGCTCCACCGAAATCGCGCTGGTGAAGGATTGGATCGATCAGGGCGCGCAATGGACTGCCGCTGCTACGGCTGCCCCCGCTCCGGCTCCGACGTCGGCGGCTACCGGCGGATATAAAGAAAAGCAGCTTACAGATAAGGATCGGCAATGGTGGGCTTTCCAGAGCCCTGTTCGTCATCCGGCGCCGCATGTGGCGGACGAGCGCTGGAGCCGTAATCCGATCGACGCATTCGTACGCGACATGCTGACGAAGAAAGGCCTGGAGCCTGCTCCGGAAGCCGACAAAAGAACGCTGATCCGCCGGGCTTATCTGGATCTGGTGGGTCTGCTGCCGCCGCCCGCCGAAGTAGAAAAGTTCGTCAATGATCCCTCCCCTAAGGCGTACGAAAATCTGATCGAGAAGCTGCTTGCTTCGCCGCATTATGGCGAGCGATGGGGCCGCGACTGGTTGGACGTGGCTCGCTATGCCGACAGTTCGGGTTTCGAATTCGACATCACGGTGGAGAATGGCTGGCGCTATCGCGACTATGTGATCAAGGCCTTCAACGAGGACAAGCCTTACAATCAGTTCATCATCGAGCAGTTGGCCGGCGATGAGCTGGACCATCCCACGTTCGATAGCCTGACAGCTACTTCGTTTTACAGGATCGGCCCGCGCGTCCGGTTCCGCGAAAAGAATTATCCGTCCTATCGCTACGACTACATGGATGATATGGTCCGGACCACTTTCCAGGGCTTCATGGGATTGTCCGTGAATTGCGCTCGATGCCACGATCACAAGTTCGATCCCATCACGCGCATGGATTATTACCGGTCCGTGGCGGCGTTCTGGGGCTATGTCGATTACGACCATCCGCTGGCGCCCAAGGAGAAGGTCGCCGAGTATGAGCGCATCAAGAAAGAGCTGGAAAAGCAGATCACGCCGCTGCAGCAGGAGATCGCCCGTATCGAGAAGCCCTATCGCGAGAAGCAGCGTGAGCAGCAGATCCAGGACGCGCTGAAGAAGTTCCCCGAAGATATTCAGCTTGCCATCAAGACACCGGAAGCGCAGCGAACGGCCGGGCAAAAGCTATTGGTGGCGCAGGTACTCATCAGTCCCGAGGATGCCAATCCGGACATGATCACAGCCGATCTCAACGCCACCGCAAAATCCAAGGCGCAGGCCAAGGCTAACCAGGTTTTTGGCGTCGCCGGTGGTGAGGGCTACAACCGTCGCGGTTTGAAGCTCAGCCCCGAGGATGAGGCCAAGCGAAAGGCGCTGCAAACCCAGATTGAGACAATTGCGGAGCGCATGCCCGATCCTCTACCGACGGCCGATGGCGTTCGCGACGGCGACTATCGTCTGACACCCGACGGCTTGGGTGACTCGACCATCCCTGGCACTGGGCGCCCCACTTACGACGTCAAATGCTGCTATATCCCGCAGCCGGGCCAGAAATATGAAGTGCCGCCGGTGTATTTCGCTGCCGCCGGCGACGACATCAAGTTCAACGAAAGCACGTTCCCGGTACAGCCGGGCTTCCTCCAGGTATTGAGCAAGGGGACGCCGCCGCCAGCAGTCGATCCGCCCAAGCGGACCGATTACGTCACCAGCGGCCGTCGCCGCGCGTTGGCCGAAGCGATCGCCTCACCTGACAATCCACTAACGGCGCGCGTGATGATCAATCGGATCTGGGGCTGGCATTTTGGCCGCGGAATCGTTGCTACGCCGGGCAACTTCGGAAAGATGGGCGAGCTGCCCTCCAATCCGGAACTGCTCGACTGGCTAGCCACGGAGTTCGTGCGCCAAGGCTGGAGCATTAAGCAGATGCAGCGCCTGATCATGACTTCGGAAACCTACAAGATGGCGTCCGCCTACTATCAGGCGACCGACTTGGAGAAAGATCCGACGAATGTCTATCTCTGGCGGTTCCCGGTGCGCCGCTTGGAAGCGGAGATCATCCGGGATTCTGTTCTCGACGCCAGCGGCGATCTGAATCTCAAAGCCGGCGGCCCTGCATTTTTCCCGTCCATCCCTCTGTCGGTGCGCGCTGACCAGCCTCGCGGGACATGGGAGATGACCAAGGAAGGGCCGGACACCTGGCGGCGCAGCGTGTACGCGTATATCAAACGCGGTCTGAAGTATCCGATGTTTGAAGTGTACGATCTGCCCGATCTCAACACCACCTGCGAGCGTCGTTCCGTCAGTACCGTGCCAACGCAGGCGCTGACGATGCTGAACAACGAATTCATGCTGATTCAAGCCGATCATTTTGCACAGCGGGTCTGGAAGGAAGCCGGCAACAATCCGGCCGAGCAGGTGAAGACCATATACCGCATCGCCTTCAGCCGAGACCCAAATCAGAAGGAGCTCGATAGCAATCTGGCGTTCCTTTCCAAGCAGCGTGAAAAAGAGATGGCTAGCGCTACAGGCGCCAGCGCGGACAAAGTGGCTTTGGACGCCCTCACCGACCTGGCTCACGTAACGCTTAACCTAAACGAGTTTGCCTACATTCAGTAGGCAGGAGAAAATCCGATGAGCGACATTACAGGCAGCAGTAGCGACCACGGACGAAAACGGGAATTTATCTCGCGGCGGAAATTCTGGATGGAGGCCGGCATGGGGATCGGCGGGCTGGCTCTGCTCGATCTGCTGAGCCAGGACGGTCTATTGGCGGCAGAGGCTACGTCTGCACCAGCTTCGTGCGTCGGCTCGGCTGGCGCCAGCGATTCACTGCTCATGCCGAAGCAGCCGCATTTCAAGCCGCGGGCGAAGTCGGTGATCTCGCTCTTCATGAGCGGCGGCGTGAGTCACGTTGACACCTTCCAGTACAAGCCGGCGCTGCAGAAGTACAACCGGCTCCCCATGGAAGGCCACGGCGAGTTCAAGGTCCGGCAAGGTTATCCTGGGCCTCTGATGCAGAGTCCATTCAGCTTCAAACAGTATGGACAATCGGGGGCGTGGGTCTCGGAAATTTTCCCCAACATCGCGAACATGGTGGACGAGCTGGCATTCGTTCACTCCTGCCAGGGCCTTTCGAATGACCACGTAATTTCGCACTACGAGTGGAACACCGGCTCTATTCAGATGGGCTATCCGAGCGTGGGTGCGTGGGTTACGTATGGGCTTGGCAGTATGAATCAGAACCTGCCCGGCTACGTGGTTCTGCTGGATCAGAAGGGCGGTCCTTATGCCGGTCCTCCCAACTGGCAATCGGGATTTTTGCCGGCAGCGTATCAAGGCACGGTGTTTCGCTCCAAGGGCGATCCCATTCTGGACCTGCAAGCGCCCAGCGGCTACATGTCCGCCGATCGCGAGCGCGCACGGCTGGATCAGATGGCGAAGCTGAATGCGAACTTCGATGAGAAGTATCCGGGGATCTCTGAGCTTTCCGCCCGGATTGCGTCCTATGAGTTGGCTTACCGGATGCAAGCTTGTGCGCCGGAGGCAGTCGACATCTCCAAAGAGAGCGACGAGACCAAGAAGCTGTACGGCCTGGATGACCCGGTGACCGCTCCGTATGGAAGGCAGTGCCTCCTGGCCCGGCGGCTGGTCGAGCGGGGTGTGCGCTTCGTGCAGGTGATCAGCGGTGCCTACGTGAGCATCGAAGACACGTGGGACGCGCACGCGAATATCGTGAGCAATCATCGGTTGCACGCCAAGGAAGTTGACAAGCCGATCACCGGCCTGATCACCGATCTCAAGCGCCGTGGATTGCTGGACGAGACCGCGGTGATGTGGCACAGCGAGTTCGGGCGCATGCCGATTTCGCAGCGTGGAGTAGGCCGCGACCACAATCCGGGTGCCATGTCGATTTTCATGACCGGCGCAGGGGTTCAGGGTGGGCAGTCCATTGGCACTACCGACGAAGTGGGTTTCAAGGCCGAGGAGCAGGCCGTCACCAACCACGACGTGCATGCGACGCTGCTGCACTTGCTGGGCATGGATCACAAGCGGCTGACGTATTACTTCAATGGCCGCAACATGCGGCTGACAGACGTTGCGGGCGAGTTAATTCCGCAGATCATCGATGGCGCCAAATCGGCGAAAGTATAAGGAGACTTCATGAAACTTGCTCTGGTGTTAGCGACATTCGCGGCTTCAGCCGTCCTGATGGCAGCCGATGGCGACGCGACTTCTTCTGTGAACTACGTCGATAGCGCTAAGATGGCGGGGGCGCTGGCCAAAGGTGGAACGGTTATCAACGGGCCCGACTTCCAGGTGCAGGGCTCGCATCGCGACAAGGCCGGCAATGCCGAGTTGCATGTCAAAGAGACCGATACGTTTTACGTTGTAGACGGCGAAGCGACGATCGTGACGGGTGGCACGATTATTGGTCGTCACGAAACGAGGCAAGATCAGATCGGCGGCTCCGGAATTGAAGGCGGAAAGACCTTCCACGTGAAGAAGGGCGACGTCATGACAATCGAGGCCGGCGTTCCGCACTGGTTCAAGGAAACCAGCGGCATTTCTTACTACGTCGTCAAAATAAAGAAGCCGTAAGTTTATAGATCTGTCGTGCGGTACCTCGTCAGAGCACGGGTAAAAGCCGGCCGCGCAAGAAAGCTTCTCATAGCTATCCAAGCCGCAACCCTGGGCAGGGGCTCAGTGGCTGGTGGCGAATACCTGCGCGACATGAAGAATGCCCGTGTGTTGGACGACGGGACAGCTCGCTGGGTGGAGATTTGCTTTTGCTCGACCCCGCTGGAGGAAGAGCGTCCGTATTGGGAAGAATATTTCGAGTTAACGCGTATTCAGGACGCGCATGACCGGCGGCAGTGCCGCGATAAGAATGGTTCAGAGCCCTGGGCTTGTATGGAGTGCGACTGCACCGCGAGGCTGGAGCAAGAACTGGCTGCGACAGGCCAATCGTTTCTCGCGGTGTTACGCCGGGACGTATCTAATTGTGGAGAGCCGCCAGATTCACGCTGAGCCTGCCATCGGACGACGATAAACAGACCATCGGTTTGCCCGTTGCGTCTATGTCGGCGAGTTGAATCACAACTGTACCGGACAGTGAGATTACCTGTGAAGCCGCTGTTGGCGCGCTGCAGGATTCGTCCGCCCATACCCTCGCTTGCGTTCCCGGCGCCAGACGTACCTTGACCAGTACCGTGCTATCGCCCTGCCAGGCGAGCGTTGCTTCGGGGCGAACATCGACTGCTAATTGCGCACTGCTCACCGAGGAAGATTGCGCGAACCCGCCAACAGCGCCCAGCAATGTGACGACAATTATCCTTTTCAGCATGATCGAGCGCAGTCCCGATTATACACAGGGATTTCGCCGTCGCAACAGAAACTTTCAAGCCGCAAGATAGAGTACGGTCAGTACTTCGGACGTTATATACTGACTTCCGACGATGCTGAGCGAGAAACTGGATCTCAATGTTAGGCTCTTGCTCGAAGCTATCCGGGCAGAGGGAGGTCCGCCGCTCGAGACATTGCCGCCCGCCGAGGCCCGCCGGCTTGCCGCTGAAAGCCTCAAACCTGTCGAGGGCACAGCCGAGCCGGTACGTTCGGTAGAGAACCTGCGGATTCCCGGGCCCGAAGGCGACATTCCCATTCGCGTTTATACATCCGACTCGCCGGGCCCGCGCCCAGCCATGGTCTACTTTCACGGCGGCGGATGGGTGGTCTGCGATCTGAATACGCACGACGTAGTTTGCCGAGCCATCGCGCGCCGGGCCGGCGCTGTGGTTGTTGCTGTCGACTATCGACTGGCGCCCGAGCACAAATTCCCGGCTGCCGTGATCGACTGTTACGCCGCGACAGTTTGGGTGGCAGCGAACGCCGATCGTATCGGCATCGACCGAAATCGGGTCACAGTTGGCGGCGACAGTGCCGGCGGCAACCTCGGCACGGTAGTTTCGCTCAAGAGCCGGGACGAAAATGGCCCGGCGATCGCACTGCAGGCGATGGTCTATCCCGTCACCGATCTCTCTTCGTTCGCGACACCGTCCTATCAGGAATTCGCTGATGGCTACCAGCTCACCAAAGCCGAGATGGTCTGGTTCCGCGACCATTATCTTCGTACCACGGAGGATGCCCGACATCCCCACGCGTCTCCCCTGCTCGCTGCCGATCTGCGTGGATTGCCGCCTGCTCTGATCATCACCGCGGAATGCGATCCGCTGCGGGATGAAGGCGAAGCTTACGCGAAACGGCTTGCCGCAGCCGGGGTACCCGTGACTTCGACACGCTATGCGGGAATGATCCACCCGTTCTTTTCGCTATCGGGCGCGATACCACAGGCGCTGGATGCGATTCAACAGGTCGCCGATGCCGTTGCCTCTGCCGGCGGTCGTTTAACGCGGCTCGCCTCTGAAACTTCCTTCTAACCTGGGCGTCCAACCCCTGGAACCACCAGGGAGAACTATATGCCGAGTAACAATCAACCTTTCCTCACAGATGTCAAAGAGCTGCGCTCCAGAGCGCGCGCCAGCATCGAAAAGGGCGCCATAACCCCCGCTTATCAAGGCGACGTGAAGCAGGCCATCGAGATCTTGCAGAGCGTTCTCGCCACGGAAATTGTGTGTGTGCTGCGCTACACCATGAACGCCATCGCTGCTACGGGTCTTTCGAGCGAGGGCGTGAAGGATGAATTCGAACAGCACGCCAAGGAAGAGCAAGGGCACATGCGGGAGGTGGCGGAACGCATCAATCAGCTCGGCGGAACGCCGAATTTCAATCCCGAGGGTCTGGCTTCGCGGTCCGCGTCACAGTATAGCGAGGGCGGGAACCTGGTCGAAATGATCAAGGAAAACCTGATCGCCGAGCGCATCGCCTGTGAGCATTATCGCGAGCTGATCCGCTATTTTGCCGACAAGGATCCCACCACACGCGTGATGATGGAGGGCATCCTGACCAACGAAGAGGAGCATGCCAACGACATGCATGACCTGCTGGTTTCGCACGAAGGCAAGCCAATGCTTTCGAAGCACGCCTAAGAGGATTCCAGTCTCTCCGCCATCTCGAGCAGCTTGGTTACGGTATTCCAGTTTCTGCCCGTACCGGGCGTCTTCAGTGTCTTCTCGATGAGCGCGTGCGACAGTTTAGAACGTCCCATGCCGTTCGGATAATAAACAAAGACTTCGCTCCCCTGCATACGCAACTCCTCAGGGTCCGCTTTGAGGCTGAGCAGCCTATCGCAAGCTTCACGGCCCGGATCGGCGGCGAGAAAAGTGACCAGAAGCTTGCCTGGTTCGATGCCGTGCCGTTTCACGAACGGATTTCGTCGAATCACCTCTCGCAACTCGGAAGGGGTGCGGATAATGACGCCCGGGCGAAAACCGAAGGTCTGTTCGATCTTACTTTCGATCCGCTTGGCTAGCGGCCCGAGGTCCCGAGCCGCAGTTCTGAAAACCACGTTGCCGCTTTGAACGTAGGTTTGCGCATCTCGCAGCCCAAGCGACTCATACATCGCCCGGAGTGCCTCCATCTTGATGCTCTTGTGGCCTCCCACGTTGATGCCGCGGAGCATGGAAACTGCCACGGTCATCTATTATTCCTTCTTCGCCGCCGCCGCTGCCTGGCCGCCGACCGCTAAAACTGGCAACTGAGGTTTTTGTCCTTCTGGCAACTGCATGTCGAAGGCGTTCAACAGCGCCGAGGTCGCCGAATAGGACGCCATCAGGGATGTTAAATCCACCAGGCCGCGCCGTCCGAAAAGCCGCAGGGCTTCGGCAAAAGTCGCTGAGGAAACCCTCTTTTGTCCGAACAACTCGCGCCCGAATCCGATGATGAGGGTCTCTTTTTCGCCGAGCCCGGAGACCGGCCGACGATACCTGATGATGTCGATGATGGCCGGTTCGACGCCCGCCTTCCGTCCCGCCGTCTCGTGCGCGGCCCATTCAAACTGGTTATCCATCTCGCGCGCGGTTGTCAGGATCGCAATCTCAGTCAGCCGGTCGCCAAATCCAGTTTCCCTTCTCAGGTACAGATTGGCGGTGTTCATCATGTCCGCGACTTTGGGGTCGTACATCCGGATCCCAGCCGGACCGTTCAGGCCCACCAGACTGCGGCGGCCGGGGTCCACCATCGTGTCGAAAACACGCTTGCCGTAATCGTCCAGGTCGTCTCTTTTCGGCAGGGGAAGGCGGAAGCGCGAATCGGGGTAGACGTCGTTGGGGAGAGCAGCGCTGTTAGCACGCTCTCGCGGCGGACTCTGCGCATAAACGTTCTCAGAAAAGACACTACTCGCGATGCACGCAAGCACGACAACTCCGGCGATTTTTGAAGCATTCATATCCGGCCTTCCGCTGTCCAGGGATTATACACCCGCTGGATCTGTCTCGGCCTCGGAACTGGATGTCTACGGCTCACCCGGCAGAGGCTTGTACATCGGCGGCGGCACGCGGCGCTTCGACGCCATTTGATACGCCGACGCGACCTTCAGGATCACATCTTCGCGGCCTGGCTCGGCGCGAAACACCAGCGAGAACGGAAGGCCCGGCGCGGGTACAGTGGCCGGCGTGTTGTTGTTGGTGGGGATGTATCGTCTCTTATCCGGACTGAGCGTGAACGTCGCGTCATAGATCGTCTGCACGTACCCGGCAGGAATCAGAACTTCGGTTTCACCTGCAAATGGTCCCATGCGAATCTCGCTGCGGATGTCTCCGCGAGGCTGCGGCTGAGGAGCTAAGCCGATTTTGCCGGGAGGCAGCGAGGTGTGCAGCCGCACCACCAGGTCCAAATGGTTCTCCTCGATCACCTTCATCTCCAGGCGTCGCAGCAGCTCGCGCAGCTTAATCTTTTCGTCAATTCCCTGGCGCTCACCAAACGGCCGCCGGATGTCGTCGGTCTCTTCCCAATTCTTAAAGGCCGCACGCTGATCGTCACCCCAGAATTTCGAGCGTGCGTTGAGGCTCGGAAAATCGATTAGTGATTCGGTGAACCCGCGCTCTTTCCAATCGGCGGCGCGGCGCTCGGCGTACTGCACGAAATGAAAGCGGAACGCGTTCGATTCCACCACTTCCTGAATGAAGCGAATGTTCAAGTTCTTCGGGAGCGGCTCGCGCCCATCGGCCAGAGCCACCATATAGTCGATAGGCGCCAGGGTACCTGAACCAAACTTCTTGCCCGGCACGAACTCGGTGGATTTGATTTTAGCGGCGAACTCCGGAAATTCGGGCTCGCCTGCGCGATTCAGCTGGTAGAGGATCTCAGGAAAGAACACACCCACCAATTGTGCAAGCGCTTGATTATACGATGGCTTCATGTTCTCGATGGCCGGATCGTCAGGCCACAGCGGGTCAACCGATTCCACCAGTGTCGCGCCCAGATAATCCCCCAGGACCGTCTTGATCTCCTTCGCCGCGGCGTCGACGATCGGCTCATCCGCCTTGACTCCCGGAAACTTCAGCATCGATTCGCGAACAATGCCGATGCGCATCCCACGCAAGGAGCCGCGCGCACCTGTTTCGGAAGCTGCCGCCGCAAAAGATCCCGCGAACACGCTCGAACGCGGCACAGTCGTGAAAATATCGCGAGGATCGTAATAGCCGTTCACCGGATCCTTCAACGCATCCAGCACTTTGGCGGAGTCGCCGATGTAGCGGCACTGAATACCGCTGCGGTCGTTATAGATGTCGGAGCCGATCGCTCCGCCGTGGAACGAAATCATGGCCTTGTGCGGCAAGATCAGGGCCACGGAGTTGTGATTGGCCGGACCACGGCAGGAGAGACTGGTCTCCTCGCATAGGCTGCACATCGTCAGATTCGCGCTGACCGACGCGCCCGAGCCCGAACTGGATCCGAGCGAGGCAGCGCGCGTGCTGTCGTAAGCGCTGCTCGGATTGCCCGCCCAAGAACTGCGTTGATACCCGAGCGTCGACAGCAGCACCTTGTTCGGCTTGTTGCGACCGCCTGGATCGCCCGCGCGGCCGTTGTATTCGGTGTTGACAGCCTTGGCGTAAATGATGGCGCCCTTCTTTCGAAGTTGTGCGACCAGCGTGTGGTCGCGCGCCGGGAAATCGATATCGTAACGTGCATCGGCGCCCGCGGCGGTGTGCATGTCCATGGTGTCGAATGGATCTTTGAACGAGAACGGAATGCAGTACATCGGCAGGTTTGCGAGATCGGGATTGCGACCGTATTGCGCGTCCAACTCCGAAGCGCGCTCCAGTGCGTCTGGCAACTTGCGGAGTTCATCACAAACTTTGGGAGAGCCGGCCGGCAGCGGGCCCGACGATGGCGGCCCGTCGCGATCACCCTTACAAGTCACCGATCGCTCACCGCGAATGTTCAGCGTTGCAAGCGCATTGATCTGTCCCGAGTTCGGAGTGCCGATGGTCATGCCGTACTGTTGTTGCGCCGCGGGATCGGTAGCTGTCGGCTCCATACGACCGAATTCCATGGGTGGACCTGCGTACTGATCGTAATTCGGGACCAGCGCGGAGATGCCGACTGTTTCGGTGGGAAACTTGATGGGCGAGCCGGCGCGCGCGGTTCCGAAGGCCTGTGGAATAGGGGCTCCGTCGCGAGTGATCAACCGGTCGCTGGTTCCGTTATAAGCGCGGGCCCGGTTCAAGTAGAGCTGCACCAGTTGGCGGCAGGTGAGCTGGCCTAAGCGAATGGCACGATGCACGTCGGCAATGGTGGCCTCTTGCAAATGGAAGCGCCACTCCGGTTCTTGTGCATGCGCAGCACCAGCGATCAAGGCACCGATCAAAACCGTTCGCACCGGCGACAATGTACTCAAAACCACCTCCTGGGAACATCCATCTTAACGCCGCTAGTGTTTTCTTAACACCTACTTGAGTGGCCGGAGACTGCCGATCTTCGAGCATGCTGCTTTTACAGGGATGTGCCGCGGTCGTCTGCCTCTTGGCGCTGCTGGGCTGTCGTGCACCTGAACCGAAGAGCTACGGCCCGGGCTATAGGCAGCTGACATTCGAGGGTGGAGAAGCGAGCAGTCCGAGTCTGTCGCGTGATGGGAGGTGGGTGGTCTACGCGTCCGACCGGGGCGGCGGAAATCTCAACATCTGGATGCAGCCAGTGGGCGAGGGCGCACCGCTGCGCTTGACCAACGGCTCGACCCGCGATTACGATCCGGTTTTTTCGGCAGATGGGAAGACCGTTTACTTTTCCTCGTTGCGCGAGCCGAATGGAATTTATCGCGTACCGGTCTCTGGTGGCGAAGTGGAGATGGTAGTTCGAGGCGGGAGTTCAGCCGCGATCTCCCCGGGCGGCGAGTCGCTACTGTTTACCAACGGAAATCTGGCACTGCTCGATCTCAAGAACAATTCCAGCCACCCGCTGCTCACCAACTTCGATAACAGCTATGCGCCGAAATGGTCGCCGGATGGCAAAGAGATTCTGTTCGCGGGTCGAGCCGCGAAAGACGACCCAGTCGAGTGGTGGATCACCACTCCACAGGACACTGCGCCCAAGCACACCGGCATTCTTACCGCACTGCACGCCAGCGGGTTCAGTGACACTTTCGCGCAAGCCTGGCTGCCCGGCGATCAAATCGTGTTTGCGGGAAAACGTGGTGACCAGATTACGTTATGGCGGGTGAAGCTGTCGCCGGATCGGACTCAGTTTATCGGCGCTCCGGTGCGGGCCACCAATGATGACGCGGGTGATTTTCATGCTGCCTACGCAGCCGGCAATTTGGTATTCGATCGCGTCAAGGTGGCACTCAATCTTTGGAGCCTTCCGGCAGAAGTGAATCAAGGAACGGCCACCAGTGAACTTTCGCGTCTAACTTCCACGGACGCTCAGAAGGGTGCGGCTTCCCTATCACGTGACGGGCGGAACCTGCTGTACAGCGCTGAGCAGCGAGGGACCTTTCGCTTGGTGCTAAAAGACTTGACGAGTGGAAGCGAGAAAAACGTCGGACCATCCGAGAACGCGTTTTACTCGGTGTTGAATCCGGATGGCTCGCGCTTCCTGTACGGTACCGGCGCTCCTGGAATGATTGACGTGTCTACGAGGGGCGTGAGCGGATGGAGGTCCTGGCTTTCCCGAAGCGTCTGCTCTCATTGCGGAATGCCACGCGGTCTGTCAGGTGATGGAAGATTTCTGCTCCTATGGAACGACACCGATGCAGGAAGTCATCTCGGCCTCTTGGATACACACAGTGGTAAAGCGCGAACGATCGCAATGGGTTTCCAATTCTATGGCCCTGAGTTATCGCCGGATGGCGCCTGGATCAGCTTCGTCGTCAAGTCCGGTGAGCACGACTTTCGCGGCTACATCGCCCGAGTGCCTGACCGAGGACTCGCACTGGAGAGCGGCTGGCTTCCCGTGAATCCCGCATCGCATGAGTTTCAAATGCTGTTTTGGTCGCCGGATGGGAATCTTCTCTACATCCTGAGTGAGCATGGAGAGGGCAATCTGAATTGGCTGGAAGCCCAGCGGCTCGATCCACAAAGCAAGCGGTCCACAGGTCAGCCGTTTACTGTCTATCATTTCAAGGATCCACGTGTCCCGACCATGGATCCCATCTGGAATCACCCCGCCGCGGTGGAAGGGAAGATCCTGCTAGAGCTAGGCGATATGAGCACCAACGTGTGGATGATGGACACAGGTCGCTAGGTAGAACGCCAGGGCTTGACAATCTGGGCCTGCGTTTCCGACAACATCTCGCTCACTGTTTTCCCATTCACTGGATGACGTAAGTCCGGTGCCAGCTCGGCCAACGGCTCCAGGACAAACCGGCGCTCGCTCATTCGCGGATGAGGAACCTCCAGCTCCTTCGTTCCGATGACGAAGTCTCCGAACAAGAGAATATCGATGTCAATTGGGCGCGGGCCTTTCGGCACCCCGCGCTTGCGGCCTATTCCCAACTCGATGGCCTGAAGACGCGCGAGCAAGAGCTGGGGGAAAAGCTCCGTCTCCACTTCCACAACCAAATTCAGAAACCAAGGCTGATCATGGAAATCCTGCGGCTCGGTTTCATAAATCGACGACCGGCGCAGAATGTGAATGCCCGCAGCCTCGATCCGCTCCAACGCCGAGAGCAGGTGCGCCTCGCGGTCGCCGACGTTGGAACCCAGGGAAAGAAAAGCTTGTTTCAAGGCACTTTTCAAAACAGCGAGTTTTGAGCGCCGCCGCGCATCTTGCGGGCAATCTGGAAATATTCGAATGCACGATCGGTGCCGATGCGCCCCCGCGGCGTCACGTCTATGAAGCCGAGCTGCATTAGGTACGGTTCGTAGACCTCGACCAGCGTGTCCGCTTCTTCATCGATAGAGGCTGCGATTGTGCTCACCCCCACCGGCCCGCCGCTATATTTCTCGAGGAGCGTGAGCATGATCTTCTGGTCGATTTCATCCAGGCCGAAGCGGTCCACTTCGAGCAGATCGAGCGCGCTGGTGGCGACCGGCAGATCGATATGGCCGGCTGCGCGCACTTGGGCGTAGTCGCGCACACGGCGAAGCAAGCGGTTGGCAATGCGGGGCGTACCACGGCTGCGGCGCGCGATCTCCTCGGCGCCCTCGTCATCGACCGTGACTCCCAGCAGTTTCGCCGATCGTAGAACAATGGCGGTGAGCTCGCCGACGCCGTAATGATTGAGGCGCAGCACCAGACCGAATCGGCCTCGCAACGGAGCGCTGACGAGACCCTGCCGGGTCGTCGCGCCAATGGCCGTGAAATGGGGAATAGCGATGGAGTGCGTGCGCGCGCCCGGACCGGTGCCGATCAAAATATCCATGCGGAAATCTTCGAGCGCCGCGTAGAGGATCTCCTCGACATCGGGAAGCAGCCGGTGAACCTCATCTATGAAGAAGACCTGGCGGGACCGGATGTTAGTTAGCACGCCCGTGAGATCGAGCTTCTTCTGAAGAATCGGGCCGGAAGTCTGTTCGAAGTCGACACCGAGCTCGGCTGCGATGATGGTGGCCAGCGTGGTCTTGCCGAGACCGGGCGGGCCATAGAGCAGAACGTGATCCATCGCCTCGCCGCGCTGTTTGGCAGCCTCGATGGCGATGGAGAGATTCTCCTTGAGCTTGGGCTGTCCGGTGAAATCGGCCAATTTCGTGGGACGGAGTGCGGCTTCAAACTGGCGCTCGCCCTCGAGCGGCGACGGCGAAGCGATTCCCATCTCACGCATGTGGTTCTAGGTTAGCAAGCGGGACCGTCAACGAACCAATTCCAGTGATTTGCGGAAGAGAGGCTCGAACTCAGCTGGCGCTCCGGCCGTTTTAGCCTTGCGGACCGCCGCTTCCGCCGCAGCGCGATTGCAGCCCAGGTTCAGAAGCGCTGACATCACGTCCTGCTCGATGACGCTCAGCGCCGATGCTGCAGCCATCGACGGCACTCCCGCGGCTGCCATCGCTGCCAGTCCCTCCAGCTTGTCTTTCAACTCCAGCACGATGCGCTCCGCCGTCTTCTTGCCGACGCCTGGAATGCGAACCAGCAGCTCCACGTGGCCATTGCGGATGGCGGCTGTGAGGTCGGACGTGGCCATGCCAGACAGAACTTTGATCGCGAGCGTGGGCCCGATACCGCTCACTGAAATCAGCTTTTCGAAAATGGTCTTTTCGTCAAGAGTAAGAAAGCCGAAAAGCGATAGGGCGTCCTCACGGACATGCGTGTGGATGCGCAGCTTGACTTCGGCGCCAGAGTCGGGGAGCGCCGAGAACGTCGAGACCGGAATGACCACATCGTAGCCGACGCCACCGGTTTCGATGATGACTTGGTTAGGATGTTTCTCGAGCAGCTTGCCGCGAAGAAGAGCGATCACTTGGCTACATTATAAGGGGTTATTCCCAACGCAGCGCGCGAATCGGATCTACTTGCGACGCCCGATGCGCCGGTAAATAGCAAGCTGCCATCGTGACCAGGATCAAGGCCAGCGGCACGATCAGCAGGACGGCCGGATTGGAGCTCCCAAGACCGATCAGCCCAACGGCCAGCACAGGACGCAAGGCGATGCTGCCTGCGAGACCGATTGCGACGCCGATGATCGAAAGAACGAAGCCCTGACGCAAAACCATTCTGAGGACGTCGGAGCGATGCGCCCCCAGTGCCATGCGTATGCCGATCTCCTGCGTCCGCCGGCTGACGGAGTAGGCAATCAGACCGTAGAGGCCGATCAATGCCAGAGCCAGCCCGAGGAGTCCCAGAGTGGAGATTAGTTGCAGAATCATCAGGAGGATCACAGCAGTTCGCTGGTGGTAGATGTTTGCCATGGTCCGGGCATTGTAAATGGGGATGTTGGCATCCAGCGAACGGACCACGGCACGAAGTGGCGCAGCGATCTCAGCCGGATCGCCTGCACTCTCTACGAACAGGCTCATGTGGCTACTGACGTTCTGAGCATGAGGAAGATAGATGTAAGGAGTCGGCGGCTCTGAGATGAACAGGTAGCGCGATGTCTTCGCGACACCGACCACTTCGGCCAGCTGGCCATTTTTGTCTTTGACACGGAGACGCTTGCCGACGGCGTCCTGGTTGGGCCAGTATTTCTGGGCGAAAGCTTCGTTGACGATGGCCACCGGCTTGGAATCCGCTTTATCGGCAGCCGTGAAAGCCCGGCCGCGCAGCACCGGCATTTTCATGGTGTCGAAGTAGTGTTCGTCCACGATCGAGCCCAGGGTCACCACGGTTTCCTGGCCTTTTGGAAATTGGTATCCCTCGGGTATCACCGTCTGATTCATTTGACCGGGCGTCATTGGGACAGCTTGTCCCAGCGCAACCGAGCGGACTCCGGGCAGCGCCGCCGCTCGATCGCTCAAGGTGCGATAGAAAATTTTGGACTGATCATCCGTGTACCTGACAAACCGAGTATCGAATTCCATCAGCATCAGATGGTCGGTGCGATAGCCGGGGTTCATCACCAGCGCTTTGCGGAAGCCATCGAAGATCATTCCGGCTGCGACCAACAGGACCAGGGAAAGGGCCACCTGGCCCACGACCAACGCGTTGCGTCCCAACGTACGACGTCGCGCGCTGGAGGAAAGCCCCGCTGAGCGGAGTCCCGCGATGAGATCGGTCTTCACCGCTTGCCACGCTGGCGCGATGCCGAAGATGAGAGCGCTCACGATGGCGGCGAGCAGGCTAGCTATCAATACACGCTGGTCGAGCTGGACGCCGATAACAACCGGAAGGTCCGTCGGCACTGGAAGTCCTTTGAGGAAGCGAATGCCGAAGTAAGCAAAGCCTAAACCGAGGACTCCGCCAAACAGGGCCAAAATCATACTTTCCGTAAGCAATTGCCGTACGAGCCGTGCGCGGCTGATGCCGATGGCCAGACGGATCGCGATCTCCCGCGAACGTGCTCCGGCGCGCGACAAAAGAAGGTTGGCGACATTTGCGCATGCGATCAGCAGCACCAGTCCGACCAACGCCATGAGCATCACGGCCAGAGCAGAATCGTAGGGATCTTGCTCCCAGCGGGCCTGCAGCTCGGTCCGTACCGCCACGCTATGGTTGCGATTGGTGTCAGGATAAGCCTTTTCCAAGCCCTTGGC
>Ga0207664_10000367_pt1 | contig 32988 bp, 37 predicted proteins | sample LARL83metaG_FD_184349 | JGI IMG/M metagenome (GOLD analysis project Ga0207664, IMG submission 184349) | Corn, switchgrass and miscanthus rhizosphere microbial communities from Kellogg Biological Station, Michigan, USA - LAR L8-3 metaG... | ecosystem: Host-associated > Plants > Roots >... | reverse complement strand
TGTGACGGGGGTGGCGGTCGGGCGAGCGCGAGCCGTCGGCGAGCGTCGAGCTGCCCGCGCTCGGGCACGGCGGGACAGCGCCTAGAGCTGGAGGCGGTCGGGCCGCGGACTAACTGCGACCGGAACGGAACTCGCCGACCTTGCCGGCGATGAGCAACAGCGGGATGGCGATTGCCAGAGGCGCGGTCAGGCGCGCGATGACGACGATCGACACGCCGAGGAGCTCGAGGAGGAGCCACGCGCTCTGCACCAGCAACGCGACGGCGGCGCATGCGACGAGCCACGACCTCCGACGATCGTGACGTGTCTTCAGGAGAGCCGCCAGCGCCCCGATAGCGACGACCCCCTGGAGCGTGAGGATGCCGGAATCCATCACGGCGAAGTATCGGCAGGGGCGGCGACCTCCATGAGCCGTCAGGCGAGCGCGAGCCGTCGGCGAGCGTCGAGCAGCGCAGCCGCGCGGGCCGGGTCGTCCATGTCCAGCGCTACGTTAGGTCGATGCGATATCCAGATTTCGACGAGGTGCTGGAGCGCCTGCGCCCCCTCGTCAGCGAGACGGAGTTCATGTGCCTGACGATGGGTTCTCGGAAGGGGATGTACGACGCGGGGCTCAAGCACGGCGTTCTGACCGACGCGGAGTACCGCGCGGCGAACCGCGTGGAGGGCAGTACGTGGTGGTACGTCGGCGACTGACAGCAGTCACCGACGGCGGCTCCGTCGACCTTGGCGGTCGGCGGAGCCGCCGTTAGTACGCCACCAGCACGCGCAGCACGCGCACTGTGGCCGCGAGCGCGGCGTCTACTCCATCTAGAGGTGGAGGCCGCCGTCGAGCGCGAGCTGCCGGCGCGCGTCTGCGTCGAGCGCGTCCCAGGTCTCGTCGTCCGGCATGACGGCTGCGAGCGCGTCGGATGCGGCGTGCCAGATTCGCTCGGCGCCCTCGCCCTGGTTCTCGAGGGCGATCGTGCTCGTGCGGTCGATCTGCGGCGGCGCGATCTCGTACGCGGCGACGTCGCCGTCGGACTCAGCGACGACGAGGTAGAAGCGGGTGGCGGCGACGCCGGGCTTGATCGCCTCGCGGCCGCGGAAGTCCATCGGCACCGGCAGCATGGGTTCTCCTTTGGGAGGTTGAGGTGGATCAGACGCCGTGCAGGACACGGGCGCCGAGGGCGCGCGCGAGCATCGCGAGCACGTCGGGCGCGGCGTGGAGGATCGGCGAGGGGCTGTCGGCCGACCAGCGCCGGACGCCGCCGTGGAAGGTGCGGACGCACCCGCTGGGAAGTCGAGGATCGGCGACGGGCAGGAGCATCGCCGCGAGCGCCGCGGTGTCCCAGCCGAGCGATCGGAGGTCGATCACGACGGCGCGGGCGTAGTAGCGGCGCGGCGGCTGGCCGGGGCCGACGAGATGAGCGCCGGGGCGGGAGAGCTCGTAGCCTCGGTGCGTGATGAGCAGCACGTCCATCGCGGGCGCTCCACGAGCCGGTAGGGCGGCCCGCCTCAGAACCACCCCTGCATGGGCGGGTAGCCGAGCTCGACCGCGAGGAAGATGTAGTCGTCGAGGAGCGCGTCGAGGACGCCGCCCTTCGCGCAACCGTCGGGCTCCCGGATGTCGGGCTCGACCACGTAGCTCTCGCCGTCGTGGCCGGGCGCGGGAACGTCGATCACGCGCGGGACGCCGTCGACCCGCTGTCCCATCAGCCAGCGCGTCTGGTTCTCGGCGGGCGTGTACTCGCGCAGGAAGACCGGGACGCTGATGGCGGGCTTCTCGACGGTGGCGGTCATGGTGGGCCTCCTGGTGCTGTGGGTGGCGGACATAGCCGCGCAGAGGCGGGCGGCGTCGGCCCGGAACCCGAAGGGCGCGAAGCGAGCCCCGTCGCGTCAGCGATCGCCCGCAGGGCGACCCGAAGGGCGGGGCTTGCAGGGCCGTGAAGCCGTCCGCCAAGATGCGCGAGCTGTCCGCCACCCGCACCAGGAGGGCTAGGCCGGGAAGATCACCACCGTCGGCTGCCCGTCGAAGTCCTCCAGCTCGACCGTGAGGTATTCCGCCGCCTCCCGCCCGCCATCTGGATCACGGGTCCACATGATCGGCAGGCCGAAGCCGACCCGCTCGTCCTCGTCCAGCACGCGGCCGAGATCCTTCACGGTGTCGATCTCCGAACTGATCGACGGGCAGATCAGGACGGTCAGCTGACCGTCGAACGTGCGCAGCTCGACGCTGACATACCGCGCAGCGTCCGGACCGCCCTGGGGGTCGTCTGACCACCGCACCGGCTCCTGGTCGGTGCCGTAGTTGTCGATCGCAAGCGCGAACTCGCTGATGACGAAGATGGACATGGCGTGCTCCTCCTGCTCAGCAGCCCGCCCCGTCGGCGGGCCGATCGACACCCGCACCGCACGCGAAGCGTGCGACCATCAGGTGCGGGGGACCGGCCCGCCGACGGGGCGCTCAAGCTCGCCTTCGCGTGAGGGGGAGCGGCGGCGCAGCCCCCGTCAGTCGGTCGGGGGCGTGCGGATGAGGACCGGGATCGACTCGTCCTCGGCAAGGCGGATCATCTGCGCCGTGCCGGGACCGTCGAGCGGGTAGGCGTACACGATGTCCGGCTGCAGGCGCAACATCGCCTCGTTGCGCCGGTAGCCCGCGGGCCGGCCGTAGTAGTCCCAGAGCGCCTGGACGGTCGCGACGTGGATCCCGAGCTGGTGCGCCTCCTCGCGCGCGATCCGGTCCGCGCCGCGGGCTCCGCCCTCGACGACGATGGAGCCGGCGGGCAGCGCTCTCAGGTCGCGGCGGATCTTCGTGCGGTCGGTCCACTCGCGGCTGCCGCAGAACAGGGCGATGACGGGACGGTCGACGGTGCTCATCGGGGCCTCCGATCGGTCGTGGTCGGCATAGCCCGGCAAGAGCGACACGACCGGCGTGGACGGCGCCCGCCCTGTCCCGTCAGGGCGCGGAGCGAAGGGCGGGCGCCGTCCGCCCGGCGTGTCGCATCCTGGGGCCTGCCGACCACGACCGGGGAAGCTGGCGTTAGATGAAGCGCCATTCCGGCCAGTCGGCGTGCTCCGCGATCCGGGCGGCCGTGCGCGCATCGCCCACGCCGTCGACGATGACTGGCTCCTCCGCCGCGAGGTCCAGCTCCGTCTCGGTGTCGGCGCACTCGACTCGCAGCACGCGGCCGCGGTCGAGGTCGACGGTCACGTAGACGGGGGCGGTGTAGCGCAACACGAGCTCGCTCATCAGACGAGGACGGCCTGGAGCCGGTCGAGGGTGTCACGGTCGAGCTTGTCGATCTCGCCGGTGACGGCGCGCTCGGTGTTGCGCTCGGCGCGCGTCGCGCCGCGCACGGTGCTCTCGTGATGGACCATGGTGTTCACCGCCTGCACAACGCCCCAGCCGGTGCCGTTCCACGGCGCGGCGCGCGGATCGTCGTGGTAGATGCGATCCAACTTCTCGCGCTTGTTCTGCGCGAGCGTGCGCGAGCGGCCGTCCTCCTCGGGAACCGGGAGGAGCGAGTCGAGGAAGCGAGCCCAGTCGCCCTCGCTCACCGTCATCGACGTGAGCTCGGCGACCTGAGCGGCGAAGTCGTCGGCGATCGTGTGGACGATGCCGAGCGCCTCGCGCGCCTCGATCAGCCGCTCGAGCGAGTGGCGGGAGTGCCGCACCCTCACACGCTGCCCGTGGCCTTCGGCCTCGCGCAGCGCCGCGCTCATCGTGTTGTCGCACACCACGTTCGTGACGACGCGCTGGTAGCTGGTGGACATCGAGCCGTCGTGCGCGGCGGCCGCGAGCAGGTGCGGACGGAACGCGACGCCCTCCGGCGTGGTGATCGTCTCCGGCACCTCGACGCTGACCCACGCGATCGCCCCGCCCTTCAGCAGCCCGGCGGAGCCGATCGAGAGGTCGTCGTCGAGCAGTTGCGCGACCGTCTCAAGGAGCCACTCGTCGAACTGGTGGATGCGGTAGGTCTGCTTGAAGACGCCGAGGACGGTCTGCGTGTCGGGACGCACGACCGTCTTGCGGGTCGGGTCCTTGATCGTCACGACGCCGTCGGGCAGCAGCACGGTCGACTGCACGTCGCCCTCGACCGCCTGCCAGTGGAACAGACGGCGGCGCACATCCTCGATCGGGACCGGGCCGGGGTAGTGGTTCGGCTCCTCGCCCTGATCCTCGGCGCGGTAGTGCCACGCTGTTCCTCGCGCTCGGGTGAAGCCGATCAGCGTGTTGGTGTTCAGCCACGCGCTCGTCTCCTGCGACATCTAGATCACCTCCGGCGTCCCGCCGCGCACGGCGGCGAAGTCGAGCGCCACATCGGCCGGATCGGAGACCGGCCGGTGCAGGAGCGCGTCGATCTGCCGGCTGGCCTCGCGACGGGTCTTCGGAGGCGAGAACGTCGTGCCGGTCAGCTCGGCCAGGCGTCGCATGAACGCGAGCTGGCGTGCGGTGGGCGCCGGCGCGGTGCCGGTGGAAGCCATCGTGGGCTCCTTTCGGGTCGGGACTGCGTACGCCCCTCGTCCCGGCCGGGCCTCGAACCGCAGGCACCTCGAACACAGCCGGCACCACTTGAGCGACACGGCGCGGCCCGGCCGATGATGCGGGGGCTACGCAGTCCCGACCCGACGCCTCTCGAGCGTCTTTCCGTCGCCGTCGCCGAGCAGCGCGAGCTGCGGCGCAGCCGGCCGCCAGCGACCCGGGCACTGACGCGCATCTGTCTGTGCGACGCGCGCGGCTGGATCTCGGGGCGGCGCTCCGCGCGACGGCGCGCCGTGGTGGTTGCGCGCGATCGAGCTGCTGTCGACGCTCGCGAGCGGGTAGTCGCTGCCGGCGAGCGCCATGCCGCGCAGCAGATGCAGCCACGTCGGTGCGGGGCCGCTGCCGCACAAGTGGTCCATCGCCTCGCGCATCCGCGCGTGCCAGCGTGGTGAGCGGATCGTCGAGAACGCTGGCGAGCCGCCGATGCACACGCGCGGCCAGGAGGCGGCGAGTCGGCCGAGCCGCACGAGCGGCTCGTGCGGGTGCCACACCGGCGCGCCGCGCTCCCCGAATGGCCACGCCGCCAGCAGCCGATCGTTCGCGCGCGCGTCGCCGTCGATCATGTCGGGGATGACCGCCCAGCTCGTGCGGTAGGCCAGCCACGGCTCGACCCAGCCGTAGAAGCCCTGCCAGTCGACCGCGCGGCTGACTGTCCAGAACGAGAACGCGCCGTTGTCGAGCATCACGCCCTCGCCGATCTCATGGCAGACCTCGACATCCCGCGGCGAGGAGAACGAGACGCAGAAGGAGCGTCCCGCGAGCTGCAGCAGCGTCGCGCGCGGCGTGATCGGCGTGCCGTGATAGTGGATCACGACGACGAACACCCGTCTTCACGACGCGAGGCGCGCGAGGAGCCGGCGTACCATGCGCGCAGCGCATCCCAGCGGCCCCAGGACCCGATCGTGACGCGGCGTCCGTCCGGGGCGAGCGCTGTCACGCGCGGCGGCAGGCGCTGGACGCGCGCCCAGGGACTCGGGACCGGGCCGCGCCCCTGGAACACGACAGAGCTGTGACGGCGCGAGGTCTTCGGCGGCCCGGCCGGTCCGCCGCCATGCACCGCGAGCACGATCCAGCCACGGGTCGCGCGGATCTGCTCAGCGGCGACTTCGGCCTCGGCCATGCTCGAGAACGGCTCGCGGCCCGGCGGCCGCGCCCTCGACTCTCGACGGGTCATGGCTCGTCGACCTCGGCGGATCGCGCGAGCGTCGAGTGCGTGCCGGCGAGCACGACCGGCGCGTCAACTCGTCCCCGCAGCTCGGCGCGGAACTCGAACGGGCCGGCAATGTGCTCGAAGCTGATGTCGTCGGGCATCGTGCCGTTGAGGTACTCGGCCATCGCGCCCTCGAGCGCGGAGGTCGCGTCCTCGGCCTCGACGACGTAGGTCACGCCGAACGCGAACAGGCGCGTCCTCGCCGGCCGCACCTCCCCCCACTGCACACCGTCAGGGGGGTGAAGCGCGGAGAGGCGCGCGCGCAGCGCCTCCGGGTCGGGCGCAGTGAAGCGCGCGACCTCGATCACCTCGCGCGAGCGGCTGTCCACGAGCTCGCAGTCGAAGTCAGGCATCAGGTTCTCCTCATCTCGAAGGGCGGTGACACCGCCGGATCAAGTCGGCAAGCGGGGGAGAGCTGTGGGGGTCCTCAAACCCCCACAGCTCGACTCGCGAGCTAGGCCGCCTGCGCGACCGGCTCCGGCTCCTCGACGGCCTCGGCGTCGGGCGCGCCGACGTCGACCTGCACGTCGTCGCTGCTGGCCTGCGGCTCGACGGGCTCGCCGTCGTCCCCCGCGGCCGGCTCGGCCCGCTCGACGTCCTCGTCCTCGGCGGCCTCCTGCGAGTCGTCGACCACCGCCTCCTGCTCCTCGGGCTCCGACTCCGGGGCGGGCTGGGACTCTGCGTCGGGCAGCGGCGTGTCCCGCACCAGCTGCTCGATGCGGAAGCGCCGACCGCCGAACTCGTAGATCAGGCGGGCGTCCTCGATCGCCTGCTGGCGCTCCTCGGCGCTCATCTGCGCGATGCGGTCCTCGACGCCCTCGAGGCGCTTTGTCGCCTGCGCGCGCTCACGCTCCTCCCGGCGCGCCTTTGCGCGCTGGTCGGCGAGCTCGCGCCGCGCCGCCTTCGTGAGGTTCGCCGGCAGCCGGTCCGTGCAGAGCCGGTCGATCATGTCGAGCAGCTCGCCGCCCCACGGCAGCAGCTCGTCGTCCTCCCAGCGGAACCACGACCGCTGGGTCACGTCGAGCGGCTCCTCCTGCGCGTAGCGCGCCATCGCGAGCAGCGAGACGAGCCGGCCGGCGATCTCCGCCGGCGACTTCGCCTGCGCGAGCCAGTCGTGAGCGCGCTGCCCGGCGTCTTCGAGCGAGAGGTAGGTGCGCTTGCCGTCCTTCGAGTCGTTCTCGGGCTCGATCGGCCAGCCCGGGTAGCCGTAGCGCATCCCGCGCGCGGCCAGGTCCGGAAGGACCTGCGCGAACTCGACCGACGCGAGCAGCTTCAACACGTCCGCGTCGATTCTCAGACGCGAGAGGTGCTTGAAGACCGCGTAGCCGAGCTCGACATTGAAGCCCTCGGCCTCCTGGCGCCGGCGCTCGCGCTCGATCCGCTCGCGCTCGCGGCGCTCGCGCTCCTCCGCGGCCGCGGCGCGCTCCTGCTCCTCGATCCGCGCCTGGTCCTCCGCAGACGGCGCGGCGGTCGGCGGCGGACCCTGCGCGGCGGCGGCCGCCCGGGCGGCCTCCATCTCTCTGCGCTGGCGGATCATCTGCCGCGCCGCCTTCAACGATTCGGCGATCCGGTCGCAGACGAGATGGTCGGCGACGTCCTGCCCGACGATGATGTGCGCCGAGCCGTACTCGTTGGAGAACGCGGCGCCGAGCGACTTCGCCTGCTCGATGTCGGAGGGCCGGAAGGCGACTCGCTCGGTCTGCGGGTCGTCGATCTCCAGCAACTTCGCGTATGCCTTCAGGTCCTTCTGCGCCTTCTCGGTCAGCGTGAACCGATTGACCGGGTAGCTCTCGCCGACGAGGTACACGTCGGAGGGCAGGCCCTCCCGCTCGTCAGCGAACGCGAAGATCACGGACCCGACCGGATCTCTCGTCACGTCGGCCCACGAGAGCGGCTCGCCCCACGAGCGCTTCGCGACGCCGATACGGCTGGCGATCGCGACAGGCAGCTCGCGATGGATCCGCGCGAGCTTCACGAGCGCCGGCACCGCACCGAGCGGCAGCGAGCCATCGGCGATCTGCGGGTGCAACTGCTCGTCGAGCTCGAGGATCTCCAAGCGACCCTTGACGTGCTTCTGCTTCATCGGCTTGAAGTAGTCCGCGATCTGCTTGACGCTCCAGCCGGCCTTCCGCAGGCCGCCGAACCCGCGCGCCTCCGCGACTGGGTTCAGCTGCTCGCGCGCGAGGTTCTCCGCCATCGCGATCTCCAAGCCGCCCGTGCGCTCGTCGACCTCCCTCACGATCACCGGCACCTCGACCTGGCTGGCCTCGACGGCGGCGTTGTAGCGGCCCTCGCCGGCTACGAGCACGTAGTCCTCGCCGTCGGGCGCGACGATGATCGGCTCGAGGATCCCCTCCTGGCCGACCGAGGCGTTCATCTGCGCGACGTGCTCGGGATCGCGCTCGCCGCGCGGGTTGAAGCCCTCGCGCACACGAATGCGCGACAGCGCCAGCATGCGGAACTGCGCGCCGGCGACCTTCCCGTCGCCGTTCTTGGTGGCGGTCATCTCGACCAACCTCCTGTGATTCTGGCCCCGCCCCGTGCGGGACCGTTGCCCGGGCCGCCGCACGCCGCAGGCGTGCGATCATGGGCGGCCGGCACCGGCCCGCACGGGGCGGCCAGCTACTCAGGCGGGGACGAGATGCCCGCCTCGACGTCCTCGCGCGGCACCATCCCGACCTCGCGATAGGACTCGATCCTCACCTGGCGAGCCAGCCGGTCGAGTGCCTCGTTCGCTGTCGTGAGCGTGCGGCCGGGAACATGTGTGACGACGACGATCCGGCCGTCCCGGACCACCTGCTCGCGGAACATCGTGTAGGGGCGCAGCGCCTGCGCCAAGTCGTTGGCGATCTCGCGCCACTCGGGATCCACGCCGTCGCGCGTCATCGCGCGACGCAGCTCGCGCAGCTCGCGCCGAGCCTCCGCGAGCTCGGGGCTCACGAGCTGCTGACCGGGTCTGCGCCTCCCGCTGGGAGCCGCCGCCGGGGCGTTCGCGGGGTTCGCTGCCATCGAAGCCTCCTCCAAGGATCAGCTGCGGGGCGGCCGCTGGACCGCCCCGCGTTCGGGCTCGGCCTACGCGGCGGCGGCGAGCGGCTCGGCGACGTCGACAGGCGCCGCGTCCGGCTCGGCGGCCGGCTCCGCGTCGGCGGGCTCGGCCTGATCGCGCGCGGGCGGCGGGTCGAGGAACAGGACGCGCCGGGCGACGATCGTGTGGCGCTCGTGGCGCTGGTCGTTTTCGTCGGTCCACTCGCCCTGCTCCAGGCGCGCGTCCGGGACGGAGATGCGACTGGCCTTGCGGAGGTACTTGCCGCAGGCGAGCGCCTGTCTGCCGAAGGTCGTGACGGTCACGAACACGGCGCCCTTGTCCTCGCCGTTCGGCCCCTTGGGGCGCTGCTCGGCGACGCGCATCTCGCAGATGTCCAACTCGCCCTTCTTCTTCATCTGCGGGTCCTGGGTGAGCCGACCGAGCTCGATGATGGTGCGGATCATTGTGGGCCTCCTTGTGAGGTGGAGTGCGATTGACGAGGCCCGACATGCACCGCCCACCGTTTGAACCACCACAATGTTATGACGCACCACCAACGTCTGAGCTGTCATCAACGCACAACTGAGGACGGGCGGTGCGAAACTCGGGTGAGGAAATCTCGCACTCCACCGAATGAGGACACGAGGCGTCAGATCAACGAGCGCAGTCGACCACAGCTAGTAGGGGCAGGAGAAGCGAGATCGGTTACAGCAAGAGCCGTTCAAGCTCGGCACGCAGGGTCACGAACGCAGGACCGTGGGTCGGGCGATGCCACAACGCGGCCGCGAGGTCGTACACGCTCCCGCCGCGGCGACAGCCAAAGCAGAACCAGCCGCGATCCGGGTCCGGGTAGACGTGGAAGCTCGGCGATGTCTCGACGTGCAACGGGCACAGCACCTTCCGGCTGTGCGGCACGACGCGATCCGTCAGCTGCTCCACGTAGAAGGCCGGGTCCAGCGCCAGCAGGGGATCGCCCTCGCCGACTCGAGCGGCCCGCCCGCGAAACTCCGGGGCGGTAGCCACTGAGACCGGCGGCGGGTCGGGCAGCGCCTTGAGCAGGGCCGCGTTCGAGCAGACACGATCGGGACGGAATGCCGCGAGCGCCGACGGACGCGCCGGCGCCGTCTTGTGGTTCCACACGCCCGGCGGGCGCATCACCCGCGGAGCGTCGATCGTACGCACGTCCCCGCTTACTGCCAGCGCGAGGCGCCGGTTCAAGCACTCGATCTCCGCGATCGGCACCGGATCGCGCAGCAGCCAATACGCATGAAGGAAGCCGGGCGTGCCCGAGCGGACCATCAGCGTGGGGGAGACGGGGAAGCTGGAGATCGTCTCCGCGGCGTCGGCGCGATCGCAGTCGACCCACAGCAACCGATGCTCAGGGAGCAGATCGGCCTGAGAGCCGCCGCATCGGCGCCGCGGCAGGACGCCCACGTAGACCTCCGAACACTGTGCGGACGTCTCGATCGTGCGAGCAGCCGCGAGCAGCTGCGGAACGGGCACGAACCGCTGGGCCATGCCGCGCCGTGTAGCGACGCGGACCTCGATGTACGCGGCCGGCGGAGCATCAGCGAACAGCAGCCGCAGGTACGCGACGAGCGCGTGCTGCTGTACAGAACTGCACCACGGATGAAGAACTCGATCGAGCATTGACGGCTTGAGCGCAAGTCCCGCGCCGGGCGGGCGAGCCGGGCGCCCGGCACGCGAAGCGTGCGACCATCGGGCGCCGCCCGCCGGCGCGAGCTACAACCGTTCCGTTGTACGTCGGAGCACGGAAGTCGCTGATAATCGAGTGAACCTTTGACTATCGCGGCCAAGCCGTGCTACATCTGAGCAACCGCAGCGCTGCCGAAGTAAACGATCGCAACGATGCGGTGCTTATTTCAGTGGTGCGGAGGGATGCGATGATCGACGTAACGACGGGCAAGGCCGCCAATGGGCGCGAGTGACCAACTTCTCGCTGCCTTGGAGGAGCCGCTGTTGAATGCGGAGCAGGCAGCAGCCCTGCTGAACGTGAAGACCTCCTGGGTGCGCGAGGCGACCCGCCGGAAGCGCTTGCCGTGCCACCGATTCGGCAAGCACGTTCGGTACGACAGACGCGAGCTTGCGGCGTACGTCGCGGAACACGCCGAGCGCGGACGCGCGGTCTAGTTGCGAAGGAGAAGCTCAGTGGATACGCATATGCAGAACGGGCACCGTGGCGATATGACCGAGACGCCCGTTCCGTTGGGCGCCGGGCCGCCAGTCGGAGCGCCGGCGCTGGAGCTGGAAGACGAGGTCGAGATCGTGCGCCGCGCGGGCCGCGGGGCACGGCCGAGCGCGGGCGAGTTCTCATCGGAGCGGATGCTGCGAGGGCAGAGCGAGCCGCCACGCGACGGGCTTCGCCGGTTGCTGTATCGCGCGACGGGCGGGCGGATCAACCTCGGCCCCGGTGCAGCGGAGCGACGCGAGCGCGAGCTGGTCGCGCGCGTGAAGACGCCGATCGGCGGCTGTCGGAAGGTCGCGATCGTCTCGCGCAAGGGCGGGGTCGGTAAGACGACGACGACGCTGATGCTCGGCCACACGTTCGCGAGCCTGCGCGGCGATCGCGTGATCGCGCTCGACGGTAACCCCGACGCCGGCTCGCTCGGCTACCGCGTGCGCCGCGAGACGACGAACACGATCACGAGCCTGTTGGCCCAGCGCGAGCGGATCGTGCGCTACGGCGACATCCGGGCCTACACCTCGCAGGCGCCGACGCGGCTGGAGGTGGTCGCGGCCGATGACGACCCGCGCATCGCGGACGCGCTCGTCGAGCGCGACTACCGCGCCGCGGTCGAGCTGCTGGAGACGCACTACAACCTCGTCTGTCTGGACACCGGGACGGGGGTGCTGGAGTCCGCTGCGCGCGGCATCCTGCGTGTCGCCGATCAGATCGTCGTCGTCGCCGGTCCCTCGCTCGACAGCGTGCGTACCGCCGCATCGACGCTCGACTGGCTTGCCGCGCATGGACACGAGGAGCTCGTCGACGGCGCCGTGGCTGTTCTCAACGCGGTCCGGTCGCACACGACGATCGAGCTCGATCGCGTCCAGGCGCACTTCGAGGCGCGATGCCGCGCCGTCGTGCGGATCCCGTGGGACCCGCACCTCGAGGCCGGCGCCGAGAGCTCGTTGGAGCGCTTGCGCCCGGCCACCCGCAACGCCTACCTCGAACTCGCCGCGGCGGTCGCGGACGGCTTCGAGCCAGATGAGAGGAGCATCCGATGGTGACGTCCGCCCTGGCGAATCTGACGTTCGTGCTCGGTGCGAGCGTGAGCGCGAAGCCTGACCCCGGAGGACTTCCGGGCAGCTCGGTCGCGGAGCGGCTCGTCAATGGCCTGTACTTCTACGTGCTGCTGGCGATCCTGGTCGGGCTGCTCGTCTCGGTCGGCGTGTGGGTGCTCGCGTCGCGCTCGCAGAATTACCACCACGCCGCCGTGGGTCGCAACGGCACGATCATCGCCGCGCTCGCTGCGGTGGTCGCCGGCGCGGGGCCGGCGCTGGTCAACTTCTTCGTCCAGGCCGGACAGCAGGTGAAGTAGGCGATGAGCGACCGCGTCCGTGTCGTGGGTCGAGGCGGCAGCGGTGGAGGCCCGGACCGCCGCGTCGTCTGGTGGGCGATCGTGCTGGTCGCCGTCGCGGCCGCGTTCCTGATCGGTCGGCTCACGGGCGGGAGCTCGACGACGACGCTCGCCGGGCCGGGACCCTCGAAGGTGGTCTCAGGAGTCCCGGTCGGCTACGCGCACACCCGGGACGGGGCGATCGCGGCGGCTCTCAACTACGGAGCCGTCGCCGCGCGCGAGGACTTCCTGCAAGCCGAACGGCGCAGGCAAGTGCTCGAGATCATCGCCACGCCAGCGTTCGCGCGCCACTTCGAGACGCAGGCCGCGCCTGCGTTTGCACTGGCGTTGAGAGGGCCGTTCGGGCAGGGGCTGCGCGCGGGCGTGCCGACCGTGAGCCTCGCCGCCCCGCTCGCGTACGAGGTGGTCAGGTACACGCCGAGCCGGGTCGTGGTCGCGGGCTGGGGCGTGGCGGTGTCCGGCAACACAGCGGGGTTCCGGCCGCAGATCGACTTCCAGACGACGCGCAGTGTGCTCGTGTGGCGCGAGGGCGACTGGAAGCTCGACGGCGGCAAGGACACCCCGGGGCCGGCTCCGACGCTTGCGGCGAGCGTCGTGCCATCCAGCGCGCAGCAGTTCGTCGACGAGCTCGACGCGATGCAGAGCGTGCAGTATGCGCCGTAGGACACTGCTGCTCGTTCTCGTGCTCACGCTCGGGATGCTCGGCGCGGGCGCGACGGTCGCGCAGGCGGACGTGTGCGATCACGTTCCGTCGATCGGACTCGGCCCGTTGAGCACCGGCATGGCGTGCAAGGTCGCCGCGCACCCCTTGAAGACGGCGCAGAGCGTGGCCGGCGCGGTGACGAACCCGGGCAAGACCGCGAAGGACATCGTGACGGCCCCGTTCAAGGCGGCCGGCGACGAGGTGATGCAGGGCATCACGACCTGGGTGGCCAACGGGGCCGGCTGGCTCGTAGAACAGGGCGGCAAGCTGATCGACGCGACGACCACGCCGCGGCTGGAGAGTGCGTGGTTCCTGCGCCAGTACGGCTTGATGACCGGGATTGCCGCGCTGTTCGCGCTGCCGCTGCTGCTGCTCGCGATCGTCCAGGGCGTCCTCCAGCGCGACGGCGGCGCGATCGTCCGCGCCGCCGCCCTGCAACTGCCGCTCGCGTTCATCTTCACCGCGATGGCCGTGGTCGTCGTGACGCTTTGCATCGCCCTGACGGACCTGCTCTCGGCGCAGGTCGCGCAGTCCGTCGGCAGCGACGCCAAGGCGTTCTTCGCCGACACGACGAAGGCGCTGGCAACGCTCGGCGGCGCCGCCGGAGGCGTGCAGGGCGCGATCGGCGCGCCGCTGTTCGCGACCTTCCTGGGCGGACTCGTCGCTGCGGTCGGGGCGTTCCTCGTGTGGCTGGAGCTCCTGCTGCGCTCGGCGGCGATCTACGTGACGGTCCTGTTCCTTCCGCTCGGATTCGTGAGCATGATCTGGCCGAGCAGCGCACGGTGGACCCGTGCGCTCGGGTGGCTGCTGTTCGCGATCGTCTTGTGCAAGTTCGTGATCGTCGCGATCCTCGCGCTCGCGAGCGCCGGGTTGGGGCACAGCCGCAGCGGCGATGCCTTCCAAGGCGTGCTCGCGGGCGGCGCGCTGCTGATCCTGGCGGCCATGAGCCCGTTCGCGCTGCTCAAGCTCGTCCCGATCGTGGAGGGCGTGATCGAGCGCTTCGGATCCCGACGCGCGGCAGGGATGGCCGTCATGCCGATGAGTCCGAGCATGATGATGGGCCAGGTCCTCGCGACCAACTGGAGCGCGGGCCGGCTCGCGACCGCCACGGCAGCGGGCGGCGGCGGCGCGGCCGGCGCCGCGCTGGTAGCCGCCGGCGCGCCGGGAGGCGCAGGCGGACGTAGCGGCGGCGGCCCGGGCCGGCACAGCGGGGGCGGGACGAGCGACGAGTCCGCTTCGTCGCGCGGGCCGGGGAACGGCGGAGCGCGTGGGAATACCCCGGCGCCCGAGCCGACGCAGGGAGCCTCCGAGCGCGCCACCGGCGCAGGGCCGGCGAGCGCGACGAGCGCGGGGGCGACGCCGCCGCGGCCGAGCAACGAGCTGCCGCGCGAGCCGGCAGGCCCGGACGTGATGAGAGACAGGAACCAGAACAGGGGTGATGAGGGACATGGCCGGTGAAGCACAGCGCTACCGCTTCGGCCCGCGCGAGCAGCGCGGCATCTTCGGGTCGCTGCGACCCGGACAGGTGATCCTGCTCGCGCTCGGCCTGCTGAGCGTCCTGCTCCTCCTGCAGCTGCGCAGCGCGCTGGCGATGCTGCTCGTGTTCCTCGTCGCCAGCGGAGTCCTGCTGATCGCGTTCTGGCCGATCGCCGGCCGCACGCCGGAGCAATGGGCGCCGATCCTGACGCGCACGGCGGTCGCGCGCGCACGAGGCCGGCGCGGGCACCGCACGGCAGCGCCCCAGCTCGGACGCATCGACGCACTCGGTCGCGATGAGCCACCGACGGATGTCTTCGACGCTCCGCCGGAGATCGGCGACGTCGAGATGCTCGCCGCGCCGATGCGCGGCGAGGAGGTCGGCGTGCTGAAGGACCGCGCCGCGAACACCTACACCGCCGTCGTCGCGGTGCGCGTCTCCTCGTTTGGGCTGCTCTCGCGCGAGGACCAAGAGCAGCGCCTCCAAGCATGGGGCGAGGTGCTCGCGAGCATGGCGCGTGAGGACAACCCGATCCGCCGGTTGCAATGGGTCGAGCGCACGGTGCCCGCCGACGGCGACGAGATCGCGCGCTATCTCCAAGAGGAGCGCGACACCACCATCTCGCTCAGCGCCGGCCCGGTCGTCAGCTACATCGAGCTGATCGAGTCGGGCGGCACGGCCGCGCAGGACCACGAGCTGTTCCTGGCACTGCAGCTCGACGCCCGGCGCGCGTGGAAGCAGATCAAGAAGCTCGGCGGCGGCGACGAGGGCGCGTGCGCGCTCCTGCTGCGCGAGCTCGAGACGTTCGCTGGCCGGCTCGGCGGCGCGGCGATCGAGGTGCAGGGCGTCCTGCGCCCGCGCATGTACGCGCGCGCGCTGCGCGACGCGTTCGACCCCTACGGGCGCTCGACCCGCAACCGTGCCGCGGCGCTCGGCGGCGAGCCCGGCATCGACCCCTCGCGCGCCTGGCCGATGGCCGCCGAGGCAACCTGGGCGACATACCGCAGCGACTCGGCCGTCCATGCGACGTACTGGATCTCCGGCTGGCCGCGTCTCGACGTGGGCGCCAGCTTCCTTTCGCCGTTGTTGATGCAGACCAATGGGATGGTGCGAACCGTCTCTGTCGTGATGGAGCCGATCGCGCCGTCGCGCGCGATCCGCAACGCCGAGGCCGCCCGCACCGCCGACATCGCCGACGAGCAGACCCGCGCGCGCCACGGGTTCCTCACGACCGCCCGCAAGCGCTCGCAGCAGGAGGCGACGGTGCGGCGCGAGCAGGAGCTGGCCGACGGCTTCGCGGAGTTCCGCTACAGCGGGTTCCTGATCGTCTCGGCGCCGGACGCCGAAACGCTCGAGCGCGACTGCGCGCAGGTCGAGCATGCCGGCCATCAAGCCCGGCTGGAGCTGGAGCGCCTCTACGGCGAGCAGGCGACCGGCTTCACGTTCGGACTCCCGATCGGACGGGGACTGCTGTGAAGCGCCGCACCGCCCAGCCGGCACCGGCGCGCGCGCCGCGGCGCTGGCGCCGGCGCGTCCCCGGCGAGCGCCCCGGACACACCGCGACGACCGCCCACCTGTCTGCGGCCTACCCGTTCATGGCCGACGGAGGCTTGGGAGCGCGCGGCGTCTACATCGGACGCGACGCGCTCGGCGCCTCGTTCGTCTACGACCCCTGGGAGCTCTATCCGACCCAGATCACCGACCCCAATTGGGTGGTGATCGGACGGATCGGCACCGCCAAGTCCGCGCTTGTGAAGACCTATCTCATGCGCCAGGCGATCTTCGGGCGACGCGCCTGGGTCATCGACCCCAAGGGCGAGTACGGCGCACTGGCGCAAGCGCTCGGCGCCACGCCGATCCGGCTCAGACCCGGCGGGGAGGTGCGCCTGAATCCGCTCACCGCGCGCGGCGGCTGGGAGGGCCAGCTGTCCGTGCTGCGCGCGGTCACCGCCGGTGTGCTCGACAGCGCGCTCACGCCCGAGGAGGACGCGGCGCTGCGCGAGGCGCTCAAGGAGCTGCGCCGACGCGCAGGCGAGCCGACCCTGCCGCGGGTCGTCGAGCTGCTGCTGCGCCCGATCGAGGCGATGGCCGCACCGCTGGCGACGACGGTGCCCGAGCTCGCGCGCGCCGCCCGACGCGCCGCGCTTGGACTCCAGCGACTCTGCGAGGGCGACCTGGCCGGGATGTTCGACGGGCCGACGACGCCGGGCCTCGACCTCGACGGCCGCCTCGTCGTCATCGACCTGCGCTCGGTCTACGGGTCGGCAGCGCTCGGCATCCTGATGACCTGCGCGACCGCCTGGCTGCGCGCGATGGTCCCGGAGCTCGACGAGGACGACAAGCTCATCCTCGTCATCGAGGAGGCGTGGCGGGTCTACCGCGTCCTCGACACCGCCGAGCAGCTGCAGGAGTCGAGCAAGCTCTCGCGTGACGTCGGACAGCACATCTCCGTCATGCACCGCCTCTCCGACCTGCTCGCCGCCGGCGATGAGGGCTCGCGGCTCGTGCGGCTCGCCGAGGGGCTGCTTGCCGAGACGCAGACGCGGATCATCTACGCGCAGTCACCGGACCAAGTGCCCTTCACGCGCGAGATAATCGGGCTCACCAAGACCGAGGCCGAGCTGCTGCCCTACCTCCAGCGCGGCGAGGCGCTGTGGAAAGTCGGCAACCGCTCGTTCCTGGTCCAGCACCGCCTCTCGGGCGTGGAGGCGAGGATCGTCTACACGGACGCGCGCATGACCGCCGGGCGCCGCCGCCCGCGGTCCGGCGCCGGTGTCGAGCAGATGGCGACATGAGCACCCGCGGCGGACGTCCTGCCGCGCACGCCTGGGCCGGCACCGGAGAGTCGATCGGACTCGGCGAGCGCATCGGAGTCGGCGTGATCGTGATGCTCGTGCTCGCCGGCGCCTTCGTGTGGCTCACCGGCCAGCTCGCCGGCACGCTGTTCGGCGGTGGCTGGCCGCACGTCGCGACAAGCGCCTTCGGCGAGACGCTCGCGCGCCTGCCCTCGCATCTCAGCGATCCGCGCGCAGCATGGCCGCGCGCAGCGCGGCCGGACCTTCCGGGCATCGCCGGCTTCATCGGCGCGTTCGCGATCGAGCTGCTCGCGGCGATCTCGCTGATCGCGGTCGTCCGCGGACGCCGCCGGCAGCACGCGCCGCACGCCCGCGAGCATGGTCGCGGCAGGGCGGCGCAGTGGGCGCGCGGCAGCGAACTGCGGGTGCTCCAGACGGGCGGGCACGACGCCGGACGCGTGATCCTCGGTCGCAGCCGCGGCACGCTGCTGGCCGCCGAGCCGCGCCAGTCGGTCATCGTCGTCGCTCCGACGCAGACGGGGAAGACGAGCGGGCTGGCCGTGCCGGCGCTGTTGGAGTGGCAGGGGCCGGCGATCGCGCTCAGCGTGAAGTCCGACCTGCTGGGCGACACGCTCGCACGGCGCCAGCAGCTCGGCGACGTGTGGGTCTATGACCCCACCGGCGCGACCGGCGTCCCTTGCTCTGGCTGGACGCCGCTGAACGCCTGCGAGGACTGGCGCGGCGCGCAGCGCACCGCGAGCTGGCTGACGAGCGCGGCCGCTCCACGCCGCAGCACGACGCTCGCCGACGCCGACTTCTGGTACGCGGCGGCGGCCAAGCTGCTCGCGCCGCTGCTGTTTGCCGCCGCGACCTCCGGGCGCACGATGGCCGACGTCGTGCGCTGGGTCGACACCCAGGAGGAGAGCGAGGTACGCGCTGCGCTCGAGGCGAGCGGCAACGAGGCGGCGATGACGGCCGCGGGCGCGAGCTTCGCGCGTGAGGAGCGCCAGCGATCCTCGATCTACACGACGACCGAGACGATCCTCGCCGCGTACGCCGATCCGGGCGTGCTCGACTCGGCGCTCGTCAGCGAGCTGGAGCCCGACCGGCTGCTCGACGGCGGCTCCCACACCGCCTACCTCTGCGCGCCGCTCGACGAGCAGCGACGCCTTCGGCCGCTGTTCGTCACCGCGCTCGAGCAGATCCTCGCGCGCGTCTACGAGCTCGCCAGCGCCAAGGGAGGCCCGATCGAGCCGGCGCTGCTGATCGTCATGGACGAGGCGGCGAACATCGCGCCGTTGCCCGACCTCGACGCGCTCGCCTCCACGGGCGCCGGCCAGGGAGTGCAGCTGTTGACGATCGTGCAGGACCTCGCCCAAGTGCGCGAGCAGTGGGGCGGCCGGGCGAACACGATCATCAACAACCATCGCGCGAAGATCCTCGGCGCCGGCATCTCCGACCCCGACACGCTCGACTACGCCGCCCGGATTCTTGGGGACGAGCAGGTGCGGCAAGTCTCCTCGACCGCCGGCGAGGAGGGCCGCGGCTCGACAACGCAGTCGACCGTCTACCGCCCGATCGCCCCGGGGCACGTCCTGCGGGAGGGAGCGCCCGGAACGGGCGTCCTGATCTACGGCCATCTGCCGCCCGCCCACTTGCACCTGCGCCCCTGGTTCAACGAGCGCGAGCTGCGACGGCTCGCGGCGGCCGAAGGAAAGGCGACACGATGAACCGCCGCCCTCGACGCGACCTCGCGATCCTTGCCGCAGGAGCGCTCCTCGCGCTCGCGCTCGTCATCGTCGGGCTGACAAGCGGCGCTCGGCGGCTTGAGCACAGCGCGCCGGTACGTACCCAGGCGCCTGTCGTCGTGGGTGGTGGCAAGCGCCGATCCGTGGCGCCGAACGTAGGTGCTGCCGAGCGCTCTGCGGCACGACGCACCGCGCTCGCGTTCGTTCGCTCCTACCTGCCAGTGCTCTACGGACAGGCGAGCCCGGAGACGATCGCGAGCGCCACCGCCCACCTGCGTCGGAGCCTGCGCGACGCACCCCGCCCGTCGCGCGCCGTGCGCCAGCGCCATCCGCGACTCCAGGCGCTCGCGCTGACCGTCCAGACGAGCCGAAGCATGGTCGCGACGGCCACGATCAGCGATGACGTCGCGCCGCCGTTCGGCGTCATCTTCACGATCGAGCGCCGCGGCGGCGGCTGGATCGTCAGCGACCTGGCCAGCGACTAGGCCGGCAGGCGACCAATGTCGACGATCCCGGCGCGCAGCACTGCCGGCGGCCCGCTCAGGGCGATCGCCGCCGGTAGCGTCGCGCTGCTCGTTGGCAGCGTCCTCCTCGTCGCGATCCTCGCAAGCGTCCTCGGCGGCAGCGCGACGAGCTGCGGAAACGCGCCGACGAGCGCTGTCGCCTCAGTGCCGGCACCGGGGACGGCCGGAACGGAGCTGCGCGGCAAGGTCTCATGGTTCGGCGGCCCGAACGACCGGACGGCCGGGCCGACGACCGCGACCGGCCTGCCGGTCACGCATCCGGGCATCGCCGTCTACAACACCGCGACGGAGGGCGGCTGGTGGTGGGTGCGCTTCCCGAACGGACGCGCCGCGATCTTGCAGCAGACGGACCTCGGCCCCGCGCCGTGGACCGGCCGCGTCGTCGACGTCCTCTACTCGGCGCTCCCGGCGCTCGGCTACACGGAGTCGAACTTCCCCACCGACGCCGAAGTCGTCGCCCGCTACCTCGGCAGGTCAGACAGATGGGCGCAGGCGCAGGGCGCGATCACCGGCGCGGCCACGCCGCTCGGCGTCGCCCCGAGCAGCCCAGGCGGCTGTGCGGACGTCGTGCTGGCGGACAGCGCCGTCCCCGGCAACGTCAAGATCGCCGCCGGCGCCAACCGGCCCGGCGTCCCGATCGCGCCCGAGACGCTCGCGTTCGTCGCGCGCATGGCCGGGATCGCCGGCCGGACGCTCGTCATCACGACCGGGACCAACCACTCCGAGTACACGGTCGACGGCAACGTCTCCGACCACTGGGACGGACACGCCGCCGACATCGGCATGGCCGCCAACGGCGGCACGGACGACAGCCCCGTCGGCGACCGCATCATGGCCGCCTGCCTCATCGCCGCCGGAGAACCGCCGGCGCAGGCGATTGCCCACGCCCAAGCCGGCGGCCTCTACACGCTCGTCCACGACGGCCTGCGGATCCAGTGCATCTGGAAGACCTACCTCGGCGGCGACCACCACAACCACGTCCACGTCGGAGCGCGGCCGATCGCGTAGGAAATCAGTCTGCCGTCAGCTGAGCCTCGCGCAGCTCGCGCGCGAACCGCGCCGCGCGACGATGGATGCTGAGCTGCTGGACCGCGAGCGCCTGCTCCATAGAAGGGTCGGTCAAGCGGTAGCAGACACGGCTTCCGTTCTGCTCGCGCTCAACCAGGCCAGCGGCATGCAGCTCGTGGAGCGCGGCGGAAACGGACTGCTGGCTGAAAGGAAGCTGGTCAGCCAGTTCGCTTACCGTAGCCTCGCCTGCACGGAGGGAGTCCCAGACGCGAAAACGGGTGTGGTTGGCGAGCGCGCGGAAGCGCGCGATGAGCATGCCGCGCAGGAGGTCCGGGACCGGACGCGGGAGATGAAGTCCGCCGGTGCGGGCGGTGCGTCCCGATGGTCCCTCTGCGCCCGACTCGGGCGGCTGTGGCGAACTCCGTTCGCCGGCCCCCGAAACCATCTCAACCTCCTGGGGAAGTTTCCTCAAAGCCCCTTGAGTATTGGTACCCGACTATCGCCGACGCGACACGCGCAGCAGCACATGGAGCTACGCAGCGCGGCGTCTCGTGCGGAATGCCGTCGACAGAAGGCGTGCGTCGTCAGCGCGGCTCTTGTGGTGGAGGTAGCGCATGGTGGTTCTGACATCGCCGTGTCCCATCCATGCCTGGACCTGAACGATGCTCGCGCTGTTGATCGAGAGAGAGCCGAACGTGTGCCGCAGGTCGTGAAAGCGAAGCCGGCGAAGGCCGGCGGCGTCGAGGGTGGCGAGATAGCGGCGGCGCAGGGCGGAACCATCGACGTGACCGCCCTCGCGACTCACGAATACGAGGTTTCCCTTGCCTGTATGGACCGGACGCTCCCTGAGCTGCTTGAGGACGGAGGCGACGTCGTCGACCATCGGGACGGTCCGCGACTTCCGCGACTTCGGTGCGGCGAGGGTCTTTTGGCTGTACGCCTCGAAGACGCGAACGGAGGACTGCTCGAAGTCGATGTCTTCCCAGCGAAGGGCGAGGAGCTCGCCGCGTCGAAGGCCCGTGAACGCGGCGGTGAGGTAGATCGCTGCGTCCTGAGCGTCTTCGGCGGCGCGCATCGCCCGCTCGGTGTCGCTCACGGCTGGTCGCTTGGGGTCTCGGTGGGCGCCTCGCGCGGCGGCGTCGGCAAGTACGTGAACCTCGTCGGGTGAGAAGAAGTCGAAGCGCGCGGCGTCGTAGGACTCGCGCAGGCGCTTCACCTTCGCGGCGGGGTTCGTCTGCAGGCGATGGTGTTCGCAGGCATGGACGAACACTGCATGCGCGACCGCCATGATCTTGTTGACGGTGTGGCGAACGCGCTCGCCGTCGTTCGCGAGCTCGTTCCGAAATCTCTCGAGCTGAGACGTCGTGATGGACTCGACGCGCTTCGGCCCAAAGACGGGAAGCAGGTGCGCGTCGAGGACGGAGCGGTAGTCGACGCTCGTGCTCGCGGACCAGTCGCGCTCGAAGCGCCCACGCTCGTACCAGTCCTCGGCGACGTCCTTGAACGTGAGGCCAGTGCGCTCCTGGCGGAGCATGCCTCGGCGAGCGTCGACGAGTATCTCGGCAAGGCGGGCCTCTGCCTCGCGTCTCCGAAGGAAGCCGGGAGGCGGAGGCCCCTTGCCGGTCCAATCCGGACCGAGCCGCTTCTCGTGTTGGCCGTTCGCGTCGCGCCACTTCGCGCACCACGTATCGCGCCGCTTTCCGCGGTAGAGCCAGACGTGGCCGCTGACGGCGGTTCGGGGATCGGGGTTCTCTGCGGGCAAGAGTGCGTCCGAGTTCTGCGGGAGGCTTTGAGCCGAGGCAAAGCATAGCGCGCCAGGCGCCCGTTTTTCCTCCCGAAGTTCCTCCCCTGACAGCCCGACTCAACACGAGGCAACCGGAGGAAAACCCGCCATATAAGGCGATCTGCGGCATAGAAGAAGAAGATTTACCTAGCTCATAACCCGAAGGTCGCGGGTTCGAATCCCGCCCCCGCTATAGGCCCGTTAGCGACCGGGCCCCGCAGGGGTCGCTCTTTGAAGGCGCTCGAGAGAGCGCCTTCAGTCGTAACTGGACGGGTCGAGCGGCTCGTGGGCTCGTCACCGATGAGGCTGGGTCTGCACAGCGGGATAGTGTTTTCTGCCCGCTATGGATGCTGTGACCCGTCTCCGTCCCGAGCAACGTGCTCGCATGCGCATCGACAAGATGCTCGAGGATGCCGGCTGGAAGCTGCAGGACTGGTCCGGGCATGTCGACTTCCGCGCCGCGCCCGGCGTGGCCGTGCGCGAGTTCGTGACCGACACCGGGCCGGTCGACTACCTCCTCGTCGCAGACGGCAAGGTCGTCGGCTCGGTCGAGGCAAAGCCCGAGGGTCACACGCTCTCGTCCGTCGAGACGCAGACCGAGCGCTACAACGAGGGCTTCAGGCTCATGGTCGGTAAGCGTGACCTCCCGCGCTACGCCGACGAGTTGCTCTTCCAGTACGTCTCCACCGGCACCGAGACGAACGTCCAAAGCCGGCGCGACCCGATCCTGCGCCCGCGGGAAGTCTTCCACTTCCATCGGCCCGAGACGCTTGCCGCCTGGGCGCAGGCGGAGTACAGCTTGCGTGCGAGGCTGCGGCAGATGCCGCCGATCCACTCGGCGGGTCTGCGCGACGTGCAGTTCGACGCGCTTCGCGAGTTGGAGGTGTCGCTGGCGAACGATCGGCCCCGCGCGTTGGCGGCAATCACGATGGGTGGCGGCAAGACCCGCCTCGCGGTCGCCGAGTCGTACCGGCTGCTGCGCTTCGCCGACGCCACACGGATCCTGTTCCTCGTCGACCGCGTCTCGCTTGCCGAGCAGGCCGCCAAGGAGTTTCGCGCCTACGTCTATCCCGACGGTCGGCGCTTCGAGGACGACTACATCGTCGAGGTGCTCAAGTCGAGTGACGTGAACCGGTCCGCCCATGTCGTCATCTGCACGATTCAGCGGCTTTACGCGATGCTGAGAGGCGAGGAGCGCCCGTACGACCCCCAGTTCGACGAGGTCTCGACGTTCGAGATGAGCGATGGGCCGCCGGTCGAGGTCGTCTACAACCCCGAGGTACCGATCGAGTACTTCGACCTCGTCTACACCGACGAGTGCCACCGTTCGATCTACGGGCGCTGGGGTCAGGTGCTTGACTACTTCGACGCGTTCACCGTCGGTCTGACCGCGACGCCGACGCCGATCACGCTCGCCTACTTCGCTGACAACTTGATCGCGGAGTACGGCCGCGAGCAGGCAGTCTTCGACGATGTCAACGTCGACCAGCAGCTGTTTCGCATCCGCACCGAGGTGGGTGAGCGAGGCGCCACGATCGCCGCAGGGGAGTGGGTCAAGGTGCGCGACCGGCTCACGAACGCCAGACGGTCCCTCCAGCTCGGCGACGACTACCCGTACACGCCCGACCAGCTCGACCGCGCGGGGATGAATCCCAGCCAGATCCGCACCGTCGTGACGGCCTTCAAGGACCTCGTCATGACGCAGCTGTTTCCCGATCGCGACGAAGTTCCCAAGACGATCTTCTTCTGCAAGCACGACCAGCACGCCGAGGACGTGCTCAAGATCGTTCGGGAGGTGTTCGATCGGGGAATCGAGTTCGCCCGCAAGATCACGTACAAGGCCGAGGGGACGGTCGAGCAGAACATCAAGGACTTCCGCAACGATCCCGCCTTGCGGATCGCCGTCACGGTTGAGCAGATCGGGACCGGGACCGACATCAAGCCCGTCGAGTGTCTGGTGTTCATGCGGATGGTCGCCTCGCGCGTGCTGTTCAACCAGATGCGCGGCCGCGCCGTGCGCATGATGGACGACGACGACTTCTGGCAAGTCACGCCAGGCGCCGCCGAGAAGGGGCAGACCAAGATGTACTCGGTGCTGGTCGATGCCGTCGGCATCACCGACGAGGACGCGGTGCTGCTCGACGCCCAGCCAATCTCCGAGCGCCAGCCCTCCGTACCCTTCAAGACTCTGTTGCGCGACATCGGCATGGGGCTGACGGACGACGACACGCTGAAGTCCGTGGCGCTCCGGCTGCGTCGGCTCGAGCGCAAGCTGTCGGCGTCCGAGCGCCGCGAGTTCGCGCAGGTCGCAGGTGGCATGCGCATCGCCGACATCGTCGATGACCTGCGCTCGGCGACGGACGAGGACTTCCAACGCGCGACGGCGCGTCAGGAGACGGGCGCCGAAGAGCCCGAGGAGGACGCCGTCCGCGCAGCGCGCGAGCTGCTCGTCGAGCACGCCGTCGCGCAGCTGCGCCGCGCCGAGGTGCGCGGCAAGCTCGAAGATCTTCAGGCCAAGGTGACCGAGCAGTACATCCACATCGGTGGCCACGACACGCTGCTCAGCGCCGAGCTCGTCACCGATCCGGCCGCAGCGCAGGACGTGATCGCGACCTGGCGCCGGTACATCGAGGAGCATCGCGACCAGCACGTCGCGCTGAAGGCGTTCTACGCGCAGCCCTACCGGCGCCGGCCGAGCTTCGACGACGTCGCCGAGCTCGCCGCGGCGATCGCTCGCCCGCCGCACAACCTCACGCCTGAGCGCGTCTGGTCGGCGTACGAGCAGCTCGACGCCGACCGCGTCAAGGGCCACGGCGGCAAGCTCACGGCCGACCTCGTGCGGCTCCTTCGCTACACGCTGGAGGAGGATCGCGAGCTGATCCCGCACGAGGATGTCGTCCGGCTGCGCTTCGACTTGTGGATGGCTGAGCAGGAGTCCGGCGGGCGGAGGTTCAGCGCCGAGCAGCGGCGCTGGCTGGAGATGATCCGCGACCGCATCGTGACCTCAATGACGTTTGATCCCGCGGAGGACTACGACTTCCCGCCGTTCTCCGAGCATGGCGGAGTCGTTCACGCCTACGAGCTGTTCGGCGACGAGTTGGACACGGTGGTCGGGGAGCTGAACGAGGTGCTGGGGGCGTGAACGCCGAGGAGGCGTCCCTCCCGCCGGGCTGGATCAAGACGACGCTCGGCGCGATCGCGCACGTGGAGGCCGGCCAATCGCCTCCGTCGTCGAGCTTCACGGACGATCCCTCGGCCGTCGAGTTCTTGCAGGGAAATGCCGAGTTCGGGGAGATCTACCCGAAGCCCATCAAGCGCACGTCGGCACCCGCGAAGTTCGCCTCTTCCAATGCTGTTCTGCTCTCCGTCCGCGCACCGGTGGGCGCGACAAACCTCTCTCCAGGGCGCATCGCCATCGGGCGCGGACTGGTCGCGGTTGAGTCCTTGGCGGGGATGGACGCAAGGTTCCTGCTCTGGCTGCTGCGCTATCACCGCCAGGCGCTGGAGTCGCAGGCAACGGGCACGACATTCCGCGCCGTCACCGGGAAGGTGGTCAGGGCGCTCTCGGTCGCGCTCCCACCGCTGGCAGAGCAGCAGCGCATCACAACGAGGCTCGAGCAGCTTCTGTCACGCATTGCGGCAGGTAGGCGTGCGTTTGTCGCAGCGATGCAAGGGTGCGAGAAGTTGCGTGCGGCAATCCTCGGGCTGCTGGCCGACGCTGCCTTTCCGCGGGCCCGCATCGGCGACATCGGAACCGTCTTCGTGGGTGCCACGCCCAGCCGAAACGAGCCAGCCTTCTGGGGCGGCTCCATCCCCTGGGTGTCAAGCGGGGAGGTGGCGTTCTGCCGTATCTGGGCGACACGAGAGCGCATCACCGAGGATGCTCTTGGTAATCGCGCCACCCGGCTTCATCCCCCCGGAACGGTTCTGCTCGCAATGTACGGTGAAGGCAAAACACGAGGACAGGCGGCCATTCTCAATACGGATGCCGCTACGAATCAAGCTGTTGCAGCGGTACGGCTGAACCGGCAAAGGATGCTGCCGGAATTCCTCTTCTACTGTCTTATGCACCTCTATGACGTCGTACGCCAGGTAGGGCGCGGTGGGCAGCAGATCAATCTCAATGGCGACTTGGTTCGTGCCATCGAGGTCCCGTGTCCGCCGCTGGACACCCAACAGGAGCTCGTACGCGTAGTGCGCGGCCACCTCGAACGGACTGCCGCGATGGAGGCGGGCATGGCGAGTCGCATCGCCGAGGTCGAACGCCTGCGCCAGTCGGTACTTCATCAGGCGTTCCGCGGTGGCCTTGTCGAGCATTGTGATGCAGACGAACCTGCATCACAGTTGCTCTCTCGTGTGCGTGACGAGCAGCAGGCAATCAGAGCAACGGGGCGTTCGGGAGGAAGGGCGCGCCCTGGAACCTCGCTGGGACTTGAGCAATGAAGCGTCCACTTGACGAGCACTCGCGCCACCTCGTCCAGAAGCTGTGGAACTACTGCAACCTCTTGCGTGATGTCGGCCTCTCGTACGGCGACTACGTCGAGCAGCTCACCTACCTGCTGTTCCTCAAGATGGCGCGGGAGCGCACACAGCCGCCGCGGAACGAGAAGCCGCGGCTGCCGAAGGGGTACGACTGGCCGTCGCTGCTTACGAAGTCGGGTGCGGACCTCGAGGCGCACTACGTCGCAACCCTGCAGCGGCTCGGCAGTGAGCCGGGCCTGCTCGGACTGATCTTCCGCAAGGCACAGAATCGCATCCACAACCCGGCGACGTTGCGGCGGCTGATCGTCGAGCTGATCGACCCGGAGACGTGGACCGGCGTCGACGCCGACATCAAGGGCGACGCGTACGAGGGGCTCCTGGAGAAGAACGCCGCGGACACGAAGTCCGGCGCCGGCCAGTACTTTACCCCGCGCCCGCTGACATGGGCGATGACCGAGGTGATGCAGCCACAGCCCGGCGAGACGATCGGCGACCCGGCATGCGGCACCGGCGGCTTCCTGCTGAGCGCGTTTGACTACATCACCGATTCCGATCGGAATCAGCTCGACCGTGCCCAGCTGCGCTTTCTGCGCGATCACGCGTTTCGCGGGACGGAGATCGTCGACAACACCGCGCGGCTGTGCGCCATGAATCTGTTTCTGCACGGCATTGGCGGAGCGGACATCAACGCGGCGCCGCCGATCGAAGTCAAGGACGCCCTGCTGCAGGAGCCGGCCGAGAAGGTCGACCTTGTGCTCGCCAATCCGCCGTTCGGCAAGAAGAGCTCGCTGACCGTGATCGGAGAGGACGGGTCGGTCAGCTCAGAGGCCGAGACCATCGTGCGGGACGACTTCTGGGCAACGACGTCCAACAAGCAGCTTAACTTCGTGCAGCACATCCGCTCGATGCTGCGGATAGGCGGTCGGGCGGCGGTCGTCGTCCCGGACAACGTGCTGTTCGAGGGCGGCGCCGGCGAGGTGGTCCGTCGGCGGCTGCTGCACGAGTGCGATGTTCACACGCTGCTGCGCCTGCCCACCGGCATCTTCTACGCCCAGGGAGTCAAGGCGAACGTCCTCTTCTTCGAACGTCGCCCGGCGAGCGCTGTCCCGCAGACGAAGCACTTGTGGGTCTACGATCTGCGCACCAACCAGCGCTTCACGCTGAAGACGCGTCCGCTGACGAAGGCCGACCTCCAACCGTTCATAGACGCCTACCGGCCGGGCGCGCGCAGACAGCGTAGAGTGGCACAGAACTTCAAGCGTTACCGCTACGAGGAGCTGGCCGCGCGGCCTGGCTTCAACCTCGATGTGTGGGCTGACGTGGTCGACGAATCGCTGTCCGACCCAGCCTCGCTGCCGGCGCCCGAAGTGATCGCGGCGCAGATCGTCGAGGACGCCACGGCGGGGATCGAGGCGTTTGCCGCAGTCGCCGCTGAGCTGGCGGCGCGTAACGGCGGCGGAGCTGCAGAAGAGAACCTCGATGCGGTCGAGTCCCTTCTCGAAGGCAAGTAGCCGCCCTAATGTGCAGTTCGTATGTCGCCTTGTTATAGCGCTAAGATGTGTCTATGGCCGTCGACACTGCCACCATCCGCGTCACGCGCGAGACGCGCGACCTGCTCGCCGACCAGGCGCGCGAGCGCGGGATGTCGCTGTCGGCGATGCTGACCGAGCTGGCGCGCGATGTCGCGCGTGAGGCCGTCTTCCGCTCCGAGCGTGAGGCGGCTCATGCGGATGCGTCAAGTCGCGACGTGTTGCGCGAGGAGCGTGAGTGGGAGGCCGCGCTCGGCGATGGCATCGGCTGAGCCGCGGCGCGGCGAGATCTGGCTCGTCTCGCTCGGTGCGGCGCGCAAGGGCGAACCGGGAAAGAACCGTCCGGCGATCGTTCTATCCGTCGACGAGATCGTGGCGGGCGTCGAGCACGAGCTGTTTGTGATCGTGCCGGTATCGAGTTCGCGGGCGCCGTCGGCTCTGCGTCCGCGGATTTCTTCGGAGGAAGGGATCGACGGCGAGAGCGCGGCGATCTGCCGGGGCCTTCGTGCGGTGTCGCGCTCACGGCTGCTGCGGCCGATTGGGCGGGCACAGCCCGAGACGATGCGCGAGGTCGAGCAGGCGGTCGCGATGATCCTCGGGATCGATCGGCAGCGCTTGGCTTGAGCGCGACGGTCAGCGGGGCCACGGACCCCCGACTTCTAGGGGAATCCGCCGGTCGCTAATGGCGGCGGCTCGTTCCCCCGCTATGTCAAAGTCCCGCCACCGCCCCTCGGGCGGTCGCGTTTCGCCCTGGGCGCGACGAGCTCGGGCGTGAGGGTGGTGGCGAGCTCGAGGCGGCGCGTCGAGCATCGCGACGACTTCGTCGGGTGGGTGCCGTTCCCGACACCGCCGGGATCCGGCCGTTCGTCAGCGTGCCAACTTGCTCCGGAGTTGCTTCGCCAGTCGCACGCTCGCCTCGATCTCCACTCTGCGGATCGAGACGGACTCGACGTTGATGCCGAACGGGACGCCCAGGTGGCGGCAGAAGGAGATCAGCTCGAGCGCGGCGCCCTCGGCATGCTCGAGGGATGTGTCGAGGGTGTCGTCGGAGTGGCGCAGGTCGTTCTCGATCCAGCGTGGGACGTCGACGCCGAGCCATCGGAGGAACTCGAGGGTCTTGATCGAGCCGCACACCGAGAAGGTGAAGGCGATCGGGAGCGGGGCGAGCCCGCGGTCGTGGCACGCGTAGGCATAGTCGGAGACCAGGTTCTTGGCCGCGTTGACGTCGTAGACGACCTGGGTGACGAAGAAGGAGCAGCCGGCCTGCTGCTTGGCGATCAGGGCGAGGTGCTCGTCGCCTTTGCGCGTGTGCCGCTCGGGAATCGCGACGGCGCCGAGCAGCAGCGCGGGGTCGACCTCGGCGCGGAGCTGCTGGGCCCGACGGAGCGTCGTGGCGACACGCCGCTCGCGCGAGGGAGCACCGACGAAGACGGCCATGCGACTGGCGGGGTCCTGCGACGCGATCCAGTCGCGGAGCTCTCTCTCGGTGTACTTCGCCGTCGCGCGGTAGACCACCACCGGCGTGCGCCAGGCCCGGAGGTGCCGATCCAGGTAGTCGGCCGGGTCCATCGTCGGCAGGAAGGGAAACGGCCGTTGCTCGGGATTGCGGTCGGCCTCGTCGTCGATGTCGTAGAGGATCAGCCCGTCGAGGTCGAGGGGCGCCAGGCGCTCGACCGTGAGGTCGGCGATCTCCTGGGCCCGCTCCGCGGTGCTCGCCAAGCGTGGCGGAGTCAGCGCGAAGAGCAGGAACTCACCCCGGAGGGAGACGATGCGACGCAGGAGATCCACGCCGTAAGGCTAGGGATCTCCGATCCGCGGTGTGCTCGATGACCGCGCCGGAGCTCGACTTCACGAGCCGTGGCCGGCTGCCGGCGAACGTGCGGTACGTCGGGCCGGCGTTCGAGCCGTTCTCGCGTGCGTGGGACGCGCCGTGGCCGCTGGGCGTGACGGAACCGCTCGTGCCGATCAGCTTCAGCACGGGCTACATGGACCAGCAGGCGCTCGTGCAGCGGGTGCTCGACGCCGTCGCCGGGCTGCGCGTGCGCGCGCTGCTGACTGCCAGCCCGGCACTGGACACGGCGACGCTGCGTCTGCCCGACAATGCGCGCGCCGTCGCGTTCGCGCCGCACCGCGCGGTGCTGCCGCACGCCGCGCTCGTCGTCACCCACGCCGGCTGGCAGACGGTCAACGCCGCGCTCGCCGACGGCGTTCCGCTTGTCTGCGTCCCTGACGGCCGCGACCAGTTCGACAATGCGGCGCGCGTACTCGCAGCCGGCGCCGGCGTGCGCGCACACCGGCGCGCCTCGCCGCGCGTGCTGCGCCGCACGATCGCCGGTGCGCTCGCGGATCCCGCGCTGCGGCGCAGCGCGCAGGCGATGGCGGCTGCGCTCGCCCGCCGCGACGGCGCGCGGGAGGCCGTCGAGCGGCTTGAGCGCATCGTCGCGTCGCGTCGGTAGGCGCCGGGCCATCTGGCACGCGATGATCGCCATGCCGGACGGCGAACCGCGACCGCATCCGCGGCGGCGGTCGCCGACGGGACCGAATCGTTCCCTCAGCCGACCGAGTCGGCCCAGGCGCTCAGGCGTCCGGCGAACTGCGGGGTGGCCGCGCTCACCTCGACGACCTCGTCCGCCGGCACGTTCGCCTTGCGGGCCGCCGCGAGGATCGCGTCGGGCGACGGCGCCTCGTAGAGGCAGTAGGTGCGGCGCCGGTCGGCGCTGAGGAACGAGAACAGCCAGCGGACGCCCTCGTCGCCGTTCGCCTCCTCGATCAGCTCGACGTCCTCGTGCGTGAGGTCGAGCTGCTCGGCGAAGCTGCGCTCGATGACGTAGAGCGGCATCCCGCTAGATGCTAGTGGAGGCAAGGCCGTGCTTGTGCGCGAACGACGCCGCCTCCGTGCGGTTGGCGCAATCGGTCTTGCGCAGGATGCTGCGGATGTGGTTTGCGGCGGTGTGCTCGCTGATCGCCAGGCGGACGCCGATCTCGCGGTTGCTGAGTCCCCGAGCGACGAGGCCGAGGATCTGCGCCTCGCGCGGCGAGAGCCCGTTGGGCAGCTCGCCGCCGGCAGCCGCAGCGGGCGCGGCGCCGCCGAGCGCGCGGACCCGCCCCAGCAGCGTGCGCATGCCGATCCGCTCGGCCAACATCGCCGCCTCGTCGGCCAGCGCCTGTGCGCGGGCTCGGCGGCCGCCCCCCTGCCGGGTGAGGAAGCGCGCGTACTCGTAGGCGGTGTGGGCGACCCACGTCGGCATCCGCATGCGCCGGTTGAGGTCGAGCGCGCGCTCGAAGTGCTCCTCCGCGCGCTCCGCCTCGCCCAGCGTCGCTGCGAGCACCCCGAGGTAGCGGTCGGCGGCGCCGTAGCAGGAGACGAGATGGCCGATCATCACGTTGGCGCCCGCGAGCGGCGCGAGCCGCGGGTACACGAGCGCGGCCGTCGCCTCGTCGCCGAGCGCGCCGGCGGCGTCGGCGAGATAGGCGAGCGTCGCGGTCCACAGCGACGTGCGGTAGCCGTCGATTCCCTCGGCGGCGAGGCGCGCCAGCTCGCGCCGTGCCTCGTCCTCCATCCCCAGCTCGACGAGCACCGCCACGAGCCCGGGACGCCACGGACCGCCGCGCTCGGCCGCGGCGGAGAGCACGCGGATCGCGGGCGCGAGCTCGGCCAGGCGCCCCTGCTCGCGGCGGATGCCGAACATCTGGATCCCGTAGGTTCCGGAGGCGTCGCGTCCGGTCAGCAGCCGCCCCCACTCCCGCGAGCGGTTCGCCATCGCCTCGGCCTCGGCGAGGCGCCCGTCGCACAGCGCGATCGCCGCGTCGTAGTGCTCGGCGACGTGGTGCATGAACGGCTGCGCGGTGCGCTCGGCCATCTGCCGCAGCTCGGCGAGCTCGACGCGCGCGGCGTCGAGGTCGCACATCGCGACGAACGTCGGCACGCGCCAAGCCATCGCCTCCGTGCGCGTCTCGACGTCCTCCAGCTCGCCCGCGAGATCCTTCGCCTCGGCGAGCATCTCGAGGATCTCCGCCAACGGACTCGTGCCGCGCGACCAGTACGAGCGCACCAGCACGCGGGCGAGGCCGGAGCGGTCGCCGAGCCCGCGCGCCAGCTCGATCGCGTTCCCGCGCACGATCGCGCCGCGCTCGCGCTCGCCCTCGAAGTCGAGTGCGCGCGCGAGCCCGGCGAGCAGGCCGACCCGCGGCTCCGGGTGCTCGTCGCCGAGCGTGCGAAGCGCCTCCTCGAGCAGGTCGACCGCGTCCCGGCCGATGATCGCGGGGCGCCAGCAGGCGTCCTCGTAGCCGATCGCCGCCCGCGCGAGCAGCTCCCCGTCCGCGCGCGAGCGCGCGATCGCGGCCGCCGCGGCGAACGCCTCGCACGCCGTCGTCGCGTTCCCGGCGCGGTGCTCGGCGGTGCCGAGCTCCAGCAGCAGCTCCGCTCGCTCGCGCTCGTCGTCGATCCCGAGGCCGATCGCGGTGCGCAGGTGCGCCGCCGCCTCTTCGAAGGCGAGCGCCGCGCCGGCGGCGCGCGCCGCGCGGACGTTGTAGTGGATCGCGCGCTCGCTGCCGCCGAGCGGGGCGGCGGCGGAGAAGTGGTG
>Ga0207664_10000364_pt1 | contig 33113 bp, 32 predicted proteins | sample LARL83metaG_FD_184349 | JGI IMG/M metagenome (GOLD analysis project Ga0207664, IMG submission 184349) | Corn, switchgrass and miscanthus rhizosphere microbial communities from Kellogg Biological Station, Michigan, USA - LAR L8-3 metaG... | ecosystem: Host-associated > Plants > Roots >... | reverse complement strand
ATGCGCCAGCCGGTGAATCTGCGCCACCTGCTCGACCGTTTCAGGCCGCACGACGAGCAGCGCAGCCGCATCGAACCACGTCGCGTCGTATCCGTACGCGATGAGATCTTCGTCGTGCGTGAGCACGGCGCGCTCGCCCGGAACGATCCGGCGCAGCTCGGCCGCGATCTCCTCGCGTCTAAACGTTCTCTAGCCTCATCTCGGGAAGAGTTCGCTCGGACCGCTCGAACGTCTTTTCGCATGGTGAAGATCGCAGCCGTTCTCGCTTTGGCGATGCTCTGCGCCGCGCCCGCCGCGGCCGTTCCAACGCTCGCGGCCCATACGAACGCAGTGGTCTTTAACGCGAAATCGATGCGCGTGACCGCTCGTCAACCAGGCTATTGCTGGACCAGTTCGATCGCTTCGCAGCGCAGCGACGCGTACCGCTGCATGGCCGGCAACGCCATTCACGATCCGTGTTTCGAATTGAACGCGCAGAGCGTAGCGTGCCCGCTGGATGCGGCCGCGAACAGCGGCGTAGTTATCGCGCTCGAGAAGCCGCTTGCGCCGGCCGCTTCCAACGCGAATGCATGGCAGATGCGGCTTTCATCCGGGGCGACGTGCGGAATAGGAACGGGAACGACGATGCCCGGCTATCCGTTCTACTGCACGCAGAATTTGGTCTGTTCAGCACCGCCTCCCGGCCCGCCGCCCTCGGCGGTGTTCGTGCATTGCGCGACGGTAACGAACGGGAAGCCCGGTAAAGCCGGATCGTTTCTGGTGACTACTCTGTACCAGTAACGCGCTGCGCGACCTGCGCGCTCTTGTTCACCGGAATGAAATAGTGGTCGACGATGCGGGTCGCGGGGCCGTCGCGCTCCACCGAAAAGATCGCGAAATATTCGCGTTTCCCCGTGACGATACTGGCCTGCACCTGCTCTCTGCCGTCGGCCTGGGGCTTCGAACCGACGATGGCGAACATCGATGAACGCCGCATAATCGGCAACTCGGCCAGCGCGTTCGTATTGCCGTTCGGCGGCAATCCCAGATGCACGAGCGCCGCGGAAAGATTGCCTCTGACGATCGCGTGCAGGTAGGATTGCACGCTGACTCGTGCCCGCTGCCCGAAAAGCGAAACGTCCGCCACGTACGGATGCCGCCACCGCGCTCGATTGAAATACGGATTGTTGCGCGGATCGAACTTCCAAGCCGGCGGGAGCGCGTGCCGTACGGGCGGATGCATCGCGAGCGCGCGATGAACCGGCGGCGAGTAGCGGTGCCGCGCGATCGTGCGGCGCGCAACGGCGTGATGCGCGATGCGGCGCACGCGGTGCGCGGGCGTCGCGGCGAAAACGGGCTGCGGGCGAACCTGCTCGACGAACGGAACGATCGGCGGCGGCATGACCGGATCGCTCAAGCCTTGCAGCAGCCCGCGCTGATGCGCGTACTGCGCCGCGAGCGGCAGAACGGCCACCGCCAGCACGAGGCCGACCAGCGCCGAGGCGCTGGCCGATAGCCGGCGCACCGGGCGTTCCAGGCGCGGAACCTCGCCGAGTTCGAAGAGGATCGCGTCGACCGAATCCGGATCGAGCGATGCGATGGCGCGCGGATTTTGCCGTAAGAACGCGCAAAAGCGATGGCCGAGAAGGTCGTCCGGCTGCGAGAGATTCGCGTAGAGCTCCAGCTGCGCCCGGTCGCCGCTATCCATGCGTTTCGCGCTGCGCTCGACCATGCCGCGGAGATCGTCGTACGGGCGGCTGCACACGTGCGCTTCCATCGCTTCCGCAAGCGCCAGCGGGCTAACCGTCGCGAGGGCGTCGTCGATGCGGCGCCTCAGTTTTCGCCGGGCAAGCATTCTGCCTACACTGTCTCCGCTTGGCTGCAAAATCGAGCGGGCAGTTCAGTACGGAAACGGTGGGGCTTTCGCCCCACCGCGCGTTTATGCATCACGGACGACGCGTCGTGTCGTACGTCTCGACGTTCGTCGTGCGGCGTCCACCCATGCCGAAGAGCCCGAGCAAACCGACAAGACCGATGAGTCCCCACCAGCCCGAGCCGCCGCCGTTCCCGGTGGTGGTCGTCGTGCCTCCGGTCGTGGTCGTCGTGCCCGCGGCGGGCGAGGCAGCCGGCGAAGCGACCGTCGTAGTCGTGGTGGTCGTCGTCGACGACGTTGCAGCGGGGCTCGCGGCCGGACTTGCCGCCGGACTCGCTTGCGCGTGCGCAACCGCCGGCATCATGGCTAGGCTCGCCGCCAATACGAGGCCGGCTGCGCCTTTGCCAAGGACATCTTTCATACGTGCTATCTCCCTATTAATCAGTGCCTGCCTTGGCTTCTTACCCGATATGCGGGCGACGAGCGACGGAACCGCAGGTTGCTTTAGAGAAAACGTGCTCGATGCTTCAAACGCCAATCGTCCTCGACGAGGTTCGAAAAGATCCGGGCCGCGTGCTCGCGCAGACCGCCGGCGCGTCGCTGCTCGATCTCGACGACGGCGTGCTGTGCCTGGAGTTCCATTCAAAAGGCAATACGCTCGACGGTGACACGCTGGCGGTTTCCGAACACGCTTTCGCCGCGATTCCCGGCCGGTACACGGGACTGGTCGTCGGCAATCAAGGTAAACATTTCTCGTTCGGCGCGAATCTGCGCTGGCTGCTGAATCTGCTCGACGAGATCGGCGGCGATCGCGAACGCTTCCATGCGGCGGCGAAGCGCTTTCAGCGCATCACGACCGGCATGCGAACGGTGCCGTTCCCGACGGTCAGCGCGCCGTTCGAACTGACGATCGGCGGCGCGCTCGAGCTGACGATGTATGCCGACGCGGTGCAGGCGCATTCGAGCTTGCGCGCGAGCCTGCCCGAGATCGCCGTCGGCATTCTTCCCGATCTGGGCGGCACCAGCGAATTATACGCGCGCTGCATCGAGGCGGCGGGCGAAGGACGCGAGGCCGCCGGCCTGCGGGAAGCGTTTCAAACCATCGTCTTCATGCGCGCCTCCAAAGACGCGCAGGACGCACGCAATCTGCAGTTTCTGCGAGACGGCGACAGCATCGGCGTCGACCTGCCCGCACTCGTCGGCGAAGCCAAAGCGCGCGTTCTCGAGCTCGCGGACGGCTATGCCGCGCCGCAACACCGCAAGGATATTCCGGTGCTCGGCGATGCGGGGTACGAAGCACTCGAACAGGCTATTGCGATGGCGGCGGCCTCCGGAATGGCCACGGCCTACGACGCGGAGGTGGCGCGAGCGCTCGCGCGCGTGATGACGGGAGGCCCCGGCCCGGCCCGGCGCGTTTCGCATGAAGAGCTCCTCGACCTGGAAACCGCGTATTTCGAGACGCTCGTCTTCAACGAAAAAACCAAAGCCCGTATGGAGCACATGCTCGAACACGGCACGCCCCTGCGAAATTAGAACCGTTCGCTGGGTACAACGCTTGACATGGAAAAGGCCTTCGACGCGGCCGTCATCGGCAGCGGGAGCGCCGGAATGCAGGCCGCATTCACGCTCCGCCGCCATGGCTGGTCGGTAGCGGTCATTGACGAGAGGCCTTTCGGGGGCACGTGCGCCCTGCGCGGATGCGATCCGAAAAAGGTTCTCGTTCACGCAGCTCGCGTGGTGGACGAGGCGCAGCGGTTGACCGGAATCGGCGTGCTCGCAGGCGTTCCAAGCATCTCTTGGCCCGATCTCATACGCTTCAAGCGCAGTTTCACCGATCCCATACCGGAGGAACGCCTGCGCAGCCTGGCCGATGCGGGCATCACCGCGCTGCACGGGCGCGCGGCTTTTGAGGACGACCAGACGCTCGCGGTGAACGGCGAGCGCATTCGCTGCAAGCACGCGGTGATCGCGTCCGGCGCGCACGAACTGCACGTTGCGCGCGGCGACGATCTGCTTCTCACCAGCGAGACCTTCATGGAGATGGAGCGCATGCCGCAATCGCTCGTCTTCGTCGGCGGCGGATACATCGCGTTCGAACTGGCGCACGTCGCGGCGCGCGCGGGAGCGCAGGTCACGATTCTCAACAACGACGCGCATCCGCTCGGCGGTTTCGATCCGCAGGCGGTGGCGCGCGTGCTGGAGATCAGCCGCGAGATCGGCATCACCATTCATCTCGATATGCCCGTCGACTCGGTAGAGCGCGACGGCGAGGGCGTTCTCGTGCACGCCTCGCCGGAAGGCGGTGCCCAAACGTTTCGCGCGCACGCGGGCGTGCTCGCTGCCGGGCGCGTGCCCGCGCTGGAAACGCTCGACCTCGAGCGAGCGGGAGTCGAGCGCACGAAAAAAGGCGTCAAAGTCAACGAGTTCCTGCAGAGCGCGAGCAATCCGCGCATCTATGCGGCGGGAGACGCCGCCGACGCCGGAGCGCTTGCGCTCACGCCCATCGCGGCATACACCGGAGAACTTGCGGCGCAAAACCTTCTGAGCGGCAACACGCGTAAGGCCGGCTACGAGGGTTTGGCGACGATGGTCTACACCATCCCGCCGCTGGGCTCGCTCGGCATCACGGAAGCCAAAGCGCGCGAACGCGGAATGGACGTCGAGATACGCGCAGACGACATGACGGATTGGTATTCGACGCGCCACGTCGCGGGACGCGGCGCGTGGTACAAGACTATTACGGAGAAGCGTTCCGGCAAACTGGTCGGCGCGACGATTCTGGGGCCGCACGCGGAAGAGCAGATAAACGTCCTCGCACTGGCGATGCGGCACTCGCTCGACGCGCACGCGATAAGCGAGACGCTATTCGCTTATCCGACCGGTTCGTCCGATCTGGAATACCTCGTCGATAACTCGTAAGCACGCACGCGTTTATGCAAGCAGTGATTCGTCCGGTCGAGCTGTCGGACGCAGCCGCCATAGCGGCCATCTACCGCCCAATCGTCGATTCTACGATCATCTCGTTCGAAGAAGACGCTCCCGGCACCGAAGAGATGTCGCGGCGAATAGCGGCGATTACCGCCGCTTCGTATCCGTGGCTGGCCGCCGAGAAAGACGGACAGGTGAAGGGCTATGCGTACGCGTGCCGCCATCGCGAGCGCGCGGCGTACCGGTACTCGGTCGACGTGAGCGTATACGTCGCGCAGGACGCGCGCAACGCCGGGATCGCCTCGGCTCTCTACGAAACGCTGTTCGCGCAGCTCGCTCAGCGCGGTTTTCACCGGGCGTTCGCGGGCATCGCGCTGCCGAACCAAGCCAGCATTGCGCTGCACCGGCGGTTCGGCTTCGAGCCCGTCGGGATCTATAAAGAAGTGGGCCGGAAATTCGATCGCTGGCTCGACGTGTCGTGGTGGCAGAAAGCGCTTTAGGCGTGCAGATTCGGGCCGTCGAACGAAGCGGCTGCCTCGTCGACCGTTCGGAAGATTGGCCAATGACGCTCGAAGCCGACCGCGCTCAGTGCATTGCGAACGTTCTGGGAGGCTACGACAAGACGCCCCAGCAGTAAACTTTTGGTGCGCCGGTGCAGGCGCAGTTGCGCGAGTTCGGCCAGCAGCGCGGGATCCAGCGTGTCGACACCCGTCAAGTCGACGACGATCAGCGCCTCATCATACACGCGCAGGAACTGCGCGTGCAGTTCCTGGGCGGGCGTGCGAAAACAGACGGGAACAGTAAGTATTCTCGGTGTTTCTTGCAGCATATCGGGTTTCATCGTATGAACAAAATTTGAAAAAGCAGAGAAGGCCGCGCTGCAGGCGGCCTTCTCTTTGACTGTGGATAACGTGTATAAGGCGTATAAGTGCCGCTGTGCGTACGCTATGCGACCTCGAACAGGCCCGCCGCGCCCATGCCGCCGCCGATGCACATCGTCACGACCACATGTTTGGCTCCGCGCTTCTTACCTTCGATAAGTGCGTGCATGACCATACGCGTACCCGAGAGCCCGTACGGATGGCCGACCGAGATCGCACCGCCGCTCACGTTGAAGCGCTCGTTCGGAATTCCGAGTGTGTCGCGAATGTAGACGGTTTGCACCGCAAACGCTTCGTTCAGCTCCCACAAACCGATGTCGTCGATCGACAAGCCGTGCTGTTTGAGCAGTTTGGGAATCGCGTACACCGGCGCAACGCCCATCTCGCCCGGCTCGTTGCCGACGACCACCAGGCCGCGGTAGAACCCGAGCGGCTGCAGCCCGCGCTGCTCTGCGAGTTTGGAGTCCATCACCACGACCGCGCCCGCACCGTCGGAGAGCTGCGAAGAGTTGCCGGCCGTGATTGTCGACTTCGGATCGAGCACGCCTTTGAGCTTCGCAAGAGCCTCGAGCGTCGTGTCGGGACGGTTGCCTTCGTCCTTCGCGAGCGTCACTTGCTCTTCGCGAACCTCGCCGGTTTCTTTATCTTCGACGTACTTCCAGGTGGTCAGCGGAACGATCTCCGCATCGAATGCGCCGGCGGCCTGCGCGGCCGCGGTGCGCTGCTGGCTCTGCAGCGCGTACTCGTCTTGGCGTTCGCGTGAGACGGCGTACTTTTTCGCGACGAAGTCGGCGGTCTGCAGCATCGGCATATAGACGTCCGGCTCGTGCCGCAGCATCCAGTCCTCGGTGAAGAACTCGATGTTCATGCTGTTCTGCACCATGCTGATGGACTCGACGCCGCCGGCCACCACCACGTTCGCGCCGTCGACGATGACGCGTTGCGCGGCCACCGAGATCGATTGCAAGCCCGAGGAGCAGTAACGGTTGATCGTGGTTCCCGGAACGGTTACGGGCAATCCGGCGCGAAGCGCCGCGACGCGGCCGATGTTGTTGCCGGTCGCGCCTTCGGGCAGGCCGACGCCCAGCACGACATCGTCGATCTCGTTCGGATCGACCTTCGCGCGCTCTACCGCTGCTTTAATCACGTGGCCCGCGAGCGTCGCTCCGTGCGTTTGATTGAATGCGCCGCGGAACGCTTTTCCGATCGGCGTGCGTGCAGCCGATACAATCGCCGCCTCACGCATGGGTCAACTCCTTCTCCTCGACCAGTTCCGGGTGATCGTAGACGTCTTTGTAGCCGGTCTCGTGGCCGTACCACATCGGGCCGCCGTGATGCGGTGCAAAGCCGTAGCCGTAAATGTAGACGATGTCGATGTCGCCGGGGCGCAGCGCCACCTTATTGCGCAGCAGATCGACGCCGGCGTCGATGAGCGCGTGCGTGAGCCGCTCGACGATCTGCGCGTCGGTGACGCCCGGATTCTGTGCGATGCCCGCGTCCTTCGCCACCTCGGCGAAGAGCTTCTCGACCTCCTCGTCGCGAATCGCCTCGCGGCCTTTTCCGACGCTCGGATCGTACTTGTAGAAGCCTTTGCCGGTCTTCTGGCCGAGGCGTTTTTGCTCGTAAAGCCGATCGACGATCTTCGTGCGCCCCGCGCCCATGTCCGCACGCGCCTGCTGGATATGCCAGAACACGTCGATGCCGGAGAGATCGAACATCGCGAACGGTCCCATCGCCATGCCGAAGTTCTTCATCGCCGCGTCGATGCGGTACGGCGGCACGCCTTCTTCGGCAAGGCCGACCGCTTCGCGCGCGTAATCGAACAGCATGCGATTGCCGATGAAGCCGAACGCGTTCGAAGAGAGCACCGCGACTTTACGCAGCTTCTTGCCGAGCGCGAATGCGGTGGCGAGCGTCTGCGGCGAGGTGTTCTTGCCGCGTACGATCTCGAGCAGCTTCATGATGTTGGCCGGTGCGAAGAAGTGCAAGCCGACGAACTTGTCGGGACGGCTCGTCACCGCCGCCATCTCGTCGATGTCCAGCGTCGAGGTGTTCGATGCGAGGATGCCGTCCGGTTTGACGATCGCGTCGAGCTTCTTGAAGACGTCCTTCTTGACGTCCATGTTCTCGAACACGGCTTCGATAACGACGTCCGCGTCCGCCAGTTCGGCGAACTCGTCGGTGAACTGAATCGATTGGCCGCGCTTCCACGCTTCTTCTTGCGTCAGGCGGCCCTTCTGCACCTGATACATGAACATGCCGAAGACCATCTGGCGCGCCTTTTCGATCTGCTCGGCGCTGGGCTCGATGACGGTGACCGGAATGTCCGCGTTGGCGAACGTAATCGCGATGCCGGTGCCCATCGTGCCTCCGCCGACCACGCCGGCCTTTTTGATCTCGCGCGCTTCCGCTTTGGGCAAACCAGGGATTTTTGACAACTCGCGTTCCGCGAAAAAGATGTGGCGCAGCGCGAACGAAGGTGCGGAGCGCGCGAGTTCTTCGAACAACCGCGCTTCGCGCGCGAGACCGCGCTTGAACGGCAGCTCGAACGCCGCTTCGACCGCGTCGACGACTTTGTGCGCGGCATAGCCGCCGTTCTCTTCGGGCGGGCACATCTTGTGCGCTTGCGCCACGACGAACGGAACGGCGTTCGCGGGCAGACCTTGCAGCGAGACCTTCATCTCTGACACGCGGCGGCGCGGTTTATCGGCGTAGTTCTTGGCCGCCTCTACGACATCACCGGTGACGACCTCGTCGATCAGGCCTTTCTTTTGCGCGTCTTCCGCTTTGACGGTTTCGCCTTTGAGCATCATCTGCAGCGCGTCTTGCGCGCCGATCAGGCGCGGAAGGCGCTGCGTTCCGCCCGCACCGGGCAAAAGACCGAGTTTGATCTCGGGCAAGCCGACCTTCGACTTCGCGGTCGCGACGCGGTAGTCGCACGCGAGCGAGAGTTCGAGGCCTCCGCCCATCGCGTTGCCGTCGATGGCGGCGATGTACGTCTTCTTGCCGTCCTCGATCGCCGCGATGACGTGCCGGACGTTCTTATCGTTCGCATCGGGCTCTTTGGCGAAATCGTTGATGTCGGCGCCACCGCTGAAGATGCCGTTCGCGCCGGTGAAGATCACCGCTTGCACGTTCGGATCGGCTTCGGCCGCTTGCACTTCCTCGAGCAATTTCGCCGAGTACGCGAACGAAAGCGCGTTCACCGGCGGATTGTCGAGCGTGACGATTTTGATCATTTAAGCCACCACTGCGGACTTGCGGTCGAGATCGAACTGCGCTTCGGTGAGCGTCATCACGTCGCCGGAGCCCTCGAGGATCTGCCGTTTGAGATAGGCGCTCTGCGTGAGCACGTGCGTGGCGTAGAACTTCGCGGTCGCGATCTTCGCCTTGTAGAACTCGTCCTGGCTTCCCGCGGCGATCTTCTCCGCGCACACCAGCGCCGCGCGGGCCATCTGCCAGCCGCCCGCGGTGATGCCCCAGAGTTTGAGGTAGGGCACGCTGCATGCCACCGCTTTGCGCAGATCGCCCATCGCCGTCATGCCGATGAACTGCGAGGTCTCGGCAAGCGCGCCGATCGCTTTGGAGAGCGGTCCCGCGAGCGACTTGACATCCTCGTTCTCGCACTCTTCCAGCTCCTTGGCGGCCTTCTGCATGTTGCCGATGACGCGCGTCGCCGTCGCGCCCATGTCCTGCGCGAGTTTGCGGCCCACCAAGTCGAGAGCCTGAATGCCGGTCGTGCCTTCGTAAATCGGCGTGATGCGAACGTCGCGATACTGCTGGGCGATACCGGTCTCTTCGACGTAGCCGACGCCGCCGAAGACCTGCACGGCCGTCGAGCATACGTCTACCGCCGTCTCGGTGCACCAGCCCTTGACGACCGGAATCATCAGGTCGACGAAGCCCTTGATGTTCTTGCGCACTTTTTCGTCGGGACTCTTGTTCGCGAAGTCGAGCGACGCGGCGGTCACGTAGCACAGTGCGCGCATCGCTTCGATCTGCGATTTCATCGACATCAGCATGCGGCGCACGTCCGGATGCTCGATGATGCGCTTGGGCTCGGGCGAGCGGGACGCGACGTCGCGGAACTGGACGCGCTCTTTTGCGTACTGAAGGGCGCTCTGGTACGCGCGGTCCGCAATCGCCATGCCTTGAACGCCGACGGAGAAACGCGCCGCGTTCATCATGATGAACATGTACTTGAGGCCTTCGTTCGGCTGGCCGACCAGATAGCCGACCGCGCCGCCGTTCTCGCCGAGATTCATGGTGCAGGTCGGGTTGCCGTTGATGCCCATCTTGTGCTCGATGCCCGCGCAGATCATGTCGTTGCGCTTGCCCAGCGTTCCGTCCGCATTGACCAGGAACTTCGGAACGATGAACAGCGAGATGCCTTTGGTGCCTTCGGGGGCATCCGGGAGACGCGCGAGCACCAAGTGGACGATGTTCTCCGCCATGTCATGCTCGCCGAACGTAATGAAAATCTTCTGGCCGGTGAGCAGATAGTGATCGCCTTGCGGAACGGCTTTGGTGCGGACTTGCGCCAGATCCGAACCCGCTTGCGGCTCGGTGAGGCACATCGTCCCGGTCCAGCTGCCGTCCACGAGTTTGGGAATGTAGAGCTTCTTCTGCTCCTCCGAACCGACGAGTTCGATCGCCTCGATCGCGCCCTGGTTGAGCAGCGGGCCATTCGCGAAACCGACGTTCGCCGCGTTCCACATTTCGAGCGTCGGCCCGAGCATCAGCGACGGAAGCCCTTGGCCGCCGTACTCCGCCGGAACCGGCAAGCCGATCCATCCCGCTTTTGCGAACTGCGCGTACGCTTCTTTATAGCCCTTGGGCGTGGTGACGTTGCCGTCTTTCCACGTGCAGCCTTCTTTGTCGCCCGTTTGATTGATCGGATCGAGCACTTCGCTTGCGAACGTTGCGGCCTCTTCGAGAATCGGATCGGCAACGTCGAGAACGTCCTCGCAACCGGGAAGTTTGGCAATCTCTTCCAGTCCCGCGAGTTCGCGCAGGACGAATTGCATATCGCGCAACGGCGCTTGATAGCTGCTCATTGATTTCAAACTCTTTCCGCTTATGAAGCGATGGATGAAGGCTGCTCTTCGTAGAGCTCGCGGCGCAGCCGTTCGACCGAGTCCGAGAGCATCTGAAGGTACGGGAGCATGTTGGCTTTGATGCGTTCCAGGCGTTCGCGCCCCGCGGGCGTGATGCGATAGAGGCGCCGCGCGCGCTTGGTCGGGTGATCCCACTCGCCCGTCACGAAGCCGCGCTCTTCCAGCCGGCGCAGCAGCGGATAGACGGTATTGGTGTTCACCGCGAGCAGTCCGCCGCAGGCCGCCTCGATGCGCTGCATGATGGCCAGACCGTGGTCGGGCTGTTTGTCGAGCAAGTGCAGAATGAGAACCGGCAGCACGGTCTTGGACTTGACCGGCCCCCGGAGCACCTCTTCAGCCGCCCGGGTCGCCATGGCGTTTGTCGAACCACGCATTTGTAAAATTAATATAGCACGCTTTTAGCAAGGCGCAAGAGGAATGCGGCCCTGGCAGGCGCCTTCTTGTCACCGGGAGGTGGCGGAGCGCCCGATAAGGCCGTGCAGGAGGCCGCGTACCTCCTCGTACGCCTCGTCCGCCGTGAGCTCGTCGGTCTGCAAAACCACGTCCGCAGGCTCGTGGAACTCTACGTTGCACGAGCGCGCGAACGCTGCGAACGGTAACGCACCCGCGATGCGGTCGGTGCGCTGCAGCTCCCGCTCCTCGAAACGCCGCGGGTCGCCGAGCAAGAGATGGACGTGCACGATCCGTTCGCGATGCGCGCGCAGCAGCGCGCGAAAACGCGGGCTCATGCCGGTCGAATCGAGCACGACGCCGCGCCCTTGTGCAATCGCGCGCTCGAAGCGGCGATGCAGTTCCTCGAAGACACGGTCGCCGTGGCGCCGCGCTTTGCGGGAGAGCGAGAGGCGGACGTCGTCCGAGCTCAGATGAAGCGCCCCGTAAGCTCCCGCCAGCGCAGATGCCAGCGTCGTCTTTCCCGCGCCGATCGCACCGGTGACGGCGATGACGATCGGGTCAGGGCGACACAAAACTGCGCGCGTACAGGTCGCGCCGCGTCGCCGGAAGATCGGGTATGACGCCGGTCTTGAGCGGCTTGGCGAGCAGCGATTGGAAGAGCCCCATGCGGCCCACGCGGAAGCCCTGCGCGCTTCCCGCCATGTATAATCGCCACGCGCGGTACGACTGCTCGCCGGCCGCGGCAATCGCATATTCGCGGTTGCGCTCGAGATTGGCGACCCAGGCCCGCAGCGTGCGCATGTAGTGTTCGCGCAGATTCTCCACGTCGCGCACCTCAAAGCCGGCCCGCTCGGCGAACTCCAGCGCATCGCTGACGTTGACGAGTTCGCCGTCCGGGAAGATGAAACGGTCCATGAAGCCCGACGAACGCCCGTCGCGCAGCGTGCGATGCTGATTGGCGATGCCGTGATTCAAAAAGAGCCCGCCGTCTTTGAGCAGCGTATGCGCCGCCGCGAAATATTCGGGGAGTCTCTCACGACCGACGTGCTCGAACATGCCGATGCTGACGATCTTGTCGAACGTCATCGCCGGCAGCTGCCGGTAGTCCCACTGCTCGACCTTTGCGCGGTCGGAAACACCGGCCGCCGAGATACGGCGCCGCGCTTCCGCGCACTGCCGCTCGCTCAGCGTCACGCCCAGAACGTACGCGCCGAACTCCTGTGCCGCGCGCACCACGAGCGCGCCCCATCCGCAGCCGATGTCCAGTAAGCGTTCGCCCGGACGTATACGCAGTTTTCGCAGCGAGTAGTCGATCTTCGCAAGCTGCGCCCGATCGATCGTCTCCACGCCTTCATCGAAGTACGCGCACGAATAGACGAGCTGCTCGTCGAGGAACGAACGATAAAACGCCACCGGCTGATCGTAGTGAAAGCCGATCGCCGCGCGATCGCGCGCGAGCGAATGGCGTTTTCCGCGCAGCTGCGCTTCGCGAAGCTCGGGCAGCGGCGCGGCCGGTAAACGCCGCAGCAGCATCGCGAGCTTCGCCACGGTTCCGATAGCCGGCCGCTCCATCACGGCCATCATCGCGTCGATCGCCGCTTCGACGTCGCCTTCCACGTCGAGCAGGCCCGCCGCGAAGGCGCGTCCGGCGTTCAAGTCGACGGGCGGCTTGAACGCGGTGCGAAGCGCACCCGGCTGGTTGACCAAGAGCGTGAAGCGCTGCTCCTCGCGCGCCGGAATGAGCGTGCCTTCCCACAAGCGGATCGCAAAGACGCGCGCATAGTCTTCTCCGAAGATGGAACGCAAAATCGCCGCGGCTATACGCGCGTTCGGATCTTCGGAAGCAAACCGTTCCTCTATCTTCTCAAGACCTCCGTAGCTCGATATACCCGCCAAAGGCTAAACATACTTCCCGCGTAGAGCGAAAGGCCGAGACGCCGGGTCCGAACGTCCGTTCTGCACGTACGCGAGCGCGTTTATACTTCAAGCGCGTCAAGAGGGGTACTCCGTGCAGACATCCAGGATTTCACGATATGCCGCGCTGGCGGCGATAGCACTTTTCAGCATGACCTTCAGCGCATGCGGCGGCGGAGGAGGCGGCGGAGCATCGCCGCCGGTCGCGCCCGGCCCCGGAGGCGGATCGCCGCCGCCGGGCGGCGGATCCACGCCGACGCCCGCGCCGAGCGGAAAGCCGACGCCGACCCCGAGCGCGATGCCGACCGCCACGCCCACGCCGGCTCCGACTGCCACACCGGCTCCCCCGAGCACCAGCAGCGTCACGATGCTGCCGGATACGAACGGGCGCTTCGGCCTGATTCAGATCTTCGACTGGGACGGCACCACGTCGCATACGCCGCTGAGCAGCTCCCAGATCGAAAGCGAAGCGCCGCACGAAGACGCGGTCTGGGGCGCATTTAATCCCGCTGCCTGGAACGCGGCTCATCCCGGCATGTTCGTTTCACGCTACACGCTGCCGGTGCAAGACAACAACAGCATCTCCGGCCACGATCTTTCCTGGTTCCAGACGAATCATCCGACGTGGATCCTGTACGCCTGCCAGTCCGACGGAACGCCCACACATGACCTCGCGATGGCGCCGGGAGCGGCCTGGCCCGACGTGCCGCTCGATTTTTCAAACCCCGCGGTGATCGATTATCAGCTCAACCAAGAGATCATTCCGTACCTGAAGGCACACGGCTATAACACGCTCGCAGTAGACAATACGGATCTGCTCAACTACCTCATCGGCAATTCCGGAACGCCGACGCAGGTCCACGCAAATAGCAGCGAATACGGCTGCGGAACGTGGAACGGCGGCACCTTTAACCGCCTGTTCGGCGGACCGTACGGCGCAAAGGATCCGAACTTCATCGCCGCCATGGTCAAGTGGGTTCAGACTGCCTCGAGCGACGTGCACAACGCCGGCATGAAGATCATCATCAATCACCCGCTCTACAGCGCGCCGACGGACCCGAACGAATCGGCGATGCTTGCAGCTGCGGACGGCATGGTGTTCGAACGAGGATTCACGGATTACGGAAAGTACAGCACCGAGCCGTCGTTCGCAAATCTCTTCGGGTTCGCGCTGACCTGGGCGCAGTACGCGCAGAGCCACCACGTCGCGTTCCTGATCACCGACTACTTGTGCACGGGGTGGAATGGAACGCAGCCGTTCAACAACAACGCGCCGTGTCCGACCGATCCGTCGCAAATTCCCGCACCGCAAGTCGACTGGGCACTGGCGACGTACGCGCTGGTCAACAATGGCGGCGCCGACGTCTACATCTCGCCGCAAACCGGCCAAATGATGTCGTATCGCCCGGAGTACAGCACCACGTACGGGCAGCCGTGCGGAGCGTATACGCAATTGACCACGAACGTGTACGAGCGCAAATTCCAGGGCGCGCTGGTTTTGGTCAACGCAGGAACGAGCTCGTACAGCGCTGCGCTATCGTCGTCGCATACGTATCGCGACATCGAGGGCCGCGCCCTCAGCAATCCGCTCATGCTCGCTCCGGCGGACGGCTACGTGCTGCTGACGAGCAACGGCTGCTCGTAATCAGCGCGGGCGCGGACAGAACTTCCATCCCGGTCGGCACGGCGGCTTCGGCCGCGGCCCGACCGGGATAAGCGTCTTCGCATCTGCGTCTGCAGCGGCGTCGGCGTTACCGAGACGTCTACTTGGCGCGCCGGCAGCCACATATTCGCGCCGCCGAAGCTGAAGCCGCTCCAATACATGTAGCGTGCTGCAAACGGATTCGTAACGGTGGCGCACTCTCCGGGTTGGAGCGTGCACCAGCCTCTCGAAACGAAGGGCCCCGTCAGCGTATCCGCATCGTCATTGGGGCCACTGGAGAGGTATCCGGCCGCGACGGCGATCTTTCCGTCGGAGTGATTGCAAATACGCATCGGCGTTCCGCTCGCAATTGCACGCGAGCCGCCGATTGCAAACGCAGTAAGTACGAGAATCGCTATAAGTACAAGTGCGCTGCCTCGCATGGACACGATGCCTCCGGAAGAGTGCGCTATGCCGGATCGTGGGCAGCAGGCGGGCGCTCTCCCTCTCCGGTCTGAAGGCTACGCGGTGCCTTTGTGGGCGATCGCGAGCGTTACGCTCAGTTCCGTGCCCCGGCCGGGCGCCGTCTTCAACGAGACCTCGTCTGCGAGCGCGCGAATGAGATAGAGGCCGCGCCCGCTTTCGTCCAGCGCGTCCTTCGGCAGGCCGGCTGAAAGCTGCCGTAAACCCGGGCCGGTGTCGCGCACGGTAACGATCGGTTTTGCACCCGTCCAATCGATGCGGATTTCGACGAGCCCCGGCGCGTGCTCGACCGTGTTGGCCAGGATCTCGCCCAAGATCAACTCGGCGGTAAACACGGCTTCCCGGTCGGCGGCAAAACGGTTGAGAAACTTCGTCAACTCGTGGCGCGAGGAACGCGCGGTGAGCGCATTGCTCGAGTGGAAACGCCACTCTTTGACCAGCGTGCCGGTATCGATCGCAAAGGCGCTCGGATTGACGGCCGAGAGTTGCGCGATGAGCACCGCGACGTCGTCGCTCGGCGGGTGCTCGCCGAGGACCGCCTTCTGCACGGCCACGGCGGGGCGTGCGATCGTCGTGTCGCCTACGAGTTTGCTGAGGGCATCGGCGAGCGCGCGCTCCGCGGAATCGATGTCGCGGGCGAACTCGGTTAAGCCGTCGGTATAAAATGCCAGCACCGCGTCCGGCGTCATCTCGACACGATGCGAGGCGGCATCGAAATCGTCCGAGACGCCCAGCAGCAACCCGCCGGGAACGAGCGGCCGTGCAGGCTCGGTGCGCGATTTCGCAAGGAACGGCTGCGGATGTCCGGCGCAGGCGTACTCGAGCGAGCCGCAATCGCGATCGAGCAGCCCGACCAGCGCGCTCGCGTACTTCTCCGGATACTGCACGCGCAGAATGCTGTTGACGCGCGCCAAAATCGTTGCGGCGTTTGCGTCCGCGAGCGCCAGACCGACTATCGCCTGCCGAAGCATGCCGGCGACGGCCGAGGCGTCCAGACCATGCCCTGTGACGTCGCCGATGGAGATGAGGTAACGCCCGTCGGGAAGCTGCATCGCGTCGAACCAATCGCCTCCGATGAGCGTATCTTTTTCGGCCGCCACGTACACCGCGTCGAAGCGGACGTTCTCCGTATGCGGCAGCGCATCGGGAAGAAAGACGCCTTGCAGCGTTTGCGTGACGCGCCGGGATTGCTCGAGCGCCTCTTTCTGCGCTTGGATGTCGACGTTGCTGCCGTACCAGCGCACGACGCGCCCGTGCTCGTCCTTCTGCGGTTCGGCGCGCGCAAGGAACCAGTGATAGGCGCCGTCGTGACGGCGCAAGCGGAACTCCATCTCGAAGCGTTCGCCCGTCGCGATCGCGCGCGGCCATGCTTCCATGACGCGGGGGAAATCCTCGGGATGATGCGCGCTTTGCCAGCCCCAACCAGCCGCGGCTTCGGGCGTCTGGCCCGTGTATTCGTACCACCGGTTGTTGTACCAGTCCAGCCAGCCTTCGTGATTCGCGCTCCACACGATGACGGGAATCGCTTCGGCAAGTGCATGAAACGCGCGGTCGCGTTCCGCCCGCATGCGCGCATCGTGGACGTCCACGACGTATCCGGTCCACCCCGTGAACGCGCCGTCGCGATATTGCGGCTCGGCACTTGCGACGTACCAGCGATAGGCTTCTTCGCCCGCATCGGCGGGCTTGACGCGATACTCGAAAGAGAAAGCGCCGCGATCCGACAGGTGGCCCAAGAACGCGTCCATTACGTGCTGCCAATCATCGGGATGCACAACGCTGCGCCACGCATCCTGCGAATGCGACCACTCTTGGCGCGGGAGACGCGTAATTGCGTGCCAGGCCGCATTGGTGAACGTGACCGCGCCGCTCGCATTCTGCTGCCAGACCATCACCGGCAGGCGGTCGGCAAACGTATGAAAGAGATCCTCGGAAAGCTCCCACGCTTGTTCGCGTATGCTTGCGGCATTGAGATTGGCTTGAACGCGCGCAAGCAATTCTTCGGCGGTGAACGGTTTGGGGACGTAATCGTCGGCACCGCTCGTCACGCCCTCGACGGCGGCCTCTTCGCCGGCGCGCGCGGAGAGGAAGATAAACGGCGTAGTGCTCATGCTCGGATTGGCGCGAACCGCGCGCAGCAATTCGAACCCGTCCATTTGCGGCATCATGACGTCGCTGAGGATCGCGTCGAAGGCTCCCTCTTGCAGCCGCCGCAGAGCTTGCGCGCCGTCGCACACCGCGACGACGTCATAGTGCGCCGAGAGCACGCGCGTGACGTATTCACGCAGGTCGCCGTTGTCGTCGGCAACCAGGACGCGCTTGCGCGTTTCATTCACTCGCGCCGGCAGCACGGGCGTCGTCGACGCGCGCGTGATCGTGGAGTCGACTTCGGCCAAGTACTGCTGAACGATGGGACTGCTATGCGCCGCGGTCGCCGTCGCGACGGTGACGTGCGCGGGATTCAAATGCGCGCGGCCGAGCGGAATACGGACGGCAAATACCGTGCCTTCATGTTCGGCGCTTTGCACGCCGATCGTACCGCCGTGCAGTTCGACGAGGTCTTTGACCAATGCCAGGCCGATGCCGGAACCTTCGTGCGAGCGCGCTTGCGCGCCGCGTACGCGTCGAAAGCGTTCGAAGACGTGCGGCTGCTCTGCGGCCGGAATTCCGACGCCCGTGTCCTCAACGATCAACTCGGCGGCGCCCTCCCGCTCGAAAAGTGAGACGCGGATTTCGCCCTGCAGCGTGAATTTGAGCGCGTTGGAAAGCAGATTGAGGACGATCTTCTCCCACATCGCACGATCGACGTAGACGCGCTCGCACAGACCAACGTCGATGCGCAGTTTCAAACCGGCGCTCTCGATGGCGGAACGGAAGACGCTGCACAGCTCTTCGGTCAGCGCGCTGAGATCGGTCTCCACGTATGCAGCCTCGGTACGTCCGGCTTCCAGGCGCGAGAACTCGAGCAGCGTGTTTACGAGTTTGAGCAGACGAAGTGCGTTGCGGTGCGCGGCCTGCGCAAGCGGCTTGGAGTCCTCATCCGCGGTTCGCTCCAAGTCACGCAGCGGGCCGAGCATCAACGTGAGCGGCGTGCGAAACTCGTGACTGACGTTCGAGAAGAACACGTTTTTCGCGCGATCGATCTCGGCGAGCGCCTCCGCGCGTTTGCGCTCCTCCTCATATGCGCGAGCGCCGGCGATCGCCGTGCCGATCTGCGATGCGGCGAGCGCGATGAAGTCGCGGTAACCGTCATCGAACGGCAGCCTGGAGCTGATGCCGGCGAGCAGAAATCCGGCCGCCTCACCCGGCGCGCTCGAGGGAATCGGCGCAATGACCGCGTGCTTCGGCGCCTCGGGCCAGGGGCCCGGCGGAATGCGCTGGAGCACGCCGTCGAAATCGTCGACGAGCGTTATGCTCCGATGGCGGACCGTCGGGGGCAGAATGCGCGCCGCGGCGCCGTCGTCGATGCCCGATGCGGCGCAGAGGCGCGGGCCTTCGTCGCCGTTCAAATAAAGCGCCGCAAACGGGACGTCCTTGGGATAGTGGCCCAGCAGTCGTGCGGCAAGCGCGCACTCCTCCTCAACCGTTCGAACGTGATTCGCGCGCGCCGCAAGATCGCGCAGCAGCTCCATGCGGCGCACGCCGATGACCTCGTGCGTCGTTTCCTGCACGGTGCCCAGCACGCCGCCGATGCCGCCCGGGGCGCCGGGTTCGGGCAGAGGGCTGTACGAAAACGTAAAGTACGTCTCTTCGACGAAACCGTAGCGGTTCAGGCCCAGCAGCACTTTCTCGTTCCACGTGCTTGGCCCGCCGGTAAGCACCGACTCGATCTGCGGCCCGATGACGTCCCAAATTTCGGCCCAGCATTCATCGCCCGCCTGGCCGAGCGAGGTTGGATGCTTGGCTCCGATTATCGCGGCGTACGAGTCGTTGTACAGTTGAATGTGCTGCGGTCCCCACCAAAACACGACGGGGAAACGGTTTGCAAGGGTGACTTGCAAGATCGTCTGCAGCGCAGGCGACCACAACTCTCTGGGCCCGAGCGGCGTGGCCGACCAGTCCTTCGCGGCAATCAATGCGCTCATCACGGGCGACGAAGCTGCAAAGGCGTCGAGCGGCGCCTGCGCCGTCTCCCTACTCGCGTGGGCAGGGCACATTGTGGACGCGTATACCCGAAATTCAAGCGGGCGAAAACTCGCCGCAACATGACGGCAATGCGCCGGCGCGATGCTGGCCAGGATGACCGCCGATGCATCGCTGCTGCTGCACTGCCCCGACCGCTCCGCCTGTACGTCCATCGTTACGACCCTCGAGCGCTTCGGCGCACAAGCCATAGCCTTCGCGCTGCGAAGCGGAACTCGCATCGTGCCGCTCGCGCACGCGCAGCGCTACGACGATGCATCCTGCGCGCTCAAGCGGCTTGGCGTGGACGTCGACGCCTGGCCGGCGCCGCCGGCCGGATTGTTCGTTGTTGAGGAACGCACCGTGTATCTGCGTTCTCACAGTCCGATGACGGTCGCGCACGAATTCGGCCATGCCTTGGACTGCGCGCTCGGCGCAGGCGTGTACCGTTCGAGCATCGATGCGCGACTGCGCGATCTTTTTACCGCGGCGACCGCTTACGTTACGCCGTATGCAGCGACCGGGACGGACGAATATTTCGCGGAGTGCGTTCGCGCGTACGTCGAGGCAAACGATCCCGCGTCGTTTTGGCCGCGCGCTACGCGTGCTCGACTGCGGCGCATCGATCCGCAAATGTATGCGTATGTGGCAAATCTGTTCGATGAAGGTTTTAAGGCCGCCGCCTAAGACGATAGCGTCCGGCGACGATTTTCAAATGCTAAACGCCATGACGAGCAAGACTTGCGTCACTAAGAACGAGAGCGGAAGCGCGACGCCGGCGAGGCGCCGCAGCCATAGGGCGCGGTTCTGGGAGCGGCGGTGAAGGTGAATAGCGACGATAAAGCCGATTGCGATAATGACGAATACGAAACTCACGAAGAGCATCGCGTCGATATAGGTGACGTAATTGGTCTTGGGCAATTGGTTCGAGGCTACGAGATTGAACGCAACGATGATCAGCAACGTTGCGATAGCCGTGCTAAGTTGATCTTTCGTCGTGAACTCCTCGGGTGAGAGCCAGAACGCCACCCAAGAGACGATCACGAGCAGGATCAGTGGAATGATGAACTTCCAAACGTACGGGTTGGAATTTCGCCGTATCGCAAGGGCGAACGCAATTCCCCGGATCGAGCGGCCGGGCAACGTCTCCGTATCCGGATGTCCGCTCATGCCGGTGATCTTCCACTGCGCTATTTCGGCGTAGCGCGCTTTTGGAACGGCGGAAAGCCTCGGATCGAACTGCAGTATGACGCGGTCCGCATCTTCGCCGCCGGATTCGACGATGACCGGCAAGGTCTCGGAGTCGAAGGGAAAGCGGCGCAGATCCAAATCGGTCGAGAGCACCGCGGCGAAGTCTTGTGTTTGCATGACGGTTCCGTCCGGTAACGCGTATGTATCCGAATTGCTGAACCGCGTCTGATTGACTTCATTGCGAAAAACAAGGACCGGATGCCACGCCGGCCTGGCTATGTCGTGGTCGCGGTCCCTGGGATTACGCGGGCGGTAGGCTAGCGAACGATCGCGCCAGCTCGCAATGAGCGTACCGGTGACTTCCCATCGTTCCTTGACCTCGTCAATCCCGGCCAAGTTGTGTATTTGCAGCCCGATGCGAACGAGCGCGGGATGCGATTCAGAGGGAACGGCAGCGAACGCGGCACTTCGAACGGCGCCGCTCGAGCCCAGCGCCGCGAACAAGGCGCACAGCATCACCATGATGCGTAGACACACACGGGTCGCCATAGCGGCGCTTTCGCTCCCGTACTCTCGCCGCCCTACGCTTGGGAGGCGCGCCTAAAATCCATTCCACATAATCACGGAGTGCGTTTAAAGCTTTCGACAGTAAGTTGTTGCTCGCAATGCGAAAGTCCGATCAACGCAATACGTACGAGTTCGTTGAAGAGGAGAATAGCGTGCTGCATAACCGCTCGATGCCCGACGTCAGCGTTGTGCCGGTACTGGTCTACGACGACGTGACCGCGGCCAGGGAATGGCTCTGCCGGGTGTTCGGCTTTACCGAGCGGTGGCACATCGGCAATCACCGAGCGCAGCTCTCCTTCGGCACTGGAGCCGTAGTGGTGCGCGACAATTCCGGTCACGACGGGCCGCCGGCCCGGTGTTCGATCATGGTCCGCGTCGATGACGTCGACGCCCACTGCGAGCATGCGCGTTCGCGCGGCGCGACGATCGCCGATCCGCCGACGGACCACAAGTACGGCGAGCGCCAGTATTCGGTCGAGGACCCGGGCGGTCATCGCTGGATGTTCAGTCAGACGCTCTCCGACGTCGCCCCGGAGGAATGGGGCGCAGCCTCGAACGTGCTCTGACCAAATCACGCGCGCCTACGGCGAATCGATCCGCAGATGTTCGCGTATGTTGCTGAACTTTTTGCGACGGGAGTCGAAGCGGCGGCTTAAGCGCTCTTTTTTGACGAGCTTCCCCTGGACGGACTTTCCTTGGAGCCGCGCTCGATGAGGCGCTTCGTGAGAAACACCAGGCCCGCCATCTGTACCCATTCCGAAAGGACGTTGCCCGCGACCTGTCCCCATTTCGAGCTCGGATCGCTTTTCGCAAAAAGCAGCGCCCAGCCAATGGCGGTGATCGCTAAGAATATCAGCAGCGAATGCTCGTAGAGTACGCCCGCAATGCCGTGCCAAGGCGGCGGCTTCTGCTTGCTTTCCGACGATCCGCGTTCGATGAGATATTTCGTGCCGATGATGATGACGACCGAGCCGGACCAGTCCGCGATGGCGTTGCCGAAGAACGCGCCGAAGTGCGTTTTTTCGTCGCTCACGCAGTACAGCGCGAACCACAGTGCGAGGATGCCGACAGCCGCGATGCTCAGTCCGTGTTCGTGCAGCAGATGACGTGCCGGTGCCTTGCGCTTCATAGCCGGTTTGTACCCCGCGTTTGAGGCGTTCATCAAAACGAAAAGCCCGGCCATCTGCCGGGCTTTTCGTTACGTAGGTGCGGTTGTTACTTGACTGCGGTGACCTGCGCCGCGGTGACCGCGCCGGCTTTGTTGCCCCATGCGGAGCGAATGTACGTCACGACCGACGCGATGTCGCTGTCGCTCAGCGTGCCCTTCCACGCGGGCATCTGGCCGTTGTACTTCGTCCCTGCCACGGTGATGGGACCGCTCTTGCCGTTCTTCACGATGCCGATCACTACGGTGGCCGCACCGGTCACGACCGAGTTGCCTGCAAGCGGCGGGAAAACGCCGGGCTGACCTTTGCCGTTGGCCTGGTGGCAGCTGGAGCAGTTCGTCGTATAGACTTTCTCGCCGGCCGCTGCGGACGCGCCGCCCGCCGCCGCCATCGTGCCGGCCGTTGCAGCCGGGCTGGCCGCAGCCGCGCTCACCGCAGGCGATGCCGCCGGAGACGCGCCGGGTGAAGTCTGCGTCGTCGTGGTGGTGGTTGTGGTCGTTGAAGAACTGCCCTGTTTTCCACCCGAGCACGCCACCAGCGCAGCCGCCGCGATTGCAGCGGTCAAAGCGATGGTTACGGATCTTTGCATGCCATAGTTCCTTTCGAAAATCGTATGCCGAATACTACTCCCTCAACGCGCGAGCGCCTCCATCGCCCGGCAAAGCAGCCGAGCCGGCCTCTGGCACTCGCCGGTTACGGCAACTGCTCGAAGCGTACGCCGTCGCGCGACGCGCGCGAGAGCAGCTCCCGGAACGCCCGCAGTGTGCCCGGAAACGGGCGCCCCAAAACGACGGCGGTGCGTCCGCGCGCGATATGCACGGCTTGTTTGAGCATGTACGCGACGTACGCGGGCTGCACGTGATCGTCGATGGTAATGCTGCGCGCGGTGAATCGCACGCGGCCGCCGGCAAAGGTTCGCGCCGTTGCCGGCTCTTCGCCGTATTCGTCGAGCACGCCCCAATCCAAAGCGCGCAACCGCGCGAGCGCGCCTTTGTCCGCAGCGCCGCCGTCCAGGCGCGCAGCCAAACCGCTCGCCCCTGGAAACGCCGCATGCAGCGATTCGATCTGCGCGCTCGTCAGCGGCAGCTGCGCCTGCACGTATGCGTGCTGACCGCTCTCCACCGCCAAATGCAGCATCTTCCGCGCGGCCGGAGCGCTCGGATCGATGACGAGCGTCACGGGCACGCCGAGCGAGAGGAACGGCGACTCGAGTACGGGCGAATGACCCGCATCGACGATTGCAACCGCAATCTTCGCGTCCTGGCTTACGTCGCCGCCCGCACTCTCCGCCGCGACGGCGGCATCACGCGCGAAATCGTCGCCCGCAAGTTCGTCGGTTTGCACCGCAGCTCCCGAAATCTGCACGCCGGCAAGCGGCGGCGGCGTAAACGAAGGTGCTGCTGCGGGAAAGCGCGGCACCGCGGCGCGTCCGCTCAGGTAGCCGCCGGAGAGCGCGCTCACCGCGAACGCGATCACGATCAGCCAGAACGCGTGTCTCACGTTTCGAGCGGACGCGCGCTCATCGCCCACGCGAGCGAGACGAGAATGAAGTTCGCTACCAGCGAACTTCCGCCGTACGAAATGAACGGCAGCGTAATTCCGGTAAGTGGAAAGAGCCCGATGACGCCGCCGACGATGATGAACACTTGAAATCCGAGCGTTGCACCCAAACCGGCGGCCAGCAAGCGCGTATAGAGATCGGGCTGCGTTGCCGCAATGCCGATGATGCGCCGCACGAGCAGCAGGAACAGCGCGAGCGTGATGACGGCGCCGATGAGGCCGAACTCCTCACTGAGCGCCGCATACACGTAATCGGTTGCCGCGTCGGGGATGAACCCGGGGTGTCCCAGCCGGTACCCCGTGCCGAAAACGCCGCCCGCGGCCAGAGAATAGTAGCCTTGCGAGGCCTGATAGCCGGCGCCGAGCGGATCGGCGAACGGATTGCGCCAGACGGCGATGCGCGTGCTCACGTAGTGATAGTGGTGCGCGACCCACACCGCGACGCCGCCGAACACCGTTAGACTTCCGACGACGAGGTCGAGCCTGCGCGTTCCTGCGTACAGCAGCACCGCAAACGTCGCGAGCAGCAAACCCGCCATGCCGATATCGCGCTGCAGAATCAGGATGGCCATCGATGCGCCCCAGCCCAAGAACAGCGGGCCGAGATACTTCAAATTCGCCCGCAGCGACCACGGACGCGCGCGCGCGATGACGTCGGCGGTTTCCGCCAGATACGCGGCGAGGAAGAACACGATGAAGAGTTTGATCAGTTCGACCGGCTCGTATTGGATGGGGCCGAGTTTGATCCACAGCCGCGCGCCGTTGACTTCCTGCCCGAAGATCAGCAGTAAGACGAAGAGCACCAGCGAGAGCAGCACCCACACGTACTTGTACGCGGCCATGCGGCGAAACAGCGTGAAGGCCGGGCCGAGCGCGATCGCGAGCGCAAGCGAGATGAGCAGCCAGTACTGCTGTTTGTGCGCGAGCTGCGGCGAAAGCCGCGCGACGAGCAGCAAGCCGAATGCCGCGAGTACGATCGCCATCGCCGGCAGCATGTCGTCGCGCTGCATCGCCTTCGGCTGCACGAGCACCCACGCGATGCAGAGCGCAGCTAACACGGCGAGGAGCCACGGCGGGCCGATCGTCTTCGGCGGTGCGAAGGACAGCACGAAAGCCGCGATGACTAGAGCCATCGCGGCAGGCAGCAGCCGCCGGGCGATTATCTGAGGCAAAGCATGGCGTAGAACGCTATCGTGGCCAGAACTCCTATGACTACGCTCTGTGCGCTGTGCGATTCGGCGGGCACGGTCACCTGCTCGTGGTCGTCGGGCTGGAAGCGGACGATGACCATCTGCTCGGCGCCGGCCACGTTCTGCGCCCCGTACGTAAGGCACTCGGTAAGGCGGCGCCGCTCGTCGGCCTCGCGCAGGCGCCGTCCGGTGAGTACGAGCGTATCGCCGTCGTTGAGCGTGAAACTGCATGCGGCCACGTCGATGGCGGGCGCGACGCCGATCGCGCGCGTGAGCACCGGAACCGAGCCGTCTCCCTCGAACGCGTCGTTCTTCGTGAGCGACACGACGTAGCCGTCGCGCGCCAAATACGCGCCCGTCGATCCGGCGTGCGCCAAGAACGCACGGTTCTCAATCAAGAGAACCGCGGTCGTCGAGCAGCCCGCGGTGACGTAATCTTCGTGCGAGGCAGTGCGCGCGTGCACTTCGTCGTTGACGCGATTGAGCGCGGCCGTCAGCAGATTCTTCGGATTCTTTGCGCGTCGCGCACGGCGCTGCATATCGCTCTTCAAGCGTTCCAGCACGCTCGAGGCGATCGGCTCGCCCTCCACGTAGCCGAAGCCATTCGCAACTGCAAATAAATACGTGTGCGGACCGAGCGGCTGCGTGAGGCAGGTGCCCCGGTCGCCGTTAATCGCTACGTTCATATCGACGGTTCCATGCTCAAGACGGTGATGCGCGTGTTCCCCACGTCGATATCATCCCCAGGTCTGAGCTCTATGCTCTCATCGTCGAGCGCTTTTCCGTTAAGAAATGTACCGTTGCTGCTCCCTAGGTCGGCCAAATAAACGACACCGCGGACCACGTCGAGACGCGCGTGCTTACGGCTGACCTCCGGATCGCCGAGCGGCACATCCGCATCGCCGGCACGCCCGACTACCGCGGGTGTGCCCTCACTAATCGTAAGTGGCAGCTGCCGCACGGGCCCCCGGGCCGCGCCTTCCTTCACCGCCACGGTCAGCGCGAAGGCCTTGGGACGCTCCGCCCGAGTGCCCGGGCGCAGGCGCGCTCCGATGATGCCGAAGGCAGCCAGCGCCGCAAGAATCTCGAGCGAGCCGACGCGCATCGCGGCCGTGAAGTTCACGATGCCCTTTCCTGCGCCTCGACCGCCATCTCGGTCTTGCCGAAGGCGACGCGATCGCCCGCGCGCAGCGTGCGCAATTGAATGCGCTCGCCGTTCACGAAGGTGCCGTTGGTCGATCCCGCATCGCGCACGACGACGCCCTCGCCTTGCGGTTCCAAGATTGCGTGGTTACGCGAGACGCTGGGATCGACCAAAAAAATCTCGGCTTCCTTGTTGCGCCCGACGCGCATGCTGCGCGTGATGGGATAGCGCGCGTCGATCGGCATGCCTTTGAGCATGCGCAGCACGAGCACTTCGCTTTTTTCCGGCGCTGCCGCGGCCGGCGCGCCGTCGAGCACGTCGATCTCGATCGCGCCGAGCACCGTGCCGTCGTCTTCGCGCAACTCGACCGAAGGTGATTCGCCGAACGCGATGCCGACGCGGGCAGCGACTTCCTGCAGCAGCGCGGCCCACTCTTCTTCCAGATACGCGCGGTGCGGCAGCAGCCGCTGATAATCTGACGGATGCACGTAGACCGCGTAGCGCGAGGGCGCGCTCATCGTTCCGTTTTCGGTCTGCGTGCGCGCTTCCATCGTCGCGACGAGTTTGCGCGCGATCTGCGCGGGCTCGACGTCGCTCGGGAACATGTTCGCGAATGCGCGCTCGATGAATCCCGCGCAGGCCTCTTCGATGCGTGCGAACCAGCTCATCGGCGGATTACAACCGGCGCTCCAAACGGGCGACGAAAAAACCGTCGCGCCCGCCTAGTCCCGGCGGAATCAACACATCACCGGCCTCGGTTTCGAACTGCGAGAGGTGCGCCGGAATAAGCCCGCGCTGCACGTTGTGCGTGCGGACGAACCATTCAACCACGTCGATCGTCTCCCGTTTGTCAACGGAGCAGACGGCGTACACGATTGCGCCTCCCTCGTGCAGATGCGGCGCGAGCGCCTCGAGCAGCGCGCGCTGCGTAAGCGCCAAGCGTTCGCCGTCGTCGGGCCGCTTCCGCCAGCGAGCCTCGGGATGGCGGCCGATGACGCCGATGCCCGAGCACGGCGCGTCTATGAGGATACGATCGAAGCGCTGCTGCAGAATGGGCGCGGTCGCGTCGCCCACGATGAGCGCCACCGCAAGCTGCGCCTCCGCAGCGCGCCGCTCGAGCGCCGCACCTTTGGCGGCATCCCGCTCGATGCAGACGATGCTGCCCTCGCCGTCCAGGCGCGCGGCGCTCTGCAGCGCTTTGCTGCCGCGGCCGCTGCATGCATCCGCGACGGCTTCTCCAGGGTGCGCGTTGAGCACGTCCGCGACCGCCGCGGACGCCTCGCTCTGCACCCACCACGCGCCGGCGGCGTCGCGTTCGCCGGCGCGGGCCAGTGCGCCCTCCGAGACGAGCACCGCATCCTGCGCTATAGGCGAGAGCTCCGCCTGCGCTCCCCGCTCGCGGAACCATGCGGCGACCTCTTCTCGCGTAGTCCGAGTGCGATTGACTGCGACCGCAGCTTGCGCCGGCGCATTGCACGCATCCAAGATCTGCGCCAGTTCCTGCGCACCGAACGTCTCGCGCAAGCGGCGCACGAGCCACGTCGGATACGAAAAAGCCGCGCCCAGGTAGTCGTCTTCGTCCGCAAAGTCTTCGCGCTGCGGCTCCGCCGGCTTATCGCGCAGAAAACCGCGCAGCACCGCGTTCACCAATCCCGCGGTACCGCGATGTCCGTAGATCTTGGCCAGATTCACCCACTCGCTGACCGCCGCGTGCGCAGCGCTGGACGTGAAGCGCAATTCGTAAACGGCCAAGCGCGCGATTTCGGCGATGACCGGCGGCAGCGGCTTGGCGCGCTCGCCGATATAGGGCTGCAGATACCAGTCGAGCGTTCTGCGCATTTTTATCGCACCGAACGCGAGCATCGTTGCAAACGCGCGATCGCGCGGATCGAGAGTCGCTTTGCGCAAACGGTAATCCAGCGCTTCCTGCGCGCCGCGCTGCGCGCCCGCGGGAGGGAAGACGTCGCGAACAACATGCAGCGCGACGTCGCGCGCGCTCGTTACAGGCGTCATCCCGGGCGCCGCTGCAAAGCCTGCGCGAATGCGGCGCCGCTTTGCGGCCCGCGATTCGGCGCGACGAGTTCCACAACATCGACGGTTCCGTCGGCGCAGCGCACTGCGAGCGCATCGCCGGAGACGCCCGCGATCTCGCCCGGCGCGAGCGGCGCAATGCTCGCAGTGCCTTCATGCGCGCGCAGCAGTTTCACCGGAATGCCCGCTAGGCTCGCACGCGCGGCGGGCGCGGGCGCGTATGCGCGCACGGCGTCGACGATGCGTTTTGCGGGCCAACTCCAATCGACGGTCAGATCCTCTTTGCGGATGGGACGCGTGAGGACCGGTTTGCCGGTTTGCGGGCGGTGCGGAACGTGTCCGCTGCGCGCCAAATCGAGGGCGTGCGAGAGCGCTTGGGCGCCGAACGCGGCAAGGCGCTCGTGCAGTTCGCCGTACCGCTCGTCATCGGCGATGGGCGTTCGCTCCTGCAGCACGATGTCGCCGGTGTCCATGCCCGCATCCATGAGCATGATCGTAACGCCCGTTTCTTTATCCCCATTGAGCAGAGCCGTTTGAATCGGCGTGGCGCCGCGATACGCGGGCAAGAGGCTCGGGTGCACGTTGAACGAGCCGAGTCTCGGCACGTCGAGCAGCGCCTGCGGCAAAATGCGGCCGAACGATGCAAGCACGAAGAGATCGTAGGCTTCGTTCGCACATTCTTGCGCGAAATCGCGCAGCGACCGCGGCTCGAATACCGGTATGGCCAGTTCCATCGCAGCAGCTTTAACCGGGGTGGGCCGGAGTTTGTGACCGCGCCCCGCCGGACGATCGGGCTGCGTGACCACGCCGCGCAATTGCGTTCGCTGCGCCGTAACGCGAAGAGCCGGAACCGCAAACTCGCTGGTCCCAAAGAACAGCGTCTTAATATGCTTCCGCCGCAGCGGCCTCGGCGATCTCTTCCTCTTCTTTGGTCTGCGGAACGCGGACGTTCTTCGCTTTGTCGATGTAGAGGACGCCGTTGAGATGATCGATCTCGTGCTGCAGCGCCTGCGCGAACGTGCCTTTGCCCTCCAGCCGGATCTTATCGCCGTTGCGATCGACGCCCGTCACCGCGACGTGATTGAACCGCGCAATCTCGCCGACGTACCCGGGAACCGAAAGGCACCCTTCCGTCATCTCGACTTCCTCTTCTTGAAGTTCGATCTTCGGGTTGATGACGGCGTACGCGCCGCCTTCCGGATGCTCGTCGTCTTCCCCGACGTCCATGACGAAGAGCCGCTTGGATACATTGACCTGCGGCGCAGCAAGCCCCACGCCCGGCGCGGCGTACATCGTTTCGAACATATCATCGATCAGCTGCTGGAAGAGCGGATCGTCGAGCTCTTTGAGGTCGACTTTTTTCGCAACCTTTCGGAGCGTCGGATGTCCGTCGGTGATAATCGGGCGAACGTAGGGCATAGCCGTACTATTTTACCGCAGGGTGTCCAGGCCGCCTGTGGCCATGGCGGCAACAAGCAGCTCCGCCTCGCGCTCGGGCGACATACCGGCCTTCAGTCCCCCGGGCCGTTTTTCGGCCGCGCGGGCCCATGCCAGCGTGTCCCGCACCGTCTCGTTTATGGAGCGGCTGCGCAGGCCGGCCGCCACTGCGCGGCTCGAGTCGGCGTGGGCAATGCTTGCATACTCGCTCGCGGCGGGAATCCATAGCGGCAGCTCGCTCCACGGGCGCACGTCGTGCTTTGCCAAGAACTCGTCCGTGACCGCAACCACGGCGGCGTCTTCGGAGGCGGCTTCATGCATGCACGCCTCGCACAAATCGGCGAACCTCACGCTATCCCGCGGGGTGACGACGTTGAAGGTGCCGGCGATGCCGTCCGCCGCCGCGCGAACGGCGAACTGCGAAAGATCGCGTGCGTCGATGTATTGGAGACGGCTCGTTCCGAGCGGCGCGATAACCTCGCCGCCTTCGTCGAAGCGCAGCGGCCAATACGTGAAGCGATCGGTCGGATCGAACGGGCCGGCGACCAAGCCGGGGCGCAGTATCGTTATGCCCTGGCCGAACTCGCGCTGCAGCGTTTGCTCGCAGCGTACTTTGAGCGCGCCGTAGAGTTCGTCGCTGTACTCGGCCGGATTCGCATCTTCCGGCAGTTGCATCAGCGGCGCATCCTCATTCGGGCCGTCCGTCTTCGCATGGTCGTAGACGGAAACGGTGGAGATGAAGACGTATCGCGATGCACGCCCCTTAAAATAGCGCGCCGATTTTTCAACGGCGTCCGGGGTGTAGCACGAGGTATCGACGACGGCGTCCCAGGTGCGTCCGTCGAGCAGCGCGAGATCGGCCAGCCGGTCGCCGTGAATCTGCTCGAGCTGCTCGTGTACGCCGGTGTTGTTACCGCGATTGAAGAGCGTAACGCTATCGCCGTTCGCGAGGAACGCGTCCGCGATATGCCGCCCAACAAACCGGGTTCCGCCGATTATCAGTACATTCACGACACGTTCACAAGATGTAACTGCTCAAATCCGCATTCGTCACGACGTCCTGCAGCTTGCTGCGTACGTACTGCTCGTCGACGACGATGGTTCCGCCCTGCTCGGGCGCTTCGTAACTGACGTCGTCGAGCAGTTTTTCCAGCACGGTGTGCAAACGCCGCGCGCCGATGTTCTCGCTTCGCTCGTTGACTTCCATCGCAAACTGCGCGAGCTGGTTGATCCCGTCCGTGCGGAAATCGAGCGTCACGCCTTCCGTTGCGAGCAGCGCCTTGTACTGCTCGGTCAGCGCGTTCTTGGGCTGCGTGAGAATCGTTCTAAAGTCTTGCGCGGTGAGCGAGTCCAGCTCGACGCGGATCGGAAAGCGTCCCTGCAGCTCCGGGATCAGGTCGGAAGGCTTGCTCATGTGGAATGCGCCGGCCGCGATGAACAGGATGTGGTCCGTCTTCACCGGACCGTACTTCGTATTGACGGTGCTGCCTTCGACGATCGGCAGGATGTCGCGCTGAACGCCTTCGCGCGAGACGTCGGGGCCGCGGCCGCCCTCGCGCCCGGCGACTTTGTCGATTTCGTCGATAAAGATGATGCCGTTCTCACCGGCGCGGCGCAGCGCTTCGCGCTTTACGGCGTCCATATCGATGAGTTTGTGGGCTTCTTCCAGTTCGAAGATGCGGCGAGCTTCTTGCACCGTCACTCGCTTTTGAATGCGTTTCTTGGGCAGCATGCCGCCGAGCATCTCGCCGAGATCTCCGCCGCCGCCCATGCCTTGATCGAAACCGCCGCCCATGATGCCGATCGGAATGCTCGGCGCTTCTTCAACTTCGATCTCGACCAGGCGCACGTCGTAGAATCCGCGCTCCACGTCGGCGCGCGCCTGTTCGCGAACGCGTGCGGCGTCCGGGTTCGGCGGAGGCGGAGGCGCTTGCGGTTGCTGCGGCTGCTGGCCGGACCCGCCGAAAATCGAGCCGAGCGAAGCCACGAACGCATTCTGCTGCCATTGCGGCGGCTGCGGCGCACGCGTTTCGGGATGCAAGAGATCGATGACGCGCTCCACAGCCATGCGCGCGGCGACGTCTTTGACTTCCTCGCGGCGCTCGCCGGTCACCATGCGCACCGCCTGCTCGACGAGATCCCGCACCATCGATTCGACGTCACGGCCGACGTAGCCGACCTCGGTGTACTTTGTCGCTTCGACTTTCACGAACGGCGCGCCGGCGAGGGCGGCCAGGCGCCGTGCGATCTCGGTCTTGCCGACGCCGGTCGGGCCGATCATCAGAATGTTCTTCGGGATGATCTCGCCGCGCAGATCGTCCTGCACGCGTTCGCGGCGATAGCGGTTGCGCATCGCGATCGCGACGGCGCGTTTGGCCGCAGCTTGCCCGACGATATACTTGTCGAGCGCGGCAACGATCGCGCGCGGGGTCAGTTCAAGCGTTTGAGTGGCAGTCATAGGGTCTCCACCACGATGCTCTCGTTGGTGTAGATGCAGATCTCCGCGGCAATCTCCAGGCCTTTGCGCGCGATCTCCTCCGCACTCATGTTCGTATTCCGCATCAGAGCTGCCGCCGCCGCTTGAGCGTACGGTCCGCCGCTGCCGATAGCAGCCAAACCCTCGTCGGGTTCGATGACGTCGCCGTTGCCGCTGAGCACCAGCAGATGCTCGGCGTTGCCCACGATCATCAGCGCTTCGAGTTTACGCAGCGCGCGATCTTGGCGCCAGTCCTTCGCGAGCTCGACGGACGCGCGCATGATGTCCTTGTACTCGTTGAATTTGCCTTCGAACTTCTCGAGCAGCGTCATGCCGTCCGCGGCGGAACCGGCAAACCCGGCGACCACTTTGCCGCCCGCGACGCGCCGCACTTTGCGCGCGCCGTGCTTCATGATCGTCTTGTCGAAGGTCACCTGGCCGTCGCCGGCAACGGCGAGTTTTCCGTCGCGGCGCACTGCCAGAATCGTCGTGGATCGAATTCTCATCTCGCTGGACCTGTACCCTAAAGAGCCTCCGGAGGTTGCAGAAGGTGCGCGTCACGCATACCGGAAACCTCGCGTTCTCTTGCAAGGAGGGTGTGTGCATGCTCAAACTGCTCGTCGCGGCCCTGGTCATGGCTCAAATCGGCGTACCGCCGCCGATGGGTCCGAGAGTGCCTGCCGATGCCGCGGTTTCCACCGATGGGATCAGGGTCCGGGGCGTGGGTTACGCGACCGCGCAGGCCACCGACGCGCAGGTAACGCTCCAGATTTCCTCGCGCAACAACGCGCCGACGCTCGACGCCCAAACGCTGCAGCCCATCATCGACGCATTGGTGAAGGCCGGCGCAGATCGAGCCTCGATCTCGCTTCCATCGTACATGGTGGGACAGGCGCACAGCAATAACGCGTCGATCGCGGTGCGCGTGCACCATCCGACGCAGGCCATGCTGCAGCAGGGAATGGTCACCATCGCGAATGCGTTCGCGGCACATCCGGAATTTCTGCTGAACGACGCGC
>Ga0207664_10000363_pt1 | contig 33182 bp, 29 predicted proteins | sample LARL83metaG_FD_184349 | JGI IMG/M metagenome (GOLD analysis project Ga0207664, IMG submission 184349) | Corn, switchgrass and miscanthus rhizosphere microbial communities from Kellogg Biological Station, Michigan, USA - LAR L8-3 metaG... | ecosystem: Host-associated > Plants > Roots >... | reverse complement strand
CGTCCCCGCGATAGCCAGGCCCGCCAGCCAGGGCGAGAGACCCGCATGCTGCAGCATGAAAGGCAATACCGTGTCCGCCGGCTTGATGCCGGGGAACATCAGCACCGCGGTGAAACCGATGACCAGCACCGGCACCATGAACACCTGCATGGTGGGATACATCACCACCATTAGCTTGATGCTGCGGTCGTCCTTGGCTGCCATGCTGCGCATGAAGAAATGCGGCCAGCAGCAGAAACCCAGCACCGACACCAGGATGGCGGAGCTGTAACCCCACCAGTCCCAGGGCCGTCCGTCGTCGCGCAGGCCGGGCGGCATGAGCATGTCCGGGTGCGCAGCAGCTATGGCGTGGAACATGGGGCCGATGCCGCCGTAGAACTTCCAGGGCAGGTACAGGCCGAACAGCCAGCCTATGGTCATCATCGCCAGCCCCATGAACACGCTGGTCCAGCTCACCCCAAGCATGCCGCTGTAGAGCACGTAGAGTGTCACGATGCCGTAGGCCAGCAGCGCACCCTCCCATTCCGGCAGCGACCCGTGGCTCGCCACCGCCAGGATGTAACCCACGCCTTTGATCTGCAGCGTGAGGTACGGCACTAGCGCCGCGATGCTGAACAGCGCCACCGTCACCTGCAGTGCCCGACTGTCGAAGCGATGGCCGACGATCTCCGCCTGGGTGTAGAAGCCCAGGCGCAGGCCCAGGCGCCGTGCCCGCGGTCCCAGGAAATAGAACGGGATCATGCCGAAGGCGCCGTAGGACAGGATGTAGAACGCCGCGGCGCCGCGCGAATAGGCCCAGCCGGGGCCGCCCAGGAAGGCGAACGACGAGAACACCGCGGCACCCAGCACGAAATACAGCAGCAGGGTGTTGAGGCTGCGGTCGCCCGCCACGTAGCCCGCTACACTGCGGGAGCTGAAACGTGCCGGCAGCATCCCCAGCAACAGCGCGATGCCGAGGTAGACGAGGCAGGGGATGAGTTCCACGGTCACCGGCCGCCCCGCTCCTGCATGTCGGCGCGGAAGGTCAGCAACAGGGCGATGAAGACCACCACGATCGAGGCCACCAGCCACACCAGGGCGAATGGCAGGCCCAGGAGGTAGGGTTCGATACGGTCACCCAGCAGGTAGCCCGGCCAGATGGACGCGGCCAGGGCGATCAGCACCGTTCCGAGCAAGAGCTTGTGGCGACGCGGTACTCCGCTCACGCGCCGCTGCTTCCGGCGGCCGTCACGCGGTTGCGGCCACTGCGCTTGGCTTCATACAGGGCGCGATCGGCCTGATTGATGAGCGCCGCCACGCTCTCGGTCTGGGCTCCCGCCGTGGCGACGCCGATGCTCACGCTGAGCCGGATCTCCCCGGCGGCGGCCGGGACGCGCAACTGTTCCACGCTGCGGCGCAGGCGTTCGGCGGTCTCCTGCGCCACCGCCGCGGAGGTCTCCGGCAGCAACACCACGAATTCCTCGCCGCCGTAACGCCCGATCACGTCGAGTTGCCGGAGGCCCTGCCGGCAGGCGGCCGCCAGCGCCCGCAGCACGCGGTCGCCGGCCTCGTGGCCGTGGCTGTCGTTGATGGCCTTGAAATGATCGGCATCGATGAGGAACACCGAGAGTTCACGGCGGTAGCGCTGGCTGCGCAGGAACTCGCTCTCGGCACGCTCCATGAAGTGGCGGCGGTTATAGAGCCGCGTCAGGCCGTCGGTGGTGGCGAGCTCCTCCAGATCCTCGATGAGCTGGGCGTTGTCCAGGGCCATGCTCACCTGCTTGGCCATGGCCGACGCCACCTCGGTCTGCTGGCCGTTGAGGGGGCGGTTCGGCCGGCCTACCAGCAGCAGGCGGAAGCCGCTTCCGGACTGGAGCGGCACCGCCAGATAGTGGTGCCGTCCCGGCTTGGCGCCTCCTGCCAGCGTGGCAGCCTCCTCCGGACCCAGCAGCAGCGCCTTCGGCGTCTGCCGCAGGCGCGCCACCAGTCTCGGCTGCTGCTGGGGCCAATGTTCCAGATAGGCCTGTTCACCGGCGCTGACGCCGCGGGAAGCCAGCAGTTGCAAGCTACCCTCCTTGTCCGCGTAGAACATCGCCTGCTCGTAGTCGATGAAGTTGGTGAGGGTGTCGATGAGGTGCTCGGCGATGGCGCGCTCATCGCGCTGGGAGCTGACCCGGTGGATCAGATCATGCAGGGCTTCGGCCCAGCGGCGCCGGCGCTGTTCATCGTCGAGGCGGTGCTCGCGCTCCAGGAAACGCTTATAGAGTCCCATGCCCATCATCAACGTGACGAAGGCGGCGGTGACGTAGAGCAGCCAGGCCCAGCCGGTGCGGTAGGCCGGCGGCAGCACCCTAACGCCCAGGGTGGTCTCGTGAGGATTCCACACCCCGTCGCTGTTGGCACCGCGCACGTGCAGCACGTACTTGCCCGGATCCAGGTTGGTGTAGATGGCAGTGTGGCTGCCGCGCAGGGTGCGCCAGTCGGTATCGAACCCCTCCAGCCGGTAGCTGAAGGTGTTGAGCTGGGGCTCGGCGTAGTCGAAGGCCGTGAAGTCGAAGCTCAGCACGTTCTGCCGGTACTGAACCTCGACCGAGTCCACCGCCCCCTGGGGGGTCGCCAGCGGGACCTCGGTGTTCTGGCGCAGGAAGCGGGTGATGGCCACGTCCGGCGGCACGTCGTCGCGGCTGATGCGCTCGGGGTAGAAGGCATTGAAGCCGTCCACACCGCCGAACAGCAGCTCGCCGTCCGCCGCCGCGTACGCCGCGCCGCTGTTGAACTCGTCGCTCTGCAGTCCATCGCTCTCCACGTAGTTGTGGAAGGTGCCGGATCCGGCATCCAGCCGCGACAGACCATGGTTGGTGCTGACCCAGATGCCTCCCTGCAGGTCAGCGAGGATGGCGTAGATGGAGTCATTGGGCAGGCCGTCCGCCTGGAAGTAGCGGCGGAACTTCTGCTGGCCCGGCGCCAGGTAGTCCAGCCCGTCGGCGGTGCCGACCCATAGGCCGCCGTGCATATCCACACCGCAGGACTGGACGTTGTCGTAGCTCAGGCTGGTCGGATCGTGAGGATCGGTGCGATAGACCTTGAAGGCATCGTGTACGCCGTCGAAAGATGCCAGGCCGTCCGAGGTGCCGATCCAGAGGCGCTTATCGTCGGTCTCGCAGATGGCGCTGACGGAGGCCGCCGGCAGGCTATCGAGCCGGCCCGGGTCATGCAGGAAGCGCCGCAGCTTACCGCGCGTCTCATCCACCTGCACCAGGCCGTTGCCGGTGGCGGCCCACATGCGGTCCTGGCTGTCGAAATAGATCATGCTGACTACGTCGCCGCTCGAGTCCTCATGCGGCCCCACCAGGCTGTATCGCTGGAAGCTGTCTGCCGCGGGCTGATAGCGATAGATGCCGTAGTCGGTGCTGGTCCAGATCACGCCCCGCCGGTCCGCGGCGATGTCACTGACCTGGTCGTCGTCCACCTGTGTGGGAGGCCGCTGCCCCATGTGGTACTGCCGGTACTGGCGCCGACTCGCGTCGAGCCGCGTCAGACCTTGGTCGGTGCCGGCCCAGACCCTGCCTGCGTCATCCTTATATAAGGCCCACACCATGTTGCTGCCGAGGCTGTTGGCATCCCCCTGCTTGTGTCGGTAGTAGCCGAAGGTGCGGGTGCGCGGATTGTAGATGTCGACCCCGGTGTTGTCGGTACCGATCCATAGCAGGCCCGAGCGGTCCCGGTACAACACCTCGATGTTGTCGCTGCCCAGGCTGCCGGGATCGGTGGCATCGTGCTGGTAGGAGGAGAAGCGCCCCTCGGCGCTCTCGAAGCGGTCCAGTCCGCCACCGTAGGTCCCTACCCACACGTCACCGTCCGGAGCCGGCACCAACGCCAGGGTGTGTTCGCTGGACAGGGAGTCAGGCTGGTGGCTGGGGGCGTAGAAGTGATGGAGCTTGTACTGCTTGTCCAGTTCGGCGATGCCGCGGCCGCTGGCGATCCACAGCAGGCCGTTCACTTCCTGGATGTCATGGATCGGCGACTCCGTGAACAGGCCGCGATGGTACGTGGTCATCTCGCCCTCGGCGATGAAAGGGCTGAGATGATCTCCGTCCAGGTAGTACACGCCATGATCGCTACCCACCCACAGGCGTCCGGCCTGGTCCTGATGCAGGCTGTCGATCTGGCTCGCACTGTCCGGCTTGGTAGGAAGGCGGAAATGCCGGAAGCCCTGCCCCTCGAAGAGTTCCAGGTTCGCACCCGCGCCCACCCACAGCCGCTGCTGGCGGTCGACATAAAGCACCGAGACCTGGTTGCTGGCGAGACTCGCGGGATCCTTGGGGTCATGCCGGAAATGGCTGAAATGGCGGGTGCCGGGGTCCAGCCGGTCCAGGCCACCTACGGAACTGCCCACCCACAGCGCACCGTCCCGCCCCAGCGCCAGCGCATTGATGGTGTTATCGGAGAGCGAACCGGGATCGGACGGATCGTGGCGGAAGGTGAGGAATTCGTAGCCGTCGTAGCGTTGCAGTCCGTCCTGGCTGCCGAGCCACATATAGCCCTGGGCATCCTGGACGATGGCCTGCACCGAGCTCTGGGCCAGGCCGTCCTCGATACGGAGGTGGCGGAAGCGCAGGCTCGAACCCGGCGGCGTCGGTTGACGGTCAGCCGCCTGCGCAGGCGCCGTCAGGCACGCGAGCGCGAGCCACGTGGCTGCGAACGTCGCGCGGATGAAGAAATGCTGCTGCGGTCGCCAGTGGGCCATGTGGAGCCGCGTATTTTTTGTACAGGGAGGGCGCGCGCTCCCTGCCCGCGCCCTTGCGGCGATTATGTAGCAAATCTCCCAAAAAAGCTTGAGGGCTCAACCGCCCGGCGGCGTGCAGTCCGGGTTGCGGCCGGCGCCCTTGGCAGCCTGGTATCTCTGCATGTCGCCCGGTAACTGCTGCTGGAGCGCCTGTAGCCGGTTGGCATCCGCCGGATGGTCCGACAGCAGCTGCGGCGGCGCACCCTGGTTGCTGCTCATCATGTTGCGCCACAGATCTAGGGCTTCGTGAGGATCCCACCCCGCCTCGGACATGTATTGGGTGCCCAGCTTGTCGGCTTCGCTCTCCTGGGCACGGCTGAACGGCAGCAGCACGCCCACCTGCGCCCCTACTCCCAGGGCGGCCATGGTGGCCTGGCCTTTGGTGGAGCTCTGGTCGATGCCGGCGAGCAGCGCCGCCAGGTCCACGCCCACGGCGGTGGCTTCCTGGTCGGAGATGCGCTCCGCGCCGTGACCGGCCTGCACGTGGCCCATCTCGTGGCCCAACACCGCCGCCAGCTCACCCGGCGTCTTGGCCACCTTGAAGATGCCGGTGTACACCGAGACATGTCCGCCCGGCAGCGCGAAGGCGTTGACGGTCTTATCGTCCTTGAACACCGTCACCACCCACTTGCCGCCGCCGCGCGGCGCCCCGGTGGCGACGCTGAGCGCCTTCACCACGCACTCGGCATAGGCGTTGGCCGCCGGGTTCTGGTCCACCGGAGTCTGCTTCTTGATCTGCTGGAAGGACTGGTCGCCGGCCTGGGCAGCCTGCTGGTCGGAGACCAGGTCGAGTTGCTTGCGGCCGGTGGGCGAGGTGGCGCAGGCGGCGAGCGCGGCTAGCACCGCGGTGGTGAGGATGATCTTGTTGCTCTTGTTCATGGCGGGACTCCTTGTTGCTCTCCGGCCTGCATCTGTATACGGGTCTTGGGCAGGCAGTCGGGACGGTTTCGTTGCAGATAGTCTACGAGTTTCTCGCGCACCAGACAGCGTATCTCCCAGGAATCGCTGCTGTTCTGCACACCCATGAGTGCGCGTAGTTGCAGGGTCTGGGGGCCGGTGTCGGTGACCTGGAAAGCCCACACCTTGCCGTCCCACAAGCCACTGTCCCGCACCACCCGGTGGCAATAGTCGCGCAACTCCTGCACCGGCGCACTGTAATCCACATACAGGGTGACGGTAGCAAGCAGGTCGGCGGTGTGCCGCGTCCAGTTCTCGAAGGGGTGCTCGATGAAGTACGACAGCGGTAACATCAGGCGTCGCAGATCCCAGACCCGCACGACCACATAGGTGCTGCGGATCTCCTCGATCCAGCCCCACTGCCCCTCCACTACCACCACGTCGTCGATACGGATGGGTTCCGTGAGCGCCACCTGCAGGCCGGCCAGGATGTTGGTGAACACCGGCCGCGCCGCCAGGCCCAGTAGCAGGCCCGCCACGCCGGCGGAAGCGAACAAGGTGGCGCCGACCGAGCGCACCCCGGGGAAGGTCATGAGCATGGCGGAGACGCTGGAGATCAGCACCAGCGTCATGGCGATGCGCCGCAGGATGGCCACTTGCGTGATGACCCGCCGCGCCTGCAGGTTGTCCGCCACGTCGATGCGGTGGCGCTGCAACAGGCTGTCGCGCCAGGCATCGAACAGGCGGATGCACAACCAGCCCAGGGTCGCCATCATCACCAGCAACACCGAGTGGTACACGAACTGGGCCGGCGCCGGGCTGAGGCGCGCCAGGGGCAAGGCGGTCAGTACCGTGACCACCGGCGCCAGCAGCAACACCGGCTCGCGGACCCGGCGCATCACGGCGTGCGGCAAGCCCTCCTGGAAGCGCTTGAGCACATGCTGGAACAGGTACATCACCACGTAGGCGGCGACGAGAGACCCGCACAACATGACTGCGAACAACATCGCCGAGTAGAGGTCGGCGGTGAAGCCTTTCATGGCGGCGCGGGAGGCCGGTCCGTGATGCGGCGGCCCTCGGCGCGCCGCTCGAAGGGCTGGCCCACGTCCAGCAACGCGTCGGTGAAGTCGTTGACCCAGTGGTGCACGTCGGTGGCGCGCAGCACCGCGATCATGCGCCGCCAGCGGGCGCGCCGCTCTTCCAGCGGCATCCCCAGGCCCCTGGCGATCCCGGCCGCCACGCCATCCACGTCGTAGGGATTGACGATCACTGCATCCTGGAGCTGGGCCGCGGCGCCAGCCAGGGATGACAGCACCAGCACCCCGGGGTCTTCCTCGGTCTGCGCAGCGCAGTATTCCTTCGCCACCAGGTTCATGCCGTCCCGTAGCGGCGTCACCAACCCCAGGCTGCCCAGCGACAGGAAGCCCATCACCGTGGTGCGTCGGAAGCCGCGGGTCATGTAGCGCAACGGCAGCCAGTCGTACTCTGCGAAGCGCGCATGGATGTCACCGGCGATCGAATTCAGCTCGCGGCGGATATCGTCGTACTCCGCCACTTCGGTGCGGGACAGCGGCGCGATCTGCAGCATCACCACCTTGCGCCGGTACTCGGGGCTCAGCTCCAGCATGCGGCCGTAGGCCCGCAGGCGCTCTGGCAGCCCCTTGCTGTAGTCGAGCCTGTCGACGCCGACGATCAGCCGCCGCCCGGTGAGACTGCGTTCCAGACGCCGGCCGTGGATACCCTGCCGGCCCTTGCGCGCCATGCGCGCCACGCTGTCCACGTCGATGCCGATGGGGAAGGCCTGCACCTGGGCGCTGCGTCCGCCGAAGTCCACGCGACTGCCGTGCACCTGGGCATCGGGACAGAAGTGGTCCACGCAGCTCAGGAACGCTTGCGCATCGAGCTCCGTCTGGAAGCCCAGCACGTCGTAGTGCAGCATGCTGTGCAGCAGCTCGGCGTGGCCGGGTATGGTGCGCAGGATGTCCGGGAACGGGAACGGCACGTGCAGAAAGAATCCGATGGGCAGTTCCACCCCGGCTTCGCGCAGCAGCAGTCCCAGCGGCAGCAAGTGGTAGTCATGCACCCACACCAGGTCGTCCGGCCGCAGCAGCGGCTGCAGCCTGCGGGCGAACATGCCGTTGACCCTGAGGTAGGCCATAGCTTCGCTGCCCTTGTACCGGATCAGGTTCAGCCGCGAGTGCAGCAGGGGCCACAGCAGGCTGTTGGCGAAACCGACATAGTATTCGTCGAATTGGCGTTGGGTCAGCGGCAGGGTGGCGAAGGTGACGCCATCCTCCTCGCTGATGTGGGGCATGGGGTCGCTCTGTTCGACGATCTCCCCGTCCCAGCCGAACCACAGGCCACCGTGGCGGCGCATGCCGCCCAGCAGGCCGCTGGCGAGGCCGCCCTGAGCGCTGCCGCGCCGTCCCGGCATGGCCACGCGGTTGGAGACCACCACCAGCCGCCTCAAAACGCCGCCTCCCAGGGTTCCGACAGGCGCATGGCCGAATGGATGATGCCCACCATGCTGTAGGTCTGTGGGAAGTTACCCCACAGTTCGCCGTTGGCGGGATCCAGGTGTTCCGAGAGCAGGCCCAGCTCCGAGCGCCGGCTCAGCATGTGCTCGAACAGCGTGCGTGCCTCGGCGCGCCGGCCGATGCGTGCCAGCGCGTCGATGTACCAGAACGTGCACAGGGTGAAGGCGTTGTGCGGCGTGCCGAAGTCATCCGCTTCCACGTAGCGGAACACATAGTCGCCGCGCTTCAGGTCGCGACCGATGGCGTCAACCGTGGAAATGAAGCGCGGGTCGCTGGCGGACACCACCCCGAGGTCCGCCATCAGCAGCAGGCTGGCATCCAGGGAATCACCGCCGAAGCTCGCGGTGAAGCTGCCGAGCGCCGGGTTCCAGGCCTTCTGCAGCAAGGTCTCGCGGATGCGCTGGGCCACCTCGGCCCAATGTGCGGCGCGGCCTTCCAGGCCCAGGTGCCAGGCGATGCGCGCCAGCCGGTCGCAGGCGGTCCAGCACATGACGCTGGAGAAGGTGTGCACGCGGATGTTGCCGCGCAACTCCCAGAGGCCCGCGTCCGGCTGATCGTGCAGCTCCAGCGCCACTTCGCCCAGGTATTCGAGTTGGCGGAACAGGGCCACGTCGCCGGGACGGTCCAGGCGCAGGTCGAAGAACGCCTGTGCCGCGGACAGCACCACCGCGCCGTACACGTCGTTCTGTTCCTGCAGGTAGGCCGCGTTGCCGATCCGCACCGGCCCGATGCCGCGATAGCCCCGGAGTCCCTCCACCTCCCGTTCATCCAGGTCGACGCGGCCGTTGATGCGATACATGGGCTTCAGGCGCCGCCGCGCCGCATCGGAGCCGATGTTCACCACGTAGCGGACGAAGTCCTCCATGGTGCGGGTGGCGCCGAGGCGGTTCAGCGCGTTTACCACGAAGTAACTGTCCCGCAGCCAGCAATGGCGATAATCCCAGTTGCGTGCGGAATCGGCGCTTTCCGGGATGGAAGTGGTGACGGCGGCGACCACCGCACCGGTGTCCTCGAAGGTGCATAGCTTGAGGGTGATGGCGGCGCGGATCACCGCTTCCTGCCACTCCAGCGGCAGCGCCAGGTAGCGCACCCAGTCGCGCCAATACGCGACGGTCTCCGCGTGGAACTCCCGGGCCATCTCCTCCACCGGTCGCATCACCACCTCGTCCGGTCCCAGCAGCAGCACGATCTCGTGATCGAGCTGGAACGAGATCTCGTCCAGCAACGCGGTGACCGGTGCGTTGGTGGTGAGCCTCAGCACCTGGTCCGGCAGCACGTAGCGGATGTGGTTGCTGCCGGGCACCACCACCGGGTCCTTGGCGCCATAGTCGCCGCTGGGACGCAGGCGCAGCGTGATGCGTGGCCGGCCCTGCAGGGGCTTGATGGTCCGCACCAGCATGGTCGGCCGGAACATGCGGCCGTAGTTCTTGAAGCGCGGTGCGAAGTCGGTGACCTCGATGGCGGAGCCCTCGGCGTCCCATAGGCGCGTCACCAACACCGCGGTGTTGCGCTCGTAGTGATGCTGGGAGCCGAGGAAGCCCTGCAGGTCCACCTGGAAGCTGCCGCGGCCCTCGCCCTTGGGCTCCAGCAGCGAACAGAACACCGGGTCGCCGTCGAAGCGCGGCAGGCAGGCCCAGACCATCTCGGCGCGCCGGTCCACCAGCGCGGCGAACGCGCAGTTGCCGATCAGTCCCAGTTCCAGGTCACGCATAGATCTGCCCGGCATCCGCGAGGCGGGCTTCCAACCAGCGCAACACCGCCGCGGGATCCGGCAGACGCTGGGTCGCCACGCTCGGCTCACTTCCCACCTTGATGGAGATGCCGTGCATGGCATTTACGGCCTCGAAACCGCTCTCATCCGTCAGGTCGTCACCGATGTACACCGGCCGGCGTCCCGCGAACGGCGCCTGGTGCATGAAGGCTTCCACCGCCTGCCCCTTGCCGAGCTCCGCCGGGCAAACCTCCAGCACGCACTTGCCGGGCTGCAGGCGCAACATCCGGTACGGGGCCAGCATCTCAAGCATGGTGGAGGTGAGCCCCTCGCCCAGGTGCGGAGCGCGACGGTAGTGCAGGCTTATGGCAAGTCCCTTGTCCTCGAGGCGAAGCCGGCCGTCCATGTCGGCCAGGCGCCGCATCTTGACGCCGACCTGCTGCAACGCCGGCAGGTGACCTTCCCACCAGCTCACCCGGCCGCCGGGATTGCGGATCTCGGCACCATGCTGCGCCGCCATCGGGAAGCGATGTGGCGTGAACATCACATCCAGCTCGTGGAGCGGCCGGCCGCTCACCAGCGCCAGCGCGCCTTCGGAGGCATCGCTCAGGCGACGTAACAGGCCGCACACCGCTCCCGAGGGCACCACCACGTCGGGCGATTCCGCTATCGGTAGCAAGGTGCCGTCCACGTCCAGGAAATAGGCGAAGCGGGCGTCCTGCTCTGGCACTGCTCTTCTTTCTACAGGGCGCGACATAAGTTTGGAATTCGTTCGTATGGCCCGCGTCGCGCCACGCGGATGAGGCCATTGTTCGGAGCGGAGCAGGCGGATGCAAACCGCGGATGTCCGAAGATTGGACATCCGCGGTCGCGGGGAGTAAGCCGAGTGAGGCGGGTTCAGCGCTTGACGTGTTCCGAGTCGCCGAGGAAATCGGCCTTGCCGATCTCTACGCCGTTGTGACGCAGGATCGCGTAGGCGGTGGTGACGTGGAAGAAGAAGTTCGGGTACACCGAATCGAACACGTAGTTCATGCCCTGGTATCTGCGCGGATTGCCGTTGGCAGGCTTGATCTCGATGCTCTTGCCCTCGGTGCCGTCGATCTGCGCCGGCTTGAAGCTCTGGATATGGGCGATGGTCTTGTCGATACGCGCCTGCAGTTCCTCGAAGCTCTTCTCGGTGTCGTCGAACTTGGGCGCCTCGGTGCCGGCCAGCCGCGACATGCAGAACTTCACCTGGTCGGTGGCGATGTGGATCTGGCGGTTGAGCGGGAGCATGTCCGGGAACAGCCGCGAGCCGGTGAGCACCAGCGGGTCGACCTTGCGCGCAGCGGCGTAGTCCTCGCCCTTCTTCAGCACCTGCTTGAGCTGGGTGAGGATGTGGACGAAGCCGGGAGCGGTCGCCTGATACATCGAGAACTGCATGAGCGTCTCCAGTTGATTGTCAATCTGTCGGGGCGGCGTGCGACAATCTCCGGCATCGCACGCTGCTACCGGGGGAAACCGGGGATGAAGATACTAACCCAAAGTCTGATTCTGGCGGGTCTGCTCGCGGGCAATGCCTACGCCGCCGACGGGCGGCAGTTCGACGTGCTGGACAGCATGTCGGTGGCGCAGTTCCGCAGCGCCGGCCTGGACAAGCTCTCCGACGCGCAGCTAAAGGCGCTCAACGCCTGGTTCAACCAGTATCTGCAGCAGCAAGCGCCTGCCTGCGGTGCGGCTCAGGCCGCGGCGGCCGCCCCGTCCGCTGCCGCACCCACGGCGGCGGCGGCATCTCCCGCTTCCGATTCCATCACGGCGCACATCGCCGGCGATTTCCACGGCTGGAGTGGCAACACGCGCTTCACTCTGGATAACGGCCAGGTGTGGGAGCAGACCGACGATGCCGTGGTCACCGTTGGGCGCGTGACTAACCCGAAAGTGACCATCAGCCGCGGTCTGTTCAACTCCTATTACATGTCCGTGGAAGGCGTGGACGACACAGTGCAGGTGAAGCGGATCAAGCCGTAGGCTTGTCTCTCTTCGCCAGCAGCCGGTCGAGGTTGTTGGCGAAGGCCTGCCGGTCAGCCTGGCTGATGGGTGCGGGACCGCCGGTCTGGATGCCGCTGTCACGGATCTGGGCCATGAAGTCGCGGAGACTGAGGCGCGCCTTGATGTTGTCGGGCGTATAGAGCTCGCCACGCGGGTTGAGGGCATGGCCGCCCTTCTCCACCACCTGCGCTGCCAGCGGGATATCTGCCGTCACCACCAGGTCACCCGCCGCGACCTGCTTCACGATCTCGTTGTCCGCCACGTCGAAACCCGAAGCCACCTGCATGGACCTGATGTGCTGCGAGGCAGGCGTGCGCAACGCCTGGTTCGCCACCAGGGTCAGCTGCACGCCGGCACGCTTGGCGGCGCGGAACAGGATCTCCTTGATGACCTTGGGGCAGGCATCCGCATCCACCCAGATCCTCATGGCTGCCGCTCCAGCCATGCGGCGGCACCCTCTCCTGCCACCCGTCCGCTGGCGAAGCAGGCGGTGAGCAGATAACCCCCCGTGGGTGCTTCCCAGTCGAGCATCTCGCCGGCGCAGAATACGCCGGGCACGCGCCTGAGCATGAGATGCCCATCCAAAGCTTCTGCCGCGACGCCTCCGGCTGTGCTGATGGCCTCGTCCAGCGGCCGGGTCGCGGCCAGCGTGAGCGGCAGGTCCTTGATGGCTTCCGCGAGCTTCAGCGCGTCGTCCGGCAACTCCTTCCCCAGCACCTCCCGCAGCAGTCCGGCCTTCACGCCTTCGATGCCTGCCTGCTTGCGCAGGTGACTGGCCATGGATCGGCCCTGGCGCGGCCTGCGCAGGTCTTGCACCAGCCGCGGCAGGTCCCGGTTCGGCGCGAGATCGAGATGCAAAGTCGCCTCGCCGCGGGCTTCGATGGCATCGCGCAGCGGTGCCGATAAGGCGTAGATCAAGCCGCCCTCCACGCCGTGTCCGGTCACCACGAATTCGCCCTGCAGCGGCGCGCCCTCCTCCAACCAGGCCGTGACGGGTTTCACCGGCGATCCGGCGAAGCGCGCACGGAGATGCTCGCTCCAGCGCGCCTCGAATCCGCAATTGGCCGGCTTGAGCTTGGCCACCGCGACATCGCGCGATTCCAATATCGGCACCCATGCGGCATCGGACCCCAAGCGCGACCAGCTCCCGCCGCCCAATGCCAGCACCGTGGCGTCAGCGCGCACCTGCACGGGACCGGCTTCGGTATCGAAGCCAAGTGCATCGCCGTCCCAGCCGCGCCACCTGTGCCGCAGATGGAACGTCACACCGGCGCCGCGCAGGCGCTTCAGCCAGGCGCGCAACAGCGGGGCGGCCTTCATCTGCCTGGGGAACACGCGGCCCGAGCTGCCGACGAACGTCTCTACGCCGAGCGCTTCCGCCCAGCTACGCAAGGCGCCGGGGCTGAAAGTGTCCAGCCAGGGAGACACGAAGGTGCGCCCGGCGCCGTAGCGGCCGCGGAATGCGGCATCGGATTCGGAATGGGTGAGGTTGAGTCCGCCGACACCCGCCTGCAGGAACTTGCGTCCCACCGACGGCATGGCGTCGTAGAGCTGCACGCGCACACCGGCGCCCGCCAGTACTTCCGCCGCCATGAGACCCGCGGGGCCGCCGCCTATCACCGCTGCGGCCCGCGGGCTCATCTATGGGTTCAGCGCGAGACCGGCTTGGCGTTGCCCGCCTGCGACATGAGCGTGCCCACCATGGCGGAGAGGTCGCCCATGCTGGCCGGCACCACCGTCACGGTGGAGGCCTTGGCGATGCCGCCCCACTGGTCAACCCACTGCTGGGCCAACTGGTAATGCAGCGCATCCATGCCGCCCTCGCCCGCCGCTGCCTTGGCGATGGTGTTGATTGCATTGGCGGTGGCGTTGGCCACCGTGGAGATGGCCTGGGCCTCGCCCTCGGCGCGCAGGATCGCCGCTTGGCGTTCACCGTCGGCGTTGTTGATCTGGCTTTGCTTCTGGCCTTCCGACTGGTTGATGGCCTGCTGGCGGTCGCCCTCGGACTTGGCGATGGCGGCACGCTTCTGCCGCTCGGCGGTGAGCTGCAGCTCCATGGCACGCTGGATCTCATCCGGCGGGGTCAGGTTGCGGATCTCGTAGCGCAGCACCTTCACGCCCCAGCCGGTGGCGGCGTCGGTGAGCACGTCCACCACGCCCTTGTTCAGGGTCTCGCGCTGGGACAGGCACTCGTCCAGCGCCAACTTGCCCACCTCGGCGCGCATCGTGGTCTGCACCAGTTGCACCACGGCGGTGATCACGTCATTGGTGCCGTAGGCTGCGTTCTGGGCATTGGTGATCTGGTAATAGAGCACGCCGTCCACGGACAACCGGGTGTTGTCCTTGGTGATGCACACCTGCTCCGGTACGTCCATGGGGATCTCACGCATGTCGAAGCGGTAGGCGACACGGTCCATGATCGGCACGATCAGTTGCATGCCGGAACCTAACACGGTGTGGAAACGTCCCAGGCGCTCGATGACCCAGGACTGCTGCTGCGGGACGATGCGCACGGAGCGCATGATGGTGAATGCGGCCCAGATGAGGATCAGCAGGCCGATCACGGACGGGATGGACATAGGCATGGAACGACTCCCTTATGAAACTTCGATTCGGATTCAGTTCACGGGCCGGACGCGCAGGCGCGCACCGTCCCGCGCCACCACCTCGGCGGGCTGGCCGACCTGCGGCGCTCCGGCGCCCTCCCACACCGCCTCCCAGAGGGAATCGCGGTAGCGGACCTTGAGCTTGTTGCCGCCAGCCTCGGCCACGGTGACGCGGCTGCCCTTGTCCATGTCCTCCAGCGGATCAGCCTTGCCGGCCTGCATGCGGTGGCGCAAGAGGTGCGCCAAAGGCAGCGTCACGGCAGAAGCCACCGCGAACACGGTGGCGGCCTGCCAGTCCTGCGCGGGATAGAACCAGGTGACGAGCGCCGTAAGCAAGGAGGCGAATCCCAGGGCGGCCAGATAGAACGTGAGGCTGGCCATCTCCAGCACGATGAAGACGATGCCTGCCCCCAGGAAGACCAAAGCGATGGTGTGATCCATGATTACTCCCCTGAAAATCCTGTCCCCTGCCCCTTGATATCGGGGTGCCCCCGCCGGTTTCAACGGCCCGGGTTGCGGTCCCTATGCCTCGTCGGCGGCCTGGAAGCGGCCGATCTCCCGCTCCCTGACCGTCACCTGCTCACAGAGCACGTCCAGATCCTCGTATTCGTGGCGGAACTTCTCCCGGAAGGCGCGCCAAGCGGTCTCCGATTCCCAGTGGTCCACGGTGACGAAACGCTCCGGGTTGGCGCGGTCCTGGAACAGCTCGCTACGCAGGTAGCCCGGCGCGCGGCGGAACAGCTTCACCCACGCGCCCTCCGCGCCATACACCTTCTGGAACTCCGCGACCTTGCCGGGTGCCGCCAGGAACTCCCAGCTGTACATGAAATGGCCTGCCGCCATCCTTACCCCTTCGACCACGAAGTTTCCGTCGCGCCCAGTATAGCGCCGGCCCTCATGTGGCGGACCCAGGCTCCGGGCGGCCCACCAGACGGTTGATCCCGTAGCGATCTTCGCCGCATACCAGCACGCAAGGCGGTTGCCAGGCATGCCAACGGACCGGGTCGTCGAAGCTCAACGGTATCCGCACTCGGGCATCGGGACGCGAGTAATGGATGATCATGGCGACGCGCGTGCGGTCGCCGGTATTGTGGGAGGCGTGCCAGAGCTGGCCGTGGAACAGGAAGAACTCTCCCGGGCGCACCGGCACCCGCAGGGCCCGCGCCTCGGGTACCCGGGTCTGCACCGCCGCCACCGCGCTGGCCTCGTCCCCCACGCCGAAGTCCTGGGGGCGCGCTCCCATGCGCTGCGAGCCCGCCACGACCTTGAGGGTGGAGCCCAGGTCGTTGTTCTCCAGTCCTATATAGACGCTCACGCCAGGCCAGTGCATGTGCTCGATGTCCACATGCCAGCGGTGCACCCCGCCGGGCAGGGAGAGGGTCGAGGTCAGCCCCCAGGCGATGAGGTCCGGTCCCAGCAGGGAGGCCACCCGGCCCACGATGTCCGGATGGCCGGCCACGTCGAAATACTCCGGCACCAGCGTGTGCATGCTCTTGAACCAGGGACGCCGCTGGAAAGCCTGCGGGTCGGTGGCGCCGGCCATCTGGTCCGGCAGCGTGATCCGCGGCAGCACCTCGTCGCGCAGGGCGCAGAGCCGCTTCACACCGGCGGCCGTGAGCAATGGGTAGGCACCGACCCAGCCCTCGCGCGCGAAATGCTGCCGTTCTTCGCCGCTGAGTTGCGGCGAGGGTGAGGGATCCGCGGGGATGGAGGGCATGCGCGCGACAGTATATGCTCGGAACGGTCTCACCGGATGGAGTCTCCATGAGACGTATCGCGTTCCTCGTCTTGGCCACAGGCCTCGCGGGCAGCGCCCGCGCCGACCTGGATCTCACCTATAGCGTGAAGGTAGACAACCTCACGCCAGGCGACGTGATTTTCAGGCTCGATGACAGCAAGCCATGCCTCGCGCATTCCCAGGCCAGCTGCAGCTGGGACATCGGCTATGGTGCCCATACTCTCGACGCGGAAATGGCCGGCAAGCACATCAAGCATGACTTCGAGCTCTCGGACGAGAGCGACATCCAGGTGCGCTGCAAGTTCGACGGCAGCAAGTTCAGCGGTGACAGTTGCTGAGACGCATCAACTCAAAGACTCCAGCTCCTGCCAACGGGTATAGAGCGCCATCACTCTGCCCTCTGCCGCGCTCACGGCCGAATACAGCTCCTTGAGCTTCGCCGCGTCGCTGGCCACCGCGGGATCACTCATCTCCGCGTTCAGTCGCGCCACCTCGGCCTCAGCCTTCTCGATCTTCTTGCCGATGCCGTCCAATTCCTTGCGCTGCTCGCGGCTCAAGCCGGCCGCCGCCGGCTTGGGAGCCGCAGGTGTCACGGTGGCCTTGGCCGCCGCGGGGCCGTCGGATCTGAGCGTCTCCCGCGCCTGCAGCCACTGGCCGTAGTCGGCAAAGAAAGTCGCCTTCCCCGCGCCATCCAGGTACAGCAACCGGTCGCTCAGGCGGTCCATGAGGAAGCGGTCATGGGTGATGAGCACCACGGCACCGGGGAACTCTGCCAGGCTGTCTTCCAAGACCTCCAGCGTGGCGATATCCAGGTCGTTGGTGGGCTCGTCCAAGAGCAGCAGATCGGCCGGCTGCAGCATCAGCCTCGCGATCAGCACCCGAGCCTGCTCGCCGCCGGATAGCCGCGACACCGGCAGCCCGAGTTTCTCCGTGGGGAAGAGGAACTTGCGCGCCCATGCACTGACGTGCAAGGGTTTGCCCTGGAACGTCACGCTGTCGCCGGTGGGTGAGAGCGCCTCCTTGAGGCTCAGGTTCCGGTCCAGTTGCTCGCGCTTCTGGTCGAAGCTCACCACCTTGAGATCATCGGCCCAGGTCACGCTCCCCGCGGCCGGCGCGAGTTCGCCGCGCAGCGCCTGCATCAGGCTGCTCTTGCCGCTCCCGTTGCGCCCCAGTACGCCGAGACAACTTCCCGGCCCCAGCAGCAGGTCCAGGTCCCGGAACAGCGCCCGGCCGCCCCGCTCCAGTGTCACGCCTTTCAGCTCCACGAGCTTGCGGGTCTTGCGCTCGCTGGCTTCGAACTCGATGCCGGCACGGGCGCCCAGTGCATTGCGGCTGCGGGTCTCCAACAAGTCATCTTTCAGCTCATAGGCTGCGTCGATGCGACCCTTGGCCTTGGTGGTCCGCGCCTTGGGACCGCGCCGCAGCCATTCCAGTTCGCGCCGGAACTTGTTGGCCAGCACCTCCTCCTCCCTGCTCTGCTGGTCGAAGACCGCCAGGCGCCGCTGCAGGAACTCGCTGTAGTTGCCTTCCACCCGCAGGTAACCGTCCGGGTAGCGCCGGTTCAGCTCGACGATCCGGTTGGTGGCATTCTCCAGGAAGTAGCGGTCATGGCTCACCAGCACGAAAGCGAAGCGCGCCTGCTTGAGCAGACCTTCCAGCCAGAGGATGCCTTCCAGGTCCAGATGATTGGTGGGTTCGTCCAGCAATAGCAGGTCGGGTTCCTGGATCAGTGCCGCGGTCACCGCCAGGCGCTTCTTCCAACCCCCGGACAGGGTATCCACCGATTGCCTGATGTCCGCGAAGGCCATGCTGCGCAGCACGTCGCGGATGCTGTCCAGTCCGGCATCCTTCTGATGAGCCGGTAGCGCATCCAGCAGCACCGATTCCACCGTGGCGCCCGCGGGGAAGCGGTCTTCCTGCGGCAGGTATACGAGATGGGTCCTGCCCGCGATGGCGAGCTGCCCGCTGTCTTGGGTCTCGGCGCCGGCCACGATTTTCAGGAGCGTGGATTTGCCGGAACCGTTGGGTCCGATGAGACCGAGCTTCTCACCGGCCTGGAAGCTCAGGGTGATGCCCTGGAAGAGGGTCTGGGCGCCGTAGGACTTGCCGAGGGATTGGAGGCTGACCAGCAGTTCGGGCATGGAAAATAGGCTGGATTTGAGAGTCGCGGGGCGCTATGGTCTCACATCCCCCACGTCCCTTCGAGACCGCAAGCCATGAATGACGACGTGAAGCAGGCCCTGAGCAAGGTGCCGGAAGTCACCTTGGTGTTCTGGATCATCAAGATCTTCGCCACCACCCTCGGCGAGACCGGCGGCGACGCCGTCACCATGTCCATGAAGCTGGGCTATCTGGTAGGGACCGGCATCTTCGCCGTGATCTTCATCGGTTTCGTGTTCGCGCAGATCCGCGCCAAGCAGTTTCACCCGTTCCTGTATTGGGCCACCATCGTCGCCACCACCACTGTCGGCACCACCCTTGCCGACTTCGCCGACCGCTCATTGGGGATAGGCTACACCGGCGGCGCTTCGCTACTGCTGGCCCTGGTGCTGGCCTCGCTGTTCTTCTGGCATCGCACCCTGGGCTCGGTATCCGTCAACACGGTGCATACGCCCAAGGCCGAGATGTTCTATTGGGTGACCATCATGTTCTCCCAGACCCTGGGCACAGCCCTCGGCGACTGGACCGCGGATACCATCGGTGAGGGCTATCTGAACAGCGCTGGCATCTTCGGCGGGCTGCTGGTGCTCGTCGCTCTCGCCTACTACTTCACCAAGCTGAATCGGGTGGTGCTCTTCTGGGCGGCATTCATCCTCACGCGGCCCCTGGGCGCGGTGGTGGGGGACTTCCTGGACAAGCCCCATGACCACGGCGGCCTGGCCCTCAGCCGCTATGTGGCTTCCGCCTTGCTTGTGGTGCTGATGATCGCGGGCATCCTGGTCTTCCCGCAGCGGGCCGCCAAGGCGGCCCACTGACAGTAGAGCAGGACCGACAGCCCGGAAAACACCGAGCACAGCCAGCCACTTCAGCAGATCGTCGACCTCCTCAACTGCAACGCCGACCTCGGTCCCGGTAGCGCGGGAGCACCCGATGCTGCCTCCTTAATGGCCCCCTGGCTAGTCCAGGCCCCACCAGCCCGCGGCCAAGAAGGGTCGAGGGATCGACATATTTTCCCAAAAAGGCCTAGTCTATACTTTACATGTTACGGATTACATAACGTGTGAGAGGGGATCCTATGGAAATCGCTTCGTTTGCGCGTCGCCCGACCCTGGCCGCTTGCATAGGCCTCATCTGCTTGCTGGCTGCTTCGGCCGCATCCGCCGCGACCATAGCCAAGATCGTCCTCACCGTACCCAGCAAGACCTTGCGGGTCGGCCATCACGAGACCTTGAAAGCCGTGGCCAAGGATTCCCTGGGTCACACCATCACGGGCGTGAAGTTCACCTGGAGTGCGAGCAGGCCGACCATCGCCAAGGTCGGCAGCACCGGCATCGTCACCGCCCTGAAAGCGGGCACCAGCACCATCAAGGCGAGCGCCGGCGGCAAGTCCGCGAGCGTGATCATCACCGTGCCCCTGCCCACCTCCATGACCGGCGTCGCAGCCCAGGGTGCCGCCCTGGCCGGGGCCACCATCACCCTCAAGGACAAGGCCGGCAGGACCCTCACCACCACCACCGACAGTAACGGCAACTACAGCCTCGACACCACCGGGCTTGCCTCGCCGTTCCTGGTGCGGGTACAACTGGACACGACCACGTTCTACAGCGTCAGTGACGCCACCACCGCCAGCAAGGTGGTCAACGTGACGCCGCTGACGGACCTCATCATCCGCTCCTGGTACAGCGTGCAGGGCAAGACCGTCGATGCGGCCTTCGCCGCTCCCACGACCAACCCGGCGCCCTCGCCCACCGAGGTGCAGATCATCGGCAACGTGGTGGTGCAGGTCACGGCGCTGTGGCTGCAACAGAACGGCGTGGATACCACCGACTTCAGCTTCATCAGCACGCCGTTCACCGCCAGCAATACCGGCACCCCCGATGCCGGCGTGGATGCGGTGCTGGCTGAGACCGCCGTGGATACCGGTGCCGGCACCGTCACCATCACCGACGGCACCACGACCCAGGACTCTAGCGTCACTTATGGCGACGGTTCCATGACCGTGGATACGAGCACGAGTAACGGTACCGACAGCAGCAGCAGCGAGACCGGTACCGTGATCGCCACCACTACCACCATGCAGGACGCCCTGACCGGCATCACCAACGAGCTCAGCGCGTTTGCAGGCACCGTAAACACCAAGGGGAGCGCCCTGAAGGCCAGTGATCTCACCCCGTACATGGATGCCGGCGTGCTCAACGAGGGCCTGAACAAGGACCAGTTCGCAGACTCCACCGCCGACGACTTGCGCGGCCTTACCATCTCGTTCCAGATCCAGAACATCATTTCCCTCGACACGACCAACGGTCTCGCAGACGTGAACTTCATGCTGACGGGGACGGAAGGCGATCAGAGCCAGACCCAGAGCGCAGAGTTCTTCTTCAAGAAGCAAAGCAATGGAACATGGCTGCTCTACGGCGACCAGTTGCCCGCCAAGATCAACGTCGATTCGGAGATGCGCACCAACCAGGGTGCAAATGCCACCGCGAACGGCCCCGACATCAACGTGGACATCCGCCCCATCAAGGATGCCTTCACGGCGATCAGCGTGAACGGCGGTCCCTTCAACAATGCTGCCTTGAGCACCCAGGGAACTGACATCCAGACCTTCACTCCCGACCCGGCCTTCCCGGGCACCACGGTGGAAGTGGACCGCGACATCTTCTTCTACAACACCGGCGTGCTTGCAAACCTGGTGCCGGCCGGTACCCAGATCACCGTGACCATGACGCCCGCCGGTGGCGGCGCAGATCAGGTATATACGCTCAACACCAACGCCTTCACCACCGAGGCCATCTCCATCACCAACCTCACCGGTTCCACCCTGGCGGACGCCACCGTGGGGACCCCGTTACATGTGGAATGGACCCTCCCCAAGACCTTCGCGGTCGCAGAGGTGAAACTCAGCGGCAACGTCTTTACCGACGCCAGCGAGCAGTGCAGCGCGGATAAGCCGGTGCTTTCCAACACGGCGACCTCCGGCGATATCACGCTGCCCGCCAGTTGCGGTAGCGGCACGATCAATGGAGCCAACCTCAACGTAAACGTGATCGGCGTCAACGGCGAGCGCGAGATCGTCATCTACGAGTTCCAGGGCCCCTGATATGACGTTCCGGAGGCGCCGTCACCCGATGGCGCCTCCGGACGGATCTTCAGATTCCGTCAGCGCAGCTAGCTAGCGCCGTGACAACTGCAAGCACCAGTGGTGCACGACGTCCGAGCCCACCCAGCCCTCGGTACAGGCTTCGCCCAACAGCACCAAGATATAGATGCGGGCCAGGTTATAGGCCAGCTTGCGCGCTCCTCGCTCTAGGGTTTCGCGGTCGTTGGCGCTCGCCTGCAGCCAGGTACCCACTCCCGCCAACGCTTCCGTTATCTCCACCGCGACAGGGCCCAGCACCCCGCCCTGCATCTTCGCCGCCCGCGCTCTGACATCCAGGGAGAACATCTCGAATGCATCCGGGCTCTCCAATACCCGGAGCACATCCAGCGAAAGCACGTTGGTGGTGCCCTCCCATATCGAGAGCACCTGGCAGTCCCGCAGCAGCCGCGGCAGACCGGTGTCCTCGATATATCCCGCCCCGCCGAAACTCTCCAGCACCTCGCTGGCGACGGCGATGGATTGCTTGGCGGTATAGAGCTTGGCGATGGGCGTCAGCAGGCGCAGCAACACTAGTTCGGCTGGTGATGCCTTGCCCAGCTCGGAACGACCCAGCAGCACCCCGAGGTGCAGCACCAGGTGCAGGGCGCCCGTGTATTCAGCCTGTAACTCCGCCAGAGTCTCCCGGTGCAGGGGCTGCTCCTTGAGCAGCTTGCCAAAGGCGCGGCGCTTGCCGGCATAGTCTTCCGCCAGGGCGATGCCGCGGCGCATGTAGCTCACGGCGGATACCGCGTTGTAGAGCCGGGTGATATTCAGCACCGTGGCGATCTGCTTGACACCCTTGCCGGGTTCTCCCACGCGCACCGCCGGCGTACCTTGCAAGCTCAGTTCCGCGGTCGGGAGCGCCCGGGTGCCCAGCTTGTCCTTCAGGCGGTGTACGAAGACGTTGTTCAGCCTGTCATCTGCATCCCGCAACTCCAGCAGATACAGGCTCAGCTTGCCGGCCACCTCGGGATCCTTGGCCAGGGTCACGGCGATCTCGGAGGTGGTGGCGGAGGTGAACCACTTGGTGCCGTACAGCCGCCAGCCGCCTTTCTCCGCCTTTGCCTCGGTGGAGGTGCCGCCGACGTCGGAACCGCCGCTGCGCTCGGTCATCCACTGGCCCGAGGTCCAGAATTGCTCAGGATCACGGCTGAGCAGATGCGGCAGGATGTCCCTCTTCAGGGCGTTGTCACCGAACAGTTCGATGACCCGTGCCGCACCGTCGGTCATGGCCAGGGGACAGGAATAGATGGCAGAGGACGGCGTATATAGGTGCAAGCGTACGAACTGATGCAGGCGTGACCACTCGCCCTGTTTGCGCTCATACCCGGTCGCGACGATACCTTCCTCGGCGGCGATGCGATGCAGGGCTAGCCAGGCGTCGGACACCTGGATGCGGTCCATCCGCCGGCCCCAGGCATCATAGGGGACATGCTGCGGCGGCTGGGCTTCGGCGCTCGCGGTGAGTGCGAGCATCTCTCCGGCCGCACGCGCCCCCAGCGCCTCCAATCCAGGTTCGATGCTCCTTCGCATCTCTTGCGGCATCCGGCGTTCCAGCCAAGTACGCAACACCTGGTCATCCCGGTACTGGTTACCGAGCTCAGGCCCTGCCTGGAAGAACCCGTTTCCCACAGGGGGCGTATTCTCATCCATGGCGGGATTCTTGCACGTATGGGGCTTCCAGTCCCCGGCCGACAACTGTCAACTCGATTGGATTCCTGCTCATACTGGGTATCTAATCCACGGCATTCCATGCCAGGAGGCATAGAACCCCATATCTTTCAGGAGACTCCCGATGCGTAGATCCATCCCATTGCTCGCTGCACTCTGTACCCTCCCCCTCACCGCTGCGCTAGCCGCCGGTGCCCCTAGCGCCAGCACCGCCATGAGTTCCAGCATGGGCTCCACCGACGTGAACAAGGAGATCTCGACCGCGCTCACCCACGCCCAGATGGCCGCCGCCAGCGGCGACGTGAAGATGGTGCAGCAGCACATGCACCACGTGGTGAACTGCCTGGTGGGCGACAAGAGCCCTGACTTCGATGCCGCCGAGGAGAATCCCTGCAAGGGCATGGGCACCGGCGCCATGAACGACGTGGACAGCAAGAGCAAGCAGCACAAGTATCTAGATAAGGCGCTCAGCGAAGCCAAGGAAGCCTTCAAGAAGAAGGACGCCAAGGGCGCCCAGAGCGAAGCCAAGGAAGCGATCAAGGACCTGCAGGACGCCCAGAAGAAATCCTGAGACCTCCACAAGCTTTCTGCATCACAGGCCCGGCACAGCCGGGCCTTTTCTTTTCTGAACGCCACACCAACGTTGGCCGAAATGCTGAACAACTCCACGGCACTTGCCTAGCCCCTCCCCTCTACCGTTTGACGATAACGGGACGCAGATTCAATGACAATTTTGTTACAGCTCGCTAGCGATTAACACGAGCTGAGGAGGAAGACTAGCCCCCTGCGCTACTAACGATGTGCGTGGCTATTCCTCCGGGTAATTAAATTGAGATAGGCCCGGATCAGGTCCCAAGAAATTTCCCCAAAGGCCCCAAGTCGACTGACTTGGGTTAAGCGTCGCAAATATCCAAAGCTCTGCAAGCTTCAGAGATGATGCTTGTAAATTGACAGGGTCAAAGTGAGTATCTTGATTTAAGTGAATTGCAACAGTGAGATTTTCAGAATCTACATATTTAGATAACGTTCGCATCGTAGATTCTAGCGATGCTTCTGGATTTAGCTTTGCTGGAACAACTTCCTTAAGTTGGACGGGCGCAAAGTACTGATCACTCTCCACAAACCACCTCGCGACAAAGTCATAGTCTTGAGATTCGCTTTTGGCGAAATACACTGTTTGACCAATGAACTGTCCCATTCCGTAGCAGAACAAAGCCGCTTCTCGTGCTTCGCGCCACTCTTTTAGCTTGTTGGTTCGAAGATCTCTAATTCTTGGCGGCGTATTCGCGAGGAGCCCGCTCCTCTCCAACTGGCGAAGTTTTATGAGGACTGGTTTTGGGTCCATAAACTCCAATCGTTGCGCTGCATTGAGCCACGCTCGATCCAAGTCGCACCTCGCTCACTAACGCTAGTCACTCGTGTCGGGACGAGAGGGCGCGCCGCATGCGGCGCGCGGGCTGACAGGGATGTTAGCCCAGGGCTTTTGCCCGGAGCAGGATTGCGCAGGGCAAAAGGGCGCGAAGCAGCCGGCGGGCCTACAGGGATGTAGGCCCTGGGCTTTCGCCCGTAGCATGGACAGCGAAGGGCGAAAGTGAACCTCCCGACCCCCGAAATATATCGGCCGTCGGAGGTTCAAATCCTCCCCTAGCCGGAAGAACTCAAGTTCCGTTCATCTAAGTAATTGATTCGAAGTTGAATTGGTCGGGACGAGAGGGCCGACCGCGAAGCGGTCGGCGGGCCTACAGGGATGTAGGCCCTGGGCTTTCGCCCGGAGCAGGACAGCGCAGGGCGAAAGTGAACCTCCGAGGAGGTTCAAATCCTGGACGAGAGCTCGTCCCGCCCAATAACCATTTGATTTCTGAAGAAAGTTGAATTGGTCGGGACGAGAGGATTTGAACCTCCGACCCCCTGCACCCCATGCAGGTGCGCTACCAGACTGCGCTACGCCCCGACTGATTCAACTGACGGCCTGAACGGCCTTTGGCAGGCGCGTAATGATACGCGAACCTGCAGCCCGGCGAAACTGGTGAAAGAGCTAAGTACCTGAAAAGACAGCGCTTCAGCGCTTCAACAGCTGCAGCAACTCTTCCAGCTCGACGCGCATCTGGCGCACGATCTGGTGGCTCTGGGTGATGTCCTGCTTGGCGCCGTCGCTGGAGAGCTGCTGGCGGGCGCCGCCGATGGTGAAACCCTGTTCGTACAGCAGGCTGCGGATCTGGCGGATCACCAGCACGTCATGGCGCTGGTAGTAACGGCGGTTGCCGCGGCGCTTCACGGGCTTGAGCTGGGGGAACTCCTGCTCCCAGTAGCGGAGCACGTGGGGCTTCACACCGCAGAGATCGCTCACCTCACCTATCGTGAAGTAGCGCTTTCCCGGGATCGGGGGGAGCTCGCTATTGTTCCCGGCTTCCAGCATATGTCTCCACCCGTGCCTTGAGCTTCTGTCCTGGACGGAACGTGACCACCCGGCGGGCGGTGATGGGGATCTCCTCCCCGGTCTTGGGGTTCCGTCCCGGACGCTGGTTCTTCTTGCGGAGGTCGAAATTGCCGAATCCCGAGAGCTTCACCTGGCGCCCCTCGGAGAGGGCCAGCCGGACCTCCTCGAAGAACAGGTCCACCAGCTCCTTGGCCTCGCGCTTGTTCAGGCCAAGCTCGGCGAACAGGGCTTCAGCCATCTCGGCTTTGGTCAGCGCCATAGGCTAGTCTCTTATCGTTGCACCCAGACCCCGTGCCATTCGGTCCGCCACCCGCTGCATGGCTCCGTCGGCATCTTCGTCGGTTAGAGTGCGGGAAGAGTCTTGTAAAATCAAGCCTAAAGCGACGCTTTTTCGTCCAGAATCTATGCCCGGACCGCGGTAGATATCGAAGATCCGGACCTCCTGGAGCACGGCCCCGGCGGCGTCCCGAGCAGCTCCCAGGAGCTCGGCGGCGGACACCTCTTCGCCCACAACCACGGCCAAGTCCCGCCGCACCGCCGGGAAGCGGGAGATGGGCTCAAAAGCCGGGATTTTGCCCTCCAGAAGCCCTCCCAGGCGCATTTCGAACACTAAAGCTCCCTGGGGCAGGTCCAGGGCTTTCAGGAGCCCAGGATGCAGGGCACCCATCCAGCCCAATTCCCGGCCGTCCAGCAGCAGCCGGGCCGACTGGCCAGGGTGCAGGGCCGGATGGGGCTTGGCTTCGGCCTTCAGACGGCCTGCCGCACCAGCGGGCCTGAGAAGCGCCTCGATGTCGCCTTTGAGATCGGCAAAATCGACGGGACGGTCGCTCTCTCCCCACTGGAGCGGGAATTCCGGCCCGGAGACCAGTCCTGCGATGGTGTTTTCCTGATAAATTTCATCGCCTTGCAAAATAAATCTCAAACCAGTCTCAAAGAGCCTGACCCGCGGCTGCTGCCGGTTCAGGTTGTAGTGCAGCACCTTCAGGAGACCGGGCCACAGACCCAGCCGCATCTCGGTCATGTCGGCCGTGATGGGATTGGCGAGGGGCAAGGCCGCCTCCGGCATCCCGTACACCCGGGTCTGGAGGGCGGAATCCACGAAGCTGTACGTGACCGCTTCCTGATAGCCCCGCTCCACCATCACCTGGCGCAGGCGACGCAGGTTCACCCGGGCTTCCGGCAGCCAATCCATGCCCTGGCGGGACGGGTACTGGGCGGCCGGGATCTTGTCGTAACCATAGACCCTGCCCACCTCTTCGATGAGATCTTCCTCGATCTCGATGTCGAAGCGATGGCTCGGCGGCACGGCGCTCCAGCCCTCCTGGTCCGCGCTGACGGCGAACCCCAGGCGCGTGAGGATGGCTGCCGCCTCCGCATCCGGGACCGGGATGCCCAGCACCAGGCTCAGGCGAGCGCGGCGCAGCTTGATGGGCTTGGCTGCCAGGGCCGTCTTCCCGGCGATGACCACAGAGGTGGGTCCCGGCTGGCCGCCGGCGATCTCAAGTATGAGTTGGGTGGCGCGCTCGATGGCCCGGGCCTGGCCTTGGGGATCCACGCCGCGCTCGAAGCGATAAGCGGCGTCGGTGAGCAAGTCCAAGCGCCGCGGCCGGCCGCTGATGGCGGCAGGCGTGAAGAACGCGCCCTCCAGCAGCACGTCCGTGGTGCCGGCCGTCACGTTGGATTCGCCGCCGCCCATGATGCCGGCGAAGCCCTGCAGGCGGCTCTGGTCGGCGATCACCAGCAGGTCCGGCTGGGCATCGTAGACCTGGTTGTTGAGGAGCTTGGCCTTCTCCCCTGCCTTGCCCATGCGCACCGTGATGCCGCCGTCCAGGCGCTTGAGGTCATAGGCATGCATGGGCTGGCCGAGCTCGAGCATCACGTACTGGGTCACATCCACGGCCGGATGGATGGGCTTCAGTCCCGCGCGGCGCAGGCGCTCGCGCATCCACAGGGGCGTCCCCGCGCCGGCCCGAAGACCCTTGATGACGCGCGTGGCGAACACGGGGCAGGCCTTCTCCGCCTGGATCTCCACCGGGAACACGTCCTGGATGGTCGCCTTCACCGGCGCCACCTCGGCCTTCTCGAGAGTCTTGCCGTAGAGCGCCGCCAGCTCCCGGGCCACCCCCAGGATGCTTAAGACATCGCCGCGATTGGGAGTGATCTCGATCTCGATGAGTTGATCGTCGCCGCCCAGGTACTCGCGCAGCTCTTTTCCGACCGGCGCGTCATCCGGCAGCACGAACAGGCCGGAGGCTTCTTCCATCAAGCCCAGCTCCTTGGCGGAACAGAGCATGCCGGAGGACTCCACGCCGCGCAGCGCCGCCTGCTTGATCTCGGTGCCATCCGGCAACTTGCCGCCAGGCAGGATCACCGGTGCCTTCATGCCGGCCTTGACGTTGGGCGCGCCGCAGACGATCTGCAGCATCTTGCCGCTGCCGGCATCCACCTGGCAGACGTTGAGCTTGTCGGCGGAAGGATGCTTCTCGAAGCTCTTCACCTGGCCCACATAGACTTTCTCGAAGGCCGGCACGGCCGGCGTCACCGACGCCACTTCCACGCCGCCGGAGCCGAGCTTGCGGGCGATGCTCTGGGCATCGTCGCTCAGCTTCACGAATTCCTTGAGCCAATTGACGCTGATCTTCATGTGCGGCGCCTTAACGGAACTGGCGCAGGAAGCGCAGGTCGTTGTCGTAGTTCATGCGGATGTCGTCGATGCCGTAACGCAACATCCCGAGGCGCTCGACGCCGATGCCGAAGGCCCAGCCGGTGTAACGCTCGGGGTCGATCTTGCAGGCCTTGAGCACGTTGGGATGCACCATGCCGCAACCCAGCACCTCCAGCCAGCCCGTGTGCTTGCACACCCGGCAGCCCTTGCCGCTGCAGAACACGCAGCTGATGTCCACTTCCGCGCCAGGTTCCACGAAGGGGAAATAGGACGGGCGGAAACGCAGCTTGAGGTCGTCCTTCTCGAAGAAGCGCTGCATGAAGTCCGTGAGGGTGCCGCGCAGGTGCGCCATGCTCACGCCCTCGTCCACCAACAGGCCTTCCACCTGGTGGAACATGGGCGTGTGGGTCATGTCGTAGTCGTGGCGATAGGTGCGGCCCGCGGCGATCACGCGGATGGGCGCGCCGACGCGCAGCATGGAGCGGATCTGCACCGGCGAGGTATGGGTGCGCAGCAGGAAAGGCCGGTCTTTCAGGTAGAAGGTGTCCATCTCGGCCCGGGCCGGATGGTCGGCCTTGAAGTTCAGGGCATCGAAGTTGTGGAACTCGTCCTCGATCTCGGGGCCCGACTCGATGCGGAAGCCCATGCGCTCGAACAAGGCCTGGATGCGTTCCATCACGCGGGTGGAGGGGTGCAGGCCGCCCGCTTCATGGCCGCGCCCCGGCAGGCTCACGTCCACCGCTTCGCCGGCGAGCTTGGCGGCGAGTTCTGCCTGCTCCAGTTCCGCCTTGCGCGCGTCCAGCAGCTCCGTGACCGCCTGTTTCACCTGGTTGATGCGCTGGCCCATGGCGGCGCGCTCAGACCCAGGCAGCTTGCCTAGGGTCTGCAGCTCGGCCGTGATCACGCCCTTCTTGCCGAGGTAATGCACGCGCACCTCATCCAATGCCGCCAGCGTAGTGCAGGCGGCGGCCTTGGACTTGGCTTCGGCGCTCAGCTTGTCGAGGTCAGTGCTCATGAGTGCTTCTTCTTACCCCGTGTACCCCAAAAAGAAAAGGGGGAAGACCGGTGTGCGGCCTTCCCCCACTTGCACTGATGAGGCCTTCAACAGGCCATCATTGATATCAGGCTAAGCTGGCTTTGGCCTTCTCGGCGAGGGCCGCAAAGCCGGCCTTGTCGAACACGGCGATGTCGGCCAGGACCTTGCGGTCCAGCTCGATCTGCGCCTTCTTCAGGCCGTTCATGAAGCGGCTGTAGGACAGCCCCGAGAGGCGCGCCGCAGCGTTGATGCGGGCGATCCAGATGCCACGCATGTCGCGCTTCTTCAGGCGACGGTCGTTATAGGCATACTGGCCGGCAGCCATCACCGCCTGCTTGACGGTGCGGATGTTCTTGCGCCGGGCATTGTAGTAACCCTTCGCCTTGGCGATGGTCTTCTTGTGCTTGGCGCGGCTGGTGACGGAACGTTTTACGCGTGCCATGTTTCTATCCTCTCCTTACGACCAGGGCAGCATCTGCTTGACACGGCCGTGATCCTGCGGGACCACGAGCGTGGCGCCACGAAGCTGGCGCTTGCGCTTGCTGCTCTTCTTGGTGAGGATGTGGCGCTTGTGCGACTGGCCACGCTTGTATTTGCCGGTGCCGGTGGCGCGGAAGCGCTTCGCGGCAGCCCGGTTGGTCTTGATCTTGGGCATGACTGGACTCCTGATTGTTACTGGTAGCCTGGCCCCGCTCAGAAGCGGCGTTGAGGTGTTCGCCAGGGGTGACGCGTGGGCCGTCACTTTTGTTGCAAACGTCTTAGCTCATTCTTGGCGCAGAACTCATTTCTTCTTGGGGCCGATGATCATCACCATCTGCTTGCCCTCGAGGCGGGGGAACTGCTCGATCTGCCCCACTTCCTCCAGATCCTTCTTGATGCGCTCCAGGATCTCCACGCCGATGTCCTGGTGCAGCAACTCGCGCCCACGGTACCTCAGGGTCACCTTGGCCTTGTCGCCCTCCGTGAGGAAGCGCGTCAGGTTGCGCAGCTTGATCTGGTAGTCGCCCTCGTCCGTGGTCGGACGGAACTTCACTTCCTTGACCTGGATCTGCTTCTGCTTCTTGCGCGCGACCTGCTGCTTCTTGTTGACCTCGAAGAGATACTTGCCGAAGTCCATCACGCGGCAGACCGGCGGCTCCGCGGTGGGAGACACCTCCACGAGATCCAGGCCCGCCTCTTCGGCGTAGCGGATGGCCTCGCGGGTGAACATGATTCCGATCTGATCGTTGTTCGGTCCGATGACCCGGACCTTGGGCGTCGTGATCTCCCCGTTTCGCCGGGCGCGCTTCTCAGAGCTGATACCTGATCCTCCAAAAATAAACCTGAACCCGCCCCCTCATACCTCAGGGACTGCGGTTCAGGCTGACACTCCGCGCGCTACCACTTCGGCTTCCAGACGCCGGGCGAAGTCCTCCAACTTGAGGCTGCCCAGGTCCAGGCCTTCGCGTGTGCGTACCGCCACGGAACCTGTTTCCATCTCCTTGTCGCCCACCACCAGGAGGTAGGGGACGCGCTGGAGCGTATGTTCGCGTATTTTAAAGCCTATCTTCTCGTTCCTCAAGTCGGATTCGACCCGAAACCCCTGATTTCCATGGGTTTTCAGGGTCTCGGCCACCATTTTGGCGTATTCCGCCTGCCGGTCCGTGATGGTGAGGACCACCGCCTGGACCGGCGCCAGCCAGGCCGGGAAGCGCCCCGTGTGGTGCTCGATGAGGATGCCCAGGAAACGCTCCATGGAGCCCACGATGGCCCGGTGCAGCATCACCGGCACATGCTTGGCCCCGTCCTCCCCCACGTATTCGGCCCCCAGGCGGCCCGGCATGTTGAAGTCCACCTGCATGGTGCCGCACTGCCAGACCCGCCCGATGGCGTCCTTCAGGGAATACTCGATCTTGGGGCCGTAGAAGGCCCCCTCCCCCGGCGAGACCGTGAACTCGTGGCCGGAGGCCTTGAGGGAGTCCATAAGCGCACTTTCAGCTTTATCCCAAAGGCCGTCCTCGCCCACCCGGTTGGCCGGGCGGGTGGCCACCTTGTAGATGATGTCGGTGAAACCGAAGTCCTTGTAGACCTTCTGCAGCAGCGCCGTGAAGTCGGCGCACTCCTGCTGTATCTGGTCCTCGGTGCAGAAGATGTGGCCGTCGTCCTGCACGAAGCCGCGCACCCGCATCAGGCCATGCAGCGCACCGGAGGGTTCGTTGCGGTGGCAGGAGCCGAACTCGCCGAAGCGCAACGGCAGGTCCCGGTAGCTCTTCAGGCCGTGCTTGTAGATGAGGATGTGGCCCGGGCAGTTCATGGGCTTGATGGCGAAGTCCCGCTCTTCCGAGTGGGTGATGAACATGTTGTCCCGGAAGTTCTGCCAGTGGCCGGTCTTCTCCCAGATGCTCTTGTCCATGATCTGGGGGCCGCGTACCTCGCTATAGCCGTTATTGCCATAGACGCGGCGCATGTACTGCTCCACCTGCTGCCACAGGGCCCAGCCGCGCGGGTGCCAGAAGATCATGCCCGGCGCCTCTTCCTGGGTATGGAAGAGATCCAGCTCGCGGCCGATGCGGCGATGGTCGCGCTTCTCCGCTTCCTCCAGGCGCGTGAGGTAGGCCTGCAGGGCTTTCTTGTCGGTCCAAGCGGTGCCGTAGATGCGCTGTAGCATCTCGTTCTTGGAATCGCCGCGCCAATAGGCGCCGGCCACCTTCATGAGCCTGAAGGCCTTGAGCTTGCCGGTGCTGGGCACGTGGGGGCCGCGGCACAGATCGATGAAGTCGCCCTGGCGGTACAGAGAGATGGGTTCAGCGGACGGGATGCTGGCGATGATCTCGGCCTTGTACTTCTCGCCCATGTCCTTGAAGAACTTCACGGCCTCGTCGCGCGGCATCACGCTGCGGGTGACCTTCTGGTCCTGCACGGCCAGTTCCTCCATGCGCTTCTCGATGGCCGAGAGGTCCTCGGTGGTGAAGGGACGCTGGTAGGAGAAGTCGTAGTAGAAGCCATCCTCGATCACCGGGCCGATGGTGACCTGGGCTTCCGGGAACAGCTGTTTCACCGCCTGGGCCAGGAGATGCGCGGTGGAGTGGCGCACGACATCGAGGCCTTCCGCATCGCGCTCGGTGATGATGCTCAGGGGTGCGTCATGATCGATGGTGAACGAAGTGTCCACGACCTTGCCGTCCACCTTGCCGGCGAGCGCGGCCTTGGCCAGGCCCGGGCCGATGCTGGCGGCCACCTCGGCGACCGTGACCGGGCTGTCGAACTTGCGTTGGGAACCGTCGGGCAGAGTGATGGCAGGCATCGTCGTCTCCTTACAGTGGCGGCCTATACGAGGGGCCGCATGCTTCGGGTTCTCCGGACGTCTTAAAACCTGCTGCGCTCGGCATGACTTCGTTGGACTCGGCTCGCAATCGGTCACGTACATGAAGAGTACGCTCCCTCTGCTCGCCTCGCCCGCCTCGTCCTGCCTTCGCTCGCGACGGTTTTAAGGCGTCCGCAAAAACAAAAGCAAAAACTCAAAAATCCGGATGTTTGGTAGGCGTGATTGGACTCGAACCAACGACCCCCACCATGTCAAGGTGGTGCTCTAACCAGCTGAGCTACACGCCTGTCGAGCGCGCAACGATACCGGAAAGGCCCTGTTTCATCAAGGTTTTAGCAGGATTACGGGCGTTTAGCCGCTGGCGGTCTTCACTTCCGGCAGACCCATGTCGATCTCCCGCAGGCGCCGGATGTCGTCGCGCAACCGCGCCGCTTCCTCGAACTCAAGGTTCCGCGCGGCCTTCTGCATCTGCTGTTCCATCTGGCGGA
>Ga0207664_10000362_pt1 | contig 33184 bp, 18 predicted proteins | sample LARL83metaG_FD_184349 | JGI IMG/M metagenome (GOLD analysis project Ga0207664, IMG submission 184349) | Corn, switchgrass and miscanthus rhizosphere microbial communities from Kellogg Biological Station, Michigan, USA - LAR L8-3 metaG... | ecosystem: Host-associated > Plants > Roots >... | reverse complement strand
CGCGCGCGACGGCCATCAGCTTGCTCGTGCCTTCGAAGCCTTGACACCGGGCACCGCGAACTGCGAACCGCGGTAGAGGTGGCCGCCCGGAGCGTCGCCCCAGCCCGCGCCGACCTCGCCGACCGGCTCGGCGCCGGTCACCATCTCCAGCAGCACCTGGCGCCAGTCGACCTCGGGCTCGAACTTCGAGATCGTGGCCAGTGCGCCCAGCGAGTAGCGCAGCCAGAGCAGCGTCCAGGCCTTGAGCTCAGGGCTCTTCGTGAGCGCGTTGGCCAGCGCCGACGACTTCTGGTTCTTGTTGACCTCGTCGACGGCCACCTTGTGCCAGTTCCGGTCAAGGCGCACCGGCCCGCCCGCGATCGGCCCCGCAACCAGAGGTTCCAATTCCTTCCAGACGGCCTTCGGGTCACTGCCCGCAGGCAGCATGCCGACGCGTCGCAGGCCGTCGGCCAGGATGCTCGGTTCGCCCGCCAGTGCACCGGCGATCACCTGCGCGATGGCGCCGCGCTGCGCCCGTTCCTTGAGCTCGATCACCATGCCGAAGTCGAGGAAGGCGACCCGGCCGTCGGCCGGGAACAGGTAGTTGCCCGGGTGGGGATCGCCCGAGAAGAAGCCGCTGGTGACGCAGCCGAAGGCGAACCGGTACATGATCTCGCCCCAGCGATCGCGCTGGTCCTGGTCGGCGGAATCGTTGGCCGCATACAGGTTCTTGCCGTCGACCAGCTCGGTCACCAGGACCGTCGGGCCGCAGAGCTCCGGGACCGTCTCCGGTACGAGCACGAAGGGGTGCCCGCGATAGAGGTCGGCCAGGCGCTGCTGGTTGCGCTGCTCCGCCACGTAGTCCAGCTCGCGCATGAGGCTTTCGTTGAGCGAACGCGTGTACTCGCCCATGTCCGCCTTCATGGTCATCGTGCTGAGCGCGGTCAGCTCCTCCAGGTTCTCGAGGTCCGCCTGCATGGCTTGGTCCACGCCGGGATACTGCAGCTTGACCGCCACCCAGCGGCCGTCCGGGAGCTGCGCTCGGTGCACCTGGCCGATGGAGGCGGCGGCGATCGGGGTGCGGTCGAACTCCTTGAAGACCTTGCTCAGCTTCTGGCCGAAGACCTGGTGCAGCAGGGCGTCGAGCTGCGCCTCCTCGAGCGCGGGCGCGGAGGCCTGCAAGGCCGCCAGCTCGCGTTCGGCGTCCTCCGGCAGCGCGTTGACGTAGGACATCTGCTGCCCGAGCTTCATCGTCAGGCCCTTCATCTGGCCCAGGTTCGCCACCACCTGCTTGGTCAGCCGCTCCAGCGCTTCGCGCTCGACTTCCTCGCGGTTGCCGCGCCGCAGCAGCGTGCGCACCTTCATCGAGGCCAGGCCGCGTGTGACCTCGCCTGCCAGGCCGTGCAGCTCGCTCTTGCGCCGGCCGGCATCGGTGGACAGTGAGTCCGCGGGGTGGGAGCGGCGGAAGGGAAGCCGGACGGCGTCCAGCAGGAGGCTCAGCAGCGCACGGATGTTCACAGACCCAGGCTACGGTCGCCCGCGCGCGAGGCTTATGTCGCGACGGACATTGCGGCGCCCCCGCGTTGTGGCCACAGCCAACGGCCCGCCGTAGGCGGGCTGCCAGCATGGCCTTGATGAAGATCGCGATCGCAGGCGTCAGCCACGAGACCAACACCTACTGCTCCCAGCCGACGCCGCTCGAGGCATTCCAGGTTCGCCGCCGCGGCGAGGCGGAGCGGCCGGAGCGTGCCGCCTTCATGGCCCCGCTCCTCCAGGAGGCCGACCGGCTCGGCGCCACCCTGGTGACCGTCTACGGCGCCGGCACCGCGCCCTCCGGCACCATCGAAGCGGCCGCCTGGCAGACGCTCAAGGCCGACCTGCTCGCCGACCTGCGGGCTGAGCTGCCGGTTGACGGAGTCATCCTCTCCCTGCACGGCGCCGGCGCCGTCGAAGGCGAGGACGACCTCGAGGGCGACCTGGCGGAGGCGGTCCGCGAGCTGGTGGGCCCGGACATCCCGATCACGGCCTTCTTCGACCTCCACGGCAACGCGACGCAGCGGATGGCCGACGCGCTCGACGCGACGCTCCCCTGCCACGAGTACCCTCACGTCGACCTGCTGGAGCGCGGCGTCGAGGCCCTGCAGTTGATCGCCCGCATCCGCGCCGGCGAGCTGAAGCCGGTGACCCACGTCGAAACGCTTCCGATGCTCATGCAGCCGTCCGACACCTTCGTCGGCCCGATGAAGAAGGTCAACGAGCTCTGCGCCGAGATCGAGCAGCGGCCCGGCGTCGTCGAGTGCGGCCTGTTCCACGGGTTCCCCTACTGCGACACGCCGCTGGTCGGCCTGCACGTCATCGTCACCACCGACGGCGACCGCCAGCTGGCCCGAACCACCGCGCAGGAGGTCGCCGGCTACATCTGGGACAACCGCGAAGGCTTCCGGCAGACCAGCCTCACCCCTGCCGAGGCGATCGCCGAGGCCTTGAAGGTCGACGGCCTCCCCGTCGTCATCAACGAGACCTCCGACAACCCCGGCGGCGGCGCGCCCGGCGATGGGACGCACCTGCTGCGCGCCCTGATCGAGGCGAAGGTCGAAAGCTGCTGCTTCGGCTTCATCGCCGACAAGGAGGTCGTCGAGCAGGCGACCGCGGCCGGCGTCGGCGCGACCATCGACGTCAAGCTCGGCGGCAAGACCGACGAGCTGCATGGCGCACCGCTCGAGGTGCGCGCCTACGTCAAGGCTCTGACCGACGGCAAGTACCTCGGGCGCGACCGCTACAAGTACCCGGGCGACCTCGGCAAGACGGCGCGGTTGGTGATCGAAGGGATCGACGTGATCGTCACCGACAAGCCGGGCCAGGTCAGCGACTCCGGCGTCTTCCTGCTCCACGGCATCGACGTCGACGCCTACAAGATCGTCGCTCTGAAGTCGTCGAACCACTTTCGCGCCGGCTTCCAGGACCGGGCGAAAGCGATCATCACCGCCGACCCGCCGGGGCTGACGACGCTGAACATCGCGGTCTTCCCACGCGCGCGCACCCCGCGTCCGATCTGGCCCCTGGACGCGGAAGCGGCGTGGTCGCCGAAGCAGGAGGCGGTCTCAGCCCAGGCCTGATTTCCTAAAGGCGGCGGAGGGGCCGGCAGCATCGGCACGCCCCCTGCGCCGCGCTTCGCGCGGCACCTCCCCGTCAAGCGGGGAGGAGACGTTCCTCTTCTATCCCACTCCAGTGCGGGCCCCTCCGGCGCCTTCCGGCCGGCTTCGCCGCTTAGGGGTCCCCGCTTGCGGGGAATGGCCCCTCCCCAGAGGGGAGGTTTAGGAGGCCAGGTTGATCGTGTGCTGGCTCCAGGTGCGGTACATCGCCGCGTAGAGCCCGCCGGCGGCGACCAGTTCGTCGTGGCTGCCCTCTTCCGCCACCCGCCCCTCGCTGATCACGAGGATGCGGTCTGCCCGCATCGCCGTCGACAGGCGGTGGGCGATGATCACTGCGGTTCGGCCCTCGAGCAGCGCGTCCAGCGCGCGCTCGACCTTCGTCTCCGACTGCAGGTCCAGGTTCGAGGTCGCCTCGTCGAGCACGAGCACGCGCGGCTGCGCCAGGAATGCGCGGCCCAGCGCCACCAGCTGGCGCTCGCCCGAGGAGAGGGAGCTGCCGCGCTCCTCGATCATGGTGTCGAGACCGTCCGGCAGCCGGGCCACGAGCTCGTCCAACCCGACCACGCGCACCGTATCCTCGACCTCCTCCTGCGTCGCGTCCGGCTTAGCAAAGACCAGGTTGTCGCGCACGGAACCGGCGAAGAGGAACGGCTCCTGCGGCACGACGCCGAGCTGGCGGCGCAGCGACTCGAGCCGCACGTCGCGCAGGTCCAGGCCGTCGATCAGCACCCGCCCCTTCACGGGGTCGTAGAAGCGCGTCAGCAGCTTCGCCACGGTGGACTTGCCCGCCCCCGTCGCCCCGACAAGTGAGACCGTCTCGCCGGGCCGGATCGCGAAGTCGACGTCCTCCAGCACCAGCTCGGCGGGGTCGTAACCGAAGCTGACCTGTTCGAACCGGATGTCGCCGGCGATCGGCGGCACGTCCACCGCGGTTGGGCTCTCGCGCACCGTCGGCTCCACGGCCAGCAGGTCGGCCAGCTTGGCGATCGCCGCCTGCCCCTGCTGGTACGTGTTGTAGAGCTGCGCCAGCTGCTGGATCGGCGCGAAGAAAGACGTCAGGTAGAGCACGAACGCGGTCAGCTCGCCGATCGTCAGCTGGTGGCTGAGCACCATGCGGCCGCCGATCAGCAGCACGGCGGCCTGGCCGACGTAGCCGATGAGGTTCGAGCCGGAGCCGTAGACCGCGCCCAGCCGGTTGGCGCGGATGTTGGTGTCGCGGTACTCGCCCGCCAGATTGCGGTGCTGCACGAGGTTCTGGAGGCCGCGGTTGTGAGATGCGACCACCTGGAAGCCGATCAGGTTCTCGTTGAGGTCCGCGAGCAGGGCGGCGATCGCGTCCCGCACGCGTGTGTAGGCGCGGTGGGAGGCGCCGCTGAACCAGAACGTGGCCACGAACAGCGCCGGCACCACGACCAGCTCGGTCAGGACCGCCAGCCTGACGTTCAGGTGGAAGAGCCAAGCGGTCACGACGACCAGCGTCAGCACCTGGGCGAACAGCTGGACGATGCCGTTCTGGATCAGTTGATTGGTCGCCTCGATGTCGCTCGTCATCCGGCTCATCAGCCGGCCGGCCTTCTCCTCGGTGAAGAAGTCGAGCGAGAGCCGCTGCAGGTGCCCGAAGACGCGCGTGCGCTGGTCGAAGTTGAGCTCCTGCGCCAGGCGGCCGGTCCACGCCGTGCGCAGCCCGGTCGCCACGGCGCCCAGCAGCGTGCAGGCGACGTAAGCGCCAGCCACCTTCAGCAGCACGTCGAAGTTGCCAAGCACGACGCCCTTGTCGATGCCGACACCGGTGAGTCCGGGACCAGCCTGCAGCAGGATCGTCTCCACGATCACCAGGAGAAGCGCGACGGTCACGCGGCCCAGATGAGGCCGCGTGAGGCGACGGAGGTTGTAGCGCCGGCGGTCCGACTCCACGGGCGAGTACCTGATCCCGCTGACGTCCGCCGCCGGCTCGCGCGCCAGCAGCTTCAGCAGCTGTATGCGCAGCTGGTCCGGCAGGCCCCGAAGGTCGCTGCCGGACAGGCGCCCGCCGGCCCCGCCGCCGAACCACCCGCCCCCGCCGCCGCCGCTCCAGCCGCCGTACACCTAGGATCCGCCCCCGATCAGGTCCGGGTTCAGCTCGCGCACCTCGACGTCGGCGACCACCGCCGGCCGCTTCGGCGCCTCGGCGTTCTCTTCGGCGTGCGCCGCGCCCTCCTCCTGGACGCGGGCCAGGATCGCGGCGTAACGCGGCTCGCTCACCAGCAGGTCGGCGTGCGAGCCCTGCGCGACGACCCGCCCTTCGTCGAGCAGCGCCACGCGGTCGGCCAGCGCCAGCGTCGAGAGCCGGTGCGCGACGACAAGGGTGGTGCGCTGGCCAAGCAGTTTGCGCAGGGCCCGGTGGATCTCGAGCTCGACATGCACGTCGATCGCGCTCGTCGCGTCGTCCAGCACCAAGACCTTCGGGTCCAGCAAGAGCACGCGGGCGATCGCGATGCGCTGCCGCTGCCCGCCGGAGAGCGTGTAGCCGCGCTCGCCCACCACCGCGTCATAGCCGCCGGGCAGCTCGCTGATGAAATCGTGCGCGCCGGCGGCCTTGGCCGCGGCCACGATGTCTTCGAAGCCCGCGTCAGGCTGCCCGTAGGCGATGTTCTCGAGGATCGAGGCCGAGAAGAGGAAAGGCTCGTCGAGAACCATGCCAACAGTGCGCCGCAGGCTCGACAGCGTCACGTCGCGTACGTCCACCCGGTCGATCTCGACGGCGCCATCGGTCACGTCGAGGGTCCGGTTGAGGAGCCGCGCTGCGGTCGACTTGCCGGAGCCGGTCGCCCCGACCAGCGCCAGCGTCTCGCCCGGCGCGATGGTCAGGTCCAGGCCGCTCAGGATCTCAGGCAGCTCCGGGTCGTAGCGGTACCCGACGCCCCGGAACCTCACCTCCGGCAGGGTCACGACCAGCGGCGCGGCGCCGGCCTTGTCCACGATGGCCGGCGGCGTGTCCAGCACCTCGTAGATCCGGTGGGCGGAGGCCGACGCCATCTGCCCCATCGCCAGGATGAAGCCGAGCATCCGGAACGGCGCCTGCATCAGCAGCACGTAGCCGTTGAAGGCGACCAGCGTCCCGATCGAGACCTGGTGGTGGATCACCATCCAGCCGCCGAGCAGCAGCACGCCGGCCAGGCTGAGGGCCGGCAGCGCCTGCAGCACCGGCGACCACCGGGCTTGGATGTCGACCTGCTGGATGCCCGCCCACTGCAGCTTCCGCGCTGCGAGGGCGAGGTTGCGCAGCTGGTAGGACTCGGCGGCGAACGCCTTGACAACGCGGACGCCGCCGATGTTCTCCTCGACGACCGTCGACACGTCGCCGGCCCGCGCCTGGACAAGCCAGGAGATCGGGAACATCAGCCGCCGCATGCGCACGCCGGCCCAATAGACGAGTGGGATGGTGAAGAGGGCGACGGCGGTCAGCAGCGGGCTGATCGTGATCATCACGGCGAAGTAGAAGACGGCCCCCAGCAGCGAAATCGCGATGCTCGGACCGAACGTCAGAAAGGCCTGCACGACGCGGATATCGGAGTTGGCCCGCGACATCAGCTGCCCCGTCTGGTTGCGGACATGAAACTCGTACGGCAGCCTCTGCAAGTGCTCGAAGACGATCGAGCGCAGGTCGTACTCGATCCCGAAGCCGGTGACGAAGAGCAGCTGGCGGCCGAGCAGCGACACGATGAAGAGAAGCACCGCGACGAGCACGAGCAGCGCAACCCACGCCTCGAGCGATGCCGTGCGCAGCGTTATCGCGTAGTCGATGGTGTGCCTGCTGATGAGCAGGAGGCCGGCTTGCAGCGCAACGGACAGTGTGGACAGGCCCAGCGCGAATCCGAGCGTCAGCTTGTGCGCCCAGACGAGCGGCAGCGACCGCCGCAGCCACCCTTTCGAGCGGTCCGGGCTCAGGCGCGCGCTGGGCGCCTTCGCGATCTCCCGGACCGTGAGCGGGGTGAACTGATCGGCGGCCGCCGCCGCGTTCGCTACGACCGACAAAGCATGCGCGTCACTCGACGCGCAACAGCGAGCCCTGGGGAGTCGTGATCTCCGTGCCGCGGCCGTTCTCGTCCACCACGAACTGGAGCGTCATCCCTGGCATTACCGGGACGGTGAACTTGAGCTTGCCGGCGGGAACGAGGTCGACCCGCTGGCCGTTCTGGTAGGCGACCAGCTTCGGCCCCGCCTCCACCTTGACCTCGAGCGTGATCGGCCCGATCGAATACTTGCCGGCCAGCCCGTTGAGGACGTCTTCGTTCAGCGCGCTCTCGTCGGCGCCGCGCTTGAACCGGATCGGATCCGGGAGGGTCTCGTCGAAGTTCACCGTCGCGGCGGCCAAGTCGCCGGAGCCGTCGGTCTCGAAGGCCAGGGTGAACTTGATCTCGCCGAGGTCCGGGAACACGAGGTCCCAGACGTCGAAGTGGCGGTGCGCGGGCCGGAACTGGATCACGCCCAGCGAGACCTGGAGCTCGTCGCCGTCCACCTTGACCTCGAGCGGGCCGTAGCCCGGGTGCTCGAAGCGGCCGGCGTACTCAGACAGCTCGTGGGCGGCCGGTTTGTCGTCGACGACCTTCTTCGGCGCCATGGCCTCATGCATCTGGGCGCGCATCTTCTCCATCTGCTCGCTGAGCGACTCGGACCAGTCCCTGTCCTCTGTGCCCAGCAGCTGGTCGACGATCTGGTAGGTAAGCGCGTTCGGCAGGCCTGACGCCCGGTTGCCGCAGACGGCGACGGCGATGCCGTCATCGGGCAGCAGCGCGAACTCGGTCGTGAAGCCGTCGATGCCGCCGCCGTGCGACACGATGTGGCGGCCGCGGTAAGAGCCGATCATCCAACCCAGGCTGTAGCCGAAGGGCCGCGCCGGCAGGCCTTCGGGAAGCGGGAACGAGCCGAGCGTCATCTGCAGCGTGTGCGTCTCCTTGAGGGAGCTTTCGGAGATCACCCGCGTGCCGTCCACCTCGCCGCCGTTCAGCTGGCAGAGCAGGTAGCGCGCGGCGTCCGCGGCGCTCGAGAGCAGGCCGCCGGCCGGGTTCATGTTGGCCATCTCGCGGTAGGAGAGCCGCAGGAACTGCCCGTCCTTCTCGTCGTAGGGGAGCGCGCGGTCCTCGATCTCCAGCAGGCCCGCCGTGCCGATCACGGTGTCCGTCATGCCGAGCGGCTCGAGCACGCGCTTGCGAAGCTGCTCCTCCCAGGTCGAGTTGGTGAGCAGGCCGACGATGTGGCCCGCCAGCAGATAGCCGAAGTTGCTGTACTGGAACGTCTCCCGCAGCTCCCGGCTCAGCGGCAGGTCGCGCAGGCGGCGCACCATCTCGGCGCGGTCGGCGCCGGGCGCCGCCAGGTGGGCGAACTCGTGGCGTGGGAAGCCCCAGCGGTGGCTCAGGATGTCGCGCACGGAGACCTGCGCGGTGACCACGGGGTCGGTGAGCCGGAAGTCGGGAACGATGTCGCGGACCTTGGTGTCCCAGGTCAGCAGGCCGTCGTCGACGAGCGTGCCGACCAGCAGCGCCGTGTAGGACTTGCCGGTCGAGCCGTGGGCGAAAAGCGTGTGCTCGGTGATCGGGAGCGACTGCTCCACGTCACGGTTGCCGAAGCCGCCGGTGAAAAGCACCTCGGTGCCTCGGATGATTGCGACTTGGACGCCGGGCACCTTGAAACGCTCTGCCGCCTTCTCGGCGGCGGTGCGGAGCTTTTCCTGGTCGAGAGCCTCGGGTGACACGGCGAGCTGAGCCATTTGCGCTTTCCTCCAGATCGGAAGGTGCAATCCGCCTCCGACCCTGCTAATAATGTTCGTTATTACTTAGCACATCCGCAGCCCGGATGTGGAGCGGGGGTATTTGGGATGTCGGAAGTAGCAGTCGGCGCGACGGGGCCCGTGGTCGAGATCGGGCCCGAGCGCAAGCAGTTCGACGTGATGATGCCGTGCCGCGACGGAGTGCGGCTCGCGACCGACTTCTTCTTCCCCGAGGGCGACGGCCCGTGGCCGGCGCTGGTGGGCCGCACCCCCTACCTCAAGACGAACCCAGGCCTGGCCATGCTTGCCGGCGCCTACAACGAGCGCGGCTATGCGTTCGCCATCCAGGACGTCCGCGGCCGCGGCGGCTCGGAGGGCGACTTCCAGCCCTGGCGGCAGGAGCCCGCCGATGGCTATGACGCGTTCGAGTGGGTCGCGAGCCAGCCCTGGTCGAACGGGCAGATCGCGACGCAGGGCGCGTCATACAGCGCGCAGGCGTCGTGGCTGACAGCGCTCGGCAAGCCGCCGAGCCTGAAGGCGATGGCGATCTCGACCGCTCCCTCCGACCCGTTCGTCGAGTTCCCGACCTGCGGCCTCCCGCTCTCGATGCTGCTCTGGTACTCGATCACCGGCAACCGCGAGATGCCCGCGAACCTGGCGGAGATCGACTGGAAGGAGGTCTTCTCCCACCTTCCGCTGGAGACGATGGACGATGCCGCCGGCCTTCCGAGCCGGCTCTGGAAGGCCTCCATGGCGCACAGCACGCGCGACGAGTTCTGGGAGCCGCTGCGCTACCAGCACCGGATCCAGGAGATCGACATCCCCGTCCTGCACATCTCGGGCTGGTACGACGACGAGCAGATCGGCACGCCGCTGAACTATCGCCTGGTCTCGAGCGGCGCTCCCTCTGAAGCGACTCGCAAGGCGCAGAGGCTGCTGATGGGCCCCTGGGGCCACGCCGTCAACGCCGGCACGAAGCTGGGCGACATCGAGTTCGGCCCGGACGCCGTGATCGATCTCCAGAACCGGATCATCGACTTCCTCGACTCGGCTCTGGGTCGCTCCTCCACCCTGGACCAGGCGCCGGTGCGCCTCTTCGTGATGGGGGAGAACCGCTGGCGAGACGAGAAGGAGTGGCCGCTGGCCCGCACGGCCTACACGGACTACTTCCTCAGCGCTGATGGCCAGCTCTCTCCCTCCCTTCCGGGGAGGACTGGGGAGGGGCCGGGATCGTACGACGAGTACACCTACGACCCCGCCGACGCGACGCCCTTCATCTTCGACTACAAGTCGCTGCAGATCGGCGGACCGGACGACTACGCCGAGGTGGAGAGGCGGCCGGACGTGCTCTGCTACTCGACTCCGCCGCTCGAGCGGGACCTCGAGGTCACCGGCCCGGTCCGCGCCCGCCTCTTCGTCTCGTCGTCGGCGATCGACACGGACTTCACCGCCATGCTCGTGGACGTCCACCCCGACGGCTACTGCCAGCGGCTTTGCGACGGCGTCGTCCGCGCCCGTTTCCGCGAGGGCGTGGACCGGGAGGTCTTCCTGGAGCCCGGGCAGGTCTACGAGCTGGACATCGACATGTGGAACACGAGCCAGGTCTTCAAGGCCGGGCACCAGGTCCGGCTCCAGGTCGCGTCGGCGGCGTTCCCCAAGTTCGACCGCAACCTCAACAGCGGCGAGCCGATCGCGACCTCGACGCGGATGGAGGTCGCGCAGAACCGAATCTGGCGCGACTCGGAGCACCCGTCCCGTGTGACCCTCCCGGTGATCCCGGCCCCTGTCGCTCCCGAGGGACCGAAAGCGTTGGCCGGCGGCCAGGGCGAGCCCACCTCGGAGCGCGCGCAGCAGGTGCTGCAGGAGATCCTCCAGGAGTACGGGATCCCCGGCGCTGCGCTCGCCGTGATCGCGGACGGCAAGTTCGTCGCTACGGCGGCGGCCGGCATCGCCAATCCCGACACCGGCCTGCCAGTCACCGAGGCGACCATCTTCCAGTCCGGCTCGGTCGGCAAGGTCTACACGGCCACCCTGGTGATGCAGCTCGTGGATGAGGGCCTGCTGGACCTGGACAGACCAATCGTCGAGTACCTGCCCGAGCTCGTGCTCGCGGACGAGGACGCACGGAACACGGTCACGGCGCGCCAGCTGCTCACCCACACCTCGGGCCTCGACGGCGACAAGATGGGCGGCCCGCGCTACGGCCGCGGCGACGACGCCATCGAGCGCTACGTGAAAGATCTCGGCGACCTCAACTCGCTCCAGCGGCCGGGCGGCTTTTGGGCCTACAGCAACGCCGGGCTTGTGATCCTCGGCCGGCTGGTGGAGGTGCTGCGCGGCAAACCCTTCACCTCGGCGCTCCAGGACCACCTGACAGCTCCCGCCGGGCTCACCGACACGATGTCGTTCGCCGAGGACGCGATCGTGCGGAGCGTGGCGGCCGGCACGGCGCCCGGAGCCGACGGTCAACCGCACGTCTCGCCCGGTTGGAGCCTAGGCCGAGCCCTGGGGCCCGCCGGCGGCGTGCTCTCCACGGCCAGGGACCTGGCCGCCTTCGGGCACATCCACCTGAACGGCGGCGTCGCGCTGAACGGAACCCGCGTGCTCTCGGAGGCGTCGGTGCAGGCGATGCAGGAGCCCCTGGTCGAGTGCCCGGACCACGGCCTCGCGTCCCACTGGGGCCTCGGCTGGCTGATGCACTTGGACCACGGCCCGAAGGTGGTCGGCCACGACGGCAACACGAGCGGCCAGACCGCCTTCCTCAGGGTCATCCCCGACCGCAAGATCGCCGTCGCCCTGCTGACCAACCGCGACCACGTAAACGAGGTCCTCGTGCCGCTGATGAATCGGCTGATCGACGGCTGGGCGGGCACGGTGACCACCGGCGCCCGCCGGCCGAACAACGGCCTGCGGCTCGACCTCGAGAAGCTGACCGGCGACTACGTGAACATCGCCGGCCGCAACTCCATTCGGCTCGTCGACGGCGAGCTGACGCTGACAGGCTCCGGGCTCACCGGGCTCAAGCTGCTCCCGGTCGAGGACTACGTCTTTGTGACGAACGTGCCCGGCATCGGCGACATCGAGGCGCTGTTCCTGGCGCCGGACGAGCGTGGCCGGCCGGAGTACTTCCACTTCGGCGGCAGGATCTCGAAGCGGGCCGCCGAGGCCGCTCCGGCCACCGAAGCGCCGCCGGTCGACCCGGCGGTGCTGGCCCAGATCGCCGGCCACTATGCCGTCTCCGGTGTGACGGTGGAGGTGAAAGCCGGTTCGAACGGCGGCGCGATCCTCGTCCAGGGCGGCATGGAGATCCCGATCAAGCCCGAGGGCGACCTCAAGTTCTCGGTGCCGATGCAGCCCGGTCTGATCCTCGAGTTCGTTCTCGGACCGGAAGGCCATGCCACCGAGATCAAGACCCAAATGGGCAACGCCACCCGTGTAGAAGGAGGCTCAGAACCGATGAGCGAAGCGACCCCGACCGGCGGCGACGGCGCCGGCGACCTCCAGCGTTTGACCGGGACGTACGCGCTCGGCCCGACCACGGTCGAGATCAAGCTGGCCGGCGACGGCCTGGTACTGCTGCAGGCTGGAATCGAGGCGCCGCTGAAGGCGGAGAGCGACCTCAAGTTCTCGGTGCCGATGCAGCCGGGGCTGACGCTGGAGTTCGTCCTCGGCCCGGACGGCAACGCCCAGGAGATCCAAACGGCAGGCGGAACCCTGACCCGGGTCTAAGAGGCCGGATAGGGCCCCTCCCCACATGGTGGGGAGGAGTCTTGCTGCCCATGCCTTGCGCGGGGAGAGGGGAAGTAGCGTCTCCCCCCGCTAGACGGGGAGGTGTCGGCCGAAGGCCGACGGAGGGGGGTGCCGTAACGACTAGAACCGGACCGGCAGCGATTCCACCCCGCGGAGGACGGTACCGGTGCCCCAACGCGGCTCCTCGGCGAGCGCCAGGTTCGGCAGCCGCTCCAGCAGACGCTTCACCGCCACCTGGGCTTCAAGCCGGGCCAGCGCGGCGCCGATGCAGAAATGGATGCCGGCGGCGAAGGCGAGGTGCCGGTTGGGGCTGCGCGTGATGTCAAACGCCTCTGGCGCAGCGAACTCGGCCGGATCGCGGTTTGCCGCCCCCAGCAGCACGATCGTCGAGTCACCCGGCCGCAGGGGCACGCCGGCGACCTCCGCCGGCTGCCGGACGACCCGGCTGGTGAGCTGGACAGGGCTGTCGTAGCGCAGCATCTCCTCGACCGCGCCCTCGGCCAGGTCGAGGTCGCCGCGCAGCAGCGCCAGCTGCTCGGGGTTGCGGAAGAGCGCGAGCATGCCGTTGCCGATCAGGTCCACGGTCGTGATGTGCCCCGCGACCATCAGCAGGATGCAGGTGTCGACGAGCTCCTCGCGAGTCAGCCCGTCGCCCTCAGCGTCGGTGGCGACCAGTGTCGAGAGGAGGTCGTCGCGCGGCTCGCGCCGCCGCTGCTCGACGAGGTCGGAGAAGTAGACCTGCAGCTCGCGCGCGGCACGCGAGACCTCTCGGAACAGCAGGGCCTGCCGGACCAGCATGAAGCGCGATCCGCCACTCAGGTTGGGATCGATTCCGAGCGCGAGGTGGCGCGCCAAGCGCTTCAGACGAGGGTGGTCCTCGCGGGGCACCCCGATCAGCTCGCCGATCACGTAGATCGCGAGCGGGTACGAGAAATCCCCCCGAACGTCCATCGTGCCGGTGGCGAGCCGAGCGTCGATCAGCTCGTCCGCGATGCGGAGGATCGCATCGCGCTGCGCTTCGATCGCACGTGGCAGGAAAGCGCGGCCGACCTGGCCGCGAAGGTGTGAGTGATAGGGCGGGTTGACCGTCAGCATCCAGTGGCCGGCCATCTGGATGAACGGCCCCGCGAGGGCGAGGAGCCGTTTCGTCATGAAGCGCTGCAGCGGATTGCCGGTCAGCTCGTCGGGATCCGTGGCGAGGCTGTCGTCGTGGCCGAAATCGCCGCCGCGCAGGAGGCGGTTGACGTCTTCGAAACGCGTCAGCAGGTACGCGGAGCGGCCGTTGGCCCCGGGCAGCTGATAGATCGGGCTCTTCTCGCGGATGCGCCCGTACTCGGGGTACGGGTTGGGCTTCGGGCCCGGTTCGAGGAAGACTGCGCTCTCGAGCTTCGGGCAGGGCGGAGCTTGAGTCCCAGCGGTCAAGTCCCTGACACGTTCACGTTGTAACCGCCGCCGTAGAGGTTGCACACGTCGTTGCTTGTCTTGCCGTCAATCGCATCGCCCGCAGGCCATTGACCGGGCAGGTACCGCGCTCCTCCTTTCCACATGCGCCAGCACCCGTTGCCGGCGCTGCCGGCGCCGCTGTTGGCCGTCGACTCGGTCTGCGCGGTCGAGTCCCACCATTCGACCACCGAGTCCTTGACGCACGTGTAGTCGCTGGCATCGTAGAAGCAAGAGGGCTCAGTCGGTCCGGTCGACGGCTTGGGCGGGATGGCATGGAAACCTTGATCCATGCTCGTCGGCGTCAGGTGCGGTCCGGCAAGCTGAATGCCCGTGAACATCTGCCGGATATCGTCGTAGAAGAACGCGCACGCGTAGTCGATGTCGAGACTGCTGCGGTCGATGCTCGGATCAACCTCAAGCAGTGCACTCAAACATGCGGGCTCGACCGGTTCGTGCTGGGCGTCCTGGAGTGTCTGAAACGTGACGACCACCGCGTGGTCGAACTCATCCGACGGTTCGTTCACGGCCGACAGCGTGCCATCGTTGTGCGTGTCGCCTTCGGTAATCCACTCCGGGTGATACTGCAACTGACTGGCCGCGCGCTCATCCTCATACTCACCGCCGCCCGGCATGAGGATCGTGGTGACACCGGAATTCTTGAAGGTGGTCATGTTCTGGACGCCCCAACCGGACTGTGGACCGCTGGTGTCGACGGTGCTGTAGTGGAAAACCCCGGTGGCTGCGAAATCGGACTTCGTGATGCCGCAGTCCTGCTGCAGATATTGCAGTGAGATCTTCTGTTGGTCCTGAGTGTCAGGGAAGTTCGGATCGTCAGTCGTGAGCAGTCCGAGCTTGCGTGGCTGGCCGGTCTTGCCATCACCGTCGAAGGAGACCGGCCGGTGCCAGACCCGCGTGCACACCCAGCTCGCCCATTCCTGAGCGATCCGCTCGATCGCTGGATGGAAGCTCCAGTAGAAGCCTGGGTAACCCAAGTAGTACTTGTTAGACCGGAGCGCTCCCTGGCCCCCGAAGTTCAGCGTCTTGTGTTGGGCCATGCCGGCCGCATACGGATCGTCGCCGCCACCAGCTTCGTCGAGCGCGGCGAAGGGATGGTAGTCGCTCCAATTCTTTGCGGCATCGGCAGCCGCGTTGCTGGGCCCGTAGTTGGTGTTCCCGCCCGCCGTGATGTCGTCCATGTACGCGTAGAAGTGAACGAAACGGCCGTACCGCTGAAAGTGGCCGTTGAAGTAGCGCTCCCAATCGTTCAGGTAGTGGAAAAGGAAGAACTGGTTGTAATCGCTGGGGTTGTTCAAGTCGTAGTAGCCACCCGCGGGATCGCACTGGTTGGCGGACGCGCCTCCGGTGTGTTCACACAACCCCTGGACCCCGATGAAATGGAACATCACGACGATCTGCTTGGCGGTTACACCTTGCCAAGTCGCCCCGCCGTTGCTGCCGTTGAAGACCGGGACGCACGGTGGCGAGAGCGGGTCTTCGGTCTGTCGCGGAGGGTTGCCAACGCACTGGATGCCGGCCGTAACGACCGGCTGGCCGCCGGAACCCGAACCGGTGCCTCCGCCGCCTTCGGCCTGGCCGCCGTTGCCGAGTCCGAGCCCGGCGAAGTTGCCGCCCGGAGGCGCGGCCCCGCTGTTGCCGGGTACCGGCGCGTACTCGGCGACCTGGCCGGGGTTCGCCTGCGGCAGGTTGAGCGACGAAGGCAGCGTGTAGATCGCGAGCAGCACCGCCGCCGCGGCAACCAGCAGCGGCGGATAGCGCCGCAGCCAGTTGGGGTCCCGCACCGGAGGCAGAGCCGTCGCCATCAGCCGCCCGGGGGCCTGATTGTCTGGTTGAGCCCGCCCGGGTCCAGGTTGCACGGATCGCGACTGGTAACCTCGCCCTCCGCCATCACATCGCCCGACGGCCAGTGACCCGGCAGGTACCGGAAGCCGCCTTCCCACATGCGCCAGCAGCCGGTCGAGTCGGTCGACTGCTGAGGGGTGTTGACGTCGAACCACTCGGCGACGCCGTCCTTCACACAGGTGTAGTCCCCGGTCAGGTAGTAGCACGCGGGCTGCGTCGGACCCGTCGACGGCTTAGCCGGAATGGCGTGAAAGCCCTCGTTCATCGATTCTGGCGTCAGGTGCGGTCCCGCGAGCTGGATCCCGGTGAACAGCTGGCGGATGTCGTCGTACATGTAGCCGTCGACGCCGGCGCAGGCGTAGAAGATGTCGCTCGTCGACTTGTCGATGCTCGGGTCGACGGCCAGCAACGCGTCATAGCAGGGCTGCTCGACCGCATATCCGTGCGAGTTGACCAGGGTGTTGGACGTGACGACCCACGCGTGTGACATCTCGTTGCGCGGCTCCGCTGACATCAGGTTGCCGTCCAGCAGGCCGTCGCCGAGCATCATCCACTCCGGCTGGTAGCCCAGCTTGTCGGCGGCCTGCATGTCTTCCGACTCCTCGCCGCCGGGCCAGATCACGGTCGTGATGCCCTTGGCATCGAAGTCGGTCATGTTCTGAGTGCCCCAACCGGAGTTCGGCCCGGTCGCGTTGAAGGCGCCCGAGTAATGGAAGTACGCGATGTCGGCGGGGCTGAAGTTGCAGAGCTTCTTCATGTCGTCCACCGCGAGCTTCTGGACGGCGCGAGTCTCACTTGCCAGCTGGTCGTCGGTCAGCAGCAGCCCGTACTTGCGTGTGGTCCCATTGGGGAAACTGCCGGCGAAACTGGTCTTGCCGGTGTCGATCATCCGCCTGCAGACGTACGTTGCATAGAGCTGCGCCGTGTATTCGACCGGCGGCGCGTAGTTCCAGTAGAGGCCCGGATATGCCGAGGCCAGCTGCTGGCTGATGTACCCGAAGGTGAGCACGTTCTTCTTCGCGAGCGCCTCTGTATAAACCTCAGGGAAGACGCTCCAGCTGCCGACGTCGGCAAACGGACGGAGCCTGGCGAAGTTGTCGGCGGCCTCGGAGGCGGCGTTCGACTCGCTGTAGCCGTTCTGGAGATAGCCTTGCGTGTCGCCGTAGTTGTAGGCCCAGAAGTGGACATGCCGGCCGTAGGTCTGGAAGCGGGCGTTGAAGAAGATGTCCCAGTAGTGCAGGAACGTGAAGTAGAAGTTCGCGTTGTAACCGTCGGTCGAGCTCGGGTTCTCGAGGTCGTAGTACCCCGTGGGAGCGCCGCAGGCGTTGGAGTAGGCGGTATCACTGCGGCACGAGCCCTGCAACTCGATGAACCGGAAGACGACTGTGATCTGAGTCCGAGTCACACCGACCCAGGTGGCGCCGCCGTTGTCGCCCTTGAAAATGGGCACGCAGGGGGGCGAGAGCGGGTCCTCGGTCTGCCGCGGTGGGTTGCCGACACACTGCATGCCGTTGGGAACCTCCGGCTGGCCGGGGGCGCCCGACCCGGTCGCCGCGCCGCCGCCCTGGGCCGCGCCGCTCTCGCCCAGGCCGAGCCCGGCGAAGTTGCCGCCCGGCGGAGCCGCGCCGCTGTTGCCCGGCACGGGCGCATATTCGGCGACCTGGCCCGGGTTCGCCTGCGGCAGGTTGAGCGCGGAAGGCAGGGCGTACACAGCCAGCAGGACCGCCATCACGACTGCGATCAGAGGCGGATAGCGACGCGCCCACTCTCCGCCCGCAAAGCCGGCGCGCGTCTGGGCGCCGGTCAGCTCGCCTTCACCGTGAACGACGCGACCGCGTAGGGGCGGGTGCCGTCGTGGTAGTTGTACGTGCCCGGCGCGCCCGCGGTCCAGTTCCAGGTGCCACCCGGCGCGATCATCGGCGAGGTGAACGAGGCCGGGTCACCCGGGTCCGTCGCCACCGAACGGGGACGGCTGTCCTTGTTGGTGAAGACGATGATCGTGCCCTTCACGATGCTGGCGTCCCGCGGGTAGAAGCCCGGCGTCGAGGATGTGTCGCCGTAGATCGCGATGTTGAACTTGGCGGCCCGCGGAGCCTGGGTCTGCTTCGGGGCGCTGGTCGGCCCGGCGCCCTGCGAGCCGATCGCGGCGTGCGCGTTGGGCGTCGGCGTACCTGGGAATTGGAAGTTGCCGGGAGGCTTCGGCGTGTAGTTGAACAGGCCGTTGGAGCCGACCGAGGAGCCGCCGCACCCTGCAAGGAGCAGGGCGATCGTTGTGAAGAGCAAGAGTCGCAAGCGCATGGTCACCACCGTCAATGGGATTCGTAGAGCTGAAGGTCGAATGAGCCGAGGCTGGCGAGGTCGGTCTGCGTCGCCCCCGCCGGCAGCGTCACGTCCGGCGCCTGACCGAAGCCGCTGAACTGCAGGTCCATCGTGCGCGGCCGGATCAGCGGCTGGCCTTCCCGGCTCAGCCTCGCGTTCACGGAGAACAGAAGAGCGGCCGCCTGGTAGCTCAGCGGCTGATTCGGACTCGCGCCCCTGGTGAAGTCGTTGAGCCGGGCTTCGAGGTTCGACTGCGAGTCGGCGAGCCGGGGCAGGACGGCGATCTGCTCGCGAACCTCCTGGACCAGCCCGTCCTTGACGTAAACCGCCATCAGCCGGAAGAACGGCACGCCCGGCACCTGGTTCAGGACCCCGATGTTCTGACCGGTACCCACTCGCTGGCGGGCGGGCAGGTCGGGCGGCAGCAGGTCGTAGCGAATCACACCCGCCGCCGGCCTCGGGAACGGGTCCAGCTTGGGCCGGTACGCCTCCGATTCGGGGTTGAATTTGAAGACGGTCTGCGCCTGCGAGATCGCGAAGCGCACGTACTCGAGGGCGGTCAGCGAGTCCGCGAGCGGGTCCTTGCCGGGCGCGCGCGACGGCGCCTTCAAGAGCAGCGATGCGGCCCCCTTGGGATCATCGAGCCAGACGCCGGTCCTAAGAGCCACCGGCTGGGTCGCCTGGCCCGTCGGGGTGGTGGTCGACGGCACCAGGATGCTGCCGCCGGCGGCGCCGGAGATTTTGAGGGCGCGTGTGTCGTCGTATACGACCTCGTCGGCGACCGGCTGGCCGTCCACCGAAGCGTCCACGCGGTAGCGCAGGTCGTCGCGGATGGCGCCGGTCACGACCGTCTTGTGGCCGTTCGCGTTCTCCGTGTACATGTAGGTCCGCGCCAGCTGCTCGGTCTGGTCGATCGCCGCGATGACCTTGTCCCTGTCCTGGGCGACCTTGGTGCAGCCGCTGGACGCGGCGGCAGCGATCAGGACGACGGCGAGAATGCGCTTCACGGCGCCGCCTCGATGACATCGCGCAGCAGCGTCTTGGGCGCGGTGTAGTTGCTGCGCACCGCGAGGATGTTCAGGTAGCCGTTCTTGAACCAGGTCAGCAGCTCGAGCCCGCGCGTGGTCGACACGTAGACGGGGCGGCCCCTGAGACGGAGCACCGCGGGCACCGAGCCCCCCAGCTGGTTGGCGAGGGAGAGATCGAAGGACTGCGACTTCCAGGGCGCATCGGACTTGAAGTGCACCACCTCGAGCGTCGCCATCAGCTCTTTGCCCTGGCGCAGGCTGTAGAGCCAGATGCCGTCGCTGTAGAGGGTGCGCCGTCCCTCCGCCAGCGTCTTGCTGACGTTCTCCTGGCTGAGCTTGAGCCCCTGGATCGAGGCCGGCAGCACCGGCGCCGAGGGCGTGTTCGTCTTCGCCAGCGGTGACACCTGCCAGACGGAGATCGACACCGCGGCCGCGAGCAGGCCCGCCGCGAGAAGACGCAGCGCTCGCTTCATGCCAGCGACCCCGTCCGCTGGATGGCCGCTTCGGAGCCGCCCATGAACGCCTCGATGACGATCGGGTTGTTGAGGACCTCCTCATCGCTCCCGCGCGCGACCACCTCGCCGGTGACCATCGCGATCAGCTCATCCGACACCGCCCGGATCAGGGGGATGTCATGCTCGATCAGAAGGATGCTGCAGCCGGTCTCGCGCCGGACCCGGCGCAGAAGCGGGCCCAGCCCCTCGGCCTCAGATTGGGCGATACCCGAGCTGGGCTCGTCGAGCAGCAGCACCTTGGGCTCGGTCGCCAGCACGAACGCGAGGTCGACGATGCGGCGCAGGCCGGTGGAGAGCTCCTTCACGAACTTGTCGCGGTACGCGCCCAGCTCCAGGACCTCCAACAGACGCTCCGCGCGCACGCGCGCCAGCCTTTCGGCGCGGCGGGCGGCCGGCAGCTGGGCAGCCACCATGGCGCCGTTGCGGACCTCCATGCGCTGGTCGAGCGCGACCAGCAGCGCTTCGAAGACCGTCAGCGAGGGAAAGAGCCGCGCGTCCTGGAAGCGCCGGACCAGCTTGAGCCGCGCGCGTTCGTGCGGCGCCAGCGCGGTGACGTCGGTGCCGTCGAACCAGACCCGGCCGGCGTCCGCCTGCTGGTAGCCGCTGATGATGTCGAAGAGCGTGGTCTTCCCCGAGCCGTTCGGCCCGACGATGCCGAGGATCTCGCCCTCGCGCAGCTGCAGGCTGACCTTGCTCAGCGCATGGATGCCGCCGAAGCTCTTGCTGACGTCCTGGACGTCGAGCAGCGGTCGCGCGGCCTGGATCTCTTCCTTACGGCGCCGCTCGGCCGACGACTCCACGACGCCGCCGCCGGTGCGCATCGCCGTGCTGCCCTTGACGTAGACCGCCCGCAGGATGTCCGGGCGGCGCAGCAGTTCCGCGGTCGGACCGGCGAACTTGATCTCGCCCTTCTCCATGAAGACCGCCCGCTGGGCGAGCGCGAGGGCGACGTTGACCGACTGCTCGACGACGATCACGGTCGTCCCGGCGGCGTTGATCTCCTTGACCTTCTCGAGCAGCTCGCCGACGACCGCGGGCGCCAGGCCCAGGGAGAGCTCGTCGATCATCAGCAGCCTGGGCTTGCTGATGAACGCCATCGCCAGCGCGAGCATCTGCTGCTCGCCGCCGGACAGCAGCCGGCCCTGGGTGCCCCGCCGCTTCTCCAGCCGCGGGAACTGGGTATAGGAGTCCCGCAGGGCCTGTGCCTGCTTGCTGGGCTCCACCATCCAGGTGGCGAGCTTCAGGTTCTCGTCGACAGTGAGGTCCGGGAAGACTCCGCGCCCGCCCGGCATGTGGACGACGCCCAGCTTCGCCACCTCGTGCGGCGGCTTGTGGGTGATGTCGATGCCGTCGAAGACGATGGCGCCGTCGGTCGCCTCCTGCGTGCCGCTGATGGCGCGAAGGAGAGTCGACTTGCCGGCGCCGTTCGTGCCCAGCAGGGCGATGAGCTCGCCGTCCTCGACCTCGAGGTCGACGCCGAAGAGCACTTGGGTGCCGTCATAGCCGGCGTTGACGCCGGAGCAGATCAGCAGCTTGGTGTCACCCTGCTCACGCAGCTTCCGCGCCCGGTCAATGGCGACCGCGGACAGGAAGTTGTTGCGGCGGTCGGTGTCGAAGAAGTCCGCGGCGGAAAGGATCACGAGGCTGCCGAGGATGGCAAAGACCGCCCCGATGAGGTAGACCGGCGGATAGCCGTAGGTGCTCAGGATCGGCCCATACACGAACAGCGCGAGACCGGCGGGAATGGCGCTCAGCGTGATCACCTGCAGGCCCTGCGTTCGCACCGACGCGGGAATGACCTGGCTGTAGATCGCGCCCAGGCCGGGGCCCGACAGCCCGATGCCCGCGCCGACCAGCACGTGGCACAGGACCAGGACCGGCAGCGGCGGAACCAGGGCCGAGCCGAGCAATCCCAAGACCGCCGTGGCCTGAAACATGGCGGGTACCCGGGCGACGCTGTTCGGCGCGCGTCGCCCCAAGACGTCGATCAGACCGCCGCCGATCAGCGTGCAGACCATCGCGGTCAGGACCGTCGGAAGGGTCAAGAGCCCGCGCTGCTGGGCGTCGAGTCCGTACTGATCCGCCAGGAAGAACGTGCCGAAGCGGATGTAGACGATGATCCCGAGGTAGAAGAGGATGTCGCCGAAGAAGAGGCGGCGCACCATCCGGATCGCGAAAGTCGCGCGCCACGCCTCGCCGAAGGACTGTGGTGGATCCTGCCGCTGGGCGGCATCCTCGTCGAGCCCCATCTCCTTACGCTCCCAGTAGCCGCGCACCGGCTCCTTAAGCAGGAAGGCGAGCAGGCCGATGGCGATGATCGGCAGGCTTAGGTACAGCACCGACGAGCGCCAGCCGAAGTGCAGGATGAGCACGCCACCCAGGACTGAACCCAGGAGCGGCGCCGCCAGGAAGCCGACCGACTGCTGGGCAAAGACGCGGCCCCGCACATTGATCGGGTACCAGTCCGCCAGCAGCGAGAAGGACGGGACGTTGGCGCCGGTCGAGACAGCGTCTGCCGTGGCAAGGCTCGTCCCATACACGCCAACGCTTGGGCTTCGGCTGATCACGGCGCCGAGCACTCCCGACAGAGCTGTGAGCCCGGCGAAGACCGGGGCCCGCGGAATGCGGTCGAGCAGCCAGCCGAACGCGATCGACGCAACCGAGTCCAGGAGGATCAGCAGCGAGAAGATGCCCGAGATGACACCCACGTTCAGGTTCAGGTCCTGGGCGATGTTGGGCCCAGCCAGTTGGACCAGCGACCCCTGAGCGAGAGTCACGAAAGACGCCACCGCGACCAGCAGCGAGGGCAGGACCCCGTAGCGCGAGCGCGCCAGCGTCCGGAAGCTCGCCGCCTGGCGAAGCATGTCGCCAAGGGCGCTGAGCGGGTTCAACCGCGGCGCGTAGCCGCCCTCGATCACTTCCACCCTCTCTTCGCTCATCCGGCCGGCTCTCCTTCGAGCGCGGCGGTCAGCGCCTGCTGCTCAGCACTGGCCCCGGTGACCTTGAGGGCCAGTCGCGAGGTCCACATGCGGTACTTGCGATGCGCGGCCTGGGTGCCGCTGCCCGGCACCGGCGCCGCCAGGGGAATCAGGCGGAGGTGCAGAGCCTCGGGGTCCATGTCCGCGAACAGCGAGGGAACGATCAGCTGGTTGCGCTGGGCGATGATCCGGAGCGCGGCATCGCGGATCTTCGCGAACAGCGACAGCAAGCCGCCAGGCGCCATGTACAGCAGAAGCAGGGGCGCGACGGACACCAGCACGGTCGCAATCTCGGGGGTCCCGGAGAGCACGAAGTTGATGCCGTTCACGTAACCGGATCCGAGCACGGGGCCCCAGACGCTCGAGATGCCACCGATCACCACCTGCACGAAGGCCTGGATGCTGGCGGTCCCGGAGAACGAGTCGGCGGTCAGCGTCCGCTGCTGGAAGGCGAAGATCGCGCCGGCGAAGCCGGCCAGGAGCCCTGCGAGCCCGAAGGCCGCGAGCTTCACGCGGAGCACAGGGATGGCGACCGAGGACGCGTTCGCCTCGTTCTCGCGGACGCCGATGATGACGCGCCCGAACCGACCGCGCCGCAGGTTGACGACGGCCAGGATCGAGACCGCGAGTGCGATCGCGCAGAGGAAGTACATGGCGCGCTCGTCGTCGAAGTCGATCAGGAACAGCTGCGGCCGGGTGAGGCCGGTCGTCGGCAGCAGCCAGCCGAAGAACTTCTCGCTGAAGAGCACGTCGTGGACCGCGATCGCGAAGGCGAAGGTGGCCACGGCCAGGTAGAGCCCGGGGATCCGCAGCGCCGGCAGCCCGATCAGGATCGCGATGCCGGCCGTCACCAGCGACGCGACGGGGACGGCCACCCAGAACGTGATGCCCCAGCGCTGCGCCAGCGCGGCTGCGAGCACGGCACCGATCGCTGCGAAGCCGAACTGCCCGAGGCTCACTTGGCCCGCCCAGCCGGTGAGGACCACCAGCGAGAGCCCGATGATCGCGTTCAGGAAGATCACGGCCATCAGGAACGTCTGGCCGGTGTCGGAGATGAACGGGTAGGCGATCAGCGCGGCGGCCGCGGCCGCGACCAGGCCCCAGCGGGTGATCCGGAGGGGCGTCAGCGCCAGCATCTCCTTCGGCACCGGGCGCAGCTCCTCCGTTGCCGCCCAGGCTGAGGTGATGCCCTCGTCCGAGCGCGCCTGGCGGCGGCCCTGGAGCAGCAGGCCGGCAGCGGTGATGATCAGCAGCGCGAGGCTGATCAGCGGCTCGGCGTCGGGCTGCAGCTTGACGACCGCCGCGGTCGCCTCGGAGATGCCGATCGCGGCGGCGGCGGCCACGCCCAGGCTGCGGAAGCGGCCGAGGACGGCGGCGGCGAAGGCCGGCAGCAGCAGCGCCGGCGCGTAGCCGAACGCCGCCGAGGGCTTACCCATGAAGCCGGTCAGCGTCAGGCTGAGGGCGGAGAGCAGGCCGGCGATCGTCCAGACGATCGTCGAGAGAAGGCCGACGCTGATGCCCAGCAGGGCGGCGCGCTCGGTGTTCTCAGACACCGCCCGCAGAGCAACGCCCAGCCGCGTGTAGCGGAGGAAGCCGATCAGCGCCGCCAGGGCCACGATCGCGGCAACGCCGCCGAAGATCTCGGGGAACCCGAACGGCACGAGCAGGTCGCCGATGGTGAAGTGCCAGTTGGGAAACGGCAGCAGGCTGCCCAAGCTGTACGAGCCCTGCTGCTGGTCGATCGTGCGCAGCGCCGCGGGCGGGAAGATCGGCAGGTTGTCGATCAGGCTCTGACCGGTGCTGCCGAGGAAGCCCGCCGAGACGATGGTCAGTACGGTCAGCACAAGCCGCGGCGAGTTCAGGAAGCGGCGGCCGAAGATGAGGTCGAAGGCCGCGCCCAGGGCCGCGCCCGTGAGCAGGCCCAGCGGCAGCGCGAGCAGGAACGGCGCTCCGTCGAGGTTCAGCAGGTCGAAGCAGAGCACCGCGCCGCCGGCGCCGATCGCCGTCTGGGCGAAGTTGAGGATCCGCGTGGTGCGGTAGACGAGGACGAGCGCGGCGGCCGTCAGCGCGTTGACGATGCCCGTGATGAGGGCCTGGAAGAGCAGCGCTGTCGGCAGGCCGCGGCCGGCCGACGTGGCCGACGGCAGCAACTGCGTGAAGATCAGGACCACCAGCAGGCCGGCGACGGTCAGGGCGACCTCTCGGTAGCGGTCCGGCAGCAGCTCCCAGGTCTTTCTCAAGACTGCCATTCCTTGGGTGTCGGGCTGGGCGAGGTCTGGCCGACGTGCGTCTTGACGTTGTGGTAGAGCGTGCCGAGGAAGGTGCCGTCGCCCTTGATGTCGAAAGCGATCACCAGGGCGCCGAACTGGGTGGCGACGTCCATGTGGATGGTGGCCATGCCCGAGCCGGTCTGCAGCGTCCCGTCGATCGGCCATGCCTGGAGCCAGGAGCCGCAGGCGTCGACCCGCTCTCGGGCTCCGACGGAGCCAGAGAACACCATCGTGTTGCCGTGGCTGGTCGTGTCGACCGCGACCGGGTTGCCCTCGCCTCCGTTTGGCGTCTGCACGCCGACCTGCCCGGGCTCGGCCGGAAGCGGCAGCAGCAGAAGGCCGTCACCCGACGCCGCCTTGAAGACGGTGTCCACGAATTTCCGCTTGGCATCGAGCGTGTCGATCTGCGTCAGCGCGAGGCCGCCCTCGGGGTCGCCCGTCTGCGGGCTGGCCTTGACCTGCCAGTAGAAGACGTAGTACCCGCCCTGGATGCTGCCCAGGCGGGGCTGGATCGTCTGGTACCTGAAGTTGAGCCCCTGGGTCGAACCCGGCAGTCCCTGCAGCGTGTCGCTGAAAGTCGTCACGTTGCGCACGATCTCCGTGAAGATCGGCAGCACGGTCGGGTGGATGGTGATGGTCGGCACCGGCGTGTAGTCGTAGGTGCCGCTCGCCTGCCAGCTGTAGGAGCCGGTCGTCGGCTTGACCGTCACGTCGCTGGGCGCGGGCTCTGCCGGGAAGGCGGTGGAGGGTGCTGTCGGACAGAGGGTGTTGCCCTCCACCGGGAAGGCGCTGCCGGTGAAGAAGCCGAAGTCGTTCTGCCCGAGTCCGAGCCCGGGCAGCTTCGGCAGCGCCTGCGCCGGCTGCGGCGACGGCTGCCCGGCGCCGAAGACGACGTCGGTCTGCAGCTGCTCCACGAAGACCTTGGTCGCCAGCGGCGCCGCGCTCAGGCCGCAGGCGGCCAGGCCCAGCACGGACATGAGCAGGGCGAGCTTCTTCGGGCCGAACTGGCTAAACCGCATGTGCCATCTCCTTGGGGCGCTCGAGCGGAGCCTCCAGCCGCCTGACCGCGAAGGGCTCGCGCATCGACAGGCGGGACAGGGCCGCGACTCCGCGGACGGTGATCGGGTGCGCCTGGGCGAGGCGCCGCTTGAGCGTCGAGGACAGCTCCTCGGCGTCGGTGGCGACGCTCTCGTCGATCTCGTCCTGCAGGTCGCCCCAGAGGGCGCGCGTCACGAGCCAGGCGAGCTCGGCGTGGTCCTCGTCCTCCGGGAACCGGGCCAGCAGCATGATCGGCGTGTCGCTGGTGTGGCGGTAGCCGTAGTCGGTGAGCACGTCGCGCCACTCGGCGTAGGCCTGCACGACGCGGCCTCGAGGGCCGGCGGCGCGCGCGGCCGCCCGGCGGCGCGCGCGGAGGACGAGCTTGGCGACGGCCGGGTAGAGGAAATAGAGGAGCGCGAGGGCTGCGAGGATCGCGAGCACCACCAGGATCGTGTTCCGCAGCTGCTCGATGAACGTTGACTCGGGTGGCACGACCGCAGGCAGGAACAGCGTCACCGAGATGTCCTGGCTCGGCAGCACGCCCTGGTGGAACTGCTGCAGGTTCGGGTTCGAGTTCTCGGCGACCTTCGCGTGCGCCGGCTGGCCGAGCACCGGCAGCCAGCCGAAGCCGGGGAAGAAAACCTCGGGGAAGGCGGCGCCGTCCTTGGGGTGGACCTCGAGGTGGTCGCCGACCTTGGTGCCGCCGTCGAAGCCGTAGCCGATCCGGGCCGGGATGCCGACCCAGCGGGCGAGCATCGTCTCGGTGGCAACGATCTCGTAGGGCGTGGCCTCCTTCTTGGTCAGGATCTGGTCAACGCGGGCGGGCGTGATGCCCACCGGCGTGCCGGCGCCGCCGGCGGTGATGTTGTCGAGGACGTAGCGGCGCAGGTAGTCCCACTGGTCCCACTTCGAGGTGGTCGGCGCCTTGGCGATGAGCGCCTTCACCCCCGGCGGCGGAGTCGGGATCTCCGTGTACTTCTGGTCGTCGGAGGGCCAGCTGTTGATCTTCTGGAGGTCGGCGATCGCCGGCACGTTAGAAGCAGCCACGTGGTAGCTGAAGCCGTTCGTGATCTCGCCCTCGACCAGGCGGATGTTGCCGCTGCGTGCGTCGTAGTCGAGCCGCGGCCCGCTGGCGAGGATGCCCACCGTGTTGGGCAGCGCCGGCAGCACCGCGCCGGTCTGGCCTCGGATCGTGAAGACCGCGTCGAGGCCGGGCTTGAGGCTCGAGTCCACGATGCCGTTGGCGGGGATGTCGCGCAGGTCGGCGTCGTGGAAGGAGGGCAGCAGCCAGTACTGGCCGTCGTAGACGTCCAGCGCGCCGAGCACCCAGGGGCCGCTGATCTGGGAGTGGACGTCGAAGAGCACGCGGTCCTGCACGGCCGACAGCGGCTCGGTCTTCGGCCGCTGCGCCTGGTACTGCGGAGCCACCACCGGGCGCGGAAAGAGGATTCCGCTCTGCGCGAGGAAGCCCATCAGGACCGTGCCCGCGGCCAGGACCGGAAGGGCCTTGGCGGCGCGACGCAGCTCGAACGCGAGCGGCAGGCCGTCCGACCCGCCGGCCAGCTCGCGACCGCCGGAGCTGATCCCGAGTCCGATCACGAACGAGACCAGCAGGATCAGGCCGTCGACCACCTGCTCCGTCTGCGAGACGCTGATGGCGGCGACGATGGCGACCGGGATCGGCAGCAGCAGCCCGATCGAGGGGCGCTTGAGCACGACCGCCGCCCAGACCGCCACGAATCCGACCGCGCCCATGATCCAGCCGAGCAGGGCGGCGAACCCGCCGGTGATGGCGATCGGCGGGCGAACCAGGTGCGCCTGGGCCACGGCCTGGGCGACGAGCGCGCGGAGGTGGGTCAGGCTGTCGGGACCACCGGCCGCGACACCGAACAGCAGCCCGATGGCGAACAGGCCGGCGACGATGGCGATGTTGCTCCCGATGGAGCTCTTGATCCTGTAGGCGCCGTAAGCGAGCCCGCCGCCGAGCAGGGCGGCGAGGATTGCGTACACACGCGCCTCGACGTCGGTGAAGATGCCGCCGGCCAGGACGCCCGCCGCCACCGCGGTGCAGAGGCTGGCGATCGTGCTGCGAAGCGGCGAGGCCTGCGGCTCCTCGTCAACCTCCGGCTCGGCTGCGACCTCGGGGGTGGTGCCCTCGGCCGTGGTGTCGGCGGCAGGCTCCTCCGCGGGAACGCCGTTTCCGGCCGCGCCCGGCTGGGGCTCGAAGGCCGTCGTGTCGTCGCTCATCTCGAGGCCCGTCCTGGGGCCATCCGCCGGCGGATGGCCGACTCTTCGGTCGATTGGAGGGCCATCGGCCGGCGGATGCCGCTGGGTTTGTGCAGCATCAGCGGGTCCCAGCCCCGACTTCGGTGGCGAGCGCGGTGGCCAGGTCGTCGCCCGGGTGCAGGCCGGCCACCTGGCAGCCGAGCGAGGCGGCGGTTGTCAGCACGTCTGCTTCTTCCTCGTCCTCCTCCCACAGGAGCGCGATGACCAGGACGGAGACGCCCGTGTTGAGCAGCAGGCGAAGCTGGGCGGCGTCGTGCTGGCCCAGCTTGGGGGTGATCAAGATGGTGTGCGCATCCCGGCGCGGGTTCGCGAGCATGCGGGAGATGCACTTGGTGAGAGGCTCGCGCGACATCTCGAGACGCGCCAGCGCGTCGAGCAGGAGCAGCTGCGAGCCCGCGCCGCGCAGCGGGCGAGTGAGCGGTCCGCCGTTGGTCTCCACGCGCAGCTCGTAGCCCTCGCGCAGGTGGCGCACGCCCAGCGAAGCGGCGGCGCGGATCCCGGCTTCGAACGACTCGGAGTCGCCCTCCTGCCCGCGGCTGTGACCGCCGCGGTCGGTGTCGAGCAGGATCGTGATGTGGTCGGTGATGCCCTGCTCGGCCTCGCGCACCATGACCTTCCCGGTGCGGGCGGTGGCGCGCCAGACCACCCGGCGCAGGTCGTCGCCAGGGGCGTACTCGCGCATGCCGTAGAACTCCAGGCCTGACGGCCAGGGCTTCGAGACCGGTGGCCGGATCGGGGGGTCCTCGAACATCCGGGTCAGCGGCCGGTCGTTCACGACCTCGACCCGCGGGTGGACCAGCAGCTCAAACGGGGGCGCGATGACGCGCTCCCGCCGGCTGAGTCCGAGCGGGTCGGACGTGATCGCGACCAGCGGGCCGACGTTGTAGGAGCCGCGGCGGCGGCAGCGAAGGCTGTAGCTGTGCGACACCTCCGACTTCGCGCGGAGCCGCACGATCGGGAGCCGCGCCGGCCGGCCGAGCTTGTCGGGCACCCGCTCTTCGAGGATGAAGGTGGAGACCGAGCGGTTCGCCGTCAGCTTGATCTCGACGTCCAGCCGGTCACCTTCCTGCGCCCGCGGGTAGAGGCCGTGGCGCTCTGCCGCCAACCCCAACCGGCGCGGGATGAGGAGGAAGGCGCCGAGCACGAAGACGATCAGGCCGTAGGCGGCGAGATAGATCGTTGTGCCCGCGACAACGCGGGCGAGGACCCACATGATCACGCCCGCAGCCAGGGCGATGTATCCCGAGCGGGTCAGGTTCAGCCAGCGCTGGAACGCGACCACGCGCGCCTTCAGCGCGGGCAGGCTGAGGCTGTCGGACAGCCGGTCCAGCCGCGTGCGCAGCTCGACGCGGGTATCGCGTCGTGATGCGTGTGTAGGGCGTCGCCTGGGGATCGCCAAGGAGTCGGGTCCTACGCCTCGGCCGCCACCACCTGGAGCTCGCGCTCGCGGCCCTTGGCGGTCATCGGGGCCTTGACCTTGCCGACCATCCGCTCCAGCACGCCGTCGATCGACTCGCCGCGCAGGATGGCGTCCGGGTTGAGGATGATGCGGTGGCGCATGACCGGCGCCAGCACCGCCCGGACGTCGTCCGGGTAGACGTGCTCGCGGCCGTCGCTGGCCGCCAGCACGCGCGAGGCGCGCAGCAGCGCGATCGCCGCCCGGGGGCTGCCGCCCATCGCCACCGCCGGGTCCTGCCGCGAGGCCTGGACCAGGTCGACGATGTAGTAGCCGACCTCGGGTGAGACCGCCACCTTGGTGGCGGCGTAGTTGATCATCTCGTTGACCACCTCGGTGTCCACCACCGCCCCCAACTGCTCGATCGAGAGCTGGACCGAGTTGTCGAACATCACCTCGTACTCGCGGTCGCGGTCCAGGTAGCCCATCGTCAGCTTGAACAGGAAGCGGTCCAGCTGTGCCTCCGGCAGCGGGAAGGTGCCGGCCAGCTCGATCGGGTTCTGCGTCGCCAGGACCAGGAAGGGCCGGGGCAGGTCGTGGGTGACGCCGTCCACCGAGACCTTGCGCTCGGCCATCGCCTCCAGCAGCGCCGACTGCGTCTTCGGCGTCGCCCGGTTGATCTCGTCGGAGAGCAGCACGTTGGCGAAGATGGGACCGCTGCGGAACTCGAACACGCCCCGCTTCTGGTCGTAGATCGAAGAGCCCGTGATGTCGCCCGGCAGCATGTCCGGCGTGCACTGGACGCGGTTCGAGCTGGCCCGGATCGACTGGCTCAGCGCCCGCGCGAGCATCGACTTGCCGGTGCCGGGGACGTCCTCGAAGAGGATGTGGCCCTCGCAGAGGATCGCCACCAGGGACAGCCGAACGACCTCGTTCTTGCCCTTGATGACCTTCTCTACGTTGCCGATGATCCCGTCGTAGCTGGTTTGAAACTGGCTGGCGTCCACGCGTGGCCCCCTTCGCTTTTTGTAGATCTAGTAGTCGTGGGGGTGCCAGGGCCCCGACGGTCCCGCGCCCGGGGCTAGCCCTCCCACGTGATAGCGGTTATAGAAAGTGAAGCTGTTTGGTGTCAACGGCTTAACTCGCATTTCTCGAAACATCGGCGATCGGGGCCTGGTCCGCCGCCCCCTGCGGGCGGTGCGGCGGAGCCGTCTCCAGCGCGGCCAGAGCCAGCTCGATCGCGCGCTCCAACTGTGGGTCCGCGCCACGGCCGTAGTCCTGCGGCCGCATCTCGACCTCGTGGTCGGGATCCGTCCCATAGTTCTCGACCGACCAGCCGACGTCGTCGAAGAAGAAGGCGTGCTCGGGCTGGGTGGTGACGGATCCGTCCGCGAGCAGCAGTCGCGGCGAGATGCCGACGACACCGCCCCACGTGCGCTTGCCCACGAGCGGACCGAGCCGCATGAGCTTGAAGCAGTGGCTGAAGATGTCGCCGTCCGACCCGGCCTGCTCGTTGGTAATCGCGACCAGCGGGCCCGCGGGCGATTCCGGCGGGTATGGTCGCGGCGAGAAGCGGCGGGGGACGCTGTAGCCCAGCCGCTTGCGCGCCAGCTTCTCGATCAGCAGCGGGCTGACGTGGCCGCCGCCATTGAAGCGGACGTCGACGATGAGCGCGTCGTGGTCGTACTCGGCGAGGAAGCCGCGATGGAACTCGCCGAACCCGAGGGCCTGCATGTTGGGGATATGGAGATAGCCGATGCGGTCGGCTGAAGCGGCGTGGACCGCGGCGCGGTTGGACTCCACCCAGTCCCGGTAGCGGGCCTGGCGATCGTCACTCGCCGTGCGGATCGCCACGCTGCGAGGCGCCTCGCCGTCGCGGCGGACGGTGAGGACGACCTCGGTGCCGGCGAGGTTGACCAGGCGCGAGGCGGGTGTCGCCTGGCGGTCGACGCGCTGCCCGTTGACCGCCAGGATGAGGTCGCCGACGCGGACGTCGGCTCCAGGCGCTCGCAGAGGCGAGGTCGCGTCCTCGTTCCAGGCGTCACCCCGGGCGATGTGCAGGACGCGATACGCATCCGCGTCCTCGTCGTAGCCGAGATCCGCGGCCAGGTTGCCGAGGCGCTGCTCGGCCCCGGCGCGATAGTCGCCGCCCATCTCGTAGGCGTGCGACGTCCCGAGCTCGCCCTGGAGCTCCCACACCAGGTCCGAGAACTCCGAGCGGGTCGCGACCCGTTCGAGCAGCGGTTCGTAGCGCGCGTAGGCGCCATCCCAGTCCACGCCGGAGAGGGCCTCGTTCCAGAAGTTCTCGCGCTGCAGGCGCCACGCTTCGCGGAACATCTGGCGCCATTCCCGATCGGGCTCGACCGAGACCTTGACCCGGTCGAGGTCCACCCAGCCGCTCTGGCGGCCGGGCTTGTCGCCCACGCCGGCCGGCGCTTCCGGCGCCTTCGGGCCGGCCTTCACCACCCGCAGGCGCTCGCCGGCCGAGTAGAGGACGGTCTCGCCGTCCGGGCCAACCTGGAAGTCGCTGACTGCGTCGGCAAACGTCTCCACGCGCTGCGTCGCGAAGTCGAAGACCTGCAGGCGGCCGTTGGGCTCCGGCTTGCCCGACAAGACCGGCCTTCGCGCGACCCCTTCGACCGGGTTGCTGGAGAAGAGCGCGAAGTTGCCGGCCCCCGCGATCCGAGCGTACCTGCCCTGCGGCACCGGGAACGGCCGCACGCGGTCCTCGATCCCCTCGAGATCGATCTCAAGCGGCGGCGCTTCCCCCTCCCCCGCCTTCGCGGGCGGGGCTCCGGCCGGGGCCGGCTCCGGGCGGAACGGCGAGCGCAGGCCGGCCTGGAGCGTGACCGCGTAGGGGCGGGAGCCCTGCGGGAAGCCGAGGTCGAAGTGGTGGGAGTCGTAGGTCGGGTCGAAGTCGCGCTCGCCGATGAAATAGAGGTAGCGGCCCTTGGGGTCGAAGGCCGGGCTCCGATCGATGAGCACTGGCCGGGTGGCGAAGCTCGCCTCGCCGGTCTGCAACCGGCAGACCTTGATGGCAGACGTCTGTGGCGAGGTGGCGAACTCGTACGCGATCCAGCGCCCGTCGTGCGAAGCGGCCAGGCCGTGGATCTCGCCGAACTCGCTGCTGTCCAGCACCTTCGCCTGCACCTCGCTCGCGGACAGATCGAGCAGCAGCAGCTCGCCGCGGTGATTGGAGAGGACGGCGCTCTTCGAACCCCGTGGCGAGATGAGATCGATCGCCCGGCCGAGGTCCAAGCCTTCCAGCCGGCGCTCCGGCTCCGTGCCGTCGGACCGCAGCACGACCAGCGACTCGCGCTCGCCGCCGTCGCTCGTCACCGCGACGACGTCCCCGCCCTCGCCCAGCCAGGTGGCCAGGCGGTGGCGCACTCCGTCGGCCGCGCCGAGCTGCATGACCGCACCC